>Ga0068877_10003892_pt1 | contig 11794 bp, 7 predicted proteins | sample NOAtaG_FD_66437 | JGI IMG/M metagenome (GOLD analysis project Ga0068877, IMG submission 66437) | Freshwater lake microbial communities from Lake Erie, under a cyanobacterial bloom - NOAA_Erie_Diel6S_1000h metaG | ecosystem: Environmental > Aquatic > Freshwater > Lake | place: USA: Ohio, Lake... | reverse complement strand
AGAGGCCGCGGGCGATCCGCAGGGACATGGGGTGGTCCTTCGGTGGTCGGGGGCCGGAATGGCGGTGGAAGGGTAGCGGCCCCCCCAAACCCGCTCAATGCCGCTTCGCGACGCTTTCAGCAGCCCGGCCGCGACCACGCCAGCCTGCGTCGCCGGCTCGGGCCTGCACATGCCCTCTCGGCGGACGTTCGCTCGGGACATCCTGTCCCTCACTCACTGCATGTCCGCTTCGCTTCGGCATCCTTGCCTACGCTCGCTTCCATAGCCCGCGAGAGGGCATGTGCAGGCCCAAGCCTTCCGTTCAGGCGGGGCAGGTCGGTGGGCTCAACCAGACCGCCACCCCTCCCTGGCATGCCACTCGTGGCGAGGCGGGGTTGTTTTCGTCGCGGGCCGGGGTGTGCGACACTGGCGATTCGAGTTCGAGGGAGCCTGCTTCGTGTCGTCTGCCCAGCATGCCGAGGGTGCCCCGTTCGCCGCAGAGGCCGAGCCGCTGCTGGCTGCGCTCGCGGCCGCAGTGCCGCCCGGCTTCTGGAGGGCGCCCGCCGTGGTGGCCGTGTCGGGAGGGGGCGACAGCGTGGCGCTGCTGCTCGGCCTGCTCGCGATCGCCCCCGCGGATGCCCGCCGCCGGCTGATCGTGGCCCACGCGGAGCACGACCTGCGGGACGCGGCGTCCGACGACCGCATGTTCGTCGAGCGGCTGTCCGCCGATCTGGGGCTCGAGGTGCAGAGTCGCCGGCTGCTCGTGCGAACCGCCGAGGATCGAGGCGAGGGCGTCGAGGCCCGGGCGCGACGGCTGCGGTATGCATTTCTCGAAGACGTCGCCCGTGACCACGCCGCCCGGCACGTGGCGGTCGGCCATACCGCCGACGATCAGGCGGAGACGATCCTCCACCGGGCGCTGCGCGGCACCGGCCTGCACGGCCTCGCCGGGATGCGTCGGGCCCGCGAACTCTGCCCCGGCGTCGCGCTGGTTCGTCCGTTGCTCGACGTGCCCCGGTCGATCGTCCGCGGCTTCCTCACGGCGACCGGCCAGGCCTGGCGGGAGGACGCGTCGAATCTCGATCGCGACTACGCCCGGAACTTCCTGCGGCACGAGATTCTTGCCCGCTGCGCGGCCGGCCCCTATCCGGCGGCGGTCGAGTCGCTCGGACGGCTCGGCGCGCACGCCGCCGCGGCCTCCGCCGCACTCCGCAGTGCCGCCGAGCACCTGCTCGACGTGCATTCGAGCCGCCACGCCGACGGCAGCATCGTCGTGCGGCCGCAGGCACTGGCGAGGCTCGATCCCCACCTGGCCGCGGAGTTGTTCGTGGCCCTCTGGCAGCGCGAGGGCTGGGCCCAGCGGGACATGACCGCGCGGCACTACGCCACACTCGCCGCGGTCCTGCGCGGCGAGTCACCCGCCGCGATCGACCTCCCCGGCCAGGTGCACGCCCGCCGCACGCCAGAGGGCTTCATGGTCCTCCAGCCCAGGCACTGACGGCGACAGCAGACCGCCGAGGGGCAACCCCGGATCACCGAACGAACGCCGCCTACCCGACGTGGTGCGCCTTGTATCCGCCCCGCATCCTGAACCAGCCGAGCAGCAGGAGGTAACAGGCGAACATCGCGGCGGGCACGAGGGCCGTGAGCTTGAGGGCCTGACGGCCGCCGAAGAGGCCGGCCGCCTCCACGAGCGGCTTGTCCTCCGCGCTCGTGGCCGAGGCGGTGCCTGTCCACCACGAGACCAGCTCCCGCTGGCCGGCGATGGTTTCGGGCTTGGCCTTCTCCTTCTCGAGCAGTTCGAGCGCCCGCTGCGCCTCCTTGCCGCCGTCTTCGAGCACGCCCACCTTCGCTCCGTCGAGGCCCACGGTCTTCAGCCACAGGAACTCGTTCTCCTTGGGGGCCCGATACCGTTCGAATACGGCCGCGCTGGCCTGCCGCAGGTTCGCCGAGGCGTTGCTGTCCTGCAGGAAGCCGATGCCCGGCCCGCCGAGCAGGCCGGCCGCGAGCATGCCCACTCCTCCGGCGGCGCCGATCGTGATCGCGCCCCCCTTGGGAAACTGCTCGCTGACGACCGCGAGCATCGTGGGCCAGAGGAACGTCTTGCCGATCCCGTAGACCGTCGCGGCCACGATGCACATGATCGCCCCCTCGGCGTTGCCGAGCAGCGTGAGGCCGCCGGCCCCGAAGAGGGCCGACACGGCGAGCAGCCCCAGCGGCGAGATCTTCTCGACGATCGGCCCGGCGAAGAACCGCAGGATGAACATCAGGCTCGACGTGTAGACGAACAGCAGCAGGCCGTTGGCCGGGCTCGCCATGATCGTGCCGGTGATCTTCGAGATCCAGGAATCGGTGCCGAGTTCGACGTAGCCGACCATGGCCTGGATGAGCAGCAGGAAGGCCAGCAGGAGGTGGCCGAACCGGAAGCCGGTGGCCGCGCCGAACGCCACCAAGAGCGCCGCCGCGATGCCTCCGGCCACGAGCGGCGACAGGCCGAGATCGCTCTTGAAGAACAGAGCGAGCAGGCCGCAGACGACCGCGGCGCCGACGAGGCCCAGTTCACCGAGCATGTCGCGGAACGAGACCCCCGAACTGCTGGCCTCGCTCTTGGGAAACCGCTGGCCGAGCATCATCAGCCCGTAGAGCACGACGGGCACGAGGAAGAGGGAGATCTGAATCTGCCAGGCGATCGGCTTGGTGCCGGCGCTCCCCGCCATGAAGTAGCTCGCGAGGCCACCGAGGATCAGGCCGCCCGGCCAGCCGGCGTGGAGGATGTTGAGGTAGTGCGTCTTGCTCTTGGGGAAGAGCGTCGCCACCAGCGGATTGACCACCGCCTCCGCGATGCCGTTTCCGATCGCGAACAGGAACATGCCCCAAAACAGGCACTGGAATGCCAGCGGCTTGCCACCCGCCGCGAAGGCGGCGCCCGTGGCGAGCGTGAGGCCCGCCGAGATGAGGTGCATGACGAAGGCTACGAACATCAGCGGTCCGAAGCCGATCCGATCCGCGATCAGGCTCGAGAGCAGGATGATGATGCCGAAGCCGGTGAGGCCGCCCCCCGTGATCGCGCCCAGTTCGGTCTGCGTGAAGCCGTACTGCTCCGCCCACTGGCCGAGGATGCCGGCCCGGATCGAGAAGCCGACGCCGGCGGCGAGGATGGCCATGAAGCCGGCCCACAGCAGCCGCTTGGCATTGGGGACAGCGCCTTGAAGGTCGGCACCGGTGGCGTGGGCGTGCTGCGCGTTCATGCGGAGGTTCCTGGGGCGAAGAGACGGGAGGGCGGCACTATAGCAAGGGGGAGTGGGCTGGGAAAACAGCGGAATCCGGGGGCGTTGGTTGTGTGATAGCGCACGGTCAACTCGCCTAAACCGCCGGCCGGGGGACCGTGCTCGCCGCCGGCGGATTTTGACGTCCCACGCTCAACTGACGTGGTAGGCCAACTCTGGCAGTCAAAATTCACCGGCGGCTGCGCGCGGCCCCCGGTCGGTTCCGCGTAAGGGCCGGGGGCGGGGCGGGCGACACCGGCAATCGTCGGTGACTTGGAGCCGTCTGTAGCTTGACCCCTGGGGAGGGGCTTCGTACCTTCCCGCCCCCTTTGTTTTCCGGGCGCATGGCTCGCCGGGTTGCGCAAGTGAAATCGCTCGCCGACATGCTCTGGACGCTCGTCCGCTGGACGCTGCCCCTCACGGTGGCCGGCGTGATCGCCGCGCTCGCCGTCGGGGCGACGCAGGTGGGCGAGCAGGTGCGGGTGCGGGTCGAGGCGCGGCTGCGAACCGAGCTGCCGGGGATGGCCGTGCAGGTGCGCAGCGCGAGTCTCGTGGAAGGGGAGGGGATCGTCGTGCGCGGCGTGTCGATCGCCGATCCGGCGCTGCCCGAGCCGCAGCGGCAGCTCGTGGCGGTCGAGGAGCTGCATCTCGCCTGCAGCACGTCGCTCGCCGATCTCGCCGGCGGCGCGCCGCTCATCAAGGCGGTGCGGGTGCGTCGGCCGACGGTGCATGCGGCCCGCGGCGCCGACGGCACGTGGAGCCTTGCGCGGCTCATGGCCAACCGTCAGCCCACGCGGCAGGCGGCCGTGCCGATCTCGATCGAGGACGGGATGCTGGTCCTCGACGATGCGCGAATCCAGAAGCGGGTCGCGGTGCGGCAGATCGGGATGGAGATGGTGCCCGCCGGCGAGACGCTGGCCGTACGCGGCAGCGGGGCCGGGGAGCTCTTCGAGCAGATCGAGTTCACCGGCAGCATGGTCCCCGCGGACGGCCGGTTCGAGATCGCGGGCACGCTCGAGTCGCTCGATGTTTCGCAGCGGCTCCACGAGCTCGTCGTCGCCCTGGGCTACGGCGATTGGCTGGCGGGGTTGCGGGGCCGGGTCGGGCTCGAGTGGCGGGCGTCGGGATCGCTTGCCGAGCCCGACGCGATCGCCGTAGCGGCTCGCGGCCGCCTCGAGGCGGGACACTTCCAGCATGCCGCGCTGCCCTTTCCGATGAGCGACGTGTCGGCGAAGTTCACGGCCGACCGATCGGGGGTGGTCTGCGAGCGGCTCGAGGCCCACTCGGGCTCGACGCTCGTCCGAGGTTCGGGGCGGCTCGTCGGCTGGCATGCCGCGGCCGACTGGGATCTGCTCGTCGAGGCCGAGCGGCTGCTGGTCGGCCGCCACTGGGAAGGGCTGCTGCCACAGCCGTTGGCCGCCCAGTGGAGCAAACTCCTGCCGGCCGGCGAAATCGACGTGCGGGCGCAGCTGACGCGTCGTGGCGGACGGATCGAGCCCGACGTGGCCGTGCGGTGCCGCAACGTGTCGCTCACCCACTACCGCTTCCCCTACCGCCTCGATCGCACCGTCGGCACCGTGACCTTCAAGGGCTCCGCGCTCTCGCTCCACCTGACGGGGCAGGCCGGCGGCCATGCGGTGCACGTCGCCGGGGCGATCGACACGTCGGTGCCCGGCGGCCGTGGCACGATCGAGGTGCAGGGAAACGAGATGCGGATCGACGATGCGTTGCTGGCCGCGATGCCGCCGCGGAGCGCCGACATCGTGAGGTCGCTCCGCGGGCAGGGGACGTTCGACTTTGCGTTTCGTCACCAACGGGGGCCGGAGCATCCGCAGGGGTATGCCAACGCGCTCGACATCCGGCTCACGCAGGGCAGCCTCTCCTATGCGGGCTTTCCCTATCCTCTTTCCAACGTGACGGGCAGCATCCGCATGGATCAGGGACGCTGGACGATCCGCGGGCTCAGTGGCACGAACGATTCGGGTGTGGTGCAGTGCACCGGCAGCCTCGAGCCCGCGGCCGACGGCGGCGGCGAGCTCACGCTGCAGCTCACGGGCAGGGGCGTGGTGCTGGAGCAGGAGCTCCGCGACGCGCTGCCGGCCGGCATGCGACGCATCTGGGATGATGTCGATCCGCGGGGTACGGCGGAATTCTCCGCCGTCGTGCGGCACGACGTGAAAGCGAAGAGAACGACGGTCGAACTCCAGGCCATGCCGCAGGGCGACACCGTCTCGATCGAGCCATCGTGGTTTCCCTATCGCCTCGAGCGGCTGCGGGGCCGGCTCGTGTGGCGGGATGGGCAGCTGCGATTCGAACAGATTCGCGGCGTCCACGCCCGCACCACCGTCGCGACCGACGGCAGTTGCCGATTCACTCCGGAAGGGGGCTGGCACGTCTCCTTCGAGCGGCTCTCGGCCGACCGGTTTCGCGCCGATCACGATCTGCTCCAGGCGCTCCCGGCAGGGCTGCAGCAGGCGGTGGAGGGGGTGAAGCTGCGCGGCCTGCTGTCGCTCGACGGCACGCTCGACATCTATTCCACGGCACCGAGCGTGGTCACGCTGCCGGGGGGCCGCACGGAACTGGTGCCGGGACCGGCTGCCGCATCGTGGGACATGGCCCTCGACATGGAACAGGCGGCGGTCGACGTCGGCGTTCCGGTCGAGCACGTCCACGGCGGCCTGCGGCTCCGCGGCCAGAGCGACGGTCGCGTCTGGCAGGCGACCGGCGAGCTCGCGCTCGATAGCGCGATGGTGCGCGGCGTGCAGCTGACGGCCGTGCAGGGGCCGCTGGCGATGGACGCCAGTGGCGTCCGGTTCGGGGCGCTCGCGGCGGGCCCGAACGGCGGCGGCCGGCGGCTCTCGGCGCGGCTCGCCGACGGGGCGCTGCTCGTCGACGGCAGCGCGGCGGCGGGGCCGGCGGGGCGGTTCACCGTCGCGGCTTCGCTGCAGGATGCGGACCTGCAACGGCTGGCGAGCGAGGCCACGGCGGCGCCGCAACGGTATCGGGGCCGGCTGAGCGGTGGCATCGAGCTGGCCGGCTCCCGGGCGGGCACGCACTCGCTCTCGGGCCGCGGCCAGGTGCGGCTGCGCGACGCCGACATCTACGAGCTGCCCGTGGTCGTGGCGCTGCTCAAGATCCTGCGGGTCAAGGCGCCCGATCGCAACGCCTTCGGTTCGAGCCTCGTCGATTTCCGCATCGAGGGGCCGCATGCCTATCTCGACACGATCGAGCTCTCCGGCGATGCGATCAGCCTCGTCGGCACCGGGGAGATCGACTTCGAATCGAACCTTCGACTCTCGTTCCGCTCGATCATGGGCGACGCGGAGACGCAATTGCCCGCCATGAAGCGGCTGCTCGGCGGGGCCAGCGGACAGTTCATGCTCATTCACGTCGACGGCACGCTCGCCGAGCCGGTCACCACGACCGAGGCTTTTCCCACGCTCGCCGCGGCGCTCCAGAAGCTGCAGACGCAGCGACAGGAACTGCGGCGGTGACGCAGCGACGGTTTTTCCGGTGGCGGGTACATTGAGAGTCGAGGAGATCCATGACGTACCGACCGCTGAAGTTCGTGAAGATGCACGGCGCCGCCAACGACTACGTGTATGTCGACTGCTTCGCCGAGCAGCCGCCCGCCGATCCGGCCGCACTCGCGCCGCGGATCGCCGACCGGCATCGCGGCGTGGGGGGCGACGGGCTCGTGCTCGTGATGCCTTCCGACAAGGCGACCGCCCGCATGCGGATGTTCAACGCCGACGGCAGCGAGTCGGAGATGTGCGGCAACGGCGTCCGGTGCGTCGCCCATCTCGTCGTGGCCCGCGGCCGGGCTCCCGCGGGATCGGTGACGATCGAAACCGGTCGCGGCGTGCTCACGCTCGACGTCACCCGCACTGGCGACCGCACGAGCCAGGTGCGGGTCGACATGGGGGAGCCGTTCCTGGAAGCGGCCGACATTCCCGTGGCCGTGCCGGGAGGACGCGTGGTCGATGCCCCGTGCCCCGCGATCGGCGGAGAGGCTGGCTGGTGGGCCGCGTGTGGACTCGATCCGCGGATGACCTGCGTGTCGATGGGCAATCCGCACGTCGTCTTCTACTGCCGTGACGTCGGCCGCGTGCCGCTGGAGTCGATCGGCCCCGTGATCGAGACGCATCCGCTCTTCCCGCGGCGGGTGAACGTGCATTTCGTGCAGGCGGAGTCCCGCGGCCACGTCGTGATGCGAACCTGGGAACGGGGCAGCGGCATCACGATGGCCTGCGGCACCGGCGCGTCGGCCGTGTGTGTGGCCGGCGTGCTCACCAGACGCACCGACCGGCGGATCGCCGCCGACCTGCCCGGCGGCCGGCTCGAACTCGAGTGGGCCGAGTCGGGCCACGTCTTCATGACGGGTCCTGCCGAGGAGGTGTTCGAGGGCACGTGGTGGGGTGGCGTGTGATCCGGCGGAAGGACGGCGGCGAGTGAAGCTCAAATCTGCGTGGGCGATCGGCGCGTGGTCGTTGGTGGCGACCGCCTGCATCCGCCAGTGGATGCACACGCTCGACTACAAGGTCGATTTCGCCGATCCGACCGTCGATCCCGTGCATCCGGCCTACCGCGGCGCGAAGATCTACGTCTTCTGGCACGAGAACATCCTCATCCCGCTCCACCTGCGCGGCCACTGCAACATCTCGATGCTGCTCTCGCGGCATCTCGACGCCAACATCCTCGACCGCGTGGCCCGGATGAACGGTTTCGGCGTCGTCCGCGGCAGCACCTTTCGCGGCGGGGCCGTGGCCCTGCGGGAACTCGCGGAGCGGGCCGCGGAAGGCAACCTCACGATCACGCCCGACGGCCCGCGTGGTCCGCGGCGGCAGCTGGCGGCCGGCTGCATCTTCCTGGCGAGCACGCTCGGCATCCCGATCGTGGCGATGGGGCTCGGCTACGCGCGGCCTTGGCGGGCCGGCACGTGGGATCGGTTCGCGATCCCGCGGCCCTGGTCGCGGGCCCGCGGGATCGTGAGCCGGGCGATCGCGATCCCGCCGAATCTCGACCGGGATGGCATCGAGTCGCATCGCGAGGGCGTGGAGCAGTTGCTCGTGCGGCTCAGCGAAGAGGCCGAGGCCTGGGCCGAAGCCGGCACGCGGCGTCCGGGCCAGAGAGCGGTGCGGAAGGAGCCGTCGCGGGTGGCCCGCTGGGCGGCGAAGCTGCCCGGGCCGCCCGGCGTCCCGGTCGCCGACGAGCTCGCCCGCACCGGAGCGCTCAGCGCTGCGGCGACACGGCCTGGAGCCGATGCTCGAGTCGTTCAAGACGGGCGCGGAGGAGCCTGATCTGCTCGACGAGCGGGAGCGAGGCATCGGAGGATGACGGCTTCTGGGCGGAGCGGAGCGCCGGGGCAGGCGTCGGTTGCGGATTGGCCGCTGCGTCGCCCACGAGCGCCCGTTCGAGCGGTACTTCCAAGGCCTGCAGCACCACCTCCGCCCTCTTCGACTCTCCGCCCGGGAGCACGAACTGGAGCGTCACGGGGCGATCGATCGGGCCGCTGGTGACGAGCTGCGTAAGCTCGACCGGCGACCGCACCGGCCGGTTGTCGAGAGCCACGATCACGCTCCCGGGCGGCACGCCCGCCTTCGAGGCGGGCAGATCCTGCACGACGCCGATCACATAGGCGCCGCTCGCCTCGGGCAGGTTGAACCGCGCCTGAATGCCCTGATCGATGGGCAGCGTGCGGACGCCGAGGGCGGTTCTCCCACGGCCTTGCGGGCCGCGTTCGCCTGTCTCGAGCGGCTGCGGGGGTCCGGTGGGACCGGCGGGCACGAACGAGGACGGACCCGGTGCGGCGGCCGAGACGGGCTGCGGAACGGACGGCGCGAACTGCTGTGGGGCCGCGGCGAACGCCGAGGCGGCGGGCGGGGCCGGCGGCGGAGTGGTGGCCGGTGGGGCGATGGCCGGCAGAGCGACGGCCGGTGGTGGAGCGGCGGGAGCCGGCAACACGGCCGTCGACGCACGGCCGCCATCGGTGGCCTGCCAACTGCGGACGGTGGCGGCGGGGGCGGGCCGCGGCTCGGCGACGAGCACGACGTCGTTCATCCGATCCGCGCGGGCGACGGCGATTTTCACCTCCTGACCGGCGGCGATCGAGGTGATGGCCTGGGAAGCCTCCTCGAGGCTCTTGAGCGTGAGGCCGTTCACGGCCCGCAGTTCATCCCCGACGACGATGCCGGCCCGCGCCGCCGGCCCGCCGTTGACCACGTCATCGATCCGCCAGCGTCCCGGCACGTTGGACTCCGCGACGGTGATCCCCAGCCAGCCGCTTCCCGGCACGGCAGCGGGTCGCGGGGCCGCGGTCGGTTCGGGCGAACGTACGGGCAGCGACGGTTCCGTCGGCGGCACGACCGGGAGGGCGATCGGTTCACCGATCGAGATGTCGGAGGGCGTGAACGACGTCGCTGGCGGCTGCCCGGCGGGTTCCTCGGCCGGGCAGTTGCTCGCGGCCGCGACCAACGCCACGCATCCGAGCATCCAGCCGGCACCGCGCGCCCGACGCCATGCAGTTCCAGCCGGTCGCGTCGTGCTGCCCATGGCATCCGTCCTGCGGGTCGTATTCGAGCGGGATCGCGGCACATCGCACGTCCGCCGCCGCTTGCTTCGTGCCGCGAGAGTATAGAACATTCGCGAGGCCCGCCGAAGGCTGCCGCGCCGAGTCGCGAAAAACGGGCTCTCCACGGTCAAATCCACAAGTTGTGCACCACGCGTGCGAGCCTTCTTGCAGGAGCGAGTCGCGACGACGACGAGGATTCACCGGACCAACGCAGCGTCGTTCGTGCGCACGCTCGCGTCGTGCGTCGAATGGTTTGACAGCACTGCAAGCACTCCTATACTCCGCCCACGACGTTCGACGTCGATGACGATGACGACACGGATGGACGAACGTGAGCGTGGCCTCGGTGAGCCCGCTGTTGGGAAGGATCCATGGCGAGAGCAACTGACGCCGCTGCCGCGACCCGCGACCGCGATGCGACGGCGGCGGGAGTCTGCGAAGCGCTTCGCGCACGGCTCGGCGCCGATCGCTTCGCCGTGTGGTTCGGTGACGGTGCGACGATCCGCGTGCTGCCGCCCGTCGAGGGTGGTCCTGCCTGTGTCGCGGTTCGTGTCGGCAGCGGCTTCACCCATGACTGGCTCCGGCGGACGTTCCATGCGGATCTTGCCGCCGCGGCCCGCGGCGTCTTCGGACCCTCCGTGCAGGTCGAGTGGCAGGCGGCCGGCGACGCCGCGATCGCCGACGTCCATTCCGAGTCGGAACACCGCGCCAAGCGGCCGAGAAGGCCGCGCGGCGGTCGCGGCATCGCCGACTCCCCGACTCCGACCGGAGCCGCAGTCGCCGAAAATCGCGCGCTCTCGGTCGTGCCCGCATCGCCTTCCGTGGTCGAATCGCGGCCGCTGCCCAGACGCCAGGTCGCGGGCCTCGAGGAGTTCGTCGTCGGGCCGAGCAATCGGATGGCACTCGGGGCCGTGGAACTCGTAGCCTCGCGGCCCGGTGAGATGTCGCCGCTGGTCGTTCACGGGCCGAGCGGCGTCGGCAAGACGCACCTGCTCCAGGGTGTCTGCACGCGGGCCCGCGAAGCCAATCCACAGCTGGCCGTCGTCATGCTCTCGGCGGAGCAGTTCACGACCGGCTTCCTGCAGGCGTTGCATAGCGGCGGCCTTCCCGGCTTTCGCCGCAGCTGCCGCTCGGCCGACCTGCTCGTCGTCGATGACATCCAGTTTCTCGTGGGCAAGCGGGCCACGCTGGCTGAATTCCAGCAGACGGTCGATGCCCTGCATCGCCTGGGCAAGCAGATGGTGTTCGCCTGCGACCGGGAACTCGACGCCCTCGAGGGACTCGGCGCCGACCTGCTGACGCGGTTGCGGGGCGGGATGGTGGCCCGGATTCTGCCTCCCGACTACGACGTCCGCCGCGGGATCGTGGCAGCGTTGTGTGCCCGCCGCGGTCTGGCGGTGCCCGACGACGTGGTGCATTACGTAGCCACCCGAATCACCCGCCACGCCCGCGAACTCTACGGCGCGGTGAATCGACTCGAGGCCACGAGCCTCATGCTCGGCGTGCCCATTACCGCCGGCATGGCCGAGGAGGCCCTCGCCGATCTCGTGCGGTCGAGCGGCCGCTGCGTCCGGCTCGCCGACATCGAGCGGGCGATCTGCAAGGCCTTCGGCATCGAGGAGGGCAGCCTGCAATCGTCGCGGCGGACCAAGACCGTGAGCCATCCACGGATGCTCGCGATGTTCCTCGCCCGCAAGCACACCCATGCGGCCCTGGCCGACATCGGCAAGTACTTCGGCCGCCGCAGCCACTCGACCGTGATCGCGGCGCAGAAGACCGTCGACGAATGGGTGTCGAGCCGCACGTCGATCGTGCTTGCGGAATCGCAGTGGGACGTCGAAGAGGCGATCCGCCGCGTGGAAGATCTGCTCCGCGCGGGCTGACGGTCTTCAAGCCCAACCCGGCTCGGGCCTGCACATGCCCTCTCGCGGACGTTCGCTCAGGACATCCTGTCCTTCGCTCACTGCATGTCCGCTTC
>Ga0068877_10003891_pt1 | contig 11795 bp, 10 predicted proteins | sample NOAtaG_FD_66437 | JGI IMG/M metagenome (GOLD analysis project Ga0068877, IMG submission 66437) | Freshwater lake microbial communities from Lake Erie, under a cyanobacterial bloom - NOAA_Erie_Diel6S_1000h metaG | ecosystem: Environmental > Aquatic > Freshwater > Lake | place: USA: Ohio, Lake... | reverse complement strand
CGAGCGGTTCGACTACGAATCCTAGGAGACTGTGTTGCCTGTACTTCCCAGACGGAGTGCCGATGCCTTTGCCTAACGATCCTGCTTACCAGGATTGGTCATGGTTTCCACACGGCAACGGCACGGAATTTACCTTCTCTAAATGCATGGAGACTTTGGAACCGTTGCGGAATGAGTTGACGGTTTTATCGGGCTTTTCCCATGTCGCATCGCGGAATGTCCATGGGCACAACAATGCGGACCAATTCTTGACAGCTGCTGCGACGGGTGCCGGTGATGGCCGCTATACCAACTCAATCTCGTTGGATCAGTTGTACGCAAGTCATGTCGGGGACCAAACGCGGTTCGCATCGTTAGTCATGTCGACAGATGGAGGAACTGGTACGGCGCACGGAACGCATACCATCTCCTTTGATAAGAATGGACGGCCTATCCCAGCGGAACATCGGCCGAAGCAAATCTTCGATATGTTGTTCCTCAAGAGCGATACTCAATCTGCTAAGCGATTGGCCATGAGTCGCAGTGCACTCGACGACATGATGGCCGACGCACGATCACTGAAGCAACTTCTATCAACTGAAGATCGCAAGAGTTTGGACGAGTACATGGAGTCGGTTCGACAAGCGGAGATCAAGGTCGAGAAGTCAAAAAAATGGCTCGACGCTCCGCTTCCTAAAGTCGATGGCGACCACCTCAATCTAGAGCTGACAACAGACGAACCTCGAGAGTATCTGCAGACGATGTTTGAAATGCTCTATTTGGCGTTTCGAACGGACTCCACTCGTGTAGCGACCTACCAGATCGGTCGTGAAAATGGCATTGGGCGAAGCGATCATCTCTCGCGCGCCGTTGGCTTCAATTTGGCACATCAGCTTTCACATGAGACCAAGAACCCTGATGGTTGGAAGAACTTTGGCATCTACTGCCGATTCCTCAACGAAGAGTTCGGACGTTTCGTGGAGAAACTGCGGGGCACCGCCGAACCCGCTGGAACGGGTTCGATGTTGGACAATACCGTGGTGTTTTACGGTTCTGCTTCGAGCGCGTTTCATCTTTCGCGAAACTACCCACTCATTCTTGCAGGTGGCAAGAATATGGGCTTCCAACACGGCCAGTACATCAATCGCGTTGGAACAAAGTTTCAAGGTGGACCGTGGCTAGGAGATCGCGAACCCTGGCAAGACAAGGCAACTAGCGAAGACGTGCCGCTTACGAATTTGTTTGTAACGATACTTCAACGGTTAGGTGTCGAAACAAACTCCTTCGCCGATAGCACTGGCATCGTTGAGGAAGTTTAGCCTGGCGAATCAAAAGAAACCCGTCGCGTGCTTCTCAACGCGTGGGTTCGGGTACAGCGAAAACATCCGACTCAAGGTTTGGGTTCGGAGCATGTGGATAATCGATAGGCTGATATCGAATCTCAAGCTCGGGAGTCATCAGTTTGCTCTGCTTTTGCGAGAGAGACGTTAAAGCTCGGTCCAAGATACCGCCGCTCAACAACGTTCGTTCGACCGGGTAACTCGCCCGCCCCGAATGCAACATTCTCTCGATTCCCTTGAGCAAATAAGCGAAGTGGGGATAAACAGGTTCCGTTCGCTCTTCGAACCTTGTCGCCTGCGGTCGCTTCTCCCCCTTGCGTTGGATAGCAACTGAAATGCCCGTTGCATTCCCCGGCAACATGAATACTGCACCGAGAAGTCCGTCAGAATATTGAAACAAGAGCAATGTAGAGTCTCGGGAGGTACGAACTCGATCCGGCTTGTCGCAAACGAGTGCGAGCGCAGCGTCAAAAGCTTCTCTGGAAATCGTGCCATCATCCAATAATTTCCAGACCGATTCCCCCTGCAAACATTGCACCCACTTCACTCCCGTCTCAGCGCCCAGACGCCGCTCCACAAAACACTGGTAGCAATCGAGCGTATGAAAGCCGTAGATATCCAAGTGCGAATATCCGATACCCACTGCCGCTTCGATCTCGCTATGCATCGGCAATACGAGATCGGGATCGCGGTACGTCATCACAAGAGACGAACCAGTCATGAACGGAACCTTCCTTTCTATAGCCCGATCGTACATCCATTTTGCATCGGTCCATCGCGGCCCTAGATGTTTGTCATTGAAAACCGGAACGACTCGTCCATACTTCTCGAATGTATCCGTGATTGACTCAAAGAAACGTCGTCGTGGATACAAGATTTGACCAAGCTCGCTCGTCGGGTAGTTGCCATGCTCCCCAATACTGATTACACCGTCCACCAGAATACGATCACCACCGACTGTTAGTGCTCCCTCGATCGTATCGAAAACGGGAACTCCATGTTTCCTTGCAATTTCGACACCGATGTCCCGGTCACCAATCTGTTCGATGTAGATCGATGCAAGCTTCAATATTGGGCCACGACCGCCATCCTGCTTCCATCCTTCCAGTACTTTCCCAACGAGCACATCGGCATGCGAGCCTTTGAAGTAAGTGGTGACTACCGCAGACACTGACTTTGGGGCTGGCCTATCAGTGGAATCGCCGTAGCCAAAATCAGCGACACGGAAACCCATGGACGCGGCAGCCGTGCCAATCCATTTACGTCGATCTAGATTGATAGATGATCTCATCAGATCATGTTGCTTCGAAATGTTGGATTCCGACAAGGAGGAAGGAATGTACATCGAAGATCTTTGACATTTCTCCCATACGCCTCAACTAGCAAATTGCATCATCTCGCAAAATCAACGCTGAGAGCGTCTAGTCTATTCGCTCTTCTTGACAAGCGAGCCCTTTGGCTGAGAACGCTCTAGCAAGTCACCGTTCGGATCCATTATCAATCGTTCATTGTAACCTTGGGCATCCATCAAAGTGAAGCCTAGGAACAACGAAACGAATATCAGGCTGCTCAGAATTGCGATTGCATTCAACGGCTTATCCCAAAGCAAATGCATGAAAAACGCAATTACCAACCCAGCCTTGATCGTGGCGATCAATAGTGAAAGAACAATTTCCATATTCCCTAAATCAAACTGCGCTTGGAACACAGTCAGGAAGGTCAGCCCCAATAAGGCAAAGAACACCGTCAACAGCATCCATATTGGCATGGGATGCGAGAATCCTGAGTGGCCGTGCCCATGATCGCCGGAATGAGCATCTGCCGTGTGTGAATGGGTGTCTGCCATGCTATTTCTGTTCAGTGAATTGTGAAAACGAAATCAAAAACAATCAACCGAGCTGGCGCTAAGTGATCAGATAAAGAAGTGGAAACAGATAAATCCAAATGAAGTCAACCAAGTGCCAATAAAGCCCGACATTGTCGACTGGTCCAAAATACTCGGAGTGGAATTCTTCACGCGAGGCCTTTACGATCAGCCACGTGATCACCAACATTCCACCGATAATATGGACTGCATGTACACCTGTCATGCAATAGTAAATACTAAAAAACAACCCGGCCATTCCCTGATTGTTGACCTTCGAGTTCGGAATTCCTTCCTCTTCCTTAGTGACAGCCACATCGTTGACAGGACCGCCACTCGTCTTCACAAAGGAGATACCCTCGTCGGCAGTTTCTACCGTTGCCTTCTCTGCGGTTGCAACGCCTTGTACAAGAGGATCTGCATGGGCATGACCATGGGCATCATCGTGTGCATGACTGCCCGCTCCATGCTCATCGTGATGCTCTCCACCCTCGAGAATGTTACCAAGCCCAACACCGGCGAAGAAACAAAGTCCTGATACCAAAAGAGGGCCAGCCACTCGTTGGTGGAACTTGCTAGCAATTACCAACGAATAAACGTAGTACAAAAGAAACACAGCACTGAGAATGGCCGGAATCACACACAACATCTGCAGATAATTTGTCTCGGCGTGAGGAGCGTTCTCAACTTGAGCCACATAATATCTACCTGGAAGCAATCCTATACCCCACTTGTGGCTGTATTCAACAGACTTCACGCCCAGGAACATTGCAGCACAACCCAGGGTCGCACCTAACATCCCTACTAGAATCTTCGTCTGCTTTAGTTGAGATGCTCGGACAGCCCAAGCCATCGTCAACGAACTAAACAGAAGGACACCCGTATTGATCGCGCCAAGCTTTTCGTTCAAAAACGCACTGCAAAACTCGAATACTTCCGGATTTCGATTTCGATATAAAACATAGGCACAAAACATTCCTGAGAAGAACAGGACTTCCGTGACCAGGAATAACCACATCCCCAGTTTGCCAGAATCGTATTGTTGCTCGGCATCGTCAAAGTGGTGTGCCAACCAGGACGGATGATCGTGGTGATCATGACCATGTCCATCTGCGGGTGCTGCTACTTCTGTCATCGTTTTCTGGAATTTGGGAAATGGATGTCGCCCCTGCTGTCGGGGCGACTCGATCTTCATGCTTCGTTTCGGATTCGTTGAACCGAAACAGTCTCGCTATTTCTTCTTTTTGAAATAGCTTCCTGTTTTACCGTCATACTCCACGGATGTGAAATCGTACGGATCGCCAACAGTCGGTGGGCTACTAAAGTTATCGTGAGGAGGAGGCGATGAACACTCCCACTCTAACGTTGCTCCCCCCCAAGGATTCATTGGAGCTTTCTTGCCGTAGAACAGCGAATGCAATAGTACTAATCCGGCTACCAACAATCCTAGCCCCAAAGTCATGGCCCCAATCGTCGATAGTTGATGCAATTGTTGAAACTCTCGAACATAGGAAGCGTATCTACGTGGCATCCCGCGTGTTCCAAGTACAAACTGAGGCAGAAACGTCAAATTGAACCCAACAAACACGATCGCAGCAGAGAGAATACCTGCAGTGTCGTTGAACATTTTACCCGTCATCTTCGGCCACCAATGGAACAGCCCACCGAGGAAAGCGACCAATGTTCCACCCATCATCACGTAGTGAAAGTGAGCAACAACGAAGTAGGTGTCATGCAAGTGCATGTCGGTCGACAAGGCACCGAGGAACAAACCCGTCAAACCACCAATCGTAAACAAGAAAATGAAGGCTAATGCGTAAATCATCGGCGTATTCAGGGCTACTGTACCCTGATACATGGTCCCCAACCAGTTGAAGACCTTAATCGCGGATGGAATCGACACAGTAAAGGTCAACGCACTGAACACAATCGTCGTGACATCAGCCATTCCTGAGGTAAACATGTGGTGCCCCCAGACCAAGAACCCGAATAACGCAATAGCGATCGAGCTGTAGGCAATCATTCGGTAGCCGAAGATTCCTTTATGGCTGTGCACACTCATCAACTCGCTGATGATTCCCATGGCTGGAAGAATCATAATGTAAACAGCTGGATGAGAATAGAACCAGAAAAAGTGTTGGAATGTGACTGGGTCACCGTTCAACGCAGGATCGAAGATACCAATCCCGATAAATCGCTCCAAGGCTAACAAAAGAACAGTGATGCCCAACACCGGTGTTGCAAGAACTTGAATGATCGATGTTGCATAGACGGCCCACAGAAACAATGGCATCTTGAACCAGGTCATTCCAGGCGGACGCATCGTATTGATCGTCACGATGAAATTCAATCCGGTGAAGATCGAGCTAAAGCCGAGAATAAAGACTCCCAAGGTCGCAGCTTCGACCGCGCTTTTCGATTCGATGCTATATGGCGTGTAAAAAGTCCAACCAGTGTCTATCCCCGAGGAGAACAGAGTGTAGGTGAAGAACAACAAACCTGTCACCCACAAATAGAAGCTTCCCAGATTAAGCCGAGGGAACGCGACATCCTTTGTTCCAAGCATAATCGGTAGCAAGAAGTTGCCCAACGCTGCAGGGACGCTAGGAATGATGAACAAGAATACCATGATCGCACCGTGCAGCGTGAATACTCGGTTGTAGGTCGCATTCGACAACCAAGCAGCTTCTGGATCCAAATTCGGATTCCACAAATGGATCCGGATCGCAAGAGCGAAGACTCCACCGAGGAAGAACGAAAACAAAATCCCCGCGAGATACATCATCCCAATCCGCTTGTGATCGAGCGTCAACGCCCAGCTCAAGAAGCCAGATGAATGATTTAGGTAGTGATGCTCAGGAGACTTGTCCGGCGATGCAACAGTTGTTGTCATCGGACTTGTAACGGCACTCATGATTTATACCCTAGTGTTCTTGAATGAATCGATTTGTATCTTATGTATTGATCAACGCTATTTCGGCCTTGCAGGACCTGATTCCAGCGATCGAATGAAAGCAATCAGTGCATCTATTTGCTCGTCCTTTAGTTGCCCCTTGTAGGAAGGCATGGCCGAAGCTGTCTCATACCCCTTCCTGGCTGCTTCCATCGGGTTCAATATGGACGTCTTCACGTAGTTTTCATCGAAGGTTACTTCTGTTCCGTTTGCCAATGGCACCTTCTTGCCCCAAGACCCATTATAACTCGGCCCTGGGCCCTTCGCGCCTTCCGTGCCCGCATAGTGGCAACCCTTGCAGGCCTTTCGCTCATACAACCACTTGCCACGCTCCACAATGTCCTCAGGCTCCTTGACCAGTTCAGCCAACTTTGCCTTGTACTTCTCATCTGATAGCACCTGTACCTTGGTGATCATTGTACTATGGTTGTCACCGCAATATTCCGTGCAAAAAAGATCAAACACTCCTTCCCGCGTCGGGTGGAACCAGAGGTAGTGATACCGACCTGGAACGACATCGCGCTTCGCTCGAAACGCAGGGATAAAGAAGCTATGTAGAACATCTTTCGACTGCATTGTCAGTTTAATGTCCTTGTCGATCGGCAGATAGAGGATTGGGCTCTCGGCCCCGTTTTCCTTGTACTTGAAGTTCCAATTCCACTTTGCGGCGTAGACGGCCACGTCAACTGTATCATCGGGAATGATAGCCATATCCAAGTATCCAACTGCACCCTCCCAAAAAATCCAGATCGCAATAAAGGATGGCACAACTGTCCAAGTAATTTCCAGAGGCGTATTGTGCAACGCCTCCGGAGATCCCTTGTAACCGGGCCTCTGCCGGTACTTCACCATGAAATAAATCATGGCAATCACGATCGGGATGAAGAAAATGATACTGATCCACAGGATCGCGTAGTACAGAAAATCAACCTGCTTGGCGAATGTAGATGCTGCTGGGGGAAACCAGAATCCTTCGGAAATGTCAGCTAAAATTAGGGAGTTCATTTAGGTTTTTGCGATTAAAAGTATGCGGCTTGTGCCCTATTAATTCTTCAGTTTAATTGTTTCTTAGGTATTGGAAGCGTGGTCTAGCGACTCGTTGAGTCCAATTCGCTTCTCCATACTCGTCGATCACGGGAAGTTCATTGAGTCAACAACAACCTTCCTTTTCCTATTCGATATCCAAAATGGAAGCAGGCCTACCAATCCCACAGTGACGAAACCGCCAGCGCAAACCGACAATAACAGACGTGCACTCGCCGAGTAACGATTTTCATTTGCGTCATAGTGAGAACACCAAAGAACGAACGCGTCCAAAGACGATCCAATCTTTCCCTCTCCCGCCTCGACCAACGCCATCTTGAGGGTCTCACCAGTGAAGCCAATTTCGTACAGATATCTTGTAATCCTCCCCTTCGGAGAGATCATCATTGCAGCCGCTGAGTGGTTGTACTGGTCGTGTTTGGCATCATAGGTATAGTTGAATCCGACTGACTTCGCGATGATTTGAATGTTCTCCTCCGTTCCAGTAAGGAAGTGCCATCCATCGATGGAATGCTTATTTTCCAAGTCATCTGCATACCTAGCCTTGGTAGCGGAGGCCTTTGCGATCGAATCTGTTGGATCGATACTCAATGAAACGAACTTGAAATCTTTTCCCATTCTCAGCGAGCTGACCTCGTTGATACCGCGAGTCAATCCGTTCAGCTGGGCCACACAAAGACCAGGACAATTGCTATAGTTTAGCGTTAGCAACATGGGCCGTTTGTCCCTAAGAAGGTCTCCAAACGTCACCGTTGCCCCTGTCTCTGTCTGAAACTTGACATCCAATGGGAGATCCGCATCCAGTTGCTCATCGATGCCAACCCCTGCCAGTCTAGCCGGAATCTTGTCATCTCCCCAGACACCTCCACAAACACAGCAAAAAAGCAGGATAAACCGTGCAATCGCTAACATGGTAATTGGTGTTAAGAAGTTCGACATAAACGATCAAGTCTACTTTTTGCCTGAAAAATCCTGAATTACCAACTTTTTGGCTTCTTCAATAGGAATCATAAAAACATCCTTCGTGGCTCCAGGAGTGTCAGATTTTTCATCCGCCACCGCCACCTTCTTGTACCCGTTAAGCGTTGCTATCTGATCACTTTTTACCTTGGCGGCGGTGTCAGACTTTTTACTCTCTTTTCTGACATCTTCGTAGTAAACCATGCTGTAGGTGAGAGCCTGGGCTCCCTGCAGGACAATCACCAACACTACTATGCTCAACACAGTACCGTAGGCAATCATGTTGGTATTGAGGTCGTCGTAACGTGCCATGATTGATAATGAACTATAGTAGCGGATTGGTGTAAGTTAACGCTTCCGGTAAACGTGGGTCACGCATTGCAACCAACGGTACTCCGGAAGAACGTACGATAAACAAAGCAGCAAAAACAAAGAGCATCCCAGCGCCCCCTAACAGGTGTCCTAACATCGGAATGACGGAAAATCCACCAGGAACGTTCGGCATAATCAAAAAAGTCATGTCCATCCAATGAACCACGAGTAACCAGCAAGCCCAGAAGTACAAAGCCGTTCTATTTCTACGAACGTGCCGACTCATCAATCCGAGGAATGGGATGGCAAAGTGCAAGAAGATCAGGCTGTACGAGTAATACGCCCAGCCACCTTCCAATCGCATCCGAAACCAATTGGTTTCTTCCGGAATATTGGCATACCAAATTAGTACGAGTTGCGAGAATGCAATGTAGGACCAAAACATAACGAATCCGAACATGAATTTACCCATGTCGTGATAATGCTCCACAGTGACTAGATCCTTCAACTTTCCAGCTTTCTGCAAGGTCATATTAATCACCACCATCATGGCAAAGAATGCCATCATGCTTGCTGCAAACACATAAACGGCAAAAATGGTGCTATACCAGTCCGCATCGATGCTCATCACCCAATCAAAAATGGCAAATGTCACTGTAAGCGAGAAAATCATAATCAGCGGTCCCGCCCACTTTTGTCTCGCAAGCGACAGTTCTACATCACCAGTCTCATCTTGCTGTCGACTCTTCGAAAAGTACCAAAGTGCCATTCCCGTTAGTAAACCGAAGTACAAAAACGTCCTAACGGTGAAAAAACCTTTTTCCAGGTAGCCTGTTTTGTCTCGTATAATCGAATTATGAATCTCCTCAGCCGGGGCGTTCCACTCGTACAACGCACTGCCCTCTGGCGTGTAAAGCAAAACGACAAGCGGCAAGAACAATACCGCGGACCAAGGAAGGATTGCCATGATGATTTCAGCGATTCGGCGAATGGAAGAACTCCAACCTGCCCTGGTCAAAAACTGAATCAAAACGAAAAACAAAGCACCCAATGAAAACGTAAAGAGGAACATGAAGTTCGCCAAATACGAATGAACGAGGTACTTCATTGGTGACGCGCCTCCGTCCGATCTCCCTCCCATAAACGACAGACCTGCACCAACTACCAAACATATCAACCCCGCGCAAATCAACAGCGGAGCATACTGCTTCCAGTTACTTGGTAGTTCGATCGTTTCTTTGTCGTATTTCAAACTCATGTTAATTGATTTTCAGTTCAATGCCTGCGGTCTATTCTCGGCCAATCGTCTCTGATTACTTCTTGGCTTCAGTCTTTGGTTGAGTAAGGTCTTCAATCGAAGGCTTCTTGTCCTCTGGAATGTCTTTGTCGGACGCATTTCGCGACCGCTGCAATGCCTTCACGTAAAGCACAACAGCCCATCGTTCTTTGGCATTCATCGAAGCTGCGTAACCAGGCATCTTACCCTGTCCTTTGGTAATCGTGTGGAAGATCTGCCCAACTGGCTGCGAAGCGACACGATCTATGTGCATCGAAGTCGGTGGGATCCAAAACCCCTGCCCCAAAGCCTCAGCGCGTTTATGCACCAAACCATCACCGTAGCCGGAATACCCATGGCATGCCGAACAATACGTTTGGAACTTTGTCTCGCCCAGCTTCATGTTTTCGTCATTCGCTTCGATGGGCAAGGTAGTGAGCCAAGGCAAATTCAAAGCGGCTGCCGGAGCTGCGGGTGTGTTAGCAGCAGGAATTACTTTCGTGCCACCATCTTTTGCCGTGTCCTGCGGCTTCGGATCCGCTTGAGTTGCGACTAGCCGAACGCCATCAGTATTCTCAAGCGCGGAAAGCTTGTTCGGATCATATCCCAAATAAAACGAATCTTGCTCATCAAGCTGTCCGCGAGCGACAGTGCCTTCCACTTGAGGACGCATCGTCCTACCATCCGCGAAAATTGTTGTAGTCTGCTGAGCTTTCTTCTTCGGCTGGAAGTCCATGTCAAAGAAGACGTGGAAACGCGGTGCCGTGCTAAATCCATTTCGCATATTTAGAATGATCATCGCTGGTATCAAACCTGCCAGCACGACCAACAAAGCTGTCAACCAGATCGGCCGAGGCAAAGCGTCTGGTGTCGAATCTTCGATGACTTCATCTAGAGAGTCATGCTGTGTACCACCTAGCAACTCCCTGACAGAATCTCGATTGTAATACTTGTCCTTCGCACTAACATACAAGAAAAACTTGTCGTCGGTCGCTCTGTCGAATCGCGGATTTGTAAAGACAGGATTGCTGAACTTCGGTAACTGATTCAGTGCAATCATACCCAGAAAGGTCGAGAACGCTGAAAACAAAATGGTCATTTCGAATGCCACTGGAATCGACGCGGGTGTGATACCCATCGGCTTTCCAGATATGATGTACATGTAGTCAACGCCGTTCATCCACCATTGCATCAACAATGCCAATGAAAGACCAGTTAACCCGCAGCAAAGTACTATAAACGGTAGTTTGGTCGGTTTGATTCCCAACGCTTCGTCGATACCGTGCACCGGAAACGGAGTAAACGCATCTGTATCGGTGTACCCAGAGTCCCTGACTTTCCGCGCCGCTTCAAGTAATTTGTGCTCGTTGGAGTATTCTGCCATCCAGCCAAACGCTCGTGGGGGCCTGTTCCCGATCGTCTTCTTTGGCTTGTGATCACTCATGGTTTTAACGATGTTTGTTGTGTTGACTTTGTAAGTTGATTTTCAGTTGTACGCTAAAGACAAAAGTGCTTAGTGATGTCCATGTCCATGGGAATGACCACCACCTAACAACTCCGCCTGCAAGTGTTCCGCGTGCTCCGAAGATGACATCACACCCTTAACTTCCGACATGGCAATCGTAGGAAGATAGCGACAGAACAACAAGAACAACGACATGAAGACGCCGAAGCTGCCGAAGAACATTAATCCATCGAAAATCGTCGGACGGAAGTATCCCCACGAACTTGGCAAATAATCGCGACTCAAGGAAGTGACCGTAATCACGAATCGCTCGAACCACATTCCAATGTTCACAAAGATCGAAATGATCACCATGATCCATGGCGTAGTCCTAAATTTCTTGAACCAGAACAATTGTGGCGAAATCACGTTGCACGAAACCATGATCCAATAGGCCCACCAATACGGACCGAACGCTCGGTTCATAAAGGTAAACCCTTCGTACGGGTTCTTACTGTACCACGCAATGAAAAATTCCGTTCCATATGCCAATCCTACCAACGAACCTGTCGCCAGAATGATCTTGTTCATATTGTCCAAATGACGCAGCGTGATCAAGTTCT
>Ga0068877_10003889_pt1 | contig 11799 bp, 8 predicted proteins | sample NOAtaG_FD_66437 | JGI IMG/M metagenome (GOLD analysis project Ga0068877, IMG submission 66437) | Freshwater lake microbial communities from Lake Erie, under a cyanobacterial bloom - NOAA_Erie_Diel6S_1000h metaG | ecosystem: Environmental > Aquatic > Freshwater > Lake | place: USA: Ohio, Lake... | reverse complement strand
CGGCGGTGCATTGCTCGGACTGACACCGCACGCTCATCGCTCTCTCTTTGCTTCACAACCACCTAGCGAACGCGTTCGGATCGGCATGATCGGCGTCGGCAATCAGGGCGGGCCGAAAAACAACATGAAGTATTTCCTTAAGAACATCGTCTCCCTCTGCGACTTGGATAAAAACTATCTCGGGGAAGCAAGTGACTTTCTTCAAAAGGAAGCCAGTCTCAAGGCCACGCAAACAGACGACTACCGACGTCTGCTTGACGCGAAAGATATCGACGCCGTCGTCGTGACTGTTCCCGATCAATGGCACGCACTCATGACGATTGAGGCATGTAAAGCGGGAAAAGATGTTTATTGCGAGAAACCACTAACGTTGACGATTGGAGAAGGGAAGCCAATGATCGCAGCCGCTCGGCAATACAAGCGAGTTGTACAAACGGGAACCATGCAACGCAGCGGCGTCGAGTTCAAATTGGCGGTGGATTTGGTTCAGCAAGGGATCGTTGGAAAAGTGCATTCCGTCAACGTCACGTTGCCGAGTCCTAATTGGATTGCTCGTGCAAAATCGCCTGTCCCCAACAGCGCTCCGCCGGACGGTTTCGATTACGACCGTTGGTTGGGTCCCGCCCCGTTCCGCCCCTTCAACAAGAATCACGTTCACTACCTTTTCCGTTTCTACTGGGATTACAGCGGCGGACAACAGACGAACTTTGGTGCGCATCATTTGGATATCGCCCAATGGGGCTTGGGCATGGATGAGAACGGACCGACATCCGTTGAAGGAACGGCTGTTTACAATCCAGATGGTTGGTACGAAACGCCCGATACCACGAACATTCGTTACACCTACGCAAACGGTGTCGTTATGACTTGCCAACAGAAACTTGATACCAGGAGTTCAGATCAAGGGACGGAGTTCGTGGGTGACAAAGGAAGCTTGTTCGTCTATCGCGGCGGAATCGTTGCGAACCCGCCAGAACTGCTGAAAGGTATTGAAGTACCGAAGATTGTCAATTCGCAAGCCAATTCGAAACATGTCAATAACTTCCTTGATTGTGTGAAGTCTAGAGAAAAGCCTGTTGCTGATATCGCAATCGGACATTCCTCCGCAACTGTCTGTCACCTTGGCAACATTGCGATTCGCTCAGGCAAGAAAATCACGTGGGATCCAAAAACCGAGACCATAGTGGGTGACCCCGAGGGAGCGAAATGGTTGACCAAAGACTATCGAGCTCCCTACAAGCTCGGATAATCGAAAACTTATCGCAACGAGAGTAAATAAGAAAGTAGATCCGCCGCTTGCTGAGCAGTGAGCGGGGCGAGCAGCCCTTCAGGCATGGTACTCAAAGCATTTTCCTTTTCGGATTCAATGTCCTCCGTGGCAACTGTCGTTTCCTTGCCATCCTGTAGCATCAATCGGATCTGTACATTGTTTCGATCCAGAACGCGACCGATAATTGTTTCCCCGTCAGAAGTGAGAACGGACCGAGAGCGGTAATCCGCTTCGATCACCAGCGACGGCTTGATCAACTGGTCAAGCATTTTGTCACGACTCGAATACTTCGTCCCAATCTTATCTAACGCAGGGCCAACCTGTTTGCCTGACTCACCCACGCGATGGCATTGTACACACTGACCGAGTCCTTGCTCGAAGTACTCCTTGCCACGGGTCGCATCCCCTTCCATCGCCAGCAACTCCCCAGCAGAAAAAACGCTTCCCAAGCGTTCGACTCGCATCGAAGCTGGCAGAAAGTGCTCTGCATAATCCCGGATATCTGGCTGTGCTTTCGCAACGGCCACATGAATTTCGGAATGCAAAGAGTCATGAACGGAACCATCCGTCATTCCTTGTGCAAGCAACAAGGCTCCGGTTTGCGAAGCCATCAGTTTTTCAATCGATTGGATTCGGTTCTTCTTGTTGCCTTTTTGTATTGGCTCCGTGAGAGTAGCGAAAGAAGTGCGCAATTCATCGTTCTTTGGCATCGATGCGATCCATTGATAGATCATTCGTGCACCAACTGTATCAACCGTTTCAGAACCTACATGAGGCATCCGACCTGATCCTGTCTTTGAAATCCTACGAAAAAGCACAGACTCTGTCGGCTCACCAGGCTTGATCAGTGCTCCATTCTCTATACCGAGTGTTCCCTTCATGGGAACTGCATCCAGGCATTTCATTTCCGACTCCGAACGATTCCACCGAACATCGAACGCGGCCGCTCCGTTCCCACCAAACTGATGGCAATGTGCACAGTTCGCATGCAGATAGGATCGAGCACGTAGTGGCAAAGAACGAGCATGAGCGTCTCTTTCGATAAATCCTTGGAATTCGACATCGGACTTTGGAGCGTTTTTGTCATCCCAACGAATCACACCCAGCTCGTGAAGCGTTCGCCAAGAATCCTGCTCCTTATCCGGTGCACGAAGTTGTTCTTCAATAAATCCGAGAGCATCGCCCGACCAAGGTGTATGACAAATGCGGCACTCTGTGCGAGATCCGAAATTCCAAGAATACATCTGGCTATATCGGCCGACTTTCACTGGGCGTTTTTCGCCAGAGGCTGGAACCATGACAGCATCGGATTGATCCTCCAACCAGCGGTACGTGTAAAATCGCCAATCGTTCGGTCCTTCGTAATGACTAAGCTGTGTCTCGACACGAGTACCATGCAGCGAATAGGTCTTCGAAAGCACAGTGCCTTTCGGAAACAACACCTTGCTCTTGAACCAATCAAACGTGGTCTGTTCGGATTGGAACATCTTTGCATGCTCGGAGCCAGGGATGGCTATATGAAATTCCGTATCCGCTCCTTCCATCCACATGCTCGCATTGAGTTCATATCGATGGACGCCATTCGATGGAATGAGCTCCCGTGTTGATCGGAAAAGACCGGTCTCACTCAGAGACTTTGGGAATTGTCCTTGTTCAAACGCCGCGGCTGCTGGGTTGCGTTTGAATTTGTAGATACCTCCATCTTGGCCTCCATCGATGTATTCCAGCACAAAGAGTTCGCCGGCTCGATCGGTTGCAAAGCAAATCGGCTTTACTTCCCCACCTGCGATCTCTTCCAAAGAGGTTACTTTGTCTTTGTCGAACGAGGCGGCCCAATACCTCCGAGTAATCCAGTCACCGAACACATACTTGCCCCCGAGTTCTGGAAACTCAGTTCCATGGTAAACGAAACCGCCTGTGACAGACGCGGCGTCTGCGTGTGTCAACACGATATCGGCTGGTTGGATCGGAGTAGGCCCGACTTTGATTTCAGGCATTACATCTCCAGGTCCTTCTTTAATACTCCAACCGCAGTTGCTTCCCGATCGAACACGATAGACCATTTCAAACGCTTCCCAGCCGACGTCACCAACCCACAGGTCACCAGACTTCGCATCGAAACTCATGCGCCACGGATTTCGCAACCCGTAGGCATAGACTTCACCCCGGGCATACGAAAGATTGACAAATGGATTGTCCGCTGGAATCGTATACATCGCGTCGCTACCATCTCGAAGCTTCGATGGCCGATCGACATCTATCCGCAGAATTGACGCCAATAGATCTCCAATGTCTTGTCCCGTCTTCAATACATCGGGTGGTGTCGGATCGGTAAGGTCTCCGATCGAAATATACAAATTTCCATCTGGTCCGAATTCAAGCGTGCAACCATTGTGTCCACCCGCATCGCATCGGAGGATCGTGGTCTCTGAGTCGTAATCTATCTTTGGCGGATTCTCTTCGGTAACTCGATAGCGAGCGATGTGCGTTCCGTTCGGATGGATCTTTCCTTTTTGCACAAGGTAGCAAATGTACACGAATCGATTTTCGTGAAACCGTGGATGAAAAGCGAGGCTGAATGCATTGATATTCGATCCATCCCCAGACACACTCTCCGAAAACTTGGGACGAGGATTCGCGAGGTCGATCATCAATTCAGCCTGTTCGTTAGAGTTCTCACCTAGAAAGGAGAGGATCTTTCCCTTTTGTTCGATGACAACCCAACGAGTGGTACTCGCTCCTTTGCTGATACTAGAGAGGTTCTTCGGATGCGATTCGTCCGGAAATCGATGCAGAGAAACAGGAGCTCGAAACGATAGCTTCGGGAATACTCGCTCTAGGGCGAATGCAGGAGGCTTGTCTGGCGTTCCTTGAACGCGAGATTGCGTCCATGGAACTGTCCTTTCACCCTGTTTTGCCTCTGTGTTTTCGGAACCGTCTACGACGAGAAATTGTATTTGCAAAGCACCGATGCACAGAAGGATCCGGGCAACAATTGCACGAGGGTACTGATTCATAATGGATTGGAGAGAAAGTTGTCGCGTTCTGTACACGCGATCTGGAGGTAATCCGATAGGCTAAGTTTACTTGAACGGCAACTCGTCCGCGACTCCGCATCCCCCTAAGGCTATCTGAACCGATGGGCGATAGCCCCGGTTTTGCCCTCTTGAGCCGTAAGGCTCTATCCCCAGTTCCCTTCGCGCAGTTTGCATTCGCGATTCCGTAAGTGTACCACTTAGGACACGAAGACACCCTTTCGGAAATGCGAGTGTCGATGGTATATTCGACTTCGAACAAAAGACGAATTCTGTACTGCCCACTGCTGGTTAGCGAGAAAATAATGAGTTTCCGTAGTCGAAAAGGTTTTTCATCCGTTCGATATCTTGTCAACCCGGGCATGATGAGGCAAGAACTTGTAGCCTTGTTTGTAAGCGTCGCGTTCATAAATGCGTTCTTCCATTCGAAGCCTTGCATAGCCGATTGGCCAGGATTGCTTGGGGCAAATCGGGATGGAAAAGCGTCGGAAGAATCCCGTTTAGCGGACACCATGAACGGGAATCCAGAAATCGTTTGGCAAATCCCGGCTGGGCAGGGTTACGCGGGTGCGAGCGTGATCGATAGAAAGGTCTGTTTATTCGATCGTGATGGTTCGCAAGATCGAGTACGTCTCGTGCAACTCAACGATGGTAAGGTTTTGTGGACCAAGACGATTCCTGCGCGATACTCGGGGGGAATCGATGCCGACAAAGGCCCTCGCTGTGTTCCGACATTGTTGGAGAAGAGTATTGTTCTGTATTCTGCTTCCGGCGACATTTCGGCTTTGGCCATGAATGACGGTAGTGTCCGTTGGACCCGCAAACTGAAAGAGGAATATAATGGAGACGATGGTTACTTTGGCGCTGGCTCCAGTCCGTTGGCAATCGGCAACAAACTTATTGTCAATGCTGGTGGAAAGAAAGCTGGTATCGTTTGCTTGAACGCAGAAACAGGAGCGACGATTTGGCAGGCGACACAAGCAGACGCTTCCTATGCATCCCCCATTCGATTCCGAACCACAACTTATGAACAAATTGTTGTGCCGACGCGATACACGACTTACGGATTGGATGTCGAGAGTGGAAAAGAGCTTTGGTCCACTAGTTTTGGTCAACGGGGCCCAACCGTAAACGCTGCAACACCCATCGCTTTAGGGGATGATAGTATATTCTTGACGGCGAGTTATGGTATTGGGAATCTTGTCTTGCAACCTAACAAGAATGCAGTTCGGGTCGTTGAAAAGGGATCGCGACTTAGCAGTCAGTACGCGACACCTATCCTGTTGAATAACAAGATCTTCGGGTCCGATGGTCGAGAGGATTACGCTGATGGCAGTTACAAGTGCTTGTCGGCTATCAGCGAAAAAGTCGAGTGGGAACAGAGCGAAATGCCGATTTGCCACTCGATTGGCATCAACGACAAACTGCTACTGGTTGGGATCGATGGTCGTCTTTGGTCGTTGGACACGAAAGCAAGCAAGTTTACACCAATCTGGATGAGTTCATTGCCTGCTGGGAATTATCGGTCGATGCCAGCTTATGAGGGGTCGTTGTTGATCACTCGTTCCAGTCAAACGTGGATTGCCGTGCGGTTAGGAAACCAATAGATGCATCCTCTCATAGCACGCGGGATTTATTGGCCAACGTTTGGCTGGAATCTACTATTGGGTCGAGTTCTTAAGGTGCGGCATTGGTGGGATTACGTAGACGATTCCGTTCTACTTGGAGCACGACCACTTCGTCGAGATATTCGGAGCCTCGCGGAAAAACATGGAGTGACAGGCATTGTCAACATGTGTGAGGAATTTCAGGGAGAGCAGGATCTGTACAAAGCGAACGGCATGGAACAGCTTTGGCTCCCGACTACCGATTTCAATCCGCCTACCGTCGAGATGATCTCGAAAGGTGTTGAGTTCATCCAATCGAAAGTGTCGGCTGGAGGGAAAGTCTATGTTCACTGCAAAGCGGGACGTGCCCGAAGTGCGACGGTTGTGATTTGTTGGCTGGTAAAGTATCGCGGAATGTCACTTGATCAAGCGCAGCAACACCTTTTGCAATGTCGCCCACACGTCAATGCTAAGCTGCCAAAACGCACCGTTGTTCAAGAGTACTGCAATCAGCTAACCAGTTGAAATTCTCATTTATTCGACCAAGGCCGACGGTGCATGTCCGCTTCGCTTAGTGCTGTGCACTTAGCCAGTGAAGCGAGGAGTTAATCCGTCATAGGGCGAATGATTGTATGATTCTGGTTCTTCAAATCCCTTACGACAAGATAACCACCGGAATGACCGGACGTGTCGTCACCTAAATGGTCAATCCCAATGGATGTCGATGGTAGGCCGTCGTGATTGTGAACCGTAACGCCGTTGCCGTTTTGTTTGGAGCCGATGGATATCGCAGTTGAGGAATTGGAGTTGGCAATGCGTAACGTAGCTTCGCCATCTGAAGTGACTTGCAATTCTATCATTGGGAGTCCAGATGGTCCTAGAATTTGAATTCCGCTGATACTTGACCCCGCGTGTAATCGCATCCTCTCTTTCCCGGCCCGATCGACCAATCGGATGGACTCTGCGGAGATGCATTTTTCAATGGGAGGCTTCGATTTACCTTTCTTCGCCATGTCAGGAGACCTCGACGTTTTTCGCAATGAGTATTTCCTGTTTATCTTGTCCAGCCTTGATGGTGTACATGCCTGGCGCATAGACGCGGGGTTGAAAGCTTTCGGTTTGCGATCTCACAGTGTAGAGGATCTCCCCAGTGGACTCCTCGATAATCTGTACGACGGGATTCGCAACGCCATCGAGTTTCACTGACGGCAGGTGTGCATGGACCTTACGTCCGTCGTTAGAGTCCTGAGTGATGGTGATAGGCCACCCTGGGAACTGAGCTTTGTCACCGTCCGCAACTTTGGAGAATCGCGGCCAACATTCGAAAGTGATCTTACGATTCTTTTTATCAAAACGAATAAGGCCGTAGCCGTCAGCTCGTTTCTTCTCGTCCTGAATGTCCTCGGGGTTGGCGTATGCGTGCATACTAATCGGATTACCGAGACCATCCTTGAAGTCACCCGTCCATGGCAATAGGCTATTCGCGATAGGATTCGGGCCGGGCTGTTCATTGAGAGGATGCCACCAGCGACCATAGATCGTATTCACGATCGCAGGACTCGTGAAGCCGAATGGGCCATCGCCAAACTGATCGATACCATGCTGCACCACAACGGCAAGATGTTGATCTCCACACAAATGCGGAGCCCAGGCGCGACGAATTTCCAAGAGCGCACGTTTTCGTCCCGATTGTGGCCAACCATTGCAGTCGAGATCGGCAAGCAATCGACTATTGCGGCCACCGTGCATGTGGACGGCTCCACAGAAGGCCGTCGCGGATAGTACGCACTTCATTTCTGCGCCACCGCTGTAATCCTGTCCCCATTGGCGAAGAAACCTTTCTTGTCTCTCGCCCAAAAGCTCCAAACCAGGCAGATCGATACTCTTCGGATCGTAAGATGGATCGTTGATGTGGTCCGGACGCGGTCCCATTTGAGGGATCTTGCCGGCGGGCCCAGACTTGAACTTTCGATCTTCTAGAATGGCGAAGTCGATGCCTCCGACCGTCATCCGCGTGAAGTAGACGCGGACGTCCCGGTTGACTGGGGCAGGATCAGGCGAGTCGGGCAGATGCCAACTCTGCTGACGCTGGACTTGATTGACATAAGCCACCGGATAGCGAAAGCCACCATCCGCATCTCCTTCGATCGTTGAGACTTTGCCACTTTCGCCCCAAAGATTTCCGTGCCCCACATCGTGGTCGTCGGGAATACAGACCGTCGGGCGATCGCGAATGATATCGCGAAACTGTAGACCAAACTCAATCCAGCCCGCCGTATGTTCCGTGTGGCGATAGGTTTGGTCGCCGCCGAAGAAGATTACATCGGGATCGTGCGAGCGAAGGTTGTCGATGATCTCAGTGCGTGGGCCAATAGTACGGCTCGAATTGCAACTCAAGTTTGCGACAATGATCACGTCTTTTTCCACAGGATCGCGGCGAATCACTCCCTCGAACATCGCCTTCTCTCCGTGTCGGACACGGTAGGGAAAAGTTTTCGAACCATCCCAGCCTTCGATACGAAAATGTGCATCCCATCCTGGATAAAGCACGTCAGCTTTAGCGACTTCTTTCCATTCGCCGGTGCTCATTTTCAATTCAAGCCGCGCCTGACGATCCTCCCCAGGCTTTAGAGGGAAGAGTTGCGCGCTCATCTTCAGAACGCCCTTCTGGTGCGTGTAGTAAGCGAAACAAACCACTTCCTCGCGCGGTACATCCATCGCTGGAGGCGGATTCGCAGCACTAGCGTTTTTTCCCTTGCCTTTCGCATTCTTGTTCGGACGCGACGTTGCAGCGATTGATCCTTTGGTCCACCACTCTCCTGTCGCAAGCGAATCCAGCTTTGGAAAATCCGGCCCGAAAGGAAGCTCACCACCGGACTGCGCACCAAGTACAGACGACTCTCCAAATGTGGACAACGACCCCCGCCAAAAAAACAATGGTGCAATCTTCAGTAACAAGCGTCGTGTAATGTTCATCATTGGTCTGTGTGTGTGGTTATTTTACAGAAAGAAGTATCGATTCTATCATATGAAAGAAACATTCGCGTTGCAGTAAACCCGGTGGAAGACGGTTGTTTTTCCGAGGTGCTGATTCTACAGAGACCGTTTTGTGGTCGCGTAAAGAAACAAAAGCCGGTGAATAAGGCGACGCTTGAAAATTGCATGTCATCCCAAAATAACCTTAGTAAAGTTTGTTTTTTTTAAAGTATTTATGTATTTAAATCATTATTTCCAAACGGACAACTTGCCGTATTATAGCGTAGTGGTCGCGAGTAATTCATTGTAGGTAAGGGTACGGTACAAGAGTGCAACTGTTTATTTACGCTCATGGGATTGATCTTTCTGAGTCGGTGATCCGTCAAACACATCAAAAGCTGCAGTTGGCTCTCGACAGGCTAGAAGAGCACATTGAAACCATCCACGTTTATTTGGTCGATAACAATGGCCCCCTTTTGGGCGGTATTGATAAGTTGTGCCGCATCGTGGTTCAAGTTCGAAAGCAAGAATGCATCGAAATGGAAGATATTGATTCACGAATGGATGCTGCGATCGATCGCCTTACAGACCGCTTAGGTGTTGCTGCAAGCAAAAGAGCAGAAACTCTGCTTCGACACAGCAAACCAGCGCGTCGTTGGCTCGGGTTTGATGATTCCATAGTCTTTGGCGAAAAAGATTAGAACTAGATCCAGCATCATTGAATCAATCGATTTCGCTTGCGTGCTTTGTATACACTACCTGGGTCGGAAAAATGGACGACGATGAAACAGAACAACGAGGAAGCTGAACAACGATTGGATTGCATCATGCCTCGAGAGTCGCGCGGATGATCACGATCCACCTTATGTTATCGGCGATGCACCAAATTATTTGAAGAAAAGGCGGGCGGTGTGAACTGGTTGAATTACCATCATTTGCAATACTTTTGGGTCGTGTCTCGCGAGGGATCCGTTGCACGGGCGAGTGAAGTATTGCATGTGACTCCTGCGACGATTAGCATTCAGCTTCGTGATTTGGAAAATGCTTTAGGTGTTGAGCTTTTTCGAAAATCAGGACGTGGGTTGGCTTTGACGGAAATGGGTGTCGCCGTTCAGGCCTATGCTCAAGACATATTCACGACAGGCCAAGAATTACTGGACATGGTCAATGGTCGCCCTGTTGGCGGGCCCATGATCCTTCGTGTTGGGATCAAGGACGTGATGCCAAAGCTCGTGGCTCATCAGTTGCTCGCGCCGACCCTGCAGATGTCTGAGGATGTGCGATTGGCATGTTACGAAGGGGGCATCTCTAAGCTGATTGCCGATTTAGCAATACACAAACTCGATGTCGTCCTATCGGATACACCTATCGATCCTGCGATGAAGGTGAAGGCTTATTCACACCTGCTGGGAGAGTCAGAAGTTGTACTGGTGGGAACGAAGTCCCTCGCGAAAAAGCTCCGGATCGGATTCCCGGGTTCATTAACTGGGGCGCCGTTGTTGTTGCCGATGAAGAATACGCTCCTTCGTCGATCCATCGATTACTTTTTTGAAGAGATCGATGTGCGGCCAAGGATTGTTGGCGAGTTCGAGGACAGCGCGATGCTCAAGATGATGGGAAAGGCTGGAGTCGGTGCTTTTCCTGTTGCCAGCGCGATTAGCAAAGAAGTGGAAGAAATGTACGGAGTCGAGATGATCGCCAAGATTCCGAATCTGACCGAAAAGTACTATGCATTATCCGTAGAACGGAAAGTAAAGCATCCGGCCGTTCTCGCTATCTCTGAGGTTGCTCGAAGAAACCTTAGCGTTAGCAAATTCTAAGCAAAGAACTTACAGACGAACACATCATCCCTCATCCCGACATCCCGACATCCCGACTTCGAGTAAGCGGTAAACCGCAATGCGTCCACGATCCACGGAATCTAAAGACCAAGCATCGTTCTATTTGCTGCGGTCAGGAACCCCTCTTGCATCAAATCGCTTCCGAGGTCTCGGAGCTGACCTCTTTAACCGCCCTTCATAGATTGGGCAATTACCCGTAGTCCAGCCCGCATTCATCCCTAGAACAACGAAGCAGAATCAAGACCTTTATATGTTACCCGACGATGGTCAGCCGAACATGTCATCAAAGGCCGAGCGGTTCAACTGGGAATAAAGCATGTCGCATAAGGCGGAAAATTGTGTTTCGGTGACATCACCGGATTCGTGGTCATACATGAAGGCGTTTCCGGAAGGAAGCCATCCTGCATAATCACCGTTTCCAAAATCGAACCATGGGTAGCTATTGTTAGGAAGTTCAATGTGATGATGAGCCATCATAAAGTGATTTGCACCAAGCAAAATCCTTTCTGGGGGCATGAATCCGCCAATGAAACTCGATTCACAAATACCACCGAACGCCTTGTACAGTTTATTGATTTCTGAAGGTGTATTCGACGGCAATTCAATACGCTGCGAGAGGCGCAGCCGCGGATGAAAGGCCATTGATGGAAACGTAAAGCCAAACCAGACAAACCACGGTGAATCATCCGATTTATTGAGCTCGATAAACATTGGATGATCGGCATCAGCGTTATCAAGTAGTTGTCTCAACGCGTCACAACCAGAAGTCGCAGCCAATCGTTGGAAGTATGGAGCGCCTTCGGAGTATGCCGCACGTTCTTCCTCAGTGAATATCTCGAGCAAATCGTGAGGCAGAGACTCTATCGGTCGCTCCCAAGATCGAATTTTGACGTTTCGTTCGATTGACATTGGTCCAGTGGCGTAACGCTTGAAATCACGTGATCGCGGCCAAGTGACCTTGCGCGCGATCCGCAACTCTCGAGCTTTGCTTTGATGCGTCTATCCTGGGTATAGATTGATTAGGCTAGCAGATAAGCTCCGACACAATTCACATCAAACTAAGCAGGCTA
>Ga0068877_10003888_pt1 | contig 11800 bp, 12 predicted proteins | sample NOAtaG_FD_66437 | JGI IMG/M metagenome (GOLD analysis project Ga0068877, IMG submission 66437) | Freshwater lake microbial communities from Lake Erie, under a cyanobacterial bloom - NOAA_Erie_Diel6S_1000h metaG | ecosystem: Environmental > Aquatic > Freshwater > Lake | place: USA: Ohio, Lake... | reverse complement strand
GACCGGTTCGCCATCGCGCACACCCATGACCGTTCCGGTCACGTAGCCGTTGACGAACTTGCCCGGGGCCGTATCGCCCTCGAGACGTGCGGTGGTTTCGCGGTTCCACACGGGATCTTTGAAGAGGGCGCGCAGTTCCTCGTCGCTCACCCGCTTGCTGCTCGACGTTGTGGCTGCGGCAAGGCCCGTCGCCGCGGCGGCGCCCAACCCGAGTGACGTTGCAACAAACTGCCGGCGACTGCGGCGAGATGAGCTTGGATGACGGACCGACATGATCGACTCTCCCGTGTTGATAAGAACCTGCTCGAGGTTCCGACTATCGGTCACTTGTCGCGCAGCCGTCGAGCGCTTCGGCACCGACGGCCATCTGGCGTTCAACTCATGAAGCGGTCGATGGCTTCGACCCACGCATCAGGGCACTGATCGGTAACGTCGATGCCGCCACCCGCAAGGGCGACGAACGCGAAGTCCGGCCGCATGGCGTGCGCCACCTTTGCGTTCTCGTAAATCTGATCACCCGTATTCGTGAGGATCAGCGTCGGACGGCGAATCTTCATGAAGGCGGCGGCGTGGTCATAGGCGAACGCGGCATGGTGTCCGTGCCAGAACGGTCCAAGTCCCATAAAACGCTCGACGGTGTAGCGGGTGATGAGCTCCGGGTCTGGCTCCGGGGTCTTGCCGTACATGTCGTAGCGCAACTTGAACGCCTCGATGAGGTGCGAGCCATCCGGCTGATGCCGCATGTTCCGTTCCTCCGCCACGATGCCATCGAAGAACGTACGCTCCGCCTCACTGAGGATCAGCACACCGCCGAGCACCAGTTTGTCGACGCAGTGTGGGAATTGCTGCTCGACCTCGGTGACAACGAGCGCGCCAGTGTGATGACCGAAGTGAACGGCGCTACGCACGCCGAGATGCTCAAGCACCGTAGGTACGATGCAGGCCCACTGCTCGATGCGCGGAACGAAAGGCGTGGGATCAGACATGCCGAAACCCGGGCAATCGATGGCGATGGGCCGGATACCGCGCGCCACCAACCGATCGAACACGCTGTCGTACTGACGCGCCGACATCGGCGCCTGATGAATCAGTACGAGAGGCCGCCCCGCACCAGCGTCGTGGTAGTGAATCTGGCCATAGGGGCCGTCTGCATAACCGCGCTTCACGTCGATGACATCCGCCCGTCGCGGCCGCTCATCGCGGACACAAAGCCGGCAAGGAACGGATCAGCGCCTGAGTGGCCTCGAACTGCCGAACGACGGACTCGGAGGGCTCCTTGCCTTCGCCGGGCACATATACCCCGAACACGGCTTCACCCTCGGCAGAGAGGAAACTCACGCCCCGCAGACCACCGCCCTTGCCCGGAATGGACAGCACGTAGATCGCCGAGTAGAGGTCCGGCCGCAGATGACCCGCAAGCCCCGGGCCCTCACGGGTCAGGTTAAAAAACTTGCTACGTTCCGAAGGCTTGCCGGCACCGACGCGGCCGGAGATCTCGAAGACATCGGCGCCTCGGGTGATCAGGGTCACCGCATCCTCCCACTGCTCAATACTCTTCCAAACCGCCTGAAAATGGCTCGCAGCCACCCCGTGCGACTGTTCCGCCGGCAGTGCGCTCGCCACGCGGTTCTCCGAAATCCCAAGCCGCTTGGCAACCGACCCCAGTGGCCCGGGCGCCTTACCCTGCATGTCCGCCCGGACCCGTTCGATTTCGGCAGGGGTGGCGCAAACCCCCGAGGAATCGGCGGCCATGGCAGCAAACGGCAAGGACAGCAGGCTGGCCAGCACCAGGCTGGCAGAGGCTATTCGGAACTTCATGTCGAAATTATAGGCAGCGCGCAGCCCAAACCCACTCTTTAAAGATTTGCCGGCTTTCGGCAGACTTCAAGGTTGGTCAATCGGGTTTTTCCGGTATTCGCACATGTTGAGTCGTTCCTTGCCACATTGGAAAGTTTTGGGGGTCGCGCTGCTCTGCCTGACCGTTCAACCGGTCGTCGGTCAGGCACCGCCTGCCGCCAAAAAACCGCCCCCCGCCTGCAAGGGTTCGTCGCGGGTCGGCTGGAACAACTGCATCGGCACCTACACGACGACCGAGGGGGCGCTCTACGTCGGCGAATTCCGTAACGGCAAGTACAACGGACAGGGCACGGCGACCTGGCCGAATGGCGATCGGTACGTCGGCGAGTTCCGTGATGACAAATTTCACGGCCAAGGCGTGTACACCTCGGAAAAGAACTTCACCTATGCCGGTGATTTCCGCGACGGCATGTTCAACGGAGTGGGGACCTACACCAGTTCCAATGGCATGAAGTACGTCGGCGAATGGCGCGACGATGAGAAAAACGGCCAAGGCACCTACACCTGGCCGAGCGGACGCGTCTATGTCGGGCAGTTCCGGGACGATGAGCGCGAGGGCCAAGGCTCGGACACCCAACCGGACGGCTCGAAGTACGTTGGCGAGTTCCGCGAGAGCAAGCGCTGGGGCACCGGAACGTCGTACGACGCTGCAGGGCGTATCGTGCAGTCGGGCATCTGGCGCGAGGATCGGTTCCAAGGCGCCGTAGCGGACGGCGCTACCGCGGCGCCGACGCCCGTGGCGCTCGCCCCGGCTGCCGCAGCTCCGGCCCCCGCAGCACCGTCATCCGATCCGCAACCGATCTTGGCAGCACCCATCGCCAATGTCGGTACGGCCAGTGTCGCTACTGAAAGTACGACACGCACGATGTCTGCCGAACCCTCGAGATCGGCGGCCAGCGCGCCCTCATCGGGCGGCCTCACCTCGGCGGCTGCAATGGTCGCGGCCTTGTCGGGCGCGCCCAACGCGGCTGCGCCAACGGCCGCCGCCGAACCCGCACCCGTCGCAGCGCCCACCGAGGTCGCCGCGAACAACCCGGGCGCGGACGACTCGCGCGGTCCGGCCCGCGTCGCGCTCGTGATCGGCAACCAGACCTACGTCAACGTGCCGAGCCTCCGTAATGCACGCGCCGATGCCGAGGCCATGGCGGCGGCGCTCGACAACCTCGGGTTCGATGTCCTGCTGCGACTCGACCTCGATGATCGGGCACTGCGCCAAGCGATGCGTGACTTCAAGTCACGACTCGATGGGGGCAGCGAAGCGGTGTTCTTCTACGCCGGCCACGGCGTACAACTCGGTGCGGCCAATTACCTGCTGCCGACCAACATTTCGGCGGACAACGAAGAACAGGTCAGGGACGATGCAGTGATGCTGCAACGCGTGCTCGATGATCTCGCAGAGCAGAAGGTGAGATTCTCGGTCGCCATCGTCGATGCTTGTCGTGACAACCCGTTCCCGAAAGTAGGCACGCGCAGCATCGGCGGCACCCGCGGCCTCGCGCCGACGACGGCCGCGACCGGCCAAATGATTCTGTTCTCGGCCGGTGCCGGTCAGACGGCACTCGATTACCTGACGCCGGCCGATCCCGACCCCAACGGCCTGTTCACGCGCGTATTGCTGCGCGAAATGACGCGTCCCGGCGTGCCTGTAGATCAAATGCTCAAGCGCACGCGCCAGGAAGTCGTGAGCCTCGCCAAATCCGTGGGTCACGAGCAAGTGCCCGCCCTCTACGACCAGACCGTCGGCGAGTTTTATTTCACGCCGGCCGTGGCGGGCGGTGCTGCCGCGCGCACGTCAGACGCGGCGCCACAACCGCAGATGCTGGTTGCCGCTCTGCCGACGGACGATCGCGCGCTGTGGGAGTCGGTGCGGGACTCCAAGAATCCCGAGGAAATCCAGGCCTATCTCTCGACGTTCCCGCAGGGCCTGTTTGCCGGCGTGGCGACGGCACGCCTGCGATCGCTGCAAGGTGGCGGTGGCAACGCCAATCCCAACGCGATGGCGGGCAACACCAACCCGGCCCGACCTGCCGGCGGCTCGAGCGCACCCAATGCCGCACCGGCTGCCGCAGCCAGCGGGTCGACCGTTGGCGATTTGCAGCAACTCGGCGCGGGAAGCGTGTTCCGTGACTGCGCCGATTGCCCCGAGATGGTCGTCGTGCCTCCCGGTAAATTTGAAATGGGACTCGCCGATTACCGCAAGGCGCGTCGACCCAACGAGGGTCCTGCGCGAACCGTCACGATTCCGGGCACGTTCGCCATCGGCAAACACGAAGTGACCTGGTCGCAGTACGCGCGATTCGTTCGTGAGACGAGTCGTGCCGGGGGACTCGGCTGCGCCACCTTCAACGCCAAAAAATTCCGGGTCAACGCCCAAGCCGGTTGGAACAGCCCCGGCTTCCCGCAGACCGAGAACGACCCGGTCGTCTGTGTCAGCTGGGATGATGCCAAGGCCTATGCCGAATGGCTAGGCGTCAGAACCGGCCACAACTACCGGCTGATCACCGAAGCGGAATGGGAATACGTCGTTCGCGCAGGTACCACAGGCGAGCGTTTCTGGGGTGAAAACCCGGCCGACGCCTGCCGCTTCGCCAATGTGGCCGATGCCACGGGCCGCGGCACCCTGGGACTCGAGGCACCGTTCGACTGCCGCGATCGACACGCCGGTACAGCACCAGTCGGCAGCTTCCAGCCGAACCCCTTCGGTGTCCATGATCTGTTCGGCAATGCCGAGGAATGGATTCTCGATTGCTGGAGTGACACCTACCGCAATGCGCCGACCTCCGGCATTGCCGACACCTCCGGTGATTGCGATCGACGCGTGGTGCGCGGGGGCTCGTGGTTCGACGGTGCCGATGCCGTGCGCGCCACCGCGCGCGGCGAGGATGCCGTCGGCGCGCGCTCAAGCACTCGCGGGTTCCGCATCGCGCGCACCAACTGAGCGCGGCGGGAACGCGCACGCCCATGGGCGATATCCGGCTTGACCAACCAAAGATTTTGCGCGGTTACGCGCCGAGTCGCTTCGGTCAGGTGCACTTCCGTGAGAGCGGACCCGACGCTGCGGCCAGACCGCCGCTGATCTGCCTGCACCACGTACCGAACTCGGGGCAAATCTTCGAGCCCGTGCTGCCACTGCTCGCAGCGGATCGGCGTGTTTACGCGCTCGATCTGCCGGGTTTCGGCATGTCGGACCCGAGCCCTGATCCGCAATCCATCGATGACTACGCTCTGGCGATCGCCGATGCCATCGTAGCCCTAAGCCATGCCCGAACGGACGTGGACTTGCTCGGTTACCACACCGGCGCCGCGGTGGCCTCACAACTGGCCCTCGATCAGCGGCTGACGATTCGTCGCATCGTACTGGCTGCAATACCGGTGCTGACCGAGAGCGAGCGTGCCGCGTTTGGCGCACAAACGCCCATTGCATTCGACGAAGCGGGTGACTGGGCCCGTGAGGAATGGCGTCGCTCATGGACATGGCGAGGACCGGGTCAATCGCAGCACAGCGTGTTGCGCACCTTTGCCGAGAAGATGCGCCCCGGTGCCCGCGAGCGTGGCGCCCACGCCATCATGCGTTACGACATGGCGACCGCTCTGCAACGACTCACGCCGCCGTTGATGATCCTGCGACCACGCGACGACTTGTGGGACGCGACTGACCGAGCGATGAAACTACGACCCGATGCGCGCAGCGTCGAACTGCCCGATCTCGGCCATGGCATGTGGGAAGCAGCGCCAGAACGGACCGCGCGTCTGATCGACGATTTTCTGCGCTGAGGAGTGCTGAAGCGCGGCGACCGCGCCGCCCTACGACGCTACCGCATCCGGCTGCAGATCCGGCGCTGCGAGGCGAAACGCCTCGAGACTGCGGCAGTGCGCATCGATCGCCACGAGCGTGGGAAACTCGTCGAGCGGGCACTTGAACCGTCGGGCATTGAACACCTGCGGGATGAGACACACGTCGGCCAGTGACACCTCGTCACCGAAACAGTAGCGCCCCGCCGTAGAGTGCCGCCGAGCCAGCGCCTCGAGGCCGCGGAATCCTTCGCCGATCCATTGGTTCACCCACTGGTTCACGCGCGGTTCGTCTGCGCCGAGCTCCGCACGCAGGTAATTGAGCACACGCAAATTATTGAGCGGATGGATGTCGGCAGTGACGACGCCGGCCATACCACGAACCACCGCCCGCGCGTAGGGATCCGCCGGCAACAAACGCGGCTGCGGATACAGCTCGTCGAGATACTCGATGATGGCGGTGGACTGCGTGATCACGCCCTGCGCGGTCTGCAACGCGGGCACCAAGCCTTGCGGATTGAGTGCGAGGAAGGCCTCTTGCCGCTGTTCCGCCTTGGGCAGCGAGTGGAAGCTCTCCTCGAGTGCAAGACCTTTCAGACGAACCGCGATGCGCACCCGATATGCCGCGGAACTGCGCCAATAGCCGTGCAGACGCATCGGCGTGCCTTGGTAGATGGAACTCTCACTCACTGACGTGTACCTCGATGGAAAACCGTAACATCACCCCAAGTTGCGACAAAGTCGTCCAACGCTTGCCCCGTCCAAGCTGCATCACGCTGATCTGCATCAATGACCTCTCGAAGAGTAGGTTCAGCTATCCGCGCGACTCGATCTCGACAACATCGCCAACGCGGAGCACGCCGCCGACGCTACCCTCAAGCCGGGCGTTCCAGCCAAAGGTCACGCCGCCCACGTTTTCGTCGAAGCGGAACTCCCGCAGGATCGGCAAAGGACTCAAGCCCTTTTCTCCCGTGACTTGGTCGATTCCGGTCATCACGCAGCGCGTGCAGGCTTTGAGGAGTTTCAAGCGCAGTCCACCGATCCGCAATTGCCGGATGTGGTCCTCCTGCCATGGCGAAGCGCCGCTCAATACGATGTTCGGTCGAAAACGACTCATCGGTAGCGACTCGGGTAACCGTCGATTGAGATCATCGAGTGACGCCTGCGTACACACGAGCAGCGGATAACCGTCGGCGAAATGATCCGACTCGCCAGCGACGATCCGTGCGGGCTCCCCGAGTACAGCACTGGCGAACTCGGCGGCGGCCTCACCGGCATCAATGGCACCGATCTCGCGTTTCCACACCATCACCTGGCGCAGGTCCGCCGGCGATGTTGCCATCAGGCCCGGCCGCTCGATGCGAATGGCGCCTGCAAGCGGATGTTCGAGAGTGATGCCGAAATCATCCGGCGTGGCGCACAGCAGAGCGAGCGTGCGGTGGCTGCGCTGCGTCACGAAACGGCCTGCGGCCGTCACCAACATCCAGGCACGATCGTGCTCCAGTCCTCGCGGACCGATGCGCGAGTGCTGCAGATCGATCACACGACCCGACTTCAGCGGGTAGATGTGGAGTGATTGAATTCGCAATGACTCGGTATCCACGGCCACATCATAGCGGAGACGATGCGGTCATTGTCCGTCGTGCGGATGGCATTTCGGGTATGCTCCGGGCGCCATGCCGCTCCTTCTCTGGCGAATTCTCGGCTTCACAAGTGTCGGCATCGGCATGATCAACGCCTTTATCCCGTTGATGCCCACTACGGTGTTTCTACTGATCGGTGCCTGGGCTCTCAGCAAAGGATCGCCAGAGTGGCGCGCCAAACTCGTTGCGCACCCGCGCTTCGGACGTGCGTTGCGCGATTGGGAAGACGGCAGACGCGTCAGTCGCCGCGGCAAGCGGTTGGCGGCGCTCGGCATGGCGGTCGGCTGGATCATTCTCGTCGTCTGGCAAGGCATCTCGCCTTGGACCGCCGGTGTCGGAGTGCTGCTCGCCACCATCGCCACTTGGCTATGGCGTAGACCGGAACCGCGCGTAGATAGCCAATAAGCCACCGGCATCAACCAATGCCGATTCGTTACTGGCGAATCAACGCCGATTCGCCGAACATTCCGCCATGACCATCGCCCAAGACCTCAGCGACGCCATCGGCGGAACGCCCCTGATACGGCTGAACGGCCCATCACGCGCGACCGGATGCACGATTCTCGGCAAAGCGGAATTCATGAACCCCGGAGGCTCGGTCAAGGATCGGACCGCTCGCGGAATATTGCTGGACGCGGAACGGACGGGTCGACTGATGCCGGGCGGCACGGTGGTCGAGGGCACGGCGGGCAATACGGGAATCGCGCTCGCACTGCTGTGCAAGACGCGTGGCTACAAGTCATTAGTCGTGATGCCGGATAACCAATCGGGCGAAAAGTACGACGCCATCCGCGCACTCGGCGCTGCATTGCACGTGGTGCCGGCCGTTCCCTACGCCAATGACAATCACTACCAAAAGGTCGCAGCACGACTCGCGCGAGAGATGTCGAATGCGATCTGGGCCGATCAGTTCGACAACACTGCGAATCGAGACGCCCACTATCACTCCACCGGTGCCGAAATCTGGCGGGACACTGCCGGTGCACTCGATGCCTTCGTCAGCTCGAGCGGCACAGGTGGCACGCTAGGCGGCGTATCGCGATACCTCCGCGAGCGCAGCGCTGCAGTGCGCATCGTGCTGGCAGATCCGCAGGGCAGCTCTCTCTATAACTGGATCACCCACGGCAAACTGGTCGCAGAGGGCCCGGGCTCAGTCACCGAAGGGATCGGCATCGGGCGTATTACGGCCAACCTCGCCGACAGCCCCATCGATGCAGCCGTTCACGTACCTGACGCCACTGCAATTGCGGTCGTCCATCAGCTGTTGCGTGACGAGGGACTGTTTCTCGGCAGCGCCAGCGGCGTCAATGTCGCGGGAGCCCTGCAGGTCGCACGGCAACTCGGACCTGGACACACCATCGTCACCATTCTTTGTGACGGCGGACAAAAGTACCAATCGCGCTTGTACAACCCCGCTTGGCTCGAAGAAAAAGGTCTGGCAACCGCTGCTGCGACGCCCGCGTGGTAAGCCGCTACATGGGCTCTGCCGCATGACGATCCGAACCGCCACTGTCGCCGACGCAGATCGACTCGCTGCATTCGCGGAACTCACGTTCCGCGAAGCTTTCGGCGCGATGAATACACCCGAGGATATGGAGCTCCACTGCCGACGGAGTTATTCGGCCGCCAAGCAGGCCGAAGAAATCGCGGCGACGGATAGCATGACCTTGCTGTGCGAGGTGGACGGCATGCTGGCGGGCTACACTCAGCTGCGCTGGGGCGCGGAAGTTCCCGCCTGCGTGATCGGATCTGCGGTCGGGGAGATCCAGCGTTTTTACGTTCACAGCTCGCATCACGGCACGGGTGTCGCAACGGCGCTGATGACTGCCGCAGTCTCGCACCTTGCGGAGCGCGGATGCCGCAACGCTTGGCTCAGCGTCTGGGAACAAAATCCGCGGGCGATCGCGTTCTACCGCAAGTGCGGATTCATCGAGGTGGGCAAGCAGATTTTTCTGGTGGGCAACGATCCCCAAAACGACAAGGTACTCGTCAAGGTTTTGTCGACAATCTGAGGCCGACCGCACCGATCAGCACGAGTGCGATACAGGCGTACTGCACGAGACCCAGCTTCTCACCGAACACGAACAAACCGAGTGCTGCGGCAGCGACGATGCCTACGCCCGCCCAAATCGCGTACACCACACCGACTGGCAACGCCTTCATCGCGGGAGCGAGAGCCAGAAAGCAGCCGCAGTAGCAGACGATCGACAATACGCCCCAGTGGCGCTTCTCGAAGCCGTCAGACAGCTTGAGCAGAAACGTGCCCGCAACCTCAAGCGTGATGGCGATAGCCAGGGCGACCCAAGCATTCATGACGTACCGGACTCCTCATCGCGCGTATGCCCGATGCGCTACGCGTGCACGAGCATGCGCTTGGCCAACATACCGTGCAACCGCGCGATGCCACGCACCATGTGCATCGTCAGGGTGACCCAGACGAAACCTGAGACGGCGCAAAGGAGCAATATCAGCGGGTGGTTGGCGCCCTCATCCGACACGATTCCGCCCAACTGGATTTGCATATCGCCCGGGATTTCGAATCCAAGCAGGCGAAAGCCACCAGCCAGCGCCGCAAGCATGAGTCCGAGCCCTATCGCAAGCGCAGTCACCGTCAATGAAAAGTAGACGACGCCCAACGGCAGCATCAGCGCCTCATACGCCAGCGTCGACCACGTGCGCCAGTCCTTGAGCATTGCTCCGATGCGTTGCAGCAGCGACGACTCGGGCGGCGGCGATACGGGACGACGCGGCATGCGCTCGCCGGTCATGGCTTCGACGATGCGACCCTCGACGAGGGCCAGCAAGCGGGCCGAACCGATGAAGGCAACGAAGAACGGCACCCCGATAATGAGTATCGACAGCCCCAACGACAGCGACAGTCCGATCGTGACGAAGCAGAAGTAGAAGATCCCGGTGAACAAGGCGAGCAGGCAATAGAAGAGTGCCGTCCAGCTGCGCACATCGCCATACACACCAAAGAAACGACGCAGCACGCCGACCTTCGGCGCGCTGCCAATCGGGGTCGCGGACGTGGCGGCCTTCGGAGCTCGCGGCATGGCCATCGCAGCCTGCACTCGTGACTCGGTTTCACGATAGGCGGCGGCCACCTCGTCGGGCGCCCCGTACGAGTTGACGATCTGCGCGATAGCGACGGCCTCGTCGAGGTCAGAACGCGCCGCGAGTTCAGCGCGCAGATGCTGCTCGGCATCGTAGAGAGCGTCCTGGATCAAGGCAGGATCGGCGCCATGCAACGCTTGGCGTAGGGCCTGCAGATACGCAGCGATCGAGGTGGGTGCGGAGGCGTTCATTGCGCGGATCCTGTAGCTGGGGCAGCCGGTTCGGCCGCACGGAGGAAGTGATCGACGAAATCGCGGGTGTGCGACCAGGTAGCCATCCATTCGGCGAGCACCGCCCGCCCCTCAGGGGTGATGCGGTAGTAGCGCCGCGGGGGCCCCGAGTAGGAGGGCACGATCCGACTGGCGAGCCAGCCCTCGGCGGCGAGGGAACGAAGCACCGGGTAGATGGTGCCTTCCTTGAACAGGGGTTCACCGCCGCCCGGAGGCAGCAGCCGCTTGGCAATGTCGTAGCCGTAGGCATCCTCGTCCGTAGCAGCCAGGACCGCCATCAGAACCAGGGCCACCAGACCTGAGTTAAGGTCTTTCTGGAATTTCTTGGTATTCGCATCGCTCATGGGTATTAGTCTATGAACGATACTGTGAACTTGTCAATAGTGGTCGATAAACACTATCCGCTAGTCCACGTCTGCGGGAGCCACCGCGGCAGCCCCGGGTCGTCGCGGATCGGCCGCACCCAGAAAAAAGCCGTTCTCGATGGCAATCGACTGCGCGCTGCCCATGGTTTCGCTGGACTTGATGCGATGCCCCTTGCGACGCAGTAGCTCAAGGGTGTCGGGATTGAAGTTGGGTTCAACCTCGAGCGGCCCGTCGCCCTGCGAGATCCGCGCCTGGTGGGTCGCTTCATCGACGTTGAGCCGAAAGTCGACGATGTTCACCAACACCTGCAGCACCGTATTGATGATGCGGCCGCCGCCGGGCGTGCCGAGCGCCAGCCACGGCGTGTCACCACGAAACACCAGCGTGGGCATCATGGTCGAGATCATCCGCTTGCCCGGTTGCATCGCATTCGGCGGCGCAGGCTCCCCGCTCCGCGCGGCGCTCCATGCCCGCTCGTGACTGAAGTTGTTCATCTGATTGTTGAGCAGGATGCCCGTGCCATCGATCATCGTGCCCGAGCCGAAGTCGGATCCCAGCGTGTAAGTCACCGACACCAGGTTGCCGTAGCGATCCGCCACCGAGTAGTGCGTGGTACTCGGGCTCTCGAAAGCGAAGGGATCGCCGGCTTTCACTGCGTCGTTCTTTGCGGCTCTTCGTTTGCTGATGAGTTTGGCGCGTTGCGCCGCGTATGCCTTCGACGTCATGCCTTCGAGCGGCACCTTGGCGGAATCCGTATCACCGAAGAACCGCACACGATCGCGATGACCAAGTCGC
>Ga0068877_10003886_pt1 | contig 11803 bp, 10 predicted proteins | sample NOAtaG_FD_66437 | JGI IMG/M metagenome (GOLD analysis project Ga0068877, IMG submission 66437) | Freshwater lake microbial communities from Lake Erie, under a cyanobacterial bloom - NOAA_Erie_Diel6S_1000h metaG | ecosystem: Environmental > Aquatic > Freshwater > Lake | place: USA: Ohio, Lake... | reverse complement strand
GCCACCCTCGATGAGACGCGTGCCTCGCGCGACGAATACGCCGCGCGCGTCGCCGAACTCGATCGGGAGATTCAGGCGGCGGTCGCAATCCTTGATGCCGAGACCGGGGGCAGTGGTCACCGTTCGCTGATACAGCGTCTGGTGCGGCTTCGCGAGAAGCTGCTGGAGGACGCGGCGGTGCGCGATCAGGTTGTCCGGGAACGCGATGCTTGGCGGGCCATGTGCACCCTCCTCACGCATACGCGCGCGAGCGTGCAGGAAAAACTTGATGCGACCGCGCGGGATCATCACCTCGCGACCGCCCAAATTGATCTGTTGCGGGAGCGCCTCGTCGATCTGAGCGTGCGTCACGAGTCAGTGGCGCACGAAGCCGCAACCGCGCGTCAGGAGCTGGCCGACTTGCGCGACCAACTCGCCCGATGGAGCGGCACCGTGGACCGGGCGCTGAAGGAACTGGCGCTATCGCCCGGCAACGGGCCCGAAGTGCCGCGAGGGGACTGAGTGTCCCCGTGTGCGTCGCTTACGCGAGGGCCGTGCGGACGACGGACGCCTTGATGTACCCCATGTCGACCGCGAACCCGGCCAGCTTGCGCTGCAGGATGCGACGACCACGGAACAGGCGCGACTTCACCGTCCCCTCGGGAACACCGAGGATGTTGGCGATCTCGGCGTAGCGCAGCCCTTGGAGATCACTGAGCACCACCGCCGCACGGTACTCCTCGGGGAGGGCATGAATAGCGCGCGTGACCTCGTCATCGAGGAAGGAATCGTAGAACCGGCCTTCCGGGTCGGCTTCACCGACCGCTTCGAAGAGCGCCCATCCCTCGGTGTCTTCCGGCTGCTGCACTTCCCGCGCATCAATCCGACGCTTCCGGCTCACGAACACGTGATACAGGATCGTGAAGAGCCAGGCGCGGATGTTGGTGCCGAGGTGGTACTGCTCCCAGCGCTCGAGCGCCCGGAGGAGCGTGTCGGAGACGAGGTCTTCCGCATCATCGCGCGAACGCGCGAGCTTGAGCGCGAAGGAGTACAAGGCATCGAGATGCACGAGCGCCTCGCGCTCGAACTGCGCCCGACGCGCCGCCCGGTCATCCGCATGCACGGCACGCGCCGCGACCGCCTCGACCACGTGGGGTCGTGCGGTGCGAGCCTGCACCGTTTGCTGCGCCGCGGATTCCACGATCGGCTGCGCTACCTGCTCTTCGATGCTCACCATGATCCGTCTCCAAGACCGCGTCATACGCGGCCACCGCCGTAGCCTGCCACCGGATGGACCGACATGTCCGTCGCGATGTCCTCGACCAGCACCTGCTCGGCGTGCGTCTATTCGACGTGCCGACCGTGCTGCATGGCCGAGCCGTCTCGGACATGCATGGCGATGAAGCGTTTGAGATCTGCGGCAATCCCCTCGAGGACCGACAAGTCGCGCTTGACGCGCGTCATGAGGACCGCCCCCTCGAGTGCCGCAATGATGAACCGTGACAGGCGTACGGCGTCGACGTCGTCGTGCAGCTGCGGACGGGCTTCCCACAGCAGCGACCGGATCTGGCTCGCCCACCGCTCGAAGACCGCCTCGATCCGCACGCGGAACCCCTCATGCGCATCGGCCAACTCCGCCGCGAGATTGCCGAACGGCGATCCCCGCCGCCCACCACTCTCGGACTGCAACGCCACCACGGCATCGATGAACAGACTGAGCCGCTCCAGCGGATCGATCATCGGTTCGCGAAGAATCGCGAGCCCCCGTTCGGCAAACCGCTCGAACTGCCGATTCAGGACTTCATAGCCCAATTCTTCCTTGGACTTGAAGTAATGATAAAAATGGCTCTTTCCGCTGAGCTTCGCTCCCTTGATGACGTCATCGACCGACGTGGAAGTGAATCCCCGTTCGGCGATGAGGGTTGCGGCGGCATCAAGGATCTGCATACGGCGGTCTGACATCGTGCCTCAAATTAGGACCAAATGGTCCTAAGCGCAAGAAGGATTGTTCCAGATTGGCAAGATCTTGTCTTGTCGTGACTTAACAATTTTGGTAGGCTAGGGATATGTCGCTGATCCCGCCATTGGAGGACCGCCAGTCCGGACCAGAAAGTCCGAAAGAAAGTTCGGTCCTCAGGACCTATCTCGAACTTCCGACGCTGGCCGACCTCCGCACAGCCCCCACCCCGGCCGTCACCGGGCGCCTCGACTCCATTCCGGCGTGCCCGGTCCCCCGGTGGCGCGCGCTCTACCGCCAGATCGGTGCTGCGTGGCATTGGCACGACCGCGACCAGTGGCCAGACGACGCACTCGCTGAACGACTCGCCCGCGAGGCGGTGGCGATCTTCGAGGTCGCTGTACAGACACCCCACGGAGCATGGGATCGGCCGGTGGGATTTCTCGAGCTCGAGCGCCACGACGACGGGTCCGTCGAGATCGTCTACCTCGGCCTCGATCGCGCCGTCCACGGTCAGGGACTTGGCGGCTGGCTCGTTGGCGAAGCCGCCCGGCGCGCGGCCGACATGGGCAACGGACGCGTCGTGCTCAACACCTGCACCCTCGACGCGCCCGCAGCACTGCCGAATTACCTCGCCCGGGGATTTCGCATCACGCGCACCGAGACCTACACCGTGACGCTCCCGGACGCGCCCCCGCGAGTGTAGGACGCCGTCCCGTCTCGGCTAGCCGCGTCGACGTTTCGGCGGACCACCACGCCCACGCCCCCCTCCGGAACGCCCCCCTCCGGGACGCGCCCCACCACGCCCACCGTCCCGACCACCACGGCCGTCGCTGCGCGCACCGGACCCCTGCCGCCGGTCGCCATGCCGACGATCCCCACCGCGTCGATCCGATCCGCGTCCTCCGCGCGACTCCCGCGGAGGACGCGCCATCGCCTCGCGTTCGTCGTCCGTGTAGGGCTGATCAAGCTTCTCCTGCAGCTCATACAGATCGACCGCCCGCACACTCCCGCGCGCGCCACGCACCACCTGAAAACGCAGCGGGCGATCGAGGACCGGCAGCTCCTCCACAGTGAGCGTGCGCGCGAGCTTCTCAGGGAGCCGCACGCGTGCCACCGCGACAAGCCCCTGCTCGTGCTCCTCCACGTCATAGTCGATCGAGGCCGTGCGATCGCGAATCTCTACCGCCCCCGGCAACGCCCGCGACTGCGCGAGCTGCCCATCGCTCACGAAGTCGCGGCGGTCCAGTAGGAGCGGCAGCGATCGGATCTCCTCCCAACTGGCGGAGTTGCCCATGCGCTGCTCGTACCACGCCGTCAACTCGGCCTGCGATAACCGCGGGGTGATGCCACCCAGACGACGCCACACCTCGCGGATCTCATCGACGATCGGCTGATTGCGCCGCACCGCCGCGTGACGCAACTCGCCACGCGCCGCGCCCTCCGCGAGGAGATGCCGAGCGTTCGGTGCCTGGTCATCCGTGAACACGGGGAGCGGCTCGCGTTCACTCGACAATTTGAACCCGGAGTACGTGACCCGCCGCTCCAGTACCACCGGACTGTGCTTGCGCTCGGGATCAAGGCGCAACTCGGGTGAATGGCGGACCGCGTGGCGGTGCACGAGATCCATGGTGAGCTGAGTCCCCTCGATGCTCGCGCGCGGAATGCCGAAGCGGTCGGCGAAATAGCGCAACGTGCCCGCAACGGCGCCCCACGATCCGCACACGCTCGTCTTCGAGACGCGCGCTTCGTGGCCATCAGCCGTTTCCTCCTCGATGACGAGGTCGAACGGCATGTACTGCGCGACCAGCTCGGCAAACTTGCGGAAAGTCGCCGGCGTCATCAGCGGCAACGTCATCGGTAACGGCAGGCCGACACTCCGATACACGCTCGCCATCGCCAACGCCGCATCCTCGAGCGCCTTCACCAGCACGCCACGTTGCTCCGCCCAATGCGCAATCCGTTCGGCCTCGAACAGGTGCCGGGAGAGCCCGTACACCTCGCCGATATACCCGGCCACCCGGAAGGCTTCGGCGTAGACGTTGTATGCCGTGAGATGATCGCTGCCGCGCACGACGAGCCCTTCGAGATCGCGCCCTTCCCGCGTCATGCGGTGCAGCGACTCGATACCGCTCGACACCGCGAGCACCGGCAACAGCTCATCATCGCCATTCACGATGAGCTCACCCCACGCGCGCTCCACCGGCAGGGCTTCCACGGCGCGGCCGTACGCGGTGAGACGCCCCTGCTCCACGAGCCCGCGCGATTCCAATCGGGTGAGCGCACGGCGATACGCGGCGCGATCAAGCGGGACCGGCAACTCGAGATCGTCCGCGCGCACCCCGAGGTCCGCACAGGTGAGCGCCACGCGCTCCGAGTCACCGGCCAGCTGGAATTCCGGCTCCGTCGGACGCAGCGCGTCGAAGCGGATGTCGCGATCGCTCAGGATGTGGACCTGCCCGCCTGCCACACGGCCATGCACGCGGCCGGCCATCTGCAAAATTTCGTTGGCGCCGAGGTTCACACGGGTCAGCACATTGCGTCCGCGATCGATGCGATTGGTGAACCGCGTGTCATCGATGATGACGGTATCGAGCCCCGGCACATTGAGCGCGCTCTGCCCGGCCGCTGTCATCGCGAGGAAGAACGGCTTCGGGACCACACCCTCGAGGAACGGACGAATGACGCGAATCGGCTCGCCACCGTGATAATGCGCCGCCGTGATGCGGGGGAAGCGGTGCCGCACCCATTCGGCCGCTTCTTCCACAGCCGCTCGCGTGGGCAGGAAGATCGCGACGCCGCGCTGCGAACGCGTCAGGCGCTGCAGGAATCGGTCATCGAGAAACTGCAGCGGTTCCTTGCGTTCGACCTCCACCTTCGCCGCCTTCGCTTCATCGAACGCGGACACCTGCAGCACGTCGGCGCTGTTGAGGTAGCGGGCATAGAACGTCGGGTCGACGGTGGCAGAAAGCCAGATGAAACGGCATCCCACGCGCTTACCCAAGGCGAGACACAGTTCGAGTTCGGCACTCGTCTGATGGATCTCGTCGACGATCAGCGTATCCTGCGGCAGGATATCGCCATCCTGAAACCAGCGGCGTGCGATCCCGGTGGTGATGATCACCACGTTCCACGACGGCGTATCCGGCGTCGCTTCGCGCTCGCGATTCACCACCCCGACGCGCAGTGCCGTGGTCCGCAGAATGGTCTCGGCAATCGGTCGGATCGCGAGCGTCTTGCCAGTGCCGGTGCCAGCGACGATTCCGAATCCCTTGCCGCTGGCGGCCAGCTCCCGCAGCCGCGGCCCTTGGGTGCGTTCGAGGAAGGTCTCGAGATGCAAGCCAACCGCGAGTTCGATCGTCTCGCAGGCCGCGCGTGTGGGCGCGATGACGATGACACGCCCAGTGGGCGGCTTGGCCGCGACAAATGCGTCGCGGTCCGGCGGGAGATACCGATCGGTGGGTTGGCGCACCCGGGAAATCTAGCGTCGCCGGGTCGCTCGACCCTTACCGCTGGATCAGCTTGACGCGCTCCCCGTTCCGAAAGATCTCGATCCGATCAGCCCGCCCGTCGCGATTGGCATCGGTCCACACCTGCAGCAAGGCACCGGCGGGATCGAGGAAGATCGCGCGCCACGGCACTCCGCCCCGCCCCTGTTCGGGGACGCGCACGACGAACTCGTTCGTGCCGAGCCACTGCATCAGCTCGGGACTCATCCGCCCCTGAATCACGTCGAGTGCACTGCGCATCGCGGGGAGCACCTGCGGATACGCCTGCGAGGCGAACCCCGGCAAGTCGTCGCAGCGGCCATCCTGGTCGCGATCAAGACACGTTGGGGGGCCGAAGCGCAGATCATCGCACCATCCGTCGCCATCGCGATCCAGACACACCGACGAGCCCGTGCCCGGAGGCGGTGCGTTGGGCGTGAAATAGCGCGGGTCATTCACGCCGCCGGGGACGATCACCCCTTGCGGCGTGACGTAGCCCGGGGCCGGGACCCCAGCGGGTGACGCCGCCGCACCTGGCGGTGACACTGCCGCCCCCGGATACGACGAAGCCGGCGCACCGGTCGCCGGCCGATCTCCGAAGAGCTGCTCATCGGTCACCTTTTTTTGCTCCCATGCCTCGCGTCGCCGAGCATCGGCGACGGAGGGATCGGGGGGCACCAGCGGCGGCCCCTTCCGGTCCGCGCCTCCCGGCCGCAGCTGGTTCACGGGGAGGTCATCCACCTTCTTGGTCTTGGCCTTGTCCGGTCCATAAATGACCCGGCTGTTCGCCGGCCTGGTTCGCACGGCGGTGGCGCAATCGGTGGGGGCAGGTTGCTGCGCCGCCGGTACCCCATCGATCCACACCCGACACAGCCCGGCGGGGGGCATGTACTCCTTGGGGATCTCTACCTTCTCGCCCTTGTCGGAGCGCGACTGCGCGACGAGCGACCCCGGCGCGAGCGACAGGCTCAGCACCGTGACCGACAGGGATGCCATGACAGCGAAACGGGACATCAAACAAGCCTCCAACCATGGAGCCGCTGGCCGGGGTTCGGCCGCATGCATCAAGTATCGGCAGATCGGTACCCGCGGAACAGGGGGAAGGTCCCGATGCTGCGACGATCGACTGGGGGTCAATCGCCGAAACTGATCCCGGTCATGCGCGCCGTGCGCACGATGTCGTGCTGAGGATCGACCCGCTTGGTCTCCGCCAGCACTTCATCGATGGGGACCGTCACCAGATGCGGGGACTGCAGTGCCACCATATGCCCCCATTTCTTGTCGGCGACGGCCTGGACGGCCGCTGCACCAAAACGCGTGGCGAGCAGGCGATCGTACCCCGTCGGCGATCCACCGCGCTGCAGGTGCCCCAAGACCATCGAGCGGGTCTCCTTCCCGGTCCGCTGCTGGATTTCATATCCAAGCCGCTCGGCAATCCCCCCGAGCCGCCGCTCCTGCCCCGGAAGCGACGCGCCGATGATCGACTCGTGTCCCCCCTTGGCCTTCGAGCCTTCCGCCACCACGACGATGCTGAACCGTCGTCCATTGGCATCGCGCTCCATGATCTTCTCGCACACCTTCTCGATCTCCCATTCGATCTCGGGAATGAGAATCACGTCGGCGGTGCCGGCGACGCCGGCGTGCAGCGCAATGAAGCCGGCCTCCCGCCCCATCACCTCCAGCACCATGACGCGATCGTGCGACTCGGCCGTGGTGTGCAGCTTGTCGATCGCTTCCATCGCGGTGTTCACTGCCGTGTCGAACCCGAACGTGGTGATCGTGCACGCCACGTCGTTGTCGATGGTCTTGGGCACCGACACCATGCGCACGCCCTTTCGCGTCAGCTGTTGCGCAATCTTGAGCGAGCCATCGCCACCGATCGAAATGATCGCCTCGATCCCCAGGTTGCGCGCATTCTCGATCAGTTCATCCGACCGGTCGACCGACTGCCAGCTCCCATCGGGCTGCTGCACCGGATAGGCGAACGGGCTGCCGCGATTGGTGGTCTTGATGATCGTCCCGCCCTGGCTGGAAATGCCACGCACGGTGTCCTCGGTGAGGGGGACGATTTCATCTTCGCCGAGGAGTCCGGCAAAGCCGCGCTTGATACCGAGGACGTCCCATCCGCGGGTGCGGGCCGAGAGGACCGCCGCCCGGATGACGGCATTGAGGCCCGGCGCGTCGCCGCCGCCGGTGGAAATGGCGATCCGCATGATCGAAAAAACCCTGGGGAGTGGGAGATGTGGTGAAATGTACCGAGCGCGTTCGAATGATGAAGCGCCGTATGGGGCGTGACGCATAGGTTGGCCCCATGACGTGTTCGCTACTGACACCACCACCGCTACGACGAAAATTGCGACCGCGAGCGCGAGCGCGACCGCGCGGCGTGACCCTCGTGGAGCTCCTCCTCGTGATCACGCTGATCGGGATCCTGGCGGGATTGGCCGTGACGCGCAGCGCCGCCCTCCTCGACGCCGTCGCGGTGCGCGGGGCCCAGCAGGAAGTCATGGCGCTCTTCGGCTTCGCCCGCGACGCGGCCCTTGGCGATCATCGCGCCACGGCCATTCACATCGATCGTCGGGGCGCGCAAGTGGTGGCCGCACGCGGCTCCGATACGTTAGCCACCCTGCATTTCGCCGAGCGCGGCATTCGCCTCGTCGCGACCCGGGATTCCATGACCTACGCCGCGTCCGGACTCGGCTTTGGCGCCGCCAACCTGCGCCTCGAGCTCATCCGCGGATCACGAGCGGAAACGGTGACGGTATCGCGGTTGGGGAGAGTCGAAGCGCGGTAGAGCTACTGCGGTTGAAGTACCCCAACCGCTTTTGCATGACGTCGACCGCAGTTCACGTGCCGAAGTCGAACCCTGGCACGCTGACTCGGGGAATCTCCTGACCGATCGTGCGCTCGATCGTGCGGACCATCCCGATTTCTTCCGTCGACATGAACGTGTAGGCATCACCCGTGCTGGCCGCACGACCGGTACGGCCGATGCGATGCACGTAATCCTCGGGCTGCTGTGGCACGTCGAAATTGATGACGTGCGTGATGCCGGAGATATCGAGGCCACGCTGCGCGATATCGGTTGCCACCAGAACGCGAAGCTTCCCCGACTTGAAGTCATCGAGTGCCTGCACGCGCTCCTTCTGCGACTTGTCGGCATGCATGGCGCCCGCATGGATCCCGGCCTGGCCAAGATCACGAACGACGCGGTCTGCCCCGCTCTTCGTCCGCGTGAACACCAGCACGCTGTCGTGATCGCCTTGCGTGAGCAGGTGCACCAGCAGGTCATTCTTTCGATGCCGCGGTACCGGATAGACCGCGTGCGTGACCGTCGTGGCGGCAGACGAACGGCGTCCGACCTGCACGACAACCGGCTTACGCAGGTACTTGCGACCGAGTGCCTCGACTTCGGGAGGCATCGTGGCACTGAAGAGCAGCGTCTGCCGATAGCGCGGAATCTGTTCGACGATGCGATTGAGCTGCGGCGCGAAGCCCATGTCGAGCATGCGGTCGGCTTCGTCGAGGACCAGCGTTTCGAGGTAGGTGAAATCGCCGGTGCGCTTGTCCAGATGATCGAGAAGTCGCCCCGGGGTGGCCACGACCACATCGACACCTCGACGCAACGCCTTCTCCTGCGGCTCGTAGCCAACGCCCCCGTAAATGGGGATCACATCCACCGGCGCGTACTTCGAGTACTTGCGGACGCTTTCCTCGACCTGCAGGCACAATTCGCGCGTCGGTGTCAGCACGAGGACGCGGGTACGGCGCGGACCACCAATCAGCCGGTGCACGACGGGGAGCGTGAAGCTCGCGGTCTTGCCGGTTCCCGTCTGGGCGAGGCCGATCAGGTCACGACCACGAAGGGCCAGCGGGATCGCCTCGCGCTGAATCGGGGTCGGATGGGCGTAGCCGGCGTCGCGGAGTGCGTCGAGCAGCGGGGGCGCGAGCCCCAGATCGGCAAAGGTCGTTTCGCCGATCAACAGTTCAGGATCGATGTCGGTCATGTATAACCGATAAAGCTAATGCAGTCGCAGAGGGGTACTTCAACCGCGGTCGGGGTACTTCAACAGCGGTCGGGGTACTTCAACAGCGGTCTGGGTACTTCAACAGCGGTCGAGGTCCTGCCACAGCAGTCCAAGTCTGCGCGACCCCGACTGCCGTTGCCGTACCCCAACCGCTGTGGCTTTACCCCAACCGCTGTAGCAGTACCGCGTTGTTACCCCGCCCGCAGTAGCAGTACCGCCCTTCCTGCCAGCCGCGCAATCAGCGCGAGACGGAAGGTCACATCCGCTGACAGGGCCAGCGACGGGTCACGTCCAGGGGCGGGATCGGTGAGCGGGAGGGTGGGCCACGCCCAGGCCGGTACCGTGTCGGGGAGGACGACGGAGCGCGGGGGGGTCCATACCCCTTTCCGCGACCGATCATCGAGCGCCCGATCGAGGAGCCGTGCCCACCCCTCGTGCTTCGTGAGAAAACCGAGCCGCGCCATCGTCTCGAGCCATGCCAGTGCACTGGGCATGTCGGCGTCCAGCTCCGGGCGCGTGGACAGTGGATCGCCAAGAACCAGCTGCGGCTGCGGTAGCGTGTGACGGCCGATCTCCTGCACCACCATTTGCCGAGGCCATGGCTGCGTGATCCAGGCGAACAGCCGGTCCATGAACTCCCGATGCTCGCTGCGGAACTGCGGCATCCACGCCAACATCACCAACAGGTCGTACGATGGTGGCGCGGCCTCCGCATCCAGCACGTGCTGATTGCCGCGACGGACCCACGGCCGCTCGGCTAGCGGACTGCGCAGGAACGCATGGACCCGATCGATCAGACGGCGCGCCGCCCCGCGGAGTCGGGGATCCTGAGCATGGCCACCATGAGCCAACGCCGCCGCCGCGGCTTCACGCAACCGCAGGCGCCCCGCCACCACCAGCTCCTCGTCATCGCCTGCCGGACGCAGTTCGGCGAGGAGGGTCGGGTCGTCATCCTGTGCGAGCGCGCGAAACAGGAACCGGCGCGTGTTGACGAGCGGCGGGGCGTCCGCCCCCCAGCCAAGCTCCAGCAAGCGTCGGTAGGCGGGGATGGTGCCGATCCCCTCCACCTGACCGTGCGAGGGCGTGGTAAGGACGCCGCCGGGCCACAACCCATCGCCATCGGCCATCCCCAGCAGCGTCCATCCCAGAGGACTGGCATATGGGAGCCGTTCCCACCCAGCCGGGAGCGGGTCGATCTGCAGCAACTCCCGGACGGTCCGGTACTGCACCGCCGCGCCCCCATGCTGCAAGAGCCATCCGGCGGCCACTGGAACAGGCGGCGGGGGAGGCGGTGGCGGTGGCGGAGGCGGGACGACCGGCAACACGGTCAGCTCACCCGGCAACTCCAGCGTCGGCAGTTGAGGCGACTCAGGGGACGGCGTGAGTACGGTCACAATGCGCTATTGTACGCATCGCACGCCGATCCGCCAGACTGCAGTAGCGCGCCACCATAAGAACACTGATGCGCCCGTGATAGGCTGCGACAAGATTAACGCTTTTCCGGCGCGCTGCGTCTATATCATCGTGAGATCGAAGCGAAGGCGCAGTATCGCTTCCGTCCATCCGCCGGGACGTGGTCGACACGGCCCGCGGGATCTGTCCCCGCAGCACTTTGGAGAGCAGCAACGATGAAGCAGATGATGCGTATGGTCGTCGCGGCAGCGGCGATGGCGATGGCCGCCCCTGCGGTGGCCTCGGCTCAGGGTGGCATGGGCGGCGGCATGGGGGGCGGACAGCAGTCCCCCGAGCAGATGCTCGCCCGTCAGAAGGAACGGCTCTTCGCCGGAATCACCCTGACCGATGAGCAGACGAAGAAGGTGGACAGCATCATGACCGCCGGGATGACCAAGCAGCGCGAGATGATGATGTCGATGCGCAATGGCGGCGGCGACATGGCCGGGATGCGCGAGTCGATGCAGAAGATGAACACCGAGCGCAACGACGCGATCAAGGCCGCGCTCACCGACGAGCAGAAAAAGAAGTTCGACGAGAATCTCGCGAACATGCCACAGCGCCGCGGCGGCCTCTAACCCGCCCGCTCCTCAGCACCGCACGGACCGCGTCCCGATCTACCCGGAACGCGGTCCGTGGTCGTTTCAGTACTCGCGGGCCTCGAACTCGCCCACGAGAAAGCTGTGCCCGAAGCGCTGCGCCGCCGCGATCCCCCGGACGCAGGCCGCACGAGCCTCCTCATCACGACCCAACGTGTGCAGCGCGTCCGCATAGCGCAGCCAGCCGTTGCCCTCGTCGTTGTGGCGCTCGAGATATGCCGACAACTCGACGACGGCCTCCTCGAGCTGGTTGGTCTTGAGTAGTTCGTTGGCGAGGCCGAACCGAAGCAGGGCGTTGTC
>Ga0068877_10003884_pt1 | contig 11806 bp, 9 predicted proteins | sample NOAtaG_FD_66437 | JGI IMG/M metagenome (GOLD analysis project Ga0068877, IMG submission 66437) | Freshwater lake microbial communities from Lake Erie, under a cyanobacterial bloom - NOAA_Erie_Diel6S_1000h metaG | ecosystem: Environmental > Aquatic > Freshwater > Lake | place: USA: Ohio, Lake... | reverse complement strand
CCAGCGTCCAGGATCACGGCCGCGCCGGGGAGTGCAGAGACCTGTAGCTTCACCACGAGGTCATTGAGGAATTTACCGTTTTTTACGAACGCTAGTCCGCCGTCGGTGAGCTCGGTGACCAGCGACGGACGCCCGATCTCCACCCCTGCGTCCCCGTGGACGACCTTGAGGTCCGGGTCGTGGGCGAAGAGCTGTTGGGCGCGCATGCCTTCCTTACTTGGAGTGCTTCTTGTCGTAGGCCTTGACCACTTCTTCGGTCAGGTCCTTGCGATTCTGGGCGTAGATGATAGGCGCGCTGCCAAGCTCGAAGGTCATGTCGACGCTAGCGGCCTTGGAGACCTCTTCGATGACGGGGCGGAGCTTGTCGATGATGGGACGCTTCATGTCGCTCTCCATCTTCTGCATGTCGCGCTGGAACTCCATCGCGCGGGCCTGGACTTTCTGGATGCTGTCTTGGATCTCGCGCTCTTTGGTGAGGCGGGCCTGCTCGCTGAGCACGGAAGCCTGCTTCTTGAGGTCCTCGCCGGCCTTTTTAATGCGCTCTTCTTCTTTCTTGAGGGTGGCCTTCTTGTCATTGAAGGATTTCTCGAGGCTCTTCACGACGCCTTGTCCTTCCTTGATGGAGGTCAGGACTTTTTGGACGTCCACTAGGCCTACGGTCACTTCGGCCTGGGCTACGGACAAGAAGGAAAGAGCGAGCAGGATGGCGCACAGTTTCATAGATACTCCGTTGAGGGCTTAGACTGGGGAAAAAGTAACACCATTAGAACAGTTGTCCTATGTCAAAGTGGAACTGGTTCGGTGCTTCATCTTCCCGCTTGTTGATTGGGAAACCGAACTCGAAGCGCAGCACTCCGATGGGCGAAAACCAACGGAAACCAAATCCATAGTCGGCGCGCAGGCTATAGTCGCCGTCCTTGCCGAGGCGCTCTGCCCAAACGTTACCCGCGTCGGTAAAGACCACCCATTTGAGGCCCGCGTCCTTGATGATGGGGTGCTCCAACTCGAAAGTAGTCAGCAATTGGAAGAGACCACCCCTATTAAACGTGTCGAGTGCACCGGTCTCTTTGTTGACCGCGCGGATCTGCGGGCCGATGTCTTCGAAGTTGAAGCCCCGCATGTTTCGCGCGCCGCCCATGGAGAAGCGCTCGATGCGGGGAATGCCGCGGTCGGTGGTCTTGAAGATCTGCGCGCCGGATAGGCGCGTGCGCAGCACGAGGTCTTCCCAGATCGGCTTGTAGTACCGGCCCTCGAGCTCGGCCTTGAGCCAGCGCTGGATGCCGCCGACGCCGGCGTACTCCAATGAGCCCGAGCCGAAGTAACCGGCGGTGGGCTCGAAGATGTTGTTTCGCCGATCGTGCACCAGCGAGGCCTGTACCGAGCCCGTGGAACCGTTCTCCAGCGCGGGGTCGATGGTGGGGTTGGCCACGTCTGTGATGCTGTTGTCTTCATAGCGGTAGGTGCCGAAGAGGCGAGTATAGTCAAAGATCGGGTAGCCTGCGCGCAGATCGAACCCGTGCTTCTCGTAGCTGAACGAGCGGATGAAGTTCGAGAGGGTGCGGTAGTAGTCGGCGCCAGCGGTCCATTTAGTGTCAAAGAGGTAGGGCTCGGTGAAACCGAGATTGTAGTTCTGCTGGTTGCTCGCCAGCGTCATGTTGAAGTTGAGGATCTGGCCGAGGCCGCGGAAGTTGTTCTGCGCAATGCTCGCCTGAACGAAGCCCTGGGTGGCGGTGGAGTAACCGGCGCCCAGCGAGATCTGGCCGGTGGGGCGCTCCTTGATGGAGATCTCCACGTCGAGGACGTCGTCCTTGCCCTTCTGGGCGACGGTGTTGAAGATCACACTCTCGGGCTGGAAGAAGCCCAGTCGGTTGATGTTGTCCTTGGAGATGCGCAACTTCGAGCCCGAATACATCATGCCTTCGTGGATCTTGAGCTCGCGGCGGATGACTTTGTCGCGGGTCTTCGAGTTGCCCTTCACGATGATGCGGCCGAAGTGACAGATCTTGCCCTTCTCAAAGGAGAAGTGGACGTCGACCTTATTCTCGCCGGGCACGATCTCGAGATTGCGGATGACGTTAGCGAAGGCGTAGCCCTTGTCCTGGTACATCTCGGTAAGGGTTTGGATGTCGAGGCGCAGGTTCTCCTCGTTGTAGGTTTCGCCGGGCTTGATCTTGAGCTTCTCCACCATCTCGGCCTCGGTGAAGAGGAGCTCGCCGTTGAAGTAGACGCCGTTCACGCTGAACTGCGGGCCCTCGACGATCTGGAGGGTAATGAAGATCCAGCGCTTGTCCTCGGAGACCGTCACCACGGGGTTGGAGACGTTGACCTGGAGGTGGCCGCGGGTCTTGTAGAGGTACTTGATGCGCTCGACGTCGGTCTGGAAGTTGAGTTCCTTGAAGCTGCCCGAGCCGGAGAGCCCGGAGAAGTAGCTCTCCTCGCGGGTCTGGATGAAGTTCTTCAGCTCGTCGTCATTCAGCGCCTTGTTGCCCAGGAAGGTGATCTTCTTGACCATCACCTTGTCCCATTCCTTGACGTCGAAGACGACGTCGACGGAGCCGTTCTCCTGCGGGAGCACGCGGTACGAGGCCTGGGCGATGAAGAAGCCCTTCTCCTCATAGTGCTTCTGCAGCGCCAACGCGTCGTTCTTGAGCGTGGCGATGTCGAGGATCTGGAACTCCTTGGTCTTGATCTGGCCTTGGAGGTCCTCGTCGTTGATCTCGTCGTTGCCCTCAAAGGTCACCTTACCGATGAGGGGCTTTTCCTTGAGGCGGAAGAGCAGAATCTGTTTGCCGCTGGCCTGCTTGTGCCAGGCTTCGACCTCGTCGAAGTAGCGCATTTCGTGGATGCGCTGGATGTCCTTGCGGAGAAGGTAGTTGTCGAGAATCTGCTCGGGCTTAGTCGCGATCTTCTCGAGGATGGCCTCGGACTCGACCTTGCGATTGCCTTCGAACTCAACGGCGTCGATCTTGAACATTTCACGCACTGGGCCAATGTTTTCCTGTGCCATAGCTTCATGGGCGGAGAAGACCGCCATGATGCAATAGATCAACAGGCCAATGACAGCACGGAAGGGCATGAATTTGCTTTTAAATTCTTGGAATTACTAAAGTGGCCGTATTTTATCGGATGATCTGACCATCTTCAATCAGTATCTTGCGCGGGAAGGCCTCCGCCACTTTCTCGTCGTGGGTGACGACCAACAGTGTGGCGCCGTTTTCCTGCGCGAGTTCCTTGAGGAGTTGCACCACGAGGGCGGAGTTCTTGGAGTCGAGGTTACCGGTGGGCTCGTCGCACAGGAGTAGTCGTGGCTTCAGCACCAACGCGCGGATGAGATTCACCCGTTGCTGCTCTCCGCCCGAGAGTTCGTGGGGCCATTGGGCGAGCTGCGCCTCCACGCCGAGGCGCCGTGCCAGTGAGCGAGCGCGTGCTTCGGCTTCCTTGAGGTCGGTGCCGGCGATGCGCGCAGGCAGCAGGATGTTTCCGAGCGCGGTCAGCGAGGGTAAGAGGAAGTGGAACTGAAAGACGAAGCCCACACCAAGGTTACGATAGAGCGCCAGCTCTTCGTCGTCCATGCGCCCGAGGTTCTCGCCGCCGACCGTGACGTCACCGGCATCCGGGCGCTCGAGGCCGCCGATAAGGTAGAGCAGCGTGCTCTTGCCGGAGCCTGAGGCCCCGCGCAGGGCGATCAGCTCGCCCGCGGTGACGTCGAGGTCCAGTCCTCGCAGCACGCGGTTCTTGCCGTACGCCTTGTGAACGCCACGCAGTTGGATAAGGCTCATGCGAACTCCTGGCGAAGGCCGGTGAGGAGGGATTGGGTGCGCAGGCGGCGGACGGTAAACCAGCCCACCAGCGCGATCCACGCCATGGCCGGCAAGAAGACGGCGGCGTAATCGGTAGGCTCCAGCACCAAGCGGAGACGGTTGAGGAGGTAGATGTCCCCGGGCACCTGCAGCCAGCTAGCGTGGGCGAGGAGGAAGTCGAAGCCCCACACCATGACCAGCGCGCAGGCGCAGGAGAGCGCCCACACGGCAAATAGCAGCGTGCGGCCAAAGGCGAGGAACTTATTTCGGGGCAGGCCCACCGCGCAGACCAGAAAAAACTCCTGGGTCTTGCGCACGCGCAGGGTGATGAGGAAGGCCGCGACGTTGAAAACCGCCACGAGGACGATGAGCTGGAGGATCACGGTAATGGTGGTTTTCTCTACGCGGGCCGCCTCGAGGATGCCGCCGAACTCGTGCCAGGCCGCGCGCACGTTCCAGGTGGAGGGCAGTTCCTCGCGCAGGGTCCCCACGCGCCGTTCAACGTCGCTCACCGAGGCGCCCGCGGGAAACGCCAACAGTGCAAGATTGGCACGTGGTTGGGCGAGCTGGGTGGCGAGGTAGGCGCGGTCGACGTAGATCAGGCGCGAGTCTTTCTCGTGCAGGCCATGGCGGACGCGGCCCTGAACCTTTACTGGAAGAAACAGCGGAAGGTCGTCTCCGGATTTAGCGGCAAGCAAGAGCGTGAGAGTGTCGCCATCTCGCAGGCCCCAGGTTTCGGCGAGCCCCTCCCCCACCACGGCGCCGTCGGCGCTGGGATTGACGGCGAGGGCGGTTACAGCGCGGAAGCTCGTCCCCTCCACGCCACGCAGGAGCACGCCGCGGGTGCGGCCGTGGTGGACGGCGAAGGCCTCGCTCTGGAGAATCTCGGTGTGCGCGCGCACTCCCGCGGCACTCAGCGCGGCGGTGGCGGCGGGATCAACCGAGAAGAAACCATGGCGGTGGGTCAAGAGCGCGTCGCCGGAGCTGCGGCGGAGACCACCCTTGAGCGCCTCCTCGAAGCCGTCCATCAAACCGATGGTGGAGAGGATCACCGCCTGGGAAAAGGCGAAACCGAGCACCGTGAAGGCGAGCATGCGCCAGGTATCGGCGCGGTCGAAGAAGACCCGGGCCAGTGCCCCTTGCACGCCCTTGGTCATCAGGTCTCTTCGTCGCCGAAGAAGGTTTCCTTCTTGAGCAGTGGGAAGAGGATGACGTCGCGGATAGTGGCGCTGTCGGTGAGCACCATCACGAGGCGGTCGATGCCGATGCCCTGACCCGCAGTGGGCGGCATGCCGTACTCCAACGCACGGACGTAGTCGTAGTCGACATCCGAAGCCTCGTCGTCGCCGGCCGCCTTGGCGCGGGCCTGATCCGCGAAGCGGTTCAGCTGGTCGGTGGGGTCGTTGAGCTCGGAGAAGGCGTTGGCGATCTCCCAGCCGTTCATGAAGAACTCGAAGCGGTCGACGAACTCCGGGTGGTGGTCGTTGCGCCGCGAGAGCGGCGAGACCTCGGCGGGGTACTCGGTGATGAAGGTGGGCTGGATGAGGTGCTTCTCGGCGAACTCCTCGAAGCACAGCGTGAGCAGCTTGCCCCAACTGGCGCTCTTGATCAGCTTCGGATCGAGGGCGCTGTCGGCGAGGAGCTTGCGCAGGTGTTCCGAGTCCATGACCTGTTCGGCGCTGGAGTCGGTGTGCTTGCGGACTGCTTCACGCATGGTCATGCGCGCAAACGGCGGGCGCAGGGAGATGCGGTGATCGCCGAAGGTCACGGTGTCAGTCTTGAGGACTTCGCGGCCCAGACCTTCCAGCAGCTGTTCTGTGAGGTTGATCAGGTCGTCGTAGGTGGCGTAGGCCCAGTAGAACTCGATGGAGGTAAACTCGGGGTTGTGCTTGAGTGAGAGGCCCTCGTTGCGGAAGCAACGGTTCATCTCGAAGACCTTGTTGAAGCCACCGACGATGAGGCGCTTGAGGTGCAGCTCGGGCGCGATTCGCATGTTGAGTTCCATGTCGAGCGCGTTGTGGTGGGTCTGGAAGGGCTTGGCGGCGGCGCCTCCGGCGATGGCGTGCATCATCGGGGTCTCCACTTCGAGGAAGTCGTGGTGGTAGAAGAACTCGCGCACGTGGCGGACGATCTCGCTCCTCAAGCGCAGCTTCTCGCGCGATTCGGGGTTCATGATCATGTCCACGTAGCGCATGCGGTAGCGGGTCTCGGTGTCGGTCAGGCCGTGGAACTTCTCCGGCAGGGGCCGCAGCGCCTTGGAGATGATAGCGAAGTCCTTGGTGTTGAGCGAGAGCTCGCCCTTCATGGTCTTGAAGACGTCGCCCTGGGCCCACACCACGTCACCGTGGTCGAGGAGCTTGTACTCGGCGTAGGCCTTCTCGCCGCAGACGTCCTTCTTGATGTAGACTTGCAGGCGCTGGGTGCCGTCGTCGCAGGTTAGGAATGCCGCCTTGCCGAAGTCGCGCACCATCATCACCCGCGCGGCGATGGCGTAGTCGGGAGTCTGCCCGATCTCTTCCTTCGTCAGCGAACCGTACTTGCCGATGAGGAAGCGGAAGTTGCTATCGGGCTTGAGGTGGTTGCGGTAGGCGGAGACGCCGGTCGCCTCGAGCTTGGCGCGCTTGTCGAGGCGCACCTCCATTTGGTCGTTGAAGAGCGCGGTCCAGCGTTTCACGTGGTCGGTCATTTCATCCTCACAGTTCGTCATCGGCGTCGCCCAGGGGCTTGCCCCCGAGGCTCTGCCATTGCAGGTAGGCCTTCATAAAATCATCGAGGTCACCGTCGAGGACGGTTTGCGCCTGGGAGGTGTGGTGCCCCGTGCGGTGGTCCTTCACCAGTTGATACGGATGAAGCACGTAGGAGCGGATCTGCGAGCCCCAAGCGTTGTCCTTCTTACCCGCCTCGACTTGCTGCTGGGCCTCCCGGCGTATCTGCAGCTCGCGCTCGTACATGCGGCTTTTGAGGATCTTCATCGCCTTGAGCTTGTTTTGCAGCTGGGAGCGCTCCTGCTGGCAAGCCACTACGATGCCGGTGGGAAAGTGCGTGAGCCGCACCGCTGAGTCGGAGGTGTTGACGGACTGGCCGCCGGCACCGCCGGAGCGGTAAACATCCACGCGTAGATCCTTGTCGAGCACTTCGATCTCGATGGTGTCGTCGACCTCGGCGCTCACGAACATGGAGCTGAAGGAGGTGTGGCGACGGGCATTGGAGTCGAAGGGTGAAATGCGCACCAGGCGGTGCACGCCGATTTCGCTTTTGAGCAGACCGTAGGCGAAAGGTCCGTTCACTTCCAGAGTGGCGGAGCGGATGCCCGCGGAGTCGCCGTACTGAAAGTCGACGATGTTGACCTTGAAGCCATGCTGCTCGGCCCAGCGCTGGACCATGCGTAGGAGCATGCCGGCCCAGTCGCAGGACTCGGTGCCGCCGGCGCCGGCGTTGATGGTGACGATGGCGTTGTTGGCGTCGAGCTCGCCGGCGAGCAGGGCCTTCTTCTCGGCGTCTTCGATCGCCTGCTGGCACTTCGGGAAGGCCACGATGGCCTCCTGCATGGACCCATCATCACCCGCCTCCGCCATCTCCAGCAGAACCTCGAAGTCCTCCAGCGAGGTCTTGAGCCGCGCGTGGGTGCCGACGGCATCTTCAAGGAGGTTCTTTTCTTTTTGGATCTTGGTGGCGTTGGCGGAGTCGTTCCAGAAGCCCTCGAGGGCCTCCATAGCAACGATCTCTTTTAGGCGCTGGCCCTTGCGGTCGACGTCAAAGTGACCTCCGAATCGTTTCGAGGGTCTGTTTGAATTCGGGCAGACGGGTCTTGTACTCGTCCAACTTGAGGTGCGCGTTGTCGCTCATGAGGTCTCCGGGAGACCCTCAAGCTATCAAACGGAATTGGAGTGCGCCAAGCTTTTAACGCGCCGTCGCCTCTTCGGTAGACATCAGCACCTCGTCTCGTTCAGGATCCGGCGGATCGCGCAACACCTCACAATCGAACTCAGGATCATCACCGGGCTTGGGCGGCCCCTTGCCACTCTCCGCATTGATCACCTTAAGCACTGCGGCGATAGTGTCTCGGCGGGCGACCGTGGGCCCGATGGTGAGAAGGCGCATGTACTGTCCCAGGTTGCGCGGGATGTCCTTGTACTTGACCAGGTGGTAGTAGATCTTCCGTGAGATGGCGCCGCCCAGGTTGAAGGGCAACCGTGCGATGATCGCCGCTTGCTGCTGCACCAGCGCCTCCACCGCCGTCTTGAAAGAAGTGTCGTAGGCGCGACGGACCTCGGAGGCGTCCAGCTGGTTGTTGAAATCCGTGTCGTAGCGGGAAATGGTCCCCTCAATGGCCATCAGCATAACGTTAATCGGGAAGTAGTCGTCGGCGTTGATCGGCACCTCGACTTTGGGTTCTTTTTTGAAGCGCGGACAAGCGCGCGCCAAGTCCTCCATGGTCTTCAGGAACGCCGGGATCTTGGCGTCACCCGGGGAATCGCAGGTGGGCATGCTGAGCGACTGGAAGAGCCGCGGGTAGTTGTCCTTGTACTTGCGGCACATGACTCCGAAGAAGTGCTTCCGGTAGCAATTAAGATCCTCGATCCGCCCGCCGCGATCATGAACGCAGAGCTTGTTGAGCTCCTCCTGGAAGTAGTCGGCGGCACTGAACGAGGCGAGTACGGTGGTGCCGAACTCGGTGAGCTCGGTAACATTCATGATGCTGTCTCCATCCGACTGGTGCTGGAAGAGTGTCGTGAGGAGTGTGAGGTTTTGGTTCGTGGCGCTGATGCGGCCCTTGGTAATGAGGCCCTCGTTCTCCAGGACGTTACGGAAGAGGATGAACACCGCCTTCATGTGGTCAAGGTCGGCGCCGTAGCCTCCGAGGCTCCGCTCCACCTCGACGCCGTAGCGCTTAAAGAGGATGGTGATGACGTACTCGAGCAGGCCCGATTGCACTACACCCTCAGGGCTGCGTTTAAACTCGCGGGAGTAGAACGGCAGCTTCTTGGGCGCCGAGAAGTAGCGGTAGTCGGTGACGATGCGCGCGAATTCCTTAACGTACTTTTCGTGGGTCGGAAACTGCAGCACGTAGTTGGCGTAGTTGATGGAGACCGGGTCCGGGCTCTCCATCTGTGTTTTGAAGAACTTATAGATGCGGTGGTAGATGCGGCCGCGGGCGGCGATGTCTTTGAGGTGATCGATGAGGACGCGCAGCTCAGCGGGATTCATCCACTTCTTCTCGTCGGGCACGACGATATCGTCACACTTGCAAATCTGACCGGGAGCGCACTTGGCCCACTTCGACTCCCCGGTGAGCGTGAGCTTGAGCTGCAGCAGCTCGCAAGGATACTTACGCAGGTCCGGCACGATCTTGGGGTCGAAGATCGCGGCGATCGCCTCGGAGAGCTCGGTGATGGAGAAGAGGCGCTCGCTCGAGTCGGCGGTGTAGTAGAGCACCGACTCGATGACCCCAAGGTCCTGCGCCAGGATGTCGAGCTGCGCCTCCTGCGCGTTGGTGTTGGGGGCGTCGAAGCGGATGCGGTTCAGGCGGGCGAGGTCGAAGGTCACCGTCAGAAGCGGCGCCGCCTTGCTGATGAGGTTGCCGAGCTCGACGTGAGTGACAATGTCGTTCTCACCGCCGAGGATGAGCTTCTTCACGAAGAGCGCGGCCTTGATCTTGTTGAGCGTCGCCTGGGTCTGCTCGGTGGAGAAGGCCTCCAGCAGCTCCGTGACGTCGAGGCTGTGCAGTTCGCCGCCGCGGTCGGGCTCGTAGATCGCGAAGAGGGCATTGGCCATGGTGGTGACCGCGGCGTTGACGCGATCGCGGTAGATCCCGTGCACGGGGATCGGCATGTCCTGGTCGTAGTCGAAGGCGCTGTAGGCCCGGCGCCCCTCGCGGTTAAAGAGGAAGAGGAAGTCGATGATCTTGCGGACCGAGCGCGGGCTGAGGAAGGCGGGGTCGTCGCCGAAGAGCAGGTGGGCGAGGTCGAAGACCACCTTGATGGCGCGCACGGACTCGGGCTTGAAGTCGGGGACGTTGCGGACCACGTATTCTTCAAAGGCCTGGCGCGAGAGGTAGCCGGGCTTGTTCGACTCCACCACCTGGATGAAGAGGTCGAGGCTGCGGCCTAGACAGTCGATCTGGAAGCTGATGTCGCGCTCGAGGATGTGCTGGAACTCGCCTGGCTCGAGCTTGCAGCCGGCGTTGAAGCGCTGAGACTCGATGGCCTGGTTGGGCACAACGCCCTTCTTCAGGTCGGAGCACCCTGCGCCCGTCAGAAGGAGGGTCACGGTCAACAATAAGCTGTGCAGGCGTTTCATACGCTCATCCTTTAAAACAGGTACCTGAGGCCGGAATAAACGGAGTCGTTGTTCTTAAACGGCCCCCAGTACGATTTGCCGTCGTTGGGGGTGCCGATCATGTTTACCCCGGCCGTCAGGGCGAGCATGGTCAGCGGGTAGTAAACTACTTTGAACATGAAGAGGCGATCGGTGGTCAGCATGTCGTACTTCGCGTCGCCGGAGACTTCGAAGGAATCAGTAAATTTGTAGCGCCCCCAGCCATGGACCGCCTGGTTCCAGCGCGGATCCTCGGCAAGGATATCCTCGGCGCGGTCGAAGGGGCTTAGGCGCGCGACATAGTCGAAGCCCGTGCCCCAGCGCCCGTTGGAGCGCGCGATCCCGCCGCCCACGTAGTCCTCGCGGCGCTTCTCCATTTCGAGCTGCGTGTACTGCGCGGCCTCAAGTGAGACGTCGGGGTACTCGTTGGGGCGCACGGCGATGGCGGAAGCGTAGATGGTGACGTCACGGTTGCGCCAGCGCAGGTTTCCCCCGTAGACGTGGTGGTAATAGAACTGCGGCGTCACGTCGGCGTTCACGATGTCATCGCCGGTGTTGTAGGAAACCTCCACCGCGGTGGAGATCTGGTTCTCGGGTTTGAAGAGGTAGTAAAGGCCCGCTTCCCAGTGCTCGTCTTCCCAGCCCACGTTCACGCCGCCGGATGAGCGGAAGACGACCTCGGAGATCTCGGGGTAATCGATGTCGTAAAAGATCGGCACGTCTCGGCCCTCGAGCCGCGCGGTCGGTGCCGGTGGTTTGGCCCATGGGTTGTTGGAGGTCACGGTGCCAGCGGACTTGTCGATGTCGAGGCTCGGGTTAAGCTCCGGAGCGTACAAGGGTGAAAAAAATAAATGAAGCCGAGCACCGCGCTTATTACTAGTGCGCTTTATCATCACGCCCAGCAGACCCTCGCGGCCGGGTTCGAAATAGTTAAAGTTCTGGCGGTGGTTGACCTTACCGAAGCTCCAGTGGTCGTCGACGTCGCTCCAGTCGAGGAGCATGCGACCGACCTCGAGTCGTGCGAGCCCGAAGGGCCGGACAAGGTAGGCTTCGTTGACCGAGTACATGAGCGCGCTCTGGTCGTTGAAGAGTGCGTGCATCACGAAACGGTTCTCGAAACCTACGTTGGGATCTTGCTGATGGTAGTCGAAGCCGAGATCGAAGAACCAGCGGTTCCCATCGACGTCACCTACGCCGGATGCGAGCTGGTTGCTGGTGCCGGCGACGTATCCTTTTTTGGTCACGGTGATAGGAAGCTTGGGAGGAAGAGGAACTAGCGGGGCTTCACCTTCGCGCGTGACCGCTGCGGTTGCCGAGGCAACCAACAAAAATAGCAGCGTCCCTGTAGACCACCATCTCAAACAATAAAACCTTGTTTTCACTTCAATTCTACCGACTCGAGGCAAGCTCGCAGACGGTCGAAAAACTTGCCTATTTCATGTTGCATTGTATCAATTACCCTCTTGGCCATGGCCTGAGGGTGTAAAACCTTCAATCCCAGTAAGGATTTGTAAGTTGTTGAAACTGCAGCATTATCCGTACCGTTAAGTCCCACACACCCAGGACAAGGATGCAGGAATGAAAAAATTTGGACTTTTACTAGCTGGTCTCCTCGTCGTGGGCTTCGCCCAAGCCCAAAGCGTGCGCTTCGAAGCCGACACTCTTTTCGTAAAACTTCACCCCGGCAA
>Ga0068877_10003882_pt1 | contig 11807 bp, 13 predicted proteins | sample NOAtaG_FD_66437 | JGI IMG/M metagenome (GOLD analysis project Ga0068877, IMG submission 66437) | Freshwater lake microbial communities from Lake Erie, under a cyanobacterial bloom - NOAA_Erie_Diel6S_1000h metaG | ecosystem: Environmental > Aquatic > Freshwater > Lake | place: USA: Ohio, Lake... | reverse complement strand
GCTGGGTTCCAGGGCCTCTCTTTTCTGAATCGTTGTGTCGGTGGATGTTTGGCACGTCGCTTGCTCCCTACATTCGATCGAGGGCGTAGCCTATTATTTAGGCTATCCCTTCTCTACCCAAGAGTCCATCGAGTGTTGGGGCGTCAGCCCCGCACTCTGTATGGCTTCTCCATTGCAATTGCCACGGAATTTGCGTCGGTTCGCCGACCGCGAAGGTACCCCGCGGCCTGTCCGCAGTGTCCGCCTCATTGCACAGGCCGGGGTATTTTTTGCCCCTGATTTGCCGAGTGTGTTTGATCAGCCCTTTTGCATGTCGGTAAGCATGGATGCGAGGAACTCGCGAGTCCAGGTGTAGATATGCGGTTCTTTGCTTGCTCGCGGTCCCGCGATGTTTAGGACTTCGACGCGATGATCGACGAGCCATCGAAGCACTTTGGAAACGGACGATGTATCGTGAGGCAAATCGATGGCCAAGTGAGGCTTCCGAAAGGTTTGACACGACCGCAGCGTAAGAAAAGTACCACCTCTTAGTTCGTCTTTAAACAAAATAAGCGTTCCGTCAGAATCGATTACGTTTCGTCGCGTGCGTTCCCCGTATTTCGCAGTGGAGGTTTCTTCGAGACAGTATTTGGCGGGAATGGGCTCATCCTCGGCCAGTCGACCTTTCGGGCACCAACCGCCGTGGTCAACTCCGGCTTCGATTGCAGCATCGAGAGCCGCTCGATCTACGCCGGTTTGGCCGCCAGAAACGATTTTTCGCAATCGGTAGAACCGCGTCGAAGGAGTGGCGGAGGGTTTCTTCACTATGGTTGTTGTTCCGATTGTGCAGGAAAAATCGGCAATGGATGTCGTTCGTGTAGGAAGCTACGTCAGAGTGCCGAAATTCTACTACTTGTCGGATTCTGTGTCATAAAGTTCTGCTGACTCTTATGACAATTCCGTTTTGTTCTAGCGTTCCTGGCAGAGTGACTGCAATGATTATTCCTGCGATCAAGTATGTCCGCAATTGGCAATGCAAAGCTGCTGTTGTGGTGTTGCTTTCTATCGGTCTTGGGATGGCGAATACCACTCCTACCAAGGTAGACCCTCGTGATCGGAATTGGCAGGTGGCTATTGATCCGCATAAAGTGCTTGGAGCTCAAAGTTGCGAAAAATGCCATGCGGCTGAGATTCAAACGTGGAAGCGAACACCGCATCACGAAACGTTTCTGACATTGCATCGCAAGCCAGAGGCTCAGCAGATTGCCTCCAAGCTAGGTATCGCGAATTTCAAAGCGGATTCAAATTGTATTCAGTGCCATTACACGATGGATCAAGTTGGTAATCAGCTAGAAGCGATTGCCGGTGTATCCTGCGAGTCTTGCCACGGACCCGCTCAAGATTGGATTGCTGTCCATAATGATTATGGAGGGGCGAATGTTACGAAAGCTCAGGAGACACCGGAGCATCGAGCATTGCGATTTTCTAAGAGCATTGAGTTAGGGATGCGAAACCCGGTCAATGTTTATTTACTCGCTCAGAGTTGCTACCGCTGCCATACCGTTCCCGATGAAAAGCTCGTCAACGTGGGAGGACACAATGCAGGCAGTCTCGACTTTGAGTTGGTGAGTTGGTCTCAAGGTACAGTGCGGCATAACTTTGTACGAACGGATGGCAAAGTCAACGCGGAAGAAACCCAAGGAAGGCTTCGGTTGATGTTCGTTGCGGGAATGATTGCGGACCTTGAGTTCAGCATGCGAGCGACTTCGGCAGCAACAGAGAAAGCGACGTTCGGCATTACATCCGCACAGCGTACGGCCCGATCCATTGAGAGACTCAGATCAGCTCAATCGAAACTGAATCAACCGATGCTGGACGAGATCTTGAAAATCGCTTCCGGTGTAGCGTTGAAGCTTAACAACAAAGCACAGCTTGAAACTGCAGCGAATGCTATTCACGACCTAGGCGTTCGGTTTGGAGCATCGGTGCGAGGTGATGAATTGGCCGCTATTGAATCGTTCATTCCACCGAAGAATAAATGGAAGTAACGATCAATCAATCCTCGATGGAATCTAGGTCGCTTGTTGCTGGCAAGAGGGCTTCGATCTTTGAATCCGATCCCGTATTGTTTTCTCGTTGGTTGAGCGGTGACCCTTTAGATAGTTTAAAGAATCGCTGGAGAGCGGATATGCCCCAGCCATTCCAAGCGGCGCATGTCGCATTGAAAGAACACGCTCCGCAGGAGCACTCATCATCTACGAGTCTCTTGACTGGCGGGATTGACGCGGACTGTCCAGACGTCGTTTCTTTCTCGCATTTTGGGCATTGCGCTCCTCTTGCAACGACGCCCGTGGCTACCAATGCAATCGACGAAAAACAATGGATTGTTGGGCGTGAGCGACTCGTTCGACTCCTGGCTGCACAACAAGCTTGGTATGATGCTCAGAAAGAAGCTTGCGCGCAGGCTTCGAAGATTCTGGAACTCCTAGAGCATCATCAGACCCAATGGCTTCAAACGACTTCAGCAGAGATGTAAATTCCGCAATCGGAGGGAGTGGGGAGATTCGCACGGTTCTTGTGATCGGTGCAGGTTGGGTCGGTAGGCAGATCGTTGGTCAGTTCATAGCACACGGATTATGCGTGACGTGGTTAGACCAATCGAGCGATGCATTGAACTCCGGTTTAACCTGGATCGCGGAGCATCGAGCCGAGATTTGTTCTGCCAATCAAGATTCAATTGAGCGAGCAATAGGGGGGGGCAGTTCTTGTGAAGAAGTGCGCACCTGCACAAACATCGACGATACTGGATCGCCTATCGACTTGGTGCTAGAAACCGTCAGCGAGCAGGTATCGGTGAAACGCAAGGTACTGGAGTTGGTGTCTGCGAGATATCCTGCGCCGACAGTCATCGCCTCGAATAGTTCCTACTTCACTCCATCGATTTTATCGAGGTTTGTTCACGACTCATCCCGGTTTGCCAATTTTCATTTCCATGTACCTGTTTGGCAGACACGGCTCGTGGATATTGCATCGTCGCCCAATACTTCCAAATCGACCTTGGAGCGATTGTCGGAGCTGTCCATTCGGGTCGGGCTGCATCCGTTGGTTCAGCGCGTCGAGAATCCTGGATATGTTTTTAATTGGATGCTGAAGGCGGTGTTGCAGTCCGCTTTGCAATTGCGGGCCAAAGACGTCGCGAGCCCAGAAGACATTGATCTAGCTTGGAAGAAGGTTACGGGCATGCCACTCGGTCCATTTGGTATGATGGATCAGATAGGTTTGGATCTGGTCTACCAAACGATGTCGGCTGCCAGGTTTGTTGATGGTGACGCCGCTTGGCAGCCGCTTCTCGATCAGCTAAGCCCGTTGATCGACGAGGGGCGGCTGGGAGTCAAGGTAGGTTGCGGCTTTTACAAATACGGTGAATTTTCCTAGCATAAAACAATTTGATGGAACGGAAGTGCGGAACAGGGCGATTTCCTTTCGCGAAGGTGCCCTCAGACCTTGGTTCGGCGTCAAATTCCGATCTGCGAAGCCTTTTTTGTGTCAACCCTCGTGAAAAATGCGTGCCAAAGCCCACAATTAAGCCTTGTCAGCACGAACTACTCCACGTTACACTCTGGGGCTCCCTTCGTTGGGAAGGATCGAGTCATCAAAGGTTGTCTCGAGTTTTGTTGAACGAAAACCCTTTACAGATCTAGGCTTAGGAGCGAGGCAAGCATGCCGCGTCTGCTCGGTGTTGACATACCAAACGATAAACAGATCGTTTATTCCCTTCAGTACCTCTACGGGGTCGGCAGCGCCGTCGCTCGAGAAGCGTGCGAGAAGACCAAAATCGACCCGACCAAACAGGCTCGTTTGTTGGACGAAGACGAACTGAGCCGACTATCGACCCTTTTGGAGCGGGATTACACTGTCGAGGGACCGCTGCGCCGTCAAACCGGGCAGTCGATTTCGCGTTTGCGTGAAATCAGATGTTACCGTGGCATTCGTCATAAGGTGGGTTTGCCCGTTCGAGGACAACGAACCAGAACGAACTCCCGAACTCGAAAGGGGCCTCGGAAGACGGTTGCTGGCAAGAAAGGCGTTAAGGACTTGCGATAGTCTTTATCGAGTTTCGGTTTTTTTGTTGGCCGCCTGACCGGGCGGCCAAACTAGTTTGAAGAATTTCTTTTGAATATTGACTTCTAAGGATTTGTTGTGGCTAAAACGACAGGCAGTAAAGCGTCTAGTGAAAACAAGCGACGCAAGGTTCGTCGGAACGTGACATCTGGTATTGCGCACGTGAAGGCGACTTTTAACAATACAACGGTAACAATCACCGATACAAAGGGTGACACACTATGCTGGGCCAGCGCTGGCACCAGCGGTTTCAAGGGCTCGCGAAAGAGCACCCCATTCGCTGGCCAACTGGCTGCACAGCAAGCGGCAGAAAAAGCGATGAAGTACGGAATGAAGGAAATCGAAGTCCGTGTGAAGGGTCCAGGATCGGGCCGAGAATCAGCGATCACTGCGCTGCAGGCGGCAGGCATTTCAGTGAAGTTGATCGAAGACATTACCCCGATTCCACACAACGGGTGTCGCCCTCGCAAGCGACGACGTGTTTAGTGGGTTCGGTTTCTGGAGTTATCGGTTTCATTTGGAGTACCTAAGGAATGCATGTTCGTTGGCGTGGCCTAGAGCTTCCTAGTCAGGTTAGCGTTGAGCGATCGACGCTCAGTCCTACTTACGGAAAATTTACCGCAGAGCCTTTTGAAAGAGGTTTTGGCGCGACGATTGGCAACAGTCTTCGCCGTGTTTTGCTTTCGAGCCTCGAAGGTAGTGCAGTTACACAGATCAAGATTCGCGGTGCTCAGCACGAATTCTCATCGATTCCGGGTGTCCTGGAAGACGTGACAGAAATCGTTCTGAACGTGAAGAGTTTGGTCGTTAAGAATCATAGTGAGAACACTCGCGTTTTGACTGTTAGTGCCGACAAAGCTGGTGTTATCACTGGTGCGGACGTGCAAACAGATTCCGATGTGGAGATCATCAACAAGGACCATGTCCTTGCAACACTGACCGCAGACACACCGTTCATGATGGAAATGGTTGTCGAAAACGGCCGCGGATATGTGCCCGCGTCCGAGCATAGTTCGGGCGATCATGAGATAGGGATTATTCCCGTCGATGCAGTCTACAGCCCAGTTGTCCGAGTTCGCTACTTGGTTGAAGAGACCCGCGTTGGACAGAAAACAAACTACGATAGGCTCGTCGTCGAAATTTGGACAGATGGCTCGGTCCATCCAGAGATGGCGTTGGTTGAGGGTGCAAAGATCCTTCGCAAGCACCTGAATCCGTTCGTTCAATCCAGCGAGCTTGGCAAACAAGTGCACGCTGTCGCGCGAGGTGGTCCTGGAAGTGCTGAAGCTCAGCTCGAAGCAAAGCTCAACACGACCATCTCAGATCTTAAACTGTCGGTTCGAGCTAACAACTGCTTGGAAGCAGAAGGTATACGTCTTGTTCGGGATCTCGTGCAACGAACGGAAGATCAGTTGCTCGAAGTTCGCAACTTTGGTGAGACCACACTCAACGAAGTCCGCGAACGACTCGGAGCGATGGGATTGCATCTTGGGATGCGAGTTCCTTCGATGCGATAGTCCGAACGCGTTCGGATTCCTTACTTCATTTAACATCAATTAATCACTTATCGGATAGTTAGCATGAGACACTTACGAAAGGGGCGAGTTCTTGGACGTGCCCCATCCCATCGCAAGGCGTTGTTCTCCAATCTTGTAGCAGCAATTCTTTTGACAGAACGAGAAGTTACGGATCTCGATCCGAACGCTCCCAAGGTTCCTGGGCGCATCATCACGACCTTGGAAAAAGCCAAGGAAATTCGACCGCTGGTCGAAAAGTGCGTGACGATTGCCAAGCACGGTCTCCTTGCAGACGCAAAGGCTTCAGAGTTTGCAACTACGGCCGAGCGCGGTAGTGAAGAATGGAAAGCCTGGCGGAAGAGTGACAACTGGCAAAAATGGGCCGCTGCTCGCGCTCCCGGAGTCAATGCGCGACGACGCGTGTTGTCGATCATCAAGGACAAACAGGCGGTACGCATCCTTTTCGACAGAGTAGCTCCTCGTTTCGCAGACCGAACGGGTGGATACACCAGGATTATGAGATTGGCCAAACCTCGTCTTGGTGATAATGGAACACGAGCGATTCTAGAATTCGTCGGCAAAAATGATCGCGAAACCAAGAAGGCTACAAAGCCAGCTTTTGAAACAGCGGCAGAATAGTTAAGTTTGGAACGATGTTCCGACAAAAAATCAAAAAATCTTCGAGGCTATGAGTTTATGCTCGTGGCCTCTTTTCGTAGTTGGTTCTTCGATGCACACCCAGAATGCCTGACCCATGAGTAGTCCCAACTACAGTCGAGTATTCCTCACGTTTGCTCGCAATAGTCTGATTCGCGACATGACGTTTCGAAGCAACTTTGTTCTGGACTGCATCTCCAGTTTGTCCTGGTTGTTAATGAATCTTGGATTCTATCTGATCGTCTTCTATCACGTGAAGTCGATCGGGGTCGAGACAGGCTGGGGACGCAATGAGTTCTTCGTATTCCTTGCCACCACATGGCTGATCAACTCCATCATTCAGGCGTTTTTGATGCCCAATGCTCAGGAGTTTAGCGAACTCATACGGACGGGTGGATTGGACTTTGCTCTGCTCAAACCCATCGATACGCAATTCCTAATTTCATTTCGCAAGGTGGAATGGTCATCGCTGAGTAACTTTGTGCTTGGGTTGATCATACTGACATATGCGTTGTTCCAATTGGCATCCCGAACGGATCCCGTCTGGCATTGGAGCTGGCTAGGACTCTCGCTTTATTTTATGTATATCGCTTGTGGTGTCCTGTTGATGTACAGCCTGATGATATGCTTGGCAGCTACGAGTATTTGGTTGGGACGCAATCAAAGCCTCTACGACTTTTGGTTTTACATCACCAATTTCTCGCGGTATCCGATGGAAATTTACCAGGGGGGGTGGGGGCTACCTTTGTGGTTCACCTTCACATTCATTGTGCCTGTTTTAGTTGTCGTGAATGTACCCGCTCGACTGCTAGCGCAGCCGCTGGTGCCACGCCAAAATTGGGAATGGGGTCTCGCCGGTTTTGCTATTCTGGCAACACTCGTTGCCTTGGTTGGAAGTCGATGGGTTTTCAATCGTGCATTGAGAAGTTACTCGAGCGCCAGCAGCTAATCAAACTACACCTATACGACTGATATCATCCATGACAAGAACGTTTGTTGCCAGCATTCAACCTCAGATGCAAATCGACGAGGTGTATCGCATTGTCGATCGACAATTGCGAGCCAATCGGCAGGGCAACCTGTATTTGCTGCTGCAGCTTCAGGATAACACAGGCACCATCTCCGCCATGCGTTGGAATGCAGACGAGAAGATGGCGGAGAAATTCAACAAAGGCAACTACGTCAGGATCAACGCTGCGTCTCAAGTTCACAATGGCGTATTGCAACTCATCGTTAACCAGCTTCAGCTGGTCGATGAATCGCAGATTTCGAAAGAGGATTTTGAATCAGCCAGTCGCGTGGATGTGGATGAGCTTTGGAAACAGGTCGGTGAGATGCTCCATGAGCTCAAGGACGACGGTTTGCGAGCTATCGCAATGTTGTTTTACGAGGATCCGAGCATAGCTGATTTGTTGCGAACGGCCCCCGCAGGAATCAAAGCGCATCATGCTTACCCCGGTGGGTTGCTAGAGCATATTGTCTCCTTGATGTCGTTAGCTCGCGGAGTTGCCAATCATTATCTAGATTTGAACGAAGACATGCTGGTGGTTGGGGCCTTTCTGCACGATATAGGAAAGCTCGAAGAGTTAGCATTTGATGGTGAATTGAGCTATACCGACAGTGGGCAATTGCTGGGGCATCTCATACAAGGTGTGCAGATGATTGATCGCCGCATTTTGGAGCTGAAGACACGCGGAATCCATGTCGACTCCGAAACCGTTTTACAGTTGCAGCATATCATCGTTAGTCATCATGGCTACCTCGAGCATGGTAGTCCCAAGGTACCGATGACATTGGAAGCGATCGTCTTCCATTATTTAGACGAAATGGATGCCAAATTGAGTTCCGCTCGTGCGATGGTGCTTGCCGATCGCACCAAGGATCGATGGACACCGTACAATCCGACCCTCGGTCGGAAAATCCTCAAACCGACTAGCTAGCGCAACTCAACATTAGCGAGGCGTTTTTTCGTGCCAAGTTCCAAATCGGTTTCATCGACAACTTCGGCTCAACTCATTGTTTTGGCGAAAGAGTTGAGTCGTGCCGTCGATAAACTCCGTTTTCAACCGCCGGTCGCATACGTCTACAACCCCTTGGAGTATGCATGGAAACCGCACCATGCGTATTTGACAAAGTATGCGAAGGCGACATGCAAAGTTCTTTTTTTGGGGATGAATCCAGGTCCCTTTGGCATGGCACAAACCGGCGTTCCATTTGGCGAGATCGCAGCCGTTCGTGACTGGCTCGGCATTGATGAAGATGTTGATAAACCTGCCTGCGAGCATCCCAAGCGACGCATTGAAGGATTTGCATGCAAGAAGTCCGAAGTGTCAGGAAGGCGATTGTGGGGACTGTTTGCGGAGAGATATGAGAAGCCAGAGAATTTCTTTGAAGAGCATTTTGTAATCAACTATTGTCCTCTCGTCTTTATGGATGAAGGTGCCAGGAATGTTACTCCTGACAAACTTCAGCGAGCGGACATACAGGCGCTACAAGACGTTTGCGACTCATATCTTTGGAGAGTAATCGAGGTGTTGGGACCAATGCGTGGTGTGGGGGTAGGTGGGTACGCTGAAGACTGCTTAAAAAGAATTCTCGGTTCAGAATCCGAGATACAAATTTCACGAATCCTTCACCCCAGTCCAGCATCGCCCGCAGCCAACAAAGATTGGGCAGGACAGGTGACAAAGCAATTGACGAGTGCCGGCATATGGTAACAGTGCCACGCCTCGATTGCCTTGCACAGCCTGCAGAGAAGTAAGTCTCTGATCTGGGCCAAGGCGTCTCATTGGAATAGATCGCCAATAATTATCTTTTTTTGAATACCATCCAGATTAAATGTCGCACTCGTTTCAGAAAGTGGATTAAGAAAGTGTTTGTGCACGTTGTCGAAACCGAGTGCCGATTCGAGCATGAGTACGAGCACCATTTTTTGAATACGAGCACGGCGATCCGTGATTCTGCAAAGCCATTTCGAAGCGCTTGCTTGAGCATCCAGGACACGTTACAAAACAGTGGATTCGTCGCGTCGTTCTCACTGTAATTTGGAAATCCATGGACAATTTGCCATTCAATTATCGTCAAGTGGCTACGACGCTCTGGTCTGACCAACACAGAGTCCTAGACTTCAGATCAAACACGGTTTTTCAATCTCAATAGAAAGTTATCTACGATGAGTTTACTAGTTTGGGCCCTTCTCGCCTTTGTTCCAGGTGATGTTTGGCCTGGATTTCTCGGTATCGGCGCGACCGCTCCCGCTGAGCAAAGTGTCGCTGTCGAATGGTCCCCTTCCATGGGAGTAGCTTGGCAAAGCCCGATCGTGGGGCATGGTCAATCCAGTCCCGTTATTTGGAATGATCGCATCTTCGTCTCCACTGTGGACGGCCCGAAGAAGGACAAATGCATCGTCGTCGCCTATTCGCTCAAGGATGGCAAAGAGCAATGGCAATATGCTCTCGACTCGTCCGACCCAGTCGAGAATAGCGTCTATGTCAGTCGGGCAGCTCCAACCCCCGTCGTAGATGAATCCCGATTGATCGTCTTCTTCGAAAGTGGCGATATCGTATCCCTCAGTCATGATGGGAAAGAACAATGGAAAAGATCGATCAGCAAGGATATTGGTAAGTTCAAGAACAAGTTTGGAATTGGTAGCTCACTTATCCAGAACAAAGACCATGTGTTCATCCTCATCGACGATGAAGGCCCTAGCTATCTCATCGCACTCGATAAGAAGACGGGCAATACCGTTTGGAAGAAAGATCGCAAAGAGAAGGTGAGCTGGAGTTCTCCTGGCTTCGTTCGCGCAGGAGACAAGAACCACATCGTGGTAAGCTCGGCTGGTGCCGTGGATGGATACGATGAGACAAATGGCGAATTGTTGTGGACGTATACCGACGTGGGGGGCAACACAGCCACCACTCCATTTGATCTTGGAAACGGTAGATTCTTTGTAGCTGCATCCGCTGGACGAGAAGGAGAAAATACCGAGCTCGCTAAGAAATCGAACATGCTGATGCAGATCGAAAAGACGGCGACAGGCTGGCAAGCCAAACCGAAGTGGCTCAGCGATGAAGCAACGCCGAGTTGGGCATCGCCAATTCAGCATGCCGGTTGCGCTTACTGGGTGAATCGTGTGGGAGTCGTTTATTGTATCGATATGGAGTCAGGCATACTGAACTACAAGCAACGCACAAAACAATCGTGTTGGGCAACTCCCGTTGGCATCGGCGATCGAGTCTACTTTTTTGGAAAGGACGGTATCACTACCGTGCTTGCGGCTGGACCTGCGTTCAAAATCTTGGCCGAGAATGTTCTGTGGGAGCCTGATTCGATCAAGCCGCCAGAGAACGCCGGTGCAAACGAAACGACCGAAGAACGTCGCCGAGCTGCTGCTATGTTTTCAGGACCGACTGTCTATGGGGTTGCCATCGCGGATGGCAACATTGTACTTCGAATCGGCGAACGACTATTTTGCGTTCGTAAGTAGAGTCGTTCCTCGTCAAGCGTACTATCAACTTTTGAGAGTCGCATTCGCTGCACGATAACTTGTTCGTCGACGTCGCTTCAGTTACTGCCCGGATAGCAATCCATGCTCGGGCCAATCGTCTCAAGCTTCGAAGAGTAAAGTAATTCTTCGAGGATTGCATCTAAAATCTAAGCAAAGAGCTCTGAAACGGCTTGCGCTTTGACAAGCTCTCGGGGTTGATTCAGGTGATTGTAAACGATCGTCTCTGGATCGATTCCAAATGCATGATAGATCGTTGCTAACAACTGCGCTGGATGAACCGGAGAATCGACTGGGGAACTCGCTGTTTTGTCGCTCTTGCCGTGTACATAACCACGTTTGATGCCCGCACCTGCCAAGACCGATGTATAGCAGTACGGCCAGTGATCTCGTCCGTCGTCCGAGTTTCCATTACCACTGGTGCTCACACCTCTCTCAGGCGATCGACCGAATTCACCAACCGCTACCACTAACGTATCTTCAAGCATCCCTCGGCTGTCTAAGTCGCTGATCAAACCGGTCAAACCCGCGTCCAGCATCGGTGCCGATTGGTTCTTCATTCGCTTCGACAAATCCACGTGGTGATCCCAAGAATGGTTATCGCTGTTCGCCACCTTGGGCCAAATAACTTCGACCACTCGCGTTCCCGCTTCGATCAATCGCCGCGCTAGCAAGCAGCTTTGACCGAACGTGTTTCGACCGTATGAGTCTCGAACCGCCTCCGACTCTTGTCCAAGATCAAATGCTTCGCGAGCTTTGCCCGACACGACCAACGACAACGCTTGGTTAAAGTACTCGTCGAGCTGTTGGTTCTCGATCGCTGCGTTGATCGTTGGCATCTGAGCATTGATCAAATCGCGAAGGGCTGCGCGACGTTGCAGTCGAACGGCAAACACTTCTGGACGCAATTGCAGATCGCTCACATTGATCCGATCCATCTTGTTCATATCCAAATCGTCTCCCTCGGGAAACAACGTATACGGATCATAGGATTTGCCCAAGAAGCCAGCATAACCACCCTTTCCGAC
>Ga0068877_10003879_pt1 | contig 11807 bp, 9 predicted proteins | sample NOAtaG_FD_66437 | JGI IMG/M metagenome (GOLD analysis project Ga0068877, IMG submission 66437) | Freshwater lake microbial communities from Lake Erie, under a cyanobacterial bloom - NOAA_Erie_Diel6S_1000h metaG | ecosystem: Environmental > Aquatic > Freshwater > Lake | place: USA: Ohio, Lake... | reverse complement strand
CAGCCTTCCAAGCTGAATGTCGAGGGTTCGATCCCCTTCGCCCGCTTCCCATAGGCGTTCGCAACTGGCGGCGCGCTGAGGCTTCGCCTCAGGAGCGCCGCCTTTGCTCACTCTGGCGTTGATGGCGCCAAAGGCCGCCGCCGCAGCGGCGGCCGAGTCATCACGGCGCGTCCAGAGTCTCCCTGTACCCCTTCGGGGTTTCGATCCCCTTCGCCCGCTTCCCGTAGGCGTTCGCAACTGGCGGCGCGCTGGGGCTTCGCCTCAGGAGCGCCGCCTTTGCTCACTCTGGCGTTGATGGCGCCAAAGGCCGCCGCCGCAGCGGCGGCTCGCTCTGGTGCTTTCGATGGCGTTCTGGAGCGCTCGCCGCTTGCGGCGGCTCGCTCTGGTGCTTTCGATGGCGTTCTGGAGCGCTCGCCGCTTGCGGCGGCTCGCTGTGGTGCTTTCGGGCACTTGGCGTTTCGGCGCACGGCGGCGATGGACTACACCAGCCGCGCGGTCACATGGAACACATGCCACCACTTGTCGCGTCCCCTGCCGACGCGGCCCTGGCGGTTGACCTCCTCGATGTCGAGCATCTCGAATGGCTGAAACAGCCGTTCGAGGTCCGCGCGACCGTGACACGACATGGTGCCGGCCGCCGCCGATCGAATGAACTCGTCGTCGCGGCCGAAGAACTGCCCGCAGAAGATCGCGCCCTGACGCATCCCCCGCACGAGGCTCTCGAAGCACGCGTCGAATCGCTGAGGCAACACGAACGGGAGCACGAACCCGGCATGCACGAGATCGAAGGATGCTGGATCAAGCCGCTGCGCGAACTGCTCGAGCGTCGCATGCTCGAGCGCGACGCGCTCGATGAGCGCAGCGCCGTCGGGTTCCTGGGCAAACAGGGCGCGGGTGCGCTCAAGCATCTCGGGATAGGGATCGAACGCCACAACCTCATAGCCCGCCCGCGCAAGAAACAGCGCCTCGCGCCCCGGGCCGCAGCCGACATCGAGCGCGCGCGGACGCCCTGCGCCGCCCGGCCGCGTCACATGCGGCACCGCCCGCACCAGGTGCTCCCGCGGGGGCGCACCCTCGTTTCCGGCGAGGTACAGCGCACACCGCTCGGGAGGGAACCCGGGCGGGAAGGACGCGCGTTCGGGTGACGGAGAGGAATCGGTCACTTCGCGGCGGACACGGCGGCCTTGATCGCCTCGAAGTCCACCTGGGTCTTCGGGATCTCAGCCTCCCAGGCATACGCGATCGTGCCGTCGCTTCCAACGACGTACGCCGCGCGCTTGGTCACGCCCTTGAGCCCCATCAGGTCGGCGTGCAGGGCGTCGTAGCTGGCGGAGACGGTCTTGTTGAAGTCCGACAGGATGGGGAACGGAATGTTCAGCTCGGTGCGGAACTTGTCGGTCACGAACGGGCTGTCGATCGAAACGCCGAAGACCTTGCAGCCGAGCGACTTCCACGCATCCCAGTTGTCGCGGAAATGGCACATCTCCTCGGTGCAGACGCTGCTGAAGGCGAGCGGGAAGAACAGAATGACCACCTTCTCGCGGCCAAGCGATGCGCCCACGTCGACCTCCTCGCCGGGCTTCGAGGGGAGCTTGAACGCGGGGGCTGCGGTACCGGTGCTGAGTGCCATGGTGGTGTCTCTCCGAGAGGTCTGGATGGATGCGATAGGAACGGGTGCGCGGGTTGAGAAACCCCCTGTCTGAGGACGCCGAACCGCACGCGGGGCCAAGAATATAGCGGCGTCCAGCGCCTTGGACGAGGACGAGGGCACTTCTCCGGTTGCAAGGAACCTGATCGAATTTGAACTTCCCCAAGGTTCGTTCTTGTAGATCGCCCCTTTGGCGGTAGTCTCGCAAGACCTATATGCCTTCCGCGTCGTGCGCGGTGGGTGGGGTCGTGCCCAGTATGGGCCGACACGGTTCCCGAGCTCGGCACCGTGGCGTGTGGAATCTTGAAGAAGGAGAATTCAGGATGCGTTCGATTCATTGGAGCACGCTGTGTATGACGGTCGCGACGACTTTCGTCGCGAGCGCAGCCATGGCGCAGGATTGTGCGTCCGCGCCGAATGCGGCGGAGGGACCAAACCCATTCACCACGACCGCCGGGACCGGCAACCTGGCCATGCCAGCGGGCGGTGGCTGCGGATCCACCCACACGATCTTCAACGTCACGTACTTCACCTTCACCGCCACTGTGAGCGGTGTGCACACCTTCGCGCTGTGCGGTGGCTCGACGTGGGACACCCGCATCGCGGTGCTCAACACCTGCGATCCAGCGGCCGGCGTCCTTGGCTGCAACGATGACGGCTGCGGCCTTCAGAGCCAGACGACTGCGACCCTCGTCGCCGGTACGACCTACAAGGTCGCGATCGGTGGCTTCGGAGCGACTGGCGCTGGTGCAGGCTCGCTGATCGTCACCCTTCCGAGCGGCGGTGGCGGCGGTGGCGGCGGCGGCGGCGGCGCGAGCTGCCCGGACGCACCAGTCGCCGTCGATGGCCCGAACCCATTCACGACGGTCGCGGGAAGCGGCAACCTTGCGATGCCGGCGGGCGGTGGCTGCACGGGCGCGCACACCATCTACAACGTGACCTACTTCAGCTACACGGCTGCGGCGGCGGGCGTGCACACCTTCGCGCTGTGCGGCGGCTCGACGTGGGACACGCGCATCGCGGTGCTCGATACCTGCGATCCCAACGCTGGCGTCCTTGGCTGCAATGACGACTTCTGCGGTGTGCAGAGCCAGACCACGGCGACCCTTGTTCCCGGCACGACCTACAAGGTCGTGATCGGTGGCTACGGCAGCGGCGGCGCTGGCCCCGGCACGCTGACCGTGACGGCACCCGGCGGCGGCGGCGGTGGCGGCGGCGGCGCATGCTCGTCTGAAGCTCCGGTGTTCCTCGTCGGCGACAACGCCTTCACGAACACGTCGACGGGTTCGGTGCTCGATCTCGCAGGCGTCTGCGATCCCGGCACCTTCGGCGACGACTCGATCTACAACACGAACTACTACCGGTTCACTCCCAAGCAGTCGGGTTCGTACCAGATCTCGACCTGCGGTCTCGCGACATGGGACACCCGTCTCGCCGTTCTCAACACGTGCGACATCGCCGACGGCGTGCTCGCATGCAACGACGACGGTACGGGTTGCCCCAACTTCTCGAGCTTGATCACGTCGGTGGAACTCGTCGGCGGTGAAGAGTACTTCATCGCGGTCGGCGGCTACGGCGCCACGACTCCGGTTCTTGGTGGAACCGTCCGCATCGGCCTCAATGGCGGCGGCGGCGGTGGCTGCGAGAAGGCTCCGGCGCTTGTGGTCGGACTCAATGAGTTCAGCACCATCGGCCAGACGGCGACGGTCGACCTGACCGGCATCTGCGATCCAGGTGCCTTCGGCGACGACATCATCTACAACGCGGCCTTCTACAAGTTCACGCCCGCCACGTCCGGCCTGTACACGCTCTCGACCTGCAACCTCGCCGACTTCGATACCCGTCTCGCTGTCATGGAAGGCTGCACTCCGGCCGATGGCGTCCTCGCCTGCAACGATGACGGTCCGGGTTCCTGCGCCCTCTTCACGTCGGTCATTCCGGCGGTCGAACTCGCCGGTGGAGTCGAGTACGTCGTTGTCATCGGTGGCTTCAGCGCTGCCGAGGCTGGCGCTGGCCAGATCGAGATCTCGCCGTTTGTCCCCTGCGACCTTGGCGAGACCTCGGGCCAGGAAGCCGAGGCCTGCGGCGAAGACCTCAATGGTGGTTGCCTTGACACCGTCAATGGACTCCCGAGCGAGCCGATCAGCATCGGCGATGTGGTCTCCGGCACCTTCTGGGCCGACGGCGGCACGCGCGATACCGACTGGTACCTCCTGACGCTCACCGAGTCGACGGACTTCACCATCACCCTGCGCTCGTCGCTCGACAGCTTCGCGGCCGTCACCGACGTCGACTGCAGCCTCAACATCATCGTGGCGACCGAGGGCACCTGCCCTGGCACCGCGTCGGTGTGTCTGCCCGAGGGTCAGTACTACATCGTCGTCCTGCCCGGCACCTTCGAGGGCTTCCCCTGCGGCGGCCCCGCTGGCAATGACTACTCCATCGGGGTCAGCCTGACCGGTGCGAAGTGCACGGTCGAGCGTCCGGCCAACGACCTCTGCGCGGATGCGCAGGTTGCGGTCGAAGGCGCGAATCCGTTCGACAACACCTTCGCGTCGACCGACGTCACCGATCCGAGCTGCGGAGCCGGCGGCGCTCCGTTCCTGAAGGACGTCTGGTTCTCGTTCACCGCGACCCAGACGGGCGGCTACCGCTTCGAGACGTGCACCGGCCCAGCGCCGTTCGACACGGGCATCGAGATCTGGGACAACTGCCCGGATCAGGGCGGCTCCGTCATCGCATGCAATGACGACGGTGCGGATTGCACGGCGTTCGCCTCGCAAGTCGACGTCAAGTTGGTCAAGGGCACGACCTATCTCGTGCGCGTCGCTGGTTGGGATGGCGATGTCGGCGCAACTGATCTCGTGATCGGCTTCGTCGGCGACATCCCGGGCTGCGGTGATCCTGGCACGGGCGACTGCTGCGCTGCCAACGGCACGCCGTTCTGCGAGGACGCGGAGTGCTGCTCCACCGTCTGCGCCGTCGACAGCTACTGCTGTGAAGTCGAGTGGGATCAGGTCTGCGCCGATCAGGCCGTGCAACTCTGCGCGTCCTGCTTCGTCGAGCCCCCGGCGAACGACGAGTGCGCGGGTGCCGTGACCGTGACTGCCGGCGAGACCGCCTTCAGCACCGCCGGTGCGACGGGCGCAACCTTGGCCTGCACCAAGTTCGAAGAGCCGAATGTCAACAACGACATCTGGTTCAAGTATGTCGCCGATGGCGATGGTGAGCTCGTGATCTCGCTCTGCGGTTCGTCCTTCGACACCAAGATCGCGGTGTTCGAGGGCAGCTGCACCGGTGCGCTCGTCGCCTGCAACGACGACGCGGACGCGCCGGCGACCTGCACGGGCACGCTCCAATCCGAAGTCCGGTTCACGCCGGTCTGCGGAACCGAGTACTACATCTCGGTCGGCACGTTCGAGGCGGGCACGACCGGTGCGGGCGTGATGAACATCACCCCGAGCGGCAAGTGCGGCTCGGCCTGCCCGGCTGACTTCAACAACGACGGGGTCGTCGACAGCGCCGACCTCGGCACGTTGCTTGCGGCGTGGGGCACCGCTGGTGGCGACACCAACAGCGACGGCACGACCGACTCGGCCGACCTTGGCGACCTCCTGGCCGCCTGGGGCAACTGCCAGTGACCTGAACGATCGGACTTCCGATCGAGCGACAACCAATGGCCCCCGGTCCGCAAGGACCGGGGGCTTTCGTTTTTCGACCGACCTGTCATGGGCAGCGCCTCGCCGCGTGTGGCTCACGGTGCCCCGGATTCCTCTCCGGCACATCGATGATTCCACGTGGCTTCCCCGCCGCGGGGAGGCGATCGAGGCGCGTTGCGGTTGCGGTTCAGCGCGTGGCGCTGCAGCTGCCCGGGACAGGGCCTACGCCTCCGAGGGCGTGTCGACGCTGAGCTTCCGCCGCATGATCTTGCCGGTCGGGTTCCGAGGGAGTTCCTTCAGCACGCGGATGTCGCGAGGCACCTTGAAGCCAGCGATGCTCTCGCGGCAGAACGACTTCAGCGCCGACTCGTCGAAGGTCGCGCCTTCCTTCAGCTCGACGAAGGCAAGCGCAACTTCGCCGCGCATGCCGTCCTGCATGCCGATCACCGCCGACTCCTTGACGCTCTCGTGACGGTTCAGCACTTCCTCGATCTCGCGGGGGAAGACGTTCTCGCCGCCGATGATCAGCATCTCCTTGATGCGCCCGGTGATCGAGAGGAACCCCTGCTCGTCGAGCCGGCCCATGTCGCCTGTCTTGAAGTAGCCGTGCTCGTCGAACACGGCGGCGGTCTCATCCGGCAGGTTGAGGTAGCCCTTCATGATGTTGGGGCCCTTCATGCGGACCTCGCCGTCCTGATTGGGGCCGAGCACCGTGCCGTCCGGTCCGACGATCTTCTGGTCGACTCCGGAGAGCGCCTTGCCGACGCACTTGCGTCGCTGCTCATGCGGCCGGCACCAGTTGGTGACAGGCGATGTCTCGGTGAGGCCGTAGCCCTCGTTGATCTCGATGCCGAACTTCTCGTGGAACCCGTCGTAGACGGCGGCCGGCAGCGGTTCGCCGCCAGAGACCGCGAAACGCAGGCTGCGGAAGTCGTCCGGGCTCGCGTCCTTCAGGAGCCGCAGCGCGTTGTACATCGAGGGAATCGCCACAAGCGCCGTCGGCCGGTGCTGGCGCGCGAGGTCCACGATCTTCCTCGGGACGAACCGGGCGGTGTAGACGGCGCGCGCACCTGTCGCCAGCGGCAGCATGGTGAGGACCGTGAGACCGAAGGAATGGAACTGGGGCAGCACGCCCACGATCGAATCGTCCCGGCCGAACTCGACCCACTCCTGGCACTGGCGCACATTTGCGGAGAGGTTTCCGCAGGTGAGCATGACGCCCTTGGGACGGCCGCTCGTGCCCGAGGTGTAGAGCACCACCGCGAGATCGGACCGGCGGAGCGGATTCGTCATGCGGACCGGAGGGATGCCGGTGAAGCGCATGCGGTCGGGGCGGATTTCGCGGAGGCCAGGAATGGGGCCGCCGATGAAGTCGACCATGGGACCGACGGTGATGACCGCGTCGAGGCCGGCGTCGCGTGCGACATACTCGAGGTCCGAGCGGGAAAGCAGGTAGTTCAGCGGGACGATGGTGCGACCGAGCGTCCACGCGGCGATCGTGGCCGCGGGGAACGCGCCGGAGGTCGGCAGCATGACGCCGATCCGCTCGCTCGAGCTGGTTCGGTCGATCTCGCGCGCGAGGTGCCACGCAACCACCATCAGGTCGATGCCGCGCCACGTGCGCTGGTCGTCGACGATCACGCCACGGAAGGGACGGAGCAGCAGGTTGCGCCTGATCGATGAGAGCAGTTCCACGGCGAGGCTCCGGTCGGTTCGCGTCGGTGGCGCTGGCCACGGGGCCCGGCGCTCCGCGTAGAGTACCGAAATGCGAACGGGTCCTTCATCGATGCGGCTTGTGCCTGCATCGCCTCGCGCGGGTCGCCAGGCATTGCGCATGGGATGCCGCATGGGATGCCGCATGGGATGCCGCATGGCTCTCATGGCCGCGACCGCTCTTGCGTTCGCGGCGTGCCAAGGTCCTGGCGACACGTCGCTCGCGGCCGCATCGAGCGCCTATCGCGCCGCCGAGTATGGACGCGCGCTGACGATGGCGCGGGCACTGTCCGCGCGCACCACGGGTCTTGACCAGGACCGCGCCCGCTATCTCGAGGGGCTTTCCTCGCTCGCGCTCGGAAAACCCGATGATGCGGTCGCACCGCTCGCGGAGGCGGCCGAGGCCGCCGATCGCACGCTTGCGGCCGATGCGCGCATCTCGCTCGGAACCGCCTACGCCACCCGGGGCGATCTCGGGTCGGCTGCGGACAGCTACCGACGGGCCGCAACGCTTCTCGAGGGCGCCGAGCGCGAGCGTGCGCGTGAGATCGAGGCGGCGCTCCGCGCGCGTGTGCGCGAGAGCGACGCGATGCGCGAACGGGACGCGCGGCCTGCGCCCGCGCCGCGCGTGGCCGAAGACGCGCCGCGCGTGGCCGAAGACGCGCCGCGCGTGGCCGAAGACGCGCCGCGCGTGGCCGAAGACGCGCCGCGCGTGGCCGAAGATGCGCGGCCGACGCCTCGCGGCGTCGCGCCGGACACGGTGCCGGTGCCGTCGTCACCGACATCCGTCATCGTCAACGGCATGGAGCTCGAGCCCACGCGCTTCGCCATCCAGGCAGGCGCGTTCCGTGACCGTTCAAAGGCGGAATCCGTGGCGGAGGACGTACGTGCGCGGGTCGCGGTCGAGCGGCTGCGCGCGCCTCGCGTCTGCGAGAAGCGGAGACCTGACGGCAGCACGGTCTACGTCGTGCAGTTCGGCGACTTCGAGAACCGCACCGTCGCCGGACGCGCGCTGCTGGCGTTCCCGCGCAGCGGCTACACGGTCGAGCGTCACTGCATCGTCGCGGATGGCGACTGACGTCTGCGTCAGCCTTCCGCTCGCTCAGTCTCGTGCTCCACCCGCTTCCTCGCGGTTGATCATGAACTGCGAGGTCCGGACGAGATACGCCTCGATCTCGGCGATGGCGCCCCTGTCGAGCGCGTGCGCCGAAGCGCTGTCGCGCAGCGCGCCGAGCGCGTTCTCGAGCCATGCATCGCGCGCGGCTTGATCGATCGGGAAGCGCATGTGGCGCGCCCGCAGTCGCGGATGCCCCTTGCGGCGGGAATACTCGGGTGCGCCGCCAAAGAACTGCACGAGGAACTCCCGCATGTCGCGGACCGATTCGCTCGTCGGCCCGAGGTCTTCGGGGAAGAGGCTCCGGATGCGGATGTCGCGGTCGATCCGGAAGTAGAGCCGCTCGGCGAGGGTGGCGAAGGGACCGTCGCCAAGACGCGCATGCAGCGGGCCGGGAGCCGCGCCCCGCCCATCCGCATGTGCCGGGCTGTTTCCATCGCCGCCGGGTTCCGGGTGGTCGTGCATGCGTCGGAGGGTAGCGTTGCAGGGCGCCCGCTGCGGGAACGCACGGAATCCGGGCGACATGATCGAATCCCGGCGAACGTCGGTCGTATATTGATCCTGACGTGGATTCACGGAGCATTCCATCGGCACGCCCCTCCCGATCGCAGCGCGCATCCTCGGTGCGTGGCGGCGTGCCGGTGCGCATCGTGTCGGTGTTCTTGGTGTCCGCGGCGGTCTGCGTCGCGTTCCACGCTGCGCCGGCAGTGGCCGGTGCTCCGCCAGCGTCGGGCGCAGCGTCATCCGGACACTCCGCCGGGTCGGATTTTCTTTCCGGGCAATCGATCCTCATCAAGCGGTACGCGGTCGGAGTGGATGGCAAGGCCGCCCGGCTGCTCGAGCAGCTCGCGCGCATCGCGTCTCGCGTGCCGGCGCATGGTGGCGCGTCCGACGCCCAGTCGGAGCGGCGCCGCATTGCGCTCGAGGCGGAGCTCCGCCGCGAGGCGCTTCGCAACCTCGTCCAGTCGGGCCTTGACGCTTCGGTCGCGTCGGAGAGTGGCCGCGCCGCGCGGGCCCAAGCGCTTGAGACGCTTGCCGCGCTCGAGTCGACCGACGAGATCCTGGCCGCGCTCGGGGCGCTTGGCGGACTCTCCGGCCGCGGTGCGCGGATCGAGTCGGACGGCGAGGTCCGCGACGTGATGCTCAAGGTGCTCGCAGGCAACGCGTCCGGGCAGGCCGAACTCGTCGGCGCGGCGCTGCTCCGCGACGATCCGTTCACGGTCCGTGTGCGCGAGGCGCTCCCGCGCGCGCTTTCCGACCAGGCGCTGCGCGTCTTGCACGGCGGCCTCTTCAGCCGGAACGAAGCGACCATCGCGCGCGCCGCCATGATCGCGAGCGCGCACGCGGCGGCGAAACTCGTCCCATCGCTGATCCTCGCGCAGGCGACCGAGAGTCGCCGCTCCGAGCAGAACGAGGGCTGGATCGTCTTCGGCAAGACCAACTGGTACGTCGCAAACGCGATTCCCGTGAATGGAAACGGGTCGTCTTCGTTTCAACTGGTGCCTGGCAGCTACTTCGAGGGAAGCATCCTGCAGATCCGCGAATCGGTGGTGACGGTGTTCCGCACCGAGGTGCATCAGGCGCTTGTGGCCGTGGTCGAGCAGACCACCGGCGAGCCGGCGCCGCCCTTTGGCTACGACCGGAACCGCTGGCTCGCATGGCGGGAGCGCGAGTATCCCGCGCTGGTCGCGCGTCACGGGAAGGCGCTCGAGGAAGCCGCGATCCGAGAGCAGATCCGCACCATCGAACCTCGCGACGACGTGTGAGGCGCGGCTGCCGGCGTGCGGTCCGCGGGCGGCGTGCGATCAGCGGATCACTTCGAGGAACGAGACGCGCTTCTCGGCCACGAGTTCGCGCGCACCGCCCTCGCGGATGATCTCGATGCGCACGGTCAGCTGCTCCGGGAAGGCGAAGTTCAACTGGAATCCCTTGTTCACCGGCATTCGGTCGTTGACGATGTCCTCGATCTTCCCGCTGATCGGTCCGCTGGTGGTGACGACATAGGCGCCGAGCACCGCGTTCTTGTCGAGCATCGGCATGGGCTCGTCGAGGACGAGCATGTCATGCATGATGATCGAGCCACTTGGCCGCTTGTCGGCCCATTTGCCGAAGCTTGCCTGGCGCGCGACGTATTCATCGCCACCGGAGCCACGGTCGCATCCGAAGAGGGCCCCCGCAACGCAGAGGAAAGAGACGAGTGAGAATGCGAGGCCGCGGAGCATCGCATCATGGATCGACCCGATCGGGGGCATCCTTGACCTCTTCAGGACGCGGACCTGCCCGTCCAGGCCGCGCAATCCGCCTAGGCCACGCGCGCGGACCTCCCCGCGCGCGGCCCCCGTCGCTCATGACGCGGCGAGCGCCAGCATTTCGTCGCTGAGGCGGTCGATCATGGCCGCGCTGGTGTGGAGATGGCAGGACACACGGATGTGCCATGCGCCCGCGAAGTCGATGACCGGCAACTCGAGCCGCCGCGCGTGCAGGGCAGCCTCGAACTCGGGCACCGTCGAGAAGCGTGCGCGAACCCGCTCTGGAATCCGGACGGTCGCCATGCTCGCGAGCATCGACCCATCGAGCGGACTGAGAGGTTCCACGTTCCACGCGCGGCAGAGCTCGCGCTGCGCCCATGTCGCCAGCGCATGGTTGCGCGTCCGGACCATGGGCCAGCCGAAACGTTCGAAGAAGGCGATGGCCGCTGGCGATGCAAGCCAGGCCGTCGGATCGCGGGTCCCCTGCCAGTCGAACTCGGTCGCGAAGCCCTTGCCATAGTCGTGGCTCGTCGCAAGCGGATGCTGCTGCGCCGACCGCTCGGGCGATGTGACGAGGATGCCGCTTCCCTTCGGCGCGCAGCACCACTTGTGGAGGTTCGCCGCGTAGGCGTCTGCGCCGATCGCATCGATCGCGAGCTCGATCGAGCCGGGTGCGTGCGCACCGTCGACGATCGTGCGGATGCCGCGTGCGCGGGCGAGGCGCACGATCTCGGCCGCGGGCACGACGAGCGCGGTCGGACTCGTCACATGGTCGATCAGCACGAGGCGCGTGCGCGCCGTGAGCGCCCGCTCGACGGCCTCGACGAAACGGCGCGGCGAATCGACGGGCACCGCCACCGGAATCTCCCGCAGCACCACGCCCGACTCGTCACCGAGCCTGCGAATCGACTGGCGCATCGCGTTGTAGACGTGGTCGATCACGACGACCTCGTCGCCCGCCTCCCATCGCATGGAGCGAAGCACGGCGTTGATGCCTTCGGTCGCGTTCGTGACGAAGCCAAGCCGCTGCCCGTCCGTGCCAACGAAGCGGGCCACTTCGTGCGCCGCAGCGCGCAGCAAGGGTCCGAGCCGCCGCGCCAGCATCTCGATCGGCCGCGCCTCGATCTCGCGCCGGAGTCGACCCTGAAGCGCGAGGATCTCAAGCGGGGTCGACCCGAAGCTCCCGTGGTTCAGGAAGGTGTAGGAGCGATCGAGGGCAAACAGCGCCGACAGGTCGGCGCCCGGACTGACGAGTGGATCCACAGGCGGTGGAACCCGATCAGAGCCGGGACGATCCACAGGCGGGGCGGCGGTTGACCCAGACTGCTGCATCGACGCAAGATACTGTCCCTGCTGTGCTTACGAGCCTGCGCGCCCAGACAGTCTTCGCAAAATCCAGCGGTCGGCGCGCGACCCCCTTGCGG
>Ga0068877_10003878_pt1 | contig 11811 bp, 8 predicted proteins | sample NOAtaG_FD_66437 | JGI IMG/M metagenome (GOLD analysis project Ga0068877, IMG submission 66437) | Freshwater lake microbial communities from Lake Erie, under a cyanobacterial bloom - NOAA_Erie_Diel6S_1000h metaG | ecosystem: Environmental > Aquatic > Freshwater > Lake | place: USA: Ohio, Lake... | reverse complement strand
CTTTCGTTTGCCATAGCGAGTACATAGTTCGGCTAGTCGCCCCAGATCGTTCAACCGTCCTGTCGTCGTCTCATGGTGCACAGCAATCACATGCTTAATCGAACTCTCTTGTTGGAGCTTCGCTTCCACCGCATCAAAATCGATCGGGTCGGCCCACTCGCTACGGACCATCACTGGACATTTACCAGCATGCTTTAACATCGATTCAATACGTTCGCCGTACACACCGTTTGCAGCTACCAACGCAGTTCGTTCTCCAGAAACCAAGGAACTGACCATCGACTCTACGGCGGCCGTTCCCGAACCCGTCAGTAATACCGATGTCCAGGCCTGTTCCGAGTCATAGATATGGCATAATTGACCGCGAACATCACGCATCAAATCGGAGAATGCGGATTCACGATGGCACATGTCTCGCTGTGTTAATGAATCACGAACGGTATCGGTCAATGTCACCGGTCCTGGATTCAACAAAACAAATCGCTCATTTGGGACACTCACACTGATTCTCCGTGAAGCCATTTTCGTAATCGATGTGCTACTTGTTCGGGGGTGATACTCGGTCGCGGCAAATCTCGATTCTCGCGCGGTCGCGTGCGAACATAAATCAGTCGCAACGATTGAGCGTCTGATCGTAGAAGTATCTCCAATGACTTGACGGTGTCAGCAACTTCAACGTTTGGATATCCGCAAGCCGCTGCCACTGCCGGGATGTCGACCCTGTGCGCAAGCGTCGCTTGCGCGCCGGTAGAATCGTGAACACCATTGTCCAGCACAATATGTGTCAGATTCCTTGGGGCGGCGTCCGCGACGGCGCACAATGCACTCATTCGCATCAGAAACGCACCATCGCCGTCGATCGCGATCACATGGCGTTGTGGACAGGCCAGCGCGACACCTAAAGCTAAACTGCTGATACATCCCATGGAGCCAACCATATAAAGTTGGTTCGCTCGATCTCCAACATTGTACAAGGCTCTCCCGGTAAAGCCGGTGGTGGCCAATACAGCCGCTTCTGCTTGCGAGGCAATCGTCGCGATACTAGCCAAACATTCGTCGACATCCAAAGTACTCGTCGGAATCTCGGGTGGTGCGAGGCGTTTTAAGTCGCGCGTTGGAGGTTTCGTTTGCAGTTCTCGTTTGTCAATTGTTCCGTCTTCCATGAACAAAGCAAATGGCAATCCGGTCGCATCCATCGACTTGATTGCTCTTGCCAATACATGGTCCAACTCCGCTTGATCGGCAGGAAACATCGCGTAGGGAATCTCCATCGTATCGACCAACTTAGGCATCACACGACCGACCAATGAATGCTGGGGCTCGTCTTGCTTCTTGCCAGGTTGGCCTCGCCACGTGGTAATCAAGAGCACCGGAATACGAAAAATCGCATTCAAACTGGTAAGCGGACTGACAGCATTTCCCAGTCCTGAGTTTTGAAACATCGCCACCGAACGAACACCGCCGAGCTCAGCTCCGCTGCAAATGGCAACTGCTTCCCCTTCGTTTGCCGCGTTGATGTAACGAGTCGTTGGAGAATCGATCGTTGCATTGATCAATGGTGTCAAGTACGAACAAGGGACCCCGCTAATCAAACCGAATCCATGATTGCGAAGGGCGTCAAGCAAGACATCTGCGTTCATCGTCCGAACGTGCTCCCTTCGACCGCATCAGCGACACTATCGCAATCGAGCCAATTGCCTGTCGTGTAAATCACGCGAATCTCGTTGCCGCGTTCGACAAGCAAATTCAGCAATGCTGCCATGTCGAATCCTTCCATGTTGAAGTTGTTCTCGTCGATCATTTCGACAATCAGTTTCCGCAATATCTCCGCTCCGGTAGCTGACATCTTCAGAAATCCCATCCATTCGCCATGAATGGGCGATCCATTCGCCAGGTCACTGATTACTCTTTTCAAAAAAACCTCTTCATAGAACCCGACTTGTGAGCTTTCGCGTGAGCAAACGACATAGTCTGCAAAACGATTCCTATTGCGACTATTCCTCCATGCGGTATCGATCATCACTGCGAAATCAGCTTCGCAGTCCAAAAGTTGCGTCACGATGAATTTCTTGAAGAGGACGTCCCCATAGGAAATCAACATGTTGCCCTCAAGCACTTCGAGGGCAGAGGAAACAGCAAAAACTTCGCTTCGACGGTCAATTGTTTTTGAGTTAAAAAGTGTACACCCGATGTTCTCCAAGCACTCACCGCGATAACCGCGAATCACATTCAAGTCACGAACACCTGCAGATCGATAGGCTTCGATGATATGATTCAATAATGGTTTGCCGTTGATTTCAACCATCGCTTTCGGCCGATCCACGGTAAGTTCACCCATCTCCTCGCCTCGCGTATAGGCCAGAATCAATGCTCTCGTATTTGACGCAGCTGCGGGCAGAAACTTTTTCTCGGCATCGGCTAATTCATCTTCACCTTGAAGTCGAAACACCTCCGATACGGGTACAACAACTTCTTCTATACTTTCGAGATTTTGTTCCCGAAAGATCTTTTCGCAGGTCGCCTGCATTGCAGAAATTGAAGAACGAAGATTATGGTTTGCCCATATTACGCAAGAGACATCGCGTTTGCGAAACTCATCGGTTGGAGTCGTGAAGTACTTCGTTGGCACGAGTACGACTGGCAATCTATTTTGCCACTCATTCAAAAACGCAAAGATTTCACTAGGATTACGAAGTGCACTATGCATCAAGATAGCGTCAGCTCCCGCTTCCATATACGCCTCGGCACGTTTGACAGCTTCTCCCAATCCCCATCCAGCGATGAACGCTTCTACGCGTGCAACGATCACAAAGTTTTCGTTCTGTTGCGCATCGCGTCCCGCCTTTATCTTTCCACAGAACTCATCAATCTTCGCAAGCGGTTGGCTCGTTCCACGAATGAAACTATTCGTTTTTGGGAAGCACTTGTCTTCGATGCAGACGCCAGCAATGTCTCGAGACTCTAGTTTTCTAACCAATCGCCGCATCGTGTTAAAGTCGCCATAGCCAGTATCGCCATCAACAAGAATTGGAATCGTACTGGCGTCGGACATGAATTCCAAAACTTCAAGCACTTGAGTCCAAGTCGCTTCGTTGGAATCACGCAAACCCAATGAAGCCGAGATCGATAGTCCGCTCGCCCAAATCGCTTCGAACCCCGCCTCTTCGACGATGCGCGCGCTTAGTCCATTGTGGGCTTCCATCAAGAAACATAATTCCGACGATTCGACTATCTCGCGCAGCTTTGCCGATTTAGTGAACAAGCTACATGGTTGTGAATTTACAGGTCGATCGAGCATGGGCCAACAGCAAAATGGAACGGTCAGTGCAAAGTGTGATTCAAAACTTGGAAATGGTAGCCATCAGGTCAAGAGCATTTGAAATTCATGCTGTTTCCACTTCGAGACGAAGGGTTAGCGTAGGATAGTTGTAGTCGCACAAGTCGCAATGAGTTTATCCGGAATCGGCCTTTGAAAATGCGAGGATTGTTACGCCTATCACAATTGGATAGGTTGTACTCTTTGTATGGATCATTCGAACACTCCTGGTTACATTCGATCGGAACACTTCCGGACGAAGAAATAAATAGCTACTCGACAATGTCGCACCCCATCAAATACTTTTGATAATCGATCGACTGTTCATCCGGTCGTTCCTTGTACCCGGTAATCCAACCGCGACAATTGGAGGAATCGCACTGACATCGAAACTGCTTGAACAACACTTCCTCGGTTTGAGCATAGTCCATCAATAAATAGTCGCCAGGCCGTATGCAACGAATCGCATGAACCGTTCGGTTATTCAGATCTAAATGGACATTCGGATCGCATGAATGCAAGAAGTAGCCGCAAAAATACAAATCGAGTAAATGCAATCCGGTTTCAATCTGCAAGCTATGTTGCGTGACTTGTGTAATTACCTCGCCAGCAAGTGCTGCAATCAATTCACCCGGTTTGAAAGCTCGATAAGTGATGACGCCGAACCCCAAGGTTGCGTCATTCTTTATCACTCTAAAGTCGGATGCCTTAGGGAAGTGTGGGTTGTGTCCGTAAGATTCGGGATACATTATGACTCGTGCTGGCACGGGAATAAACTACTTGCGTTAGCAATCCGGATTCAGTCGTGAGAAAGAATGGTCAACCCGCTGGATTCACTGTTCCCGACTCCGTTTGCTTGTAAACCAGTTTAGTTTTGGAATTTAGATCTCGGCATTGGTAATCCGTTTGACCAAGAGTATTTCTACCGAACGGTGAGCTTTGGAGCAGATAACGCTGTTAAGCTGATTCTGCGCTTTGTACTGATCTCCAAGGCCAATCTTTTGAATCGCCATGCGACCGTCGAAGCGTTCTCATAGCTCCGAGAATGAAGTGACCGGAGTCTCCTCGTTCAGTTTCTTACGTTTCTAACTGTTGAGTCGATTTGATCCGTCGGTTGTTCCTTGCCACAGAATGCGTTATCCGAGAACCATCCGAACTGCGGCAACGGCGGTGACCGAAAGAACCAAGCTATCGAATACTTTCTGCGACAACCGCTCGACCAGCTTGCGGCCTGCCCATAGCCCGAACGCAACCAATGGGAGTAATAGAACATTCATCCACAAAGTGTCCACACGAATTAATCCTAGCCCCCAGCTAAACGGAATCTTGGTTACATTGATGAGCAAGAAAAACCAAGCGGCCGTTCCAACGAATTCCAACTTAGGAAGGCCGATGGCCAGTAGATACAATCCGAAAACAGGACCAGCGGCATTCGCCATCATCGTGGTAGTACCTGCCAATGTCCCCATGCTCCATGCAAACCCATTGGACTGAGGAACATTCTCGAACCATTGTGGCTTCCAAATTCTCATGATTTGGAGAACCACCAGAATCAAGATGATCCCGCCAATCAGCGGTTTGTAAACCGTTCCATTCAGCCAGGTCATGGCCCAGGCGCCAATACAGATCCCGATCAATGCGGGCGGGATCATTCGATAGATGTAGCTCCAGTTCGCATGCTTGCCGTAGAAGAGAATGGCGAATACATCGCCCGCGATAAGCATTGGCAATACGATGCCTGTTGACTCACGGGCTCCTAACACATGCGCGAAGATCAAGACATGGACCATGCCCATGCCTGAGAATCCACTTTTGGTGATTCCAATCCCCATGGCTGCGATCGCAAGCAGGCCCCATTGCCAAATGTCTTGTGGGAATGGACTCGATGACAACACGATGCTTACGCAATCTCGCGGTCGGACACCGAGATGGCATCATCGAGTTTGCGAAGAAACGCTCTCAACGACCTGGCGCGGTGGCTGATGGCTCGTTTGACGGCTGCACCCATTTCGGCAAAAGTCTGATGATACTCGCCGATCTCGAACAGAGGATCGTATCCGAATCCCCCGTGCCCACGATACTCGCGGAGAACCTTACCCCAACATTCCCCGGACGTTTCGATATGAATCTCTCCGGCTGGGTCAGCTAGGGCTATCGTCGAAATGTAGTAAGCCTGCCGTCGATCCATCGGAATGTCATTCATGCGTTCCAACAACAATTGGTTATTGGATTCATCCGTTGCACCTGGACCCGAGAAACGCGCAGAGATTACACCGGGAGCTCCCTTCAATGCGACGACGCATAGTCCACTGTCTTCACCGATGGTCCACATGCCACGGTGCCTCGCTTGTGCAATCGCTTTCAAGCGAGCGTTCTCGATAAATGTTGTTCCCGTTTCGTCGACATCGAACGTGTCGGAGAAATCTTTTGGGGTCTTTAAGGCAAAGCCTCGCGGATGAAGAAGTTGCTCGAGCTCCAGAATCTTCTTTTTGTTGTTGGTGCCGAGAAACAGCGAGCGGTGTTGTGTCAGATCATTTATTCGGTACGGCATCAGTGCTAGGCTTGGTGCGATTCAGCTTTTGAATCGTCGGGGAATCGCTGGCTGAATCCTCAACTGGCTGGCTTGGCTGCCCTTTACGTGTAGAAACGGGCGTCGAGGAATTGCTAGACGGTAGTATCGCGGCTGGTGGAGGAACTCGACTCTGAGCACTTGGGGAATCCACCAGCAACGCATCTTCCACACTATAGCCGCTGGGTGTCAAGGTTGTCGAGGGATTCTTTGCGATTCGCCCCGATCGTCCGCCGACCGAATTTGCCGTCGCAACAAACTGCTCCCGAATCTTTGGATCTACGTTGGTAAGCCTCGCTGCTAACCCTTGAATACCGGTTGGATTGGCAACTGCTACCTGGGATACCTGTGACACGAATGCGAGGCACTCAGTGAAGTTATAGTCAGCGCTCTTGCTTACCAATGGTCCTAAGGTTCGAACAACGAGATCTGCTCCAAGATTGTTCAGCTTTAAGAAGATATCCATGGTTACTGAAACATGATTTGTGCCGTTGGCTGATTTGGAGTTCTGGTGGTTCAAGACGATGACGCTTTGGCCAGTGAGTTCTTTTGGCCACATGTTGCCATCGTAAACTCCATCTACCACGTAGATATGAGTGGAGTCGTTTCCGAAGACGAGATCCATTTTGCATTTCGTCCCTGCTCCATCGTCTCCAACGTGTTGATACTGGGAAACACGCTGTAAACTTACTCGCGTTATGCCCATGACGTCCCAGATGCCCACGATAACTTCTGGATTGCGGGCCATGAATGTAAACATCTCAGGCTCACACTCCATGGCTTGGCTTGGCATGCGACGGAAGTAGGTGCTATGTTCGGTGATCCCTCGAATCTTGGCCGCCGACTGGGCATTCAAAGCATGAAAGGGAATGCCCCGCAGAGCGCTGTCACGAGCCTCCCTCGTGGAATTGCCCATTGGCGCTTCGCGTACGTCGGAATGCGACTCTGCATTGCGGGTACGAGCTTGCTGGGAATTAGCATCACTGCAGAAAAGTAGAATGCACGCAATCAGCTTTACGACCGTATTCGCTAGACGAATAGCTGGCATACCGAATCCGTGGTTGACAGTGATGAGAGGTTTCTCCAATTTCGCCATAGCGCCACTACTATGCCGAGAGTCTTCCGAGTAATGGTGATTTCGACAAAGTTGCTAAAGGCAATTCAGCCTAAATACTCAGATTTGCAGGTACGCGGAAATGTTCCGGCCAATGCCCCGGACGAGGCGAGCGAGGAACCGAAAAAATCCCTCCATTTTGGTGAAAGCAGAGGATGGCATTCGCTTGACCACCCATTTCGCTTGTCCGATAATCGCGGGTCGAAAATAGCCAGCCTGTTATTCATGCGAGTCCCGCCCATCATGAAAACTCCTGCCGATCGATCCCTGCTCAAACGCGCAGAACATGCGCTTTCATCGTTGCAATACCAGGAAAAGGCTGCGCTATTTCATGCTGCCGCCAACGCATTGCAAATGGCCATAGCGGAAGCCAGGACCGGGGACTCCACAATGCTTCAAGAATGGTTGGAAAACCACGACCATCTTCTCGTCGGATCAAGTGAGTTTTCACTCAGTGGAAAAGAAGGTGTCGAACTCGAGAATCGCTCCTTGGGTGCGATCAGTAAACAGACTCTTGAGGCTCTTGTTGATCAGAACATTCGAATCAACTTGCCGATGACCGAGAACGAGTCGATAGCGGATGTTGAGACAACTCGCATTGATGAGTCGAGATTGGTCGCTGCGCCCTTCGCTAATGAAGCCTCCACAGAAAAGATATCCACAGAAACGCCTTCTGCGGTTAAGCCGCATATGGATGAAGTCGGCATTAGCCCGTGGCACTCGATGGAGAAATCTGCGATTCGGCGGATGGAGGCTCGACAAATCGAGCAGAGGACATCCCCGATGATCGCAGTTCCACGATCAGACGCTGAAGAGTCCGTCGAAGAAGAATATCGAGTGGACACATCTACGCTTGAAGCCAAAGGAAATCGAGAACAGTCCGCTTGGCGAAGATTCGCTGCACCTCATGTTTGGATTAGCCTGTTGGTGCACGTCCTCGCGGTGCCGATTCTAGGCTACATTGTGGTCAGTCAAGTGGTCCGTGAGAAAAAACTTGCGATAGTCTCTGCGACAGTCGAGTCTAATGAAGTATTGACGGAGACGGCTTTAGAAATGCCTAGCATGATGGAAGCAGAAGATTTGAGTCCACCTGCTGCCGATCCCATCGAGCCGACACTCCCGTCTGATCTTTCTTTACCAACATTGGAGCCGATTGGACCGTCCCCGGGGGCTGTCGCATCATCCTCGAAATCCCTTGCCCAAGCGTTAGAGTCAGGCAAAGGTACACCACCATCGAATAAGCTAGTCATGGGAGCAGAGTTCTTCGGGGTCAAAGCTACGGGCAATACGTTTGTCTACATCGTTGACTGTTCACCTAGCATGAAAAAGGACGGAGCCTTCGAGGCCGCAAAGCAAGAAATCGCTCGCTCCTTGATGAGCATGAAGCCAACACAGAGATTTCATTTGATGTTTTTTGGCAAGGAGATCGAAAGCCTTTGTATAGAACCTGGCAAAGTGGAAGAGTATCCGATTTACGCAACGCCAGCCAATGTTCAGAAGGCAATCGAGTGGCTGGGACGTTCGTCCATCCAAAAGGAAGGTTGGCCTCCGAATGATTCATTGGACAAAGCAATCGATATGCAACCAGACGGCATCTTCATGCTATTCGATGGTGACACGCGGTCCGATGTTGCGAAGCATCTTTCCAAGGTGAACAGAACAGCCGATATTTTGTCGGATCCCGGTCCCAAGGTACCTGTTCACGTGGTTCATTTTTTCCAAGAAGAGTTCGCTTCCGCGATGCGAAAAGTAGCAAACGAGAACGCGGGAACCTATCGATTTGTTGCACGACCAGAACGCAACAAATCAACCCAAAAGTAGCATGCGACAGTCCGTTGAGGACATGGAAACTACCACTGCCATTCGCACTAGCTGTTGGCTACGGACTGATTTGGCGATACCCACTCGTTTTGCACGACAGGTGCGGCTTCGCTGACAGCTTTTGTGGATCGACGCCGTCTTCGCGGTTTGTTTGTCGCCCACTCTTTCGTCAACAGCTCGAAAACTTCAGGAGTCTCGTACCTCACGATGTTCTTGCCCTCGGGAATCGGCCCGATGAGGCCGCGGAAAACAGGCATGCCGCGAAGATCCAGGTCGGTACTGCTGTCATCGATACCAATCTGAGTATGCGTTCGAAAGATCAGTTCCGCAGAATGAAAGTCGCGAATTTTCAACGAACCATCTTCAGCGCGTGTAACAACCCGGAAAACATCTTTTTTGGTCATGGAATCCTCCAGTAGACAGAAACGGCGGATCCCTCCTTTCCCCGATAAGTCCACCTCGCTAAAAATCGCGAAGTTCAACTCTATTGTTTCAACGCCACATCCATGTAGCACCAACAATGCACGGTTTGCACCACTCCATAACGGAAATGTTGCGTCAACGTTTCATCGACAGATACCCTATGAATGTTTTGTTGTTGTGTCGATCACCTTATTGTCGTTGCCAACCATGCCTTGGTCATTTCAGGTAGAATCGTTACGTCCATTTTCCACTCCCCCAGGTTCGAATCGCTTCACCATCATGCGAATTGCCACATTGTCTGCTGCAGCTTCCATTCTATTCATCAGCTTGTCCGCATTGTTACTTGAGGCACAAGATGAGCTATCAGCGACGAAAACGGATTCTGTGATACCCAAATCGACTGAGGTGCCGACAAAGAAAACCGTCCTCCAGCAAACGATCGATATAGATTCGGTAAGGTCTGCGATCACTCGGACATTGCCATTGATTCAACGTGGTGCAGATGGTTCAGCCGAGAAGCGAGAGTGCTTTACCTGTCACAACCAAGCGTTACCTATCTTTGCTATGGCTCACGCGAAGGCAAAGGGTTTTGAAATCCACGAAGAATCACTCCATCGCCAAACGCTTCATACGTATGAACATCTTAAGCGAGGGCTTGAGAACTATCGCAAGGGCAAAGGGCAAGGTGGCGGGACATTGACGGCCGGCTACGCGTTGTGGGCATTGGATGAAGCCAAATGGAAGCCGGATGAAACTACACAAACAGTTGCTGCGTTTCTTGGTGAATTCCAGAAAGAAGAAGTCCGTTGGCATCACCACAGCGGTCGACCTCCATCCTCTGACAGCGACTTTACCACAACCTATGTCGCTCTTCGCGCATTAGATCAGTTCGCATCCAAAGAGATGCTTGATGTTTTTGCAGACCGCAAGAAACAGATTGCCGTTTGGCTGAACGAGAACCCAGGCACAGATACCGAGGACTTTGTATTTCGACTTGGTGCGATGCATTACGCTGATTGTTCTCCGGAACTAACGAAGACCGCTGTCAAGAACTTAATAAACCTGCAGCGAGAGGATGGCGGTTGGGGCCAATTGAAAGAGCTTGAAAGCGATGCCTACGCCTCGAGTACGGTCCTTTTCTCGCTTCTGCGTTATGGCGAAGTCGCCGCCAATCACGAAGCCATCCAACGCGGCATTTCCTTCTTGCTCTCTACTCAGAAACCGGATGGTTCATGGCTCGTCAAGACGCGAGCCAAGCCCTTTCAAACCTATTATGAGTCCGGTTTTCCTCATGGTGTGGATCAATTTATATCGATCGCAGCTTCCTCATGGGCTGTGGTAGCATTGTCGATGACTCTTCCGGACGAAAAACCGAAAGAACAACCTCCTGTTCCCTCATCGGTGATCTATCAAGATTTAGTGCCTATCTCAGGTCGGATAGACTCCGGTATGGAACCGTTTCGTACAGAGATGTCGAAACTCATGTTGGAACACCAAGTTCCAGGTGCTTCGCTCGCAGTCGCTCGCCTTGGTAAAGTTGTTTTCGCGAACGCTTTCGGTTACGCCGATGTTTCTACCAAAGAGCTTGTGCAGCCAGAAAGTCTTTTCCGTATCGCGAGTATCTCGAAACCCATTACAGCAGTTGCGATTCTTCAGCTTGTAGAGCGGGGAGAACTCAAGCTTGAAGATCGAGTCGTCGATCGATTGCGGGTTCCGTTTGCGTGGGCCACTCGACTGGACGCGCCCGTTGACGATCGTTGGAACCAGATCACCATTGAGAATCTGCTTCAGCATCGAGGTGGATGGGATCGCGATCACTCGTTCGACCCAATGTTTGCCGCTGCCCGGTTTGCAAAAGAGTTGTCCATCCCTTCACCACCGGGTTCGTGGGGAACGATTACGGCCATGATGAAGACGAAACTGGACCATAATCCGGGAAGCAAATACGCCTATTCCAATTTTGGATACTGTCTTCTCGGACGAGTCATTGAGAGCGTGACAGGCGAGACATACGAAGGTTATGTTACGAGGAATGTTTTGAAGCCAATCGGAGTTCAAGGGATGCGGGTTGGGCACACCTTGTTGGAAGAGAGGCTGCCCAAAGAGGTTCGCTATTATCATGCCGCATCAGGATCATCTGTTTTTCAATCGAATCTTGGCGAGTCTGTCCCGTCGCCCTATGGGTCATGGCATCTCGAGTCTATGGATGCACATGGTGGTTGGGTTGCTTCTGCGACCGATTTAGCAAAGTTCGGGTCTGCATTCGATGTACCAGAGTCCTGTCCAATTCTTTCGCCGAACATGATTGCGATGATGCTAAATCGCTCGACGCCAACCTCCGAGACGGAGAATCGTCGTTCTTACTCACTCGGTTGGATGAATGTCAAGTTGGCCAATGGTGAGTTCAACCACTGGCACACGGGTTCCCTTCCTGGTACCTCGAGCATTCTCATTCGGCGAAACGATGGTCTCACACTAGTGGCTTTGTGCAATACTCGCGAGAGTGGAGCCTCTGGGCCTAACAACAAGCTTGCTAAAGAGTTAGACTCTCTGCTCCATCGATCCGCG
>Ga0068877_10003875_pt1 | contig 11815 bp, 7 predicted proteins | sample NOAtaG_FD_66437 | JGI IMG/M metagenome (GOLD analysis project Ga0068877, IMG submission 66437) | Freshwater lake microbial communities from Lake Erie, under a cyanobacterial bloom - NOAA_Erie_Diel6S_1000h metaG | ecosystem: Environmental > Aquatic > Freshwater > Lake | place: USA: Ohio, Lake... | reverse complement strand
GTTGCTGTCCTTCCCATCGAAATCGAAGTCTAGGATACTTCTCCAACAGTTTCGGAACGAGATCTGCCTTGAGCGATGTGGCAACGAGCGTTGCATTTGCCACGGCAGTGTCAAGCTCAGCACTCACCGTAATAGCTCTTAACTGATCGAGACGGTTGATCTCCGAGTACCCGCGCGTAACGGTGATATCAGCGACCTCCATGATCGGCCGTTCGATATTGTCTTTTCCACGAATACGAATCTCTTGAAAGTCGGCTAAAGATCGACGTTCACTCATGGGATATCGGACCATGAGTTTGACTTCATGACGATCGCGTTGTAGTCGTTGTACCTCGGCACCGTAGTATGCATTACGAACGGTTTCCGCGAGATCGGACACGGTTATTCCGAGCGATTTTGCACGCTCTTTAATCGCGAATTGAAACTCCACTTTACCTGGCGAAGAGTCGTCGCGAATATCGTAAACTCCAGCATAGGTTCGCAGTGTTTCTTTGGCGGTTTCAACGGCGGCCTCCAACGCGGCAATGTCGCGGCTCGGAGCAAGAATCTTGAATTCAAGAGGACGCCCGCCGGGCCCGATATTTGCAGCCTGGAATGTCACACGCTCGGCGCCAGGGAAGTTGCCGGCTGCTTCTCGCCATCTATTCAGTATTTCATCGCTAGTGATGTTCCGAACGGTTGCGTCATGGATCTCAACAAAGACTTGCGCAACATGGGAGCCACTGACACGGTCACCTGCCCCAGGATCTCCTGTGGTCGCCGACCCCACCTGTAGGTACGCCAACTTGACAGGCCCACGAGGCGCATTGGGTTCAGTCGGTTCTGGGGTTTTGTTGATCTTCTTCGCATCCTCGTCTGCTGCTATGTCGTTGCTAAGTTGTCTAATGGCACTTTCCATTCGGCGTGCTGATTCACTAGTGACAGCCACGGGAGTCCCGTCCGGATATACAATTTGACCGATGATCGTTTTACCGTCCAAGGCTGGAAAAAACTCGAAAGCCACGATCCCAGACCGAACCATTCCGGCGGCAATCGCAACAGCTAGAATTGCAGCGGATATGGGTAAGGTCGGATATCGAAGAGAAATCGACAATATAGGCCCGTAAACTTTTTCTCCGAACCAATCGAGTGCGCGATTCGCGGGTCGACCGATCCAACGGAACATCTTTTCAAGTTGATCGACCGATTGACTCATCCCATGAAGGAACTTTTGAAGTATCGTCTTCGGCGGTTTATGATCATGGGATAGGTGCCCAGGTAAAGCAAAGGTCGCTTCCGTTAGCGAGACGATAAGCATTGCGATGATTGCAGCCGGCATGACGGCAATAAACTTACCCATCACGCCTGAAACATAAAACAATGGCATGAACGCGATGATGGTCGTTGCCACACTGGAAAACACACTTGGTAAAACTTCCAATGCACCATCCATCGATGCTCGCAAATTGGATTTCCCCATCGCACGGTGCGTGTAGATGTTCTCTCCAATCACAATTCCGTCATCGACCACAATGCCAACGGCCATTAAGAACGCGAACATGGATAGCATGTTGAGGGTGCCACCCGTGGAATAGAGGACAATTCCAGCTCCTGCCAAACTAATAGGGATGCCCATGGCAACCCAAAAGGCCAATCTCAAATCCAAAAAGATCGCTAACAACAAGAAGACAATAATGCCCCCTTGGAGACCGTTTTCGCGAAGCATGCGAATTCGATCACGAACATCGACACTCTCATCTCCCCAAGCACGAACGGAGTACCCTTCGGGCGTTTCGACTGCTGCCGCGAATTTCTTGACTTCATCCGAAATGTTCAACAAATCTTCATTGCTCGTTCGAGAGATCTCGATCACGATCGCGGGGCGACCGTTGATTTCGCTGATCGCTGTCACATCGTCGAATTCATCGCGAACTTTGCCGACATCACCCACAGTCAAAACTACACCGTTTGGCTGTGTGATCAGTGGTAATGTCGCAATGTCTTCGCCTATATCCCGTTTGTTCTTCCCACGAAGCAAGATTTCTTGGCCATCGCTTTTGAGCTGACCACTGGGTAGCTCCACATTCTCTTTCTTTAGGATGTTGGCAATCTGGTTTAAGGTTAAACCATATTTTCGAAGCGTATCTTCGTCGACTTCTACATCGATTTGAAATGGTTTTGCGTTTTGAATGTTCGCCTGCGATACCGACGGGAGCTCAAGAAGTCGGTCGCGAATAGTCTCGGCATAGTCCCGCAGCTTTCGCTCAGAAGCAGAGGATCGATCGTCTGGACCAATGATGGCAACTCGAATCGCTGGTGTTCGAAAAGTAATTTGTTCGACGGTCGACTTTTCACTTCGTTCGGGAAAGAAGACCGAAATCCGATCCACGGCCGATCGAATCTCCGAAAGGATCTTCTGTGGATCTTTGACATTGGAATCAAGTTGCGCCAACGTGAAACCAGAACCTTCCCGGCAAATGCTGGTTAGCTTTTTGATTCCGGTCAGTGGCTGAATCGCTTCTTCGATTTTCTGGCAAATGCCACTTTCTACTTCGTCGGGGGTTGCGCCTGGATAAGGTACAGAGACCAGAATCACTTCGAGCTGAAACTCGGGAAACGTCTCTCGTCGCATGGAAAAGAAAGAGACCAACCCGCCAACCAAGATGATTGCTACGAGAACGTTTACTCCCGAGACATTGCGAATGGCCCATTGGATGGCATTCTTCATGATTTCGCCCTTCGCTTTATTGGAGTGAATATCTAGCCTTGTCCGACCCGTCACCGATAAGCGTTGCCATCGGTGAAACCACGGTTAAGGTGTTTGGCTCGAGTCCTTCTCGCGCCTCCGCAATCCAGAATTCTTCCTTAGCGTTATCCGGTAGTTTGATCAGACTGATCACTTTGACCGAATTCTGCACTTTGATACGCCCGGCCGACCAATCGTCGATCTTGATATCGGGTTTGTAACTCGCTTTTGTCGATCCCGTGTCTGTATCCACGGTCTCCGTTCCACTTTCTTCGCTCGCAATAATGGAAGGATCCTGTTGAAAGGTCCAAATCTGGTTTCCTGGTTTCAACGCGAGCTTTGGAATAAGAACTAACCTATTCAAGGGTTGTGTGTGAATCGCAATATCCACAAACATTCCGCTTACCAATGCAGGCAAACCTCCATTCGACTTTTCATCGATTGGTTTACCGTTCTTGGAAACGTCTCGTGGGTTGTCGACACTGATTCGAATCGGCACAGTTCGTGTTTGCGCGTCGAGTCCGATTCCCTCATATCGACTTAAGATTCCTTTCCATTCATAAACCGTTTCTTCACGTCCTGAGACTCGATAAGAGATCGTTACAGGTGTTGGAGGCAGTTCGTAACTCGAGGATTGCAACACACGCGAAGAAGGAGCGGACCCACTGTTAGATCGCGTTTGCTCCAAAACCAAAAGCAGCTGGTCCGTTCTTAAATTGCAAGAAACCTCAACGCGATCGGTGTCACTAATAATGCATAGCGACGCACCTTTTTGAACAAATGAATCCTCTTGAACCATTTCATTGACGATGACTCCGTCGATGGGGGAAGTCACCTTGGTGCGTTCCAGATTCAATTGCGCTTGTTGCAATTGAGACGCTGCCAGTTTTTCTGCTAATCGCAGTCTATTTCTGCGAGTCTCCAGCAATTGCATTTGATTTTGAATCGTCTGTCGTTGATTGGCGCTCGTAATGCGTGAACGTCTCGATTGGTCTAGTTCAGTTGCACTTGTCATACCTGGTGGCAACGATTCGATCCTCTTTAATTCACGCGTTTGAATCGCAAGATCTTCGTCAGCTAGTTCTAGGGACTTTTTCGCATTCGCAATCTCTTGGTCCAACTCACGTTGTTGGGCATACTCGCTATCACGCAAGGCCTGAAGACGCTCGACATCCAATTCAAAATCACGGGAATCCAATTCGAACAACGGATCCCCTTTATGCACAAATCGCCCGGTTCTACAATTCTCACTCTTCACTTTGACTCTTCCCGCGACCTCAGCAGCCAATGTCACTTGCCGATATGGCACAACAGTTCCGTTGAGTGTGACATCTAATGACCGCGTTCCCGAGTAGCTTTTGATCGGCGAAACGGACACGATTGGCAATTTCAGCAATTTGCTGACGCTGTCTTTGCCATCCTTGGGGGCTTGTTTCGGTTCCTGGCTCCCCATGGCTAGGTATGTTCCAACACCCAGCGCAATAAGCGATGCTGGCAGCAATACACCCAGAATGATCGTTTTGGAAATACTTGACGCAGACTTCACAACAGGTCTCGATGCGATGGTTTCAAATGGATCGTCGACTACAATCACCCCAGTTTATTCAAACAATACTATTTCTCCTAACCCATATTAACCCTTTGCAAAGGGGCCATGGGACAAGTAGACAAATCCATGCCGAACCGTCTCTCCGACTCGACTAGCCCCTACCTGCTTCAGCATCAATCCAACCCCGTGGATTGGTATCCCTGGTGCGACGAGGCCTTTACGCTGGCAAAGCAGGCCGACAAGCCAATCTTCCTCTCTATAGGGTATTCTGCCTGCCATTGGTGCCATGTTATGGCTCATGAAAGCTTCGAAAACCATGCAATCGCCCAAATCTTAAACGAGAATTTCGTTTCCATCAAAGTCGACCGCGAGCAGCGTCCTGACATCGATCATATCTATATGCAGACCGTCCAGATGCTAACAGGTTCGGGAGGTTGGCCGCTGAGTGTCTTTCTGACGCCCGAGGGAAAGCCATTCTACGCTGGAACTTACTGGCCTCCGAAGGAACGATGGGGGCGACCTGGTTTTGACACCATCCTGAATGCTGTGGTGGATTCCTGGAAGAATCGGCGGGAGCCACTACTTAGTCAAGCGAACGAACTTACGCATCACTTACAACCCAAGCCGCCCTCGGAACCGATTCCTGTTTCGTCCACCTGGGAAAAGGAATCAATCGAGCGTGCAGACCAAACGCTTGCAGATTCGTTCGATGCCAAACACGGAGGGTTTGGACATGCACCAAAGTTTCCGCACGCTGTGGATTTGCGTCTGTTGATGGCGATTGAAAGTCGTATTCCTTCTGCGCCTCGTCTCCAAATGATCACGAAGACACTGGACGCGATGCATCAGGGGGGAATCTACGACCAACTTGCAGGTGGCTTTGCTCGCTACAGTACCGACGACCGCTGGTTGGTTCCACACTTCGAAAAGATGCTTTATGACAATGCATTACTCGTTCAATCTTATTTGGATGGCTACTTGCTAACTCGAAATCAAAGGTATGCCGAAGTTGCTCGACAAACGTTGGACTTTGTATTGTCCGATTTAACCGATGCGTCGGGTGGCTTCTACTCGGCGATGGATGCCGATAGCGAGGGAGTCGAAGGCAAATACTACGTTTGGACTCGGGAAGAGATATTGCAAGAACTTGGAAAAGAAAGAGGCAACCAATTTTGCGAAGCGTATGGCGTCACCTTTGGCGGTAACTTTGAAGGAGCCAATGTTCTTTATGAGGCTGTATCCTTAGAACAGCTTTCTCGGATATCTAATGTGAGCACGAACACGGTGCGTCAACAGTTGGCGGAAGATCGACTGCGTCTATTAAAGCTTCGTACATCCAGGCCGTCACCCGGATTGGATGACAAAGTACTTTGCTCATGGAATGGGATGATGATCGCAAGCATGGCTCGCGCTGGATTGGCATTGGGGGAGAGAAAGTACTTGGCCGCTGCCGCCCATGCTGCATCATTGATCGTGGACCAAATGATGAATGACGAAGGAGAACTGAAGCATAGTTGGCGGAAGGGCGTCGCAGAAACCACTGGATTTCTCGAGGACTATGCATATTGTATCGACGCGTTTCTCGTCCTTTTCGAATGCACAGGCAAACATCGATTCTTGGATCAAGCGATGCGATGGATGGAAATCGTCGAAAGCCAATTCGGCGATGAATCCGGAGGCTATTTCTTTACGAGCAAATATAGCGAGCCCTTGATCTCTCGGTTCAAGGATGATCACGACGGCAGTACGCCAAGTGCAAATAGTGTTATGGCGATGAATCTTGTGCGCATCGCAAAACTCATGCCCGCGACACCGTGGTTAGCTCGTGCAGAAAAGCATATCCGATGGATGCGCCAGGGCTTACCCAGATCCACTGCCCCTTATGGTCAGTTTTTATTGGCGATCGATTACTGGAGTGGACCTACGACGGAAATCGTATTGGTCGCAAAAGACGAAGACTCGCTGCGTGAAGCATTGGCTACGACCATGCAGACGTACATGCCGCGTACCTTCGTCCTGGGCGTCGTAGCAAATGGCGAAGAACATCAGCGATTGCTCGATGGTCCACTAGCTGAACATTTGCATGGAAAAACGCTTCCGCCGGGTGCAAGAATCGCGACATATCGATGTGTTGACCACGTTTGCAACGATGTCGAAACAACGTTGTAAGGTTGCAATCTCATAACGCAAGATTGCAACCAAAAATTGTCAGCCACATGAGATACAACGAAGCAGAAGTACGCTTCGTTAAAATCTAGTGTGCCTGCCATTGTGAATGATGGTTACTATTTTCCGCTAATAGACGCTTCGATCTGCTTTTGAACTTTCTCCAGATTGAAGGAACCAGCGGTCTGGCTGGGTGGATAATCCTTCATCGAGACCAGAAATTTGGCAGCTAGTTGCTGCATTGGAGCTAAGACGAAGACTCGATCGAGGAACCAATCGTTGTACGTGTTTGAGTTGTGTTGAGCGCGTTCGAAGGGATCTCGACGCAAATTGAACAGCAATGGAACGCGAAGTTCGACAAACGGCTCTCGCCAAACCCCAAAGGCCTCACCGCGGTTTTCCAGGAAGACCGCTTTCCAAGCTTCGTAACGCATCGCAACGATTTGGCCATCGTCATTAACGTAAATGAACTCCTTGCGTGGAGACTCCTTGACTTTGCCACTCAAATAGTCGAGTTGATTGTATCCATCTATGTGGTTTCGATACTTTCGACCGTTAAGCTCCACACCGGTAAGCAATTTCTCCTTGATGTCCGGTGCGCCTGCAATCGACGCGAACGTCGGTAGCCAATCTTCATGGGATACTATTCCGTTAAGCGTTTCACCAGCAGGGAAATATCCAGGCCATTTGATGAAGCAAGGTACTCGATACGCGCCCTCCCAGTTCGAGTTCTTTTCGCTTCGGAAAGGCATTGTTCCAGCGTCTGGCCAAGTGTTGTAGTGAGGACCATTGTCGGTCGAATACTGAATGACCGTGTTCTCTGCCAAACCGAGGTCATCGATCAGTTTTAGCAATTCGCCAACATGCCCATCATGCTCGATCATACCGTCGGTGTATTCATCATTACCCGCGTGGCGGTTTTCTTTCTTCACGTGCGTTCGGAAATGCATCCGAGTACCGTTCCACCAGCAGAAGAATGGCTTCCCTTCCTTGTGCTGACGAGTAATAAACTCTTTCGCAGCCGCAAGTGTCTCTTCATCGATTGTTTCCATTCTCTTTTTGGTCAACAATCCCGTATTCTTGATCGTCTGCCCTCCCTTTCCATCTGCTTTGCAATGAAGCACTCCACGTGGGCCGAACTGCTCGAGAAAAGTTTTGCCGTTGGGTAATTTCTTATCACGAGGATAGTCCTCATTCTCCGGTTCCTCTTCCGCATTCAAGTGATAGAGATTGCCGAGGAACTCGTCAAATCCGTGCATGGTTGGCAGATGCTCGTCGCGATCGCCTTGATGATTCTTTCCGAATTGACCCGTGGCATAGCCTTGACTCTTCAAGATCGTTGCCATGGTACAGTCCGTTTTCTGCCAACCTTCTTTGGCACTCGGAATTCCAACTTTAGTCATTCCAGATCGAACGGGGACAGAACCGCTGATAAACGCCGCACGGCCCGCTGTGCAACTCTGTTGGCCGTAGTAATCCGTGAATGCAATTCCTTCGCGGGCGATCCGGTCAATGTTGGGTGTCTTGTAGCCCATCATTCCGCGGCTGTTATGACTTACATTCCAAGTTCCAATGTCATCGCCCCAAATGACAAGTATGTTCGGTTTCTTTGATTGAGCTTTTGCATTGTTAGCAGCAATCACAAGAAAGCAAAATGGAAGAAGCAACGCTATAAAGCGTGCCGAGTTCATGAAGTACCGCATGTAAAGTATCCGTTGTTGGAGAGTCGAACAAGCAACGAGTTCGGTTCGAAGATGGACATGTTCTAAGCAAACTATTGCTCGAACCGTTGTTAATGCTCGAACCGTTGTTAAGCAACGAACAGTCTAAGCGTGTCAAAGGCCGATCTCAATAGGGCATTATTTTGAAGAGTAGAATGTCTGCGACATTCGCGACGTATTTTTGTGGTTCCGACGACTCTGAACCGTTTTGCCCACCGATGAGGCGGCAAAGTCTACCTAGATGCTGCAAGGAAATGCTAGCGATTTTCGTCTTGTGGCAACCGAAAGATTTCTGCGCGGTTTTCGAGAAGATTGTATCGATGATCAAAAATATTGGTTGCATGCCACGGATAAACTTGAATGTTGACAAGAATAGGGATGTTTTAAGATGCCCAGGATTTCGCCAATAAGAAATAAGGTTCAGAAAGCGACAATAGTCGGACTTTGCTTTCTGTCTTCGATAAGCAGCCAAGCATCTGAATTTTGTGCGACCGACGCGCCTGAATGCGAACGTACAACGGGCGAGTCGGATCTGACGTGCGACGAGGGCAGGTGCAATTCTGCTTCTTGCAACGAATTGACACTACATGGTTGGTTTTCCGGAGATCAATCCGCACTCAGAAAGAACCTTGCCGACAACGGTATCGTACTCACGAATAATCTCACTAATTTTTACATGGGAAACACGGTTGGTGGATTGGAACGTGATTTCCGTTTTTCGGGGCACGGAGACTATCGAGCAAATCTTGATATCAATAAGCTGGGCGGACCACAGGGACAGTTTTTGCAGATTCGAGCCGAACATCGATACGGTGAGTCGCTGGCAGGAGCAACAGGATCGTTACTTCCTCCAAACTTGGCTGCCGATTTGCCGGTAGCCGATTCCGAAAAGATTTACATTACCAACTTGCTCTTCACGCAAGCGTTATCCGAGTCATTCGCGTTGTACGCAGGGAAGCTAGACACACTCGATGGTGATGCCAACGCGTTTGCTCATGGTCGAGGTATCCACCAGTTCTCGAACGCCGCGTTTGTTGTCAATCCAATCGGACTGCGTACCGTCGCCTATTCCACGCTAGGAACGGGGTTTGTCATCCTCAACGAGGGTGAACCTATTTTTAATTTCCTCGTTCTAAATACTCGCGATACAACCGAAACGGATGGACTAAGTGAGTTGTTCGCAGATGGCGCTGTTCTATCTCCAGAACTCAGAATACCAACAAACTTTTTAGGGATGCGCGGACACCAATTGTTTGGCGCAATTTGGAGCAGTAGGGATTTTGCTTCTCTCAATCAATCACCACTTGTCGTTCTCCCGAATGTTCCAATCGCTCGGCAGTCCGATTCGTGGGCTTTTACTTACAACTTTGATCAATACTTGTTCGAAGACCCATGCGACAGCAAGAAAGGCTGGGGGATTTTTGGAAGAGCAGGTTTAGCTGATCCAGATACCAATCCCATCCATTACTTCCTGAGCCTAGGAATTGGCGGTAACAGCCGATTGCGAGGGCGCGATAACGATACGTTCGGATTGGGCTGGTACTACTCGGGCACGAGTGACCGTGTTGCACCATTCTTGTCAACTTTACTTGGGAATTTAAACGACGGGCAAGGTGGCGAACTGTTCTACAACATTGCAGTCAACAAACGTCTTTATCTTACCACCGACACCCAAGTGATTGTGCCAGCACGCCCGAACGTTGACACGTCACTTCTCTTCGGATTGCGAGCCAATCTTGTCTTCTAAACCGATAGACGCGGTGTCAGTTTATCTTTCCGAGCACGGATCATAGCTTAACGAACCTCGGGTACTTACACGCGCATATCTCCCTGTTTACGAGCAAACGCGACGCTATGAGAATCGACAAAGGCGAATGGGCGGGTTGTGTTTGTTGCTGCGTCGCGAATCTACGCTCGATACCAAACAACCACAGAGAAGACGCCGGAATACGGACTATGTTCGATAATGTTGATCACGTTGTTCGGGCCGATCTCGTGCTCGATAGCCGATTGAGCCAAAGCGCGAATCTCATTTCGGATTTGCTTTTGAGAAAATCGAAATGAAAACGATTTGCCAGTGAACTCCCGAAACTGCACAGTAGTTGTAGTAGATGCTAAACTTGGTGAAGTCGTGCTGGATTGGTAGGGGTTTTCTTGCATGGGTCACGTTACTCTATGCCAAAAATACCAAGCTTTGTGATTGTTGCATGTCCCGAAAAGCAATAGTGAACGTCTGACCCGTCTTGTCTTGGGCGTTGCTGATAATTGCTCTGATACAAATGTGTGGAACGAAGGTCATGTTCTGGATGAACTCGATCGGGCTCGTAAGAAATACTCAACGGGGCTTTCTCTAAAGGGCATTCGACCATTGGAAATGAATGATGTGACTGCCCCTCAAAAAATCCCTCGATCGGTGCTATCGCTGGCAAGTTGACATTCCAAAAATAGCCTGGCTGCAAAGGAAGGTTCCACAAGTGGTCAAGCACCTTGGATGCAAACTGGGCAGATTGCTTCCAGTCTTTCGGAATCTCGCGACGCATATACTGTGAAAGTGCAATCGAGGGGAATCCAAGTACAGTCGCTTCTCTGGCGGCTGCGACCGTTCCGCTATAAATCGTGTCGATCCCAAGATTGCCGCCATGGTTCACTCCCGAGAGAATCCAGTCGGGTTGAATCTTAAGTACCAGTGTAGCCATGCGTATACAGTCGGCAGGGGTGCCGGATACTGACCAACCCGTATCGGAATGACGAACCACATGCAACGAATCTGCATTCGTCACCGAATGACCACAGCAGCTTCGACCAGAATCGGGCGCTACCACGTATACTTCGTGATCTCTGCTGAGTCGTTTCGCAAGCTCTTGTAACCCATCGGCTTCGAACCCGTCGTCGTTGGTTATTAACAGCTTCACAAAGATAACTCCGTTTCGAGTTGTTCAAATGCATTGGCGACTTGGTCAATCGAATTCGCTCCCGTCGCTGGATCTAGCAAATGGCTATGATGGATCAACAATGTGTTCGATGCGAGTCGCTTCGAGACCTCGAGGGAATGATTCGCTCGATATCGCTTCGAGGATCGATTCGCAAACCCCATGAAACCAGCCCCCGCTTCGATTCCAAGCTTCGCAAGTCGCGTCACCATCGAATCGCGACGATCGCTATCCATTTGCTCTGCTGCTACAAGAATTCCGAACTTGTAAAATGCAGGTGAATCTTGTTGGGGCAATGGAACGCACTGTAACCATCGATACTTTGCGAGTGCCGAATACAGCTGCGATGCCGATTGCAATCGCATCGCATGGTCGTCAGCGAGTCGCTCGCATTGCGGTAGCACGAGAGCAGATTGTATTTCCGACATAGCAAATGCATCGTTGCCTCGTTCGCAATAAACTCGCATGCGCTGTGCGTACAGTGAATCGTTCGTCAAGACAGCCCCACCTCGACCTGCAGATACCAGTTTGCTGCCACCGAAGGAATAGGTCGACAAATGCCCCCACGCACCGGCCTGCTTTCCGTCCACCATCGCCCCTTGCGCTTGGCAAGCGTCTTCGATTACGACCACGTTTCGCGAATTGGCCCAATCGAGAATAATCGCCATCGGAGCAAGCTGCTCATGCAGATGACTAACGACGACCGCTCGGCACTCCGGTGCAT
>Ga0068877_10003870_pt1 | contig 11820 bp, 6 predicted proteins | sample NOAtaG_FD_66437 | JGI IMG/M metagenome (GOLD analysis project Ga0068877, IMG submission 66437) | Freshwater lake microbial communities from Lake Erie, under a cyanobacterial bloom - NOAA_Erie_Diel6S_1000h metaG | ecosystem: Environmental > Aquatic > Freshwater > Lake | place: USA: Ohio, Lake... | reverse complement strand
AGGATCTGCCGGTGCTGATGGATGCGGGCGGCCTGTCCAATGCGCTGCTCAATCTGGTGATCAACGCCCGCGATGCGATGAAGGAACAGCCCGGCGAGCGGTTGATGGTGGTGCGCACGCGGCGCTCGACCGCTCTGGAGGACCCGCAGGGTCGCCTCGATCCGGCAGCGTATGCGGTCGTCGAAGTCGAGGACAACGGACCGGGCATGAGCGACACCGTGAGCAGCCGGGCGTTCGACCTCTTCTTCACGACCAAGTCGGCGGGACACGGGACCGGCCTCGGCCTGTCGATGGTGCGGGGCTTTGCGGAACAGCTGCGCGGCACCGCCTACCTGGACAGCGCGCCGGGTCGCGGCACGCGGGTGGCCCTGATGCTGCCGCTGGCCTCGGCGCCGGTGCTGGAAGGCGCGGGGGATGGGTCGGCGGGGTCTGCGCCGGGGCCGGACGATTCCGCGTTGATCCTCGCCGCCGAGGGCAGTGCGGACCTGGACACGCTGGCCCGCGAGGCGGCCCGCGTCTGCGCCGTGCCCTCGGCCGTGCTCGTGCTCACCGATGGCCGCCGGCAGCAACGGGTCGCTGCGGTCGGTTTTCCCGACGAGCGGATGCCGGAGCTGCGGGGCCTGCTGGCCCGGGCCCTCATCCGGCCCGCGGACGTCTTCGTCGTCGAGGATGTGTCCCGCGACGAGACCGCAGCGGCCAGCGCGCGGGGGGTGCAGGCCTCCGACATCCGATTCTTCGCCGCCGCGCCCGTCGCGAACGACGGCGGACGCGCGGTCGGGGCGATCTGCGTGCTCGACCGCGAGCCGCACGCCCTGTCACCACTGCAGTCGAGCCGTCTGCGTGAACTGGCCGGGCGGGTCCGGGCGCTGCTCGCTCGCGATGCCGGGGAGATCGCCGCCCGGCCCGCTCCGCCGGTGCCCGCGCCCCTGCATGGCGACGCGCCGTCGATGGATGCCCCCGCCCCTTCGGCGCGGGCGCGGGTGCTGGTGGTCGATGACGAGAAGCCCCTGTGCGATATCGGCTGCCTGTGGCTGGAGTCGATGGGCTACGACACGGTGGGCGTCCTGGGTCCGGCCGAGGCACTGGAGCGCCTGCGGCACGGCAGGTTCGACATCCTGTTCACCGACATCGTGATGCCCGGTGCCATGGACGGATTCGAACTCGCCCGCGAGGCCAGGCGCCTGCAGCCGCACCTGCGCGTGCTGCTCGCCTCGGGTTACGCCCGCGGACTCGCCCGGCAGGAGGAACTTCCCGGGCCGCTGCTCGACAAGCCCTATCGCAAGCACGAGTTGCAGCGGATGATCGAGGCCCTGCCGTGAGTCCGCGGATCCCCGAGGGCCACGCCTGCGCAACGCCCGGCCCTGGAGCCCTCGCTCGGGCAGGGACTGACCGCACGTGCAGGGACGCGGCGTGGCCACGGCCGGGCGGGGACAGGGACTTGTACCGGGCCCCGGGACGCGCGGCGAGGGATGATGGCGGTTGCGCGTTCCGCGGGCCGATGAAGCGTCGGCGGGGCGGCGTTCGGCCGCGCCCCGGCGGGGCGGGTCGTACTCGACCGGGCAGCGGGGCTTGTCCCCCGGGGCAGCAGAGCCGAAGATGAACCTAGCGCGGCGCGGGCCGCATCAGGAGGCTGAGAGCATGAAGCGGAGTCGACACGACCGTCCGGCGGCGACGGTCAGGGCCGGACGTTTTCTGGTTGCACTCCTCGCGCTGGGCGTCGCGTGGCTCGCGGGGCCGGCGTACGCCGATCCCTATCGCGTGCTCGTGGTGATGAGCTACGAGGAGAACAACCCCTGGGTTCGCGAGATTGCCGAGGGGGTACGCGCCGGATTGGGCAAGGAGGCGGAGATCACCTTCTTCTACATGAACACCAAGGCCGATCCCGCCAACGGGCCGAAGCGGGCGGCCGAAGCGCATGCGCTGTTCCAGAAGCTCCGGCCGCATGGCGTGATCACCGCCGATGACGACGCGCAGAGCATGTTCGTGCTGCCCTACCTGCGCGACAAGGTGAACATCCCGATCATGTTCAACGGCGTCAATGCCGACCCTGAAAAGCACGGATTTCCCACGTCGAACATCTCGGGCGTGCTCGAGCGGGCCCATGTCGAGGAGTCGCTCGCCTTCGCGCTGCAGATGTTCCCGGACCTGCGCCGGGTCTGCTTTCTCACCAACGACGTGGCGCCGGGACGCTCGCTGCGAGCGCAGGTGGAGCGGGAACGCAGCCGCTATCCGGTGGCCGCTGGCACGTTCTTCATGCGATCCAGCCTCAAGGAACTCACGGCAATTTCGCAGCCCCTCATGTCCGAATGCGGTGCGCTGTTCGTCGACAGCCTGGAGGGCATGCTCGATGATTCCGGGGTTGCGTTGAACAATGCCCAGATCATGAGGGTGCTTCGCGGCCTGTTCCCCAGGCCGATCATCGCGGGCAACGCCTACCAGGTCGAGCAGGGGGCGTGGTTCGCGGTCGTGAAGACCGGCCAGGAGCAGGGGCAGCTGTCGGCCGAGATGCTGCTCGCTGCGATGCGCGGACGTCCCGTGTCGCAGATCCCGATCCAGCAGAACACGCGCGGGCTGCGCATCATCAATGCCAGCGCGATGGAAAAGAACGGCGTGAAGCTGCGGCCCGAACTCATCCGCGGTGCTCGCGTGGTCTCCGAGAAGAACTGACGCTGCCCGCGCCTTGAATCGCTTGTTCGGGGGCATCCGCGGCAAGCTGCTGGCCCTGGCCCTGCTGTTCGCAGGCGCCATCGGGCTGATCAGCCTGCTCATGATCCGCGCCTTTGCGGATGCGGAATCGATCTCGCGCGTCATCCTCACCGAGGAGGCCGCGCGCAGCCGCGAACTGGCCGCCCTGGGCCGGGCGGTGGGCAGCCTCGCGGCCGGCAAGGCGAAACTCCGGCGGGACTGTGCCGAACCGGACGTCGAGCGCGATACCTCGTCGGCGATCGGGGTCATCGAGCGTCAGCTGTCACTCGCCCTCGATCCCCAGCTCGATCAGGCCGCGCGGCAGCTGGTTGCGCAGAGTCGGCGACTCATCGACGCCTGCCGTGACATCGCCGCTCGCCTGAAGGACGCCGAACAGCAGGAGACCCGGCTGCTGGCTGCCCTCGACGATTTCGAGGAGTCGGTGGGCCGCGCGATCATCACCGAGACGCTCGCCAACCGCAACGTGGACGGTTTGCGCCAGGCGCTTGCGACATCCGGCAGCGCCCGCGGCCATATCCTGGTTGCCAGCCGCAAGCTCGCGAGCTATCTCGCCACGAGTCGCAACCTGCGGGTGAGCCAGGCTTCCGTGGAGAAGGAGTACCTGTCTGCACTGCTCGGCCTGCGGACCTTCACGGGCGTGTCGGGCGCGCTCGCGGACAAGCGCGCCGCGCTGATCCGGGGCATCGGCGATCAGCAGCTCAGGGTGGGCCGGCTGATGGAGGCCATGGGCGGACTGGAGAGCACCTTCGACGAAAGCCTCGCGAGCGAGCAGCAGGTCGGCGAGGCGGTGAGAATTCTCGACGAGCTGAGCCGCAGCCGGGTCGAGGCGCTCAACTCCGAACTCAGGCAGCGCTTCGGCAGCGCGGCCAACCGCCTGCTGGTCCTTGTCCTCCTGGCCGGGTTGCTGATCGCGGTGCTGCTGGTCTGGATCTTCCGGCGCGGCATCCAGGTGCCTGTCGAGCGAATCCTGCGTATCGTCCGCTCGATTCAGGCCGGTCAACCGATGCCGGCCGTACTGCCGATCGGGGATCGCGATCTGGAGACGATTTCCGACGCGCTGCGGAAGATGGCCACCGAGGTCAACGATGCGCTCGAGTCGCTGCGCACGGCCTCTGCGGAAAAATCCCACTTCATTGCCGTCATGTCCCACGAGCTCCGCAACCCGATGAACAGCATACTGGCGCTGTCCCAGTCCCTGCACGAGCATGAGTCCTCGCCCGAGGAGCGCAGGGTACTTGCCGGCACCGTCTACAACGCGGCTCGCACGCTGGTGAGCCTGCTCAACGACCTCCTGGATGTCGGGCGCATCGAGTCCGGCAAGCTGTCCCTCAGCGACGAGGGTTTCAGGGCAGGCCGGCTGGTCGAGGAGGTGCTCGCCATCTATCGCCCGATGGCGCAGCAGAAGGGAATCGGGCTGAAGGCCCGGTTCGACATCGACCCCGACACGGTCTACCGCTCCGATCCGGTACGCATCCGCCAGATGCTGGTCAACCTCGTGAGCAACGCGGTCAAGTTCACCGACTCCGGCGAGGTTCGGGTCGAGGTCAAGACCACCGGTTCCTCGCCTCAGGGCGACCGCCTCGAGTTCGCGGTCATCGACACCGGCCCCGGCGTCCCCGAGGAGAAGCGTGACCTGCTGTTCCGTCCCTTCTCCCAGGTCGATTCCAGCGTCACGCGTCGCTTCGGGGGTACCGGACTGGGCCTTTGGATCGTACGCAATGTGGCCGAAGCGCTCGGCGGACTCGCGGACTACAGCAGCGTGGAGGGCCAGGGTGCGCGCTTCTGGTTCCAGGTGCCGGTACGCGCTGGCGGCACGGAACAGCCGATGACGTCATTGCCGTCCGACGATGATCGAGTGCCCGCGTCGCTCTCGGGCGAGGTGCTCGTCGTCGATGATGCCGAGGCGAACCGGCTGGTCTGCAGCCTGCTGCTGACCCGGCTGGGCGTCGGTGTAAGGCAGGCGATCGACGGGGCGGACGCGCTCGAGGCACTGGCGACGGGTGGGTCACCGGACCTCATCCTGATGGATCTCCAGATGCCGGGCATGGACGGGCTGGAGGCGACGCGCCAGATCCGCCGCCGGGAGGCCGAGCAGGGCAGTCGGCGGGTGCCGATCGTGGCGCTGACCGCCAATGCGCAGGCCTCCACCGACGCCGAATGTCGCGCTGCCGGGATGGATGGGGTGCTGAGCAAGCCGATCACCCGCCAGGCCCTGGCGCGCGAGGCCGGACGCTGGCTGCGCAACGCTCGGTCCGCGCCCGTCGCGGAGTCGCCTGCGAACGACGTGTTGCCGGCCCCCCGGTGATTCCGACCGTACGCCCCGACACGGGTGGGACGGCCCGGTCCTGAGTGCCGATGTCCCGGAACGAGGGTGTCGCCCCCGCTGTCCCCGCGGCCTTCCCCGGCGTGTCCGAGGGGGTCGCGCGTCGGCTCGCCCTGCTCGGCCTGCGACGCCCCTGCGACCTGCTCCTGCACCTGCCGTTGCGCTACGAGGACGAGACTCGCCTGCGACCGATCGCCCAGGCGCAGCGCACGCCCGGGAGCGTGGTGGTCGAGGGCGTGGTGTCGCGTGCCGAGGTACGCCCGCGGCCGCGACGCATGCTGACCTGCACGATCGAGGACGACAGCGGTGCGATTCAGCTGCGCTTCGTGAACGTGCATCCCGCGCAGCAGCGCAGCCTGGTCCCGGGCGCGCGGGTACGGGCGAGCGGCGAGATCCGCCCCGGGCTGCTCGGCGCCGAAATGATCCACCCGCGGTGGCGGCTGGTCGCTCCCGGTACCCCGCTGCCCGACCGGTTGACTCCGGTCTATCCGACGACGGCCGGACTCGCCCAGGCCGTGCTGCAGCGGCTGGCGACCCGCGCGCTGGAGGGCTGCGACTTGTCCGACACGCTGCCTCCCGCGCTGCTCGCCCGATGGGGATTGCAGGCCTTCGAGCCGTCGCTGCGCCTGCTGCATGCTCCGCCGCCGGGCGCGCCGCTGCAGGCGCTCGCCGACCGCTCGCATCCGGCCTGGCGCCGCATCGCCTTCGACGAGCTGCTCGCGCAGCAGCTGGCGATGCGTGCGCATCGTCGTGCGCGCAGCGCGCGCCGGGCCTTCGCGTTGCCGACCGGGCGCGGGTCTCTTGCCGCCCAGGTGCTCGCGGCGGCCGGCTTCATGCTGACCGAAGCCCAGGCACGCGTGAGCGCACAGATCGCCCGCGACCTCGAGCGCACCGAGCCGATGCAGCGCCTGCTGCAGGGCGACGTGGGCAGCGGCAAGACCATCGTGGCCGCGCTGGCGGCCGCGCAGGCGGTGGAGGCCGGCTACCAGGTGGCGGTGATGGCGCCGACCGAGCTGCTGGCCGAGCAGACGCATCGCAAGTTCGCCGGCTGGTTCGCCGGGGCGGGGGTGGAGGTGGCGTGGCTCGCCGGCAGCCTGCCCCGCCGGCGGCGCGAGGCGGCGACGGCACGCATCGCCTCGGGTGGGGCCGCCATTGCGGTCGGGACCCACGCGCTGTTCCAGCAGGGGGTGGCCTTCGCGCGGCTCGCGCTCGCGATCGTCGACGAGCAGCATCGCTTCGGCGTCAACCAGCGGCTCGCGCTGCGCGAGAAGGTGACCGCGGCCAGCGCCGGCCAGGAGGCGCATCTGCTGATGATGTCGGCCACGCCGATTCCCCGAACCCTGGCGATGGCCTGTTATGCCGATCTGGACGTGTCGGTGATCGACGCGCTGCCACCGGGGCGCACGCCGGTCGCGACGCGGCTGGTCTCCGCCGCGCGACGCGAGGAGGTGATCGTCCGGGTGCGCGACGCATGCCGGCAGGGGGCGCAGGCCTACTGGGTCTGCCCGCTGATCGAGGAGTCCGAGGCGCTGCAACTGCAGACCGCGGTCGATACCCATGCCGCGCTGGTCGCGGAGCTGCCGGGGCTGGCGGTCGGGCTGGTGCACGGGCGGCAGAAGCCGGCGGAGAAGGCCGCGGCGATGGGCGCCTTCCAGCGCGGGGAGACGCAGCTGCTGGTGGCCACCACCGTCATCGAGGTCGGGGTCGACGTGCCCAATGCCTCGCTGATGGTGATCGAACACGCCGAGCGCATGGGGCTCGCCCAGTTGCACCAGTTGCGCGGGCGCGTGGGGCGCGGCGCCGCGCAGTCGAGCTGCATCCTGATGTACCAGCCGCCGCTGGGGCCGATCGCGCGCGAGCGGCTGCGGGTGGTCTACGAGAGCCGCGACGGATTCGAGATCGCCCAGCGCGACCTGGAGCTGCGGGGGCCGGGCGAGCTGACCGGCGCGCGCCAGAGCGGACTGCCCCTGCTGCGTTTCGCCGATCCGGTGCGCGATGCCTCGCTGCTCGAAGCCGCGGCGGGCGCGGCTGATACCCTTCTCGACCATGCACCCGCGGCGGTCGAGCGCCATCTCGCCCGCTGGCTGCCCGATGCGCCAGCCTGGTTGCGGGGCTGAGGCGATGATGCGGATCGATCTGCAGTGGTGAGTCCATGAGTCGTCGTCTTGCGGCCCCGCACGGGGCCGCGCCCGGCAGGATCCCGCGGTCACCGCTCGGCGCACAGCGGCGCGCCGACGCCGCGCACGCGGCGCCCGCCTGTTCCAGCGCGGGGGTGCGCGGCCGGTCCGCCGGATCGGGGTGGTCCGACCGCCCGCTTGGGGCGCCCTCCGCGCTCAGGGCATGGCTCGCCGATCGGGGCTCGCTCACGCAGCACCTGTACGAGGCGTCCGACCGGCTTCAGGTGCGCCGTATCCTGCAGGGCCGGGGCCTACCCTGCCTCGACGAACCGGGCCCGCTGCAGGTGCCGGGGCCGGGGCGGGGGAGCGGGCGATCGCGCGCCTGGCTGGTCAGGGAAGTCGTCCTCGCCTGCAATGGCGTGCCCGCAGTGTTCGCCCACAGCGTGATCTCCGCCGAGGCGCTGCGCGGACCGTGGCGCTGGCTCGCGGGCCTCGGGCACCGCCCGCTCGGCGAGGCGCTGTTCCGTGATCCGCGCATCCGGCGCGGCCCCATCACCTATCGGCACCTGCGCGCGCCTGACCGCCGCTACCGGTCGGCGGTCGCGCAACTCGCAGCCGCCGGCCTGCCGACACCTGCCCGGCTGTGGGCCCGCCGGTCGGTGTTCGCCGCCGGGGGGCGACGACTGCTGGTGACGGAAGTCTTCCTGCCTGTCGTGGCATCCTTGGCCCGTCCGAAGAAGGGTCGGGGCTGATCGACCGACCTGCTGCCGGGCTGTCGGGCGGGGCGGGGCGTGTCGATGCGCGCCGGTTGCCCGCCGGTGCCGACGGCCACGCGCCCGCCGGCGCCGATGGCCCTGCGCCCGGCGCGGCTCGGGCCACACGCTTCGCTGTGCCGACCCTCGTGATGCCCACCCCTCCTGCCCCCGCCCCCACGTCCACGCCGCCCGCCGGCGGCCTGCCGCCGCGCTCGCTGCGCGAACGCCTGGATCTCTACGAGCGCCTGATGCGGCTCGACCGCCCGGTCGGCATCCTGCTGCTGCTCTGGCCCGCCTTGTGGGCGCTGTGGCTCGCCGCCCGCGGGCATCCGGAGTGGCTGCTGGTCTGGGTCTTCGTGATCGGCGCGGTGCTGATGCGCTCGGCGGGCTGCATCGTCAACGACGTGGCCGATCGCGACTTCGACCGCCATGTGCGCCGCACGGCCGAGCGCCCGATCACCGCCGGACGCATCGGCGTGCGCGAGGCTCTGGCGCTCGCCGCCGTGCTCACGCTGATCGCCGGGGCCATCGTGATCGTGCTGCTCGACACTCGGACGGTGCTGCTGTCGCTGCTGGCGCTCGCGGTGGCCTTCACCTATCCCTACTCGAAGCGCTTCTTCGCGCTGCCGCAGGCGTGGCTGGGCATCGCCTTCGGCTTCGGTGTTCCGATGGCGTGGTCGGCCGCCACCGGCGCGGTACCGCTCGTGGCCTGGCTGCTGATGCTCGCCAACGTGTTCTGGGCCATCGCCTACGACACCGCCTACGCGATGGTCGATCGCGAGGACGACCTGCGCATCGGCATCCGCACCTCGGCGATCACCTTCGGTCGCCACGACGTGCGCGGCTTCGCGCTGGCGCACGGCCTGTTCCTCGTGACCCTGGTCCTCGTGGGTGCGATGAGCGGCAGCGGTATCGCCTACCACGCGGGCCTGGTGATCGCCGCGCTGATGATCCGCCATCAGGTAAGGCTGTGCGCCACCCGCGAGCCCTCGGCGTGCTTCCGCGCATTCATGAACAACATCGCGGTCGGCGGCGTGGTGTTCGCCGCGATCGTGGTCGATACCCGCTGGCTGCGATGGCCGCTGCCCTGAGCATGGCCTGAGCATGCGCCCGGCCGCCATCATCGCCGACCCCGGAGGTGGCATTGAAGTACCGTGACCTGCGCGACTTCGTCGCGCAACTGGAGGCGATCGGTGAGCTGCGTCGCATCGACACCGAGGTGTCGCCGCGGCTGGAGATGACCGAGATCGGCGATCGAGTGCTGCGCGCGGGGGGGCCGGCGCTGCTGTTCACGCGGCCCTCGGGCCACGACATGCCGGTGCTGGCCAACCTCTTCGGCACGCCGCGGCGGGTGGCGCTGGGCATGGGTCGGGACGATCCCGCCGCCTTGCGCGAGATCGGGCGCCTGCTGTCCTTCCTCAAGGAGCCCGAACCCCCGCGTGGGCTGCGCGATGCCTGGGAGAAGTGGCCGCTGCTGCGGCGCGTGCTCGACATGGCGCCGCGCGAGGTGTCGCGCCCCGCCTGCCAGGGCACGGTGATCGAGGGCCCGGATGTCGATCTCTCCCGCCTGCCGGTGCAGACCTGCTGGCCTGGCGATGCCGGCCCCCTGATCACCTGGGGGCTCACCGTCACGCGCGGCCCTGCCCGCGAGCGGCAGAACCTCGGCATCTACCGCCAGCAGGTGATCGGGCGCAACCGCGTGATCATGCGCTGGCTCGCGCATCGCGGCGGCGCACTCGATTTCCGCGACCATGCGCGTGCGAACCCGGGGCAGCCGTTCCCGGTCGCCGTGGCGCTGGGTTGCGATCCGGCCACCACGCTGGGCGCGGTGACGCCGGTGCCCGACACCTTGTCCGAGTACCAGTTCGCCGGGCTGCTGCGCGGCAGCCGGACCGAACTGGCGAAGTGCGTGGGGTCGAACCTGCGGGTGCCGGCCACCGCCGAGATCGTGCTCGAGGGCGCGATCCATCCGGACGCCTCCTCGCCCACGGGCTGGGACAGCGCGATCGAGGGGCCGTTCGGCGACCACACCGGCTACTACAACGAACAGGAACGCTTCCCGGTGTTCACGGTCGAGCGCATCACGCAGCGCGCCTCGCCGATCTACCACTCCACCTATACCGGCAAGCCGCCCGACGAGCCGGCCATCCTCGGCGTGGCGCTCAACGAGGTATTCGTGCCGCTGCTCGTGCGCCAGTTCCCGGAGATCGTCGACTTCTACCTGCCGCCCGAGGGTTGCTCGTATCGCATGGCGGTGGTGTCGTTGCGCAAGCAGTACCCGGGGCATGCGAAGCGGGTGATGTTCGGCATCTGGAGCTTCCTGCGCCAGTTCATGTACACCAAGTTCATCGTGGTCACCGACGAGGACGTCGACGTGCGCGACTGGAAGGAGGTGATCTGGGCGATCACCACCCGCGTCGATCCGGTGCGCGACACGGTGATGGTCGAGAACACGCCGATCGACTCGCTGGACTTCGCCAGCCCGGTCTCCGGCCTGGGCTCGAAGATGGGCATCGATGCCACGAACAAGTGGCCCGGCGAGACCACGCGCGAATGGGGGCGGCCGATCGTGATGGACGCGCATACGCGCGAGCGCGTGGACGCGATCTGGTCGTCGCTGGGGCTGTAGTCCCCGCCGCCCCCGCAGTCACGGCGTCGCGCGCAGGATCCGGGCGGCCACACCGGGCCCCGGTTCGCCGGGGCGCGTGCCGAAGCCTGGCGGCGGTCCCGCTCCGGGTTCTCCCTGTGTCGGCGCTGCGCTCGATCCACGCCGCGGCGGGGCCACCCCGTGCCGCGGCCGGTTCAGGCAGCCCCGTCGGTCGGATCGCCCCCGCGCGTCGAGCGCACGTGTGCGCCCCGCGGCGCGGGCCGGTGATCAGGCCCGGCGGGCGTCGGCGAGGATCATGTCCGAGGCCTTCTCCGCGATCATCACCGTCGGCCAGTTGGTGTTGCCCGAGATCAGCGTGGGCATTACCGAGGCATCGACCACGCGCAGGCCCTGAACGCCGTTGACGCGAAGCTGCGGATCGACCACGGCGGCGGCGTCCGGGCCCATCCGGCAGGTGCCGATCGGGTGGAAGATCGTCGCGCCGCTGTCGCGCGCGAACTCGAGCAGGTCGTCGTCCGTGCGCGCCGAAGGGCCGGGCTTGTATTCATCGAGGGTGTAGTCGCGCATGGCCTCGGTGGCCGCGATGTCGCGCGCGAGCCTGAGCCCGGCTACCGTCGTCTCGCAGTCGAGCTCGGTGGACAGGTAGTTGGGCTGCATCGCGGGCGCCTCGCGCGCGTCGCCCGAGCGGATGCGCACGTGGCCGCGCGAGGTCGGGCGCAGCTGGCAGACCGACATCGTGAAGCCTGGCCAGCGGTGGGGCTGCGCGCCGGCCATCTCGGCCGAGAGCGTGGAGAAGTGGAACTGCACGTCCGGGGTCTGCGAGTGCGGCATCACCCGCGCGAACAGGCCGCCCTGGTTGATGCCCACGGCCAGCGGTCCGGTGCGACGCAGCGCCCACTCCAGCCCGATACGCAGTCGGCCCGACAGGCTGCGCAGTTCGTCGTTGGTGGTGACCGGCTTGCGGCAGCGGAACATCACGCGTACCTGCAGGTGATCCTGCAGGTTCTCGCCGACGGACGACTGGGCGTGCACGACCGGAACGCCATGCTGTGCGAGCAGCGCCGGATCCCCGATCCCGGACAGTTGCAGCAGCTGCGGTGACTGCAGGCCGCCCGCCGAGACGATGACCTCGCGCGCGGCGCTCGCGCGCAGCGTCCGTCCGCCGCGCGCGTATTCGACGCCGCACGCGCGGTGGCCGTTGAACAGGACGCGCCGTGCATGGGCGTTGGTCTCGACCACGAGGTTCGGGCGACCGCGGGCCGGACGCAGGTAGGCGGTGGCGGTCGAGCAGCGCAGACCGCGGTGGGTGGT
>Ga0068877_10003867_pt1 | contig 11828 bp, 6 predicted proteins | sample NOAtaG_FD_66437 | JGI IMG/M metagenome (GOLD analysis project Ga0068877, IMG submission 66437) | Freshwater lake microbial communities from Lake Erie, under a cyanobacterial bloom - NOAA_Erie_Diel6S_1000h metaG | ecosystem: Environmental > Aquatic > Freshwater > Lake | place: USA: Ohio, Lake... | reverse complement strand
CGGCGAATTTCCACGGCGCTCCGGGCACGTTGTCGCTGCGGCTGGCCGACACCGTCCAGAGCGCCGCCACCGGCGTTAACCTCAGCGCCAGCACCGGGTCCACCGGTACCTGGTCAACGGTGGTGAGCCTCGACACCAGCGTGGACCCGCGCAACGATGCCCCGGTGCTCTCGGGCTCCGTCGGCGCCACCTTCACCGAGGGCGGCGCGCCCGCGGCGCTGCTCTCCGGCGCCTTGGCCTCGGACATCGACCTTCCCGGCGTGGTCACCTTCGGCGGCGGCAGCATCACCGTTTCCCTGGACACCTGGCGCGCCGGCGACTTGCTAAGCCTCCCCGGCGGCCTGCCGGGCGTGGCCGGCGTGACCGGCGGCAACGGCGCATCGCTCGTGGTGAGCCTGAGCACGGCAGCGACGCCGGCCACCATGGGCGCGATCCTGAACGCGCTGCGCTTTCTGAACACCAGCAGCGATCCCGCCAACCACCTGATCGGACCGGACGACCTCGACCGTACCTACAACGTGGTGCTCAACGACGGCAACAACCTCAACGGCGCGGTCAATGCCGGCGGCAACGGCGGCGGCGATCCCACGCTGAATTCGAACGTGGTCACGGGCGTGATCACCCTGGTGCCCGTGAACGACCCACCGGTGGCCACCAACGATGCCGTGTCGCTCACGGAAAACACGGCGTCCATATCGGGCAACGTGAAGACGGGGATCGGCGGCACCCTGGACACCGACCTGGATCACCGCAACGACGAATTGCAGGTGGACGCCATCCGCACGGGTGGTGTGGAGGGCGCCGGCACGTCCGGACAGGTGGGGGGCGCGGCGCTGGCCGGTTTGTACGGCTCCCTCGTAATGGGTGCGAACGGCGCCTACACCTACACGCTCGACACCGCTCATCCGCAGGTGAATGTGCTGTCTTCAGGAGAGACATTGACCGAGCAGTTCAACTACCGCCTCGTCGATCCCGACGGTGGCAGTGACTCGGCCGTACTCACCATCACCATCACGGGCATCGATGACGGTGTCCCCACCATCTCGGCCAGCGACGGCAATGGCACTGCGGCCGGCGAGGCTACAGTGTTCGAGTCGGGCCTGACCGCCGATGGGCCCGCGGGTGAAGCGCGCACTGGCACCGGCTCCCTGGTCGTGAACACGCCCTCCGGGCTGGCCACGGTCACCATCGGCGGAACGAGCTTCACGGTGGCGCAACTGGCCGGCTTCACCGCTGGCAATCCGTCGGCGGTCATCGACACCGGTGAAGGTCAGATTCGTATCACCGGCCTGGCGGTAGTGTCCGGGCCCGCCTCGGCGCCAACGGCGGCCATGGTGGGGTTTGTATACCTCCTCAAGGCGCCACTCACCCACGCCAGCCCCGGCGCGGACGAGGTTCTCGACAGCGTGATACTCGCCGTAGCCGATCTCGCGTCCGCTGCCTCCAGCGGCTCGGACACCCTCACGATCCGTATCGTGGACGACACACCCACCGCGCGTGACAATACCGCCGCCGTCGGCAACGAAACCGCCACCAGCCTGCAGACCAGTGGCCAGGTGGTGACAGCGCGCGGGCTAGGCGACGTATCCGATCGCCTGGGTGCCGATGCCGTCGCGGCACCGGTTGTGGCCGTGTCCGCCGGTGGCATCACCAGTGCGCCCGGCGCCACCGTCACCGGCTCATACGGACAGCTCACGCTGTCGGCCAGTGGCGCTTACACCTATCGCGCCGATCCGGCCAATCCAGCCGTGGCTGGCCTCGGGCCGGGCTCGACGCTGGTGGATGTGTTCCGCTACACCATCACCGATGCCGATGGAGACACCAGCACGGCCGCGCTCACCATCACCATCCGCGGCGAAGCAGTACCGCTGCCGCTCACGGGAAAGGTCGGTCTGCAGGAGGGCGAGCGCCAGGATCGCTCCTTCTACGCGCTGGCGCTGCCGCGCCTGACTCCCCCGATGGAGCAATCCCTGCACGTGCAGAAGGCGGTGCGCGAAGCACGCGCCATCATCCTGAACCGATCGCGATTGATGGAGGGCCTGCCGCCGCCCCCAGGCGAAGAGGTGTTGTCAGAGAGCCTGTCCCTGGACATGTGGGCGGATCATTCGGAGCACGTGTCCCGCGACGGGGTGCGCTTCGCCCACCGATTGTTCGCGAGCAGCCTCGAACCGCCCGGGGCCCTGGGTAACTCGCTGCGGTTGGGCACCGAGACGCTGTTCGATGCCTTCTCGCCGTTCACCGCGGGCACCCCTGCCGTGGATCAGTCTGGCGACCCGTTGACCGAACCGGAGGAACGGCGGGCGGACACCCTGCCGGCGGTGAATGAAGTTGAGGCCGACGTCGAGGAGGAAATCGTTGACGGCGCCGACAGCGCCGCCGCAACGGCAACGGACCCGGCAGAGGCCGACGACGAGGAAGCACTCGAGGTCGAAGACGCCAACGAAGACGAAGAAGAGGCAGAAGAGCAAGAGGTGGAAGCCGGCGAAAGCGCAGCAGCCGGTGCCGCCGGGACGGTTGCGGGCGCGACCAACGGATTCTCGCGGCAACTTCGGCAGGTGGCCCTGGAGCGGGCGCTGACCGGCGATGGGCGATTCCTGCAGGTCAAGCACGCGCCGGCGCGAAGCACCGGCGAGCCAGCACTTCCGAAAGGGCTTACATGAGTAACGACGTTGTAGGTTGTTCCGCCCGCTGGCGCGCCTTGTCCGCCCGCGTGGGTGTGGTGCTGGTGGCCTTCGCGGCCGGGTGCAGCATCGTTCCGGAGCGCTTCAGCACCGAGCAGGTGGCGCAGCGGGTTCAACGCGACCAGGCGGCCATCTACGCCGACCAGGATGTGCTGAACGAGCCCGTCACCTTCTCCGGTGCGCTGGCACGCGCCCTCAAATACAACCTCGACTACCGGCTCAAACTCATGGAGAGCGCGCTGGCCGAGGGCCTTCTGGACGTTTCCCGCTACGACCTGCTGCCCAAACTGGTGGCCGATGCGGGCTACCGGACTCGCAGCAACGATTCGGGCGGCACCAGCATCGGTATCGAAGACCGCCAGGTGAGCCTGCGCCCCTCAACCTCGGAGGAGCGTTACGGCAACACGGCGCGCGCGGAGCTGTCGTGGAACGTGCTCGACTTCGGCATCAGCTATTACCGCGCCAAGCAAAACGCCGACGGCGTGAATATTGCCGAGGAGCGCCGCCGCAAGATCCTCCAGAACATCGTTCAGGACGTACGCAGCGCCTACTGGCGGGCCGCCGCTGCGCAGCGGCTGTCGGGCGAGGCTGATGCCCTGTTGATCGCCATCCGTGCCGCCATCAGCCGCTCCCGCGATGCGGAGCAGGCTGGCCTGCTGCCGCCAGCCCAGGTGCTTGCCTATCAGCGTTCGCTGCTGGACGCCATGACCCTGGTGAATCTTCGCCGGCAGGAGATGGAATTCGCCCGGCGGGAACTGACCGCCCTCATGAGCGTGCGTCCCGGGACCGAGGTTCGCGTGGTGGAAGTGGCCGAGACGCCGCTGCCGGCGGTGCGCGCCGACATGAACGAACTGGAGCTGCTGGCGCTGACCCGTCGCCCCGAACTGCGCGAAGAGGATTACCGCGCGCGCATCACGCAGTACGAGGCACGCCGGCAACTCGCCGCGCTGTTTCCCAACTTGAACATCTTCGCCGGCGCCAGCTACAACTCCAACAAGTACCTCTACAACAACAGCTGGACCGATGCGGGCGCGAGCGTGTCCCTCAATCTCATGCGGCTTGCTTCCCTGCCCGCGGTGCGTAACGTCACCAAGGCGCAGGAGCAGGTGGACTCCGCCCGCCGCATGGCCCTGTCCATGGCGGTGATTACCCAGGTGCGCGTGGCAGTGGGCCGCTACGGGCTCACGGTGCTCGACCACGACCTGGCGCGCGAATCCGCTCAGGTGGACCAGCGCGTGGCCGCCATTGCGCGGGCCGGGACGGCCAGCCGGCTGGAAAGCGAACTCGAGGCACTGCGCACCGAGAGCCGCGCCCTGGTGTCGCGCTACCAGGAGGCAAACGCCTACGCGGCGGCGCAGGCGGCCTTCGGCCGGGTGATGAATTCCCTGGGCATCGACCTGCTGCCCGGCGAGGTGCGCTCGGCGGAGTTGCCCGATCTGCAGCTCGCCATCGATGAGGCGCTCAATGCCGGCGAGCGCGAGGCCTTCGCCACAGGGGCAGCGGAGGTGCCGGCACCGCGGCAGCTGCGCATCAAGGTGAGCGGGCTCGACAGCGACGACACCGTGACGGCAGTGGGCAAGGCCTTGGAGCGTACGCTGAAGCGCGCCCAGGTGGGCTTGACCGAGTCGTGGGACGCCCCGCTGCTCACCCTCACCCTGCGGCCGCCCCCGGCCGCCGGCGGGCGGCCCGCCTGGCAGGTGGCGCTGTCGGAGGCCGGCGGCGGGGAGGTCTTCAGCACCGACTATGCGAGCGTGTTGCCCGTGGCCGCCGGCAGCAGCACAGTGGCGGCCTTCGCCGAAGCGGCGGTGCTGTCGGTGCTGCCGCGGCTGCGGGAGGCACTGGCGGCGCCCGCGCCGTCGCGATGATGGCGAGCGAGCGCGCGGCTTACGCGGTGCTGAGCGCAGCCCTTGCGCTGGCGGGGGTCGCGCTGCCGCAGGTTGCGTGTGCACGGGCTGGCGACATCGAAGTGCGCCTGCTGGTGGTGGCCGCTCAGGAAAGCAGCATTTCGGCTCCAGCTGCGGCACAGGTGGCCCAGGTGGAAGCCAGTCTGGGCGACAGCGTGCGCGCTGGCAGTGCGCTGGTGCAATTCGAATGCGCCGAGGTGCGTGCCCGCCGCGAAGCGGCGCTGGCCGAGGTGCAGTCCGCGCGCCTGCAGCACGAAGCCAAGCTGAGGCTCCAGGGCTTGCAGTCGGCCGCCGAAATCGAAGTGGCACTGGCGGCGGCCGCTGTGGACCGTGCCCAGGCCCAGGCCGAAGTGGTGGCGGCGCAGCTCGCCCAGTGCGTGGTGCGCGCTCCCTTTGACGGCAAGGTGGCGCGCATCCACGTGAAGGCCGGCCAGAGCGTTACCGCTGGCGCGCCCATCGTGGATGTGGTGGGCGGCGGCGCGCTCAAGGCGCGCATCAACGCGCCCTCGCGCTGGCTGGCGTGGCTGCGCCCGGGGCAGCGCCTGGAGGCCATCATCGAGGAGACCGGCCGCCGTTACGCCATGCGCGTGTCGCGCATCGCGGGGCGCGTGGATGCAGTGAGCCAGACCATCGAGATCGAGACATCCTTCGACGACACGGGCAGCGGCCTGCTGCCGGGGATGAGCGGCCGGGTGCTCGCGCCGGGCCGCTAGCGCGCGTGGCAAGCCCTATGGACGCGGAGCCGTACCTGCGGCTTTCCGGGCGCATCCGTGCGGCCGGCGATCTGGCCGAACTGGCCTTCGTGCTGTGCAATGAAACCCGAGCCCTGGTGGAATACCGCCAGGCGGCGATCCTGGTCTTTGGCAGCGGTGGCCGCGCCACCCTGATGACGCACTCCGGCCTCGCCGCGGTGGACGCCAACACCCCCTTCGCGCTGTGGATCGCGGAGGCGGCCACTGCCCTGCGGCCGGCCCTGCCCATGCCGCCCGCCTCGGCGGCGCCGCTGGCCGCCACCGCCGCCAGCGTGCCCGAGCGCCTGGCCGCGGGCTGGTCCGAATGGCTGCCCGGGCACGCCCTGCTATTCCCGCTGGGCGGTCCCGACGGGGTGCTGAGGGCGGTGCTGGTGCTGGCCCGCGATGAACCCTGGCCCCATGAACTGGAGGAGGGCAGCCCCGAGCGGTGGCTGGCCGCCGCGGCGCAAGCGGGCGGCCACGCCTGGTGGGCCCTGTCGGCCCGGGCGCCGCGCGCCGCGGAGCGCGCCGGCGCCCTGCTGCGCTCGCGTACCCTGTGGGCGTTGGCCGCCGCGGCGCTGCTGCTGCTGGCCGTGCCGGTGCGCGAATACGCCCTCGCTCCCGCCGAGGTCATCTCCCTTGCCAGCGAAGTGATCGCGGCGCCGCAGGCGGGCGTGATCCGCCAGATGCGCGTTAAGCCCAACGCAATGGTGCGCAAGGGCGACGTGCTGGCGGAGTTCGACGACACCACGCTGCGCAACCGTCTGGCGGTGGCACGAGCTTCCATGGCCACGGCGCGGGCCGATTTCCTGCAGTCCTCCCAGCGGGCCTTCGAGCGCCAGGAGGCCCGGGCCGAGATGGGCCAGGCCGAAGCGCGGGTACGCGAGCGCGAGACGGAGATCGGCGCCCTGGCCGCGGAGATGGCCCGCCAGCAGGTGCTGGCGCCCGCCGATGGCGTGTTCATCTATTCGCACCCCGACGACTGGGCCGGCAAGCCGGTGCAGACCGGCGAGCGCATCGGGCTGCTGAGCGACCCCGCCCGGCTCGGCGTGCAGGCCTGGGTGCCGGTGGCCGATGCCATCAACCTCGCGCCGGGCGCGGCCATGACGCTGCTGCTGCGCGTGGCGCCGCTGCAGCCCCTGCCGGCCACGCTGCAGTACGCCTCCTACCAGGTGGTCGATTCGCCCGAGGGCATCGCCGGCTACCGGGTGCGCGGCAGCCTGGACGCGCCCGCCGGGGTGGCCCGCCTGGGCCTGCGCGGCACCGTGCGCATCAGCGGTGAGTCCACCCCGCTGGGTTACCTGCTGCTGCGCCGGCCCGTGGCGGCGCTGCGCGAGTGGTGCGGATGCTGACCGCCGCCTTGCCAGGTACAGGCACGGCCGGCACGCCCTGGCCAGAACCCTCGCGGCCCGCGCCGCAGACGCCGCCCTGGCCCGCGCTGCGCGAGGAGTTGCGCCTGCACCGCGCCGGCAACAACCCGGACGGATCGCCCGCCTGGCACGTGGCCGATCCCGTGAGCAACCGCTTCTGCCGCATCGGCTGGCTGGAGTTCGAGATCCTGGTGCGCTGGGAGCTCGCCGATGGCGACCGCATCGCCGCGGACATCCGCGCCCACACCACCCTGGCGGCCGAAGCGCAGGACGTGGAAGCCTTCACCGCCTTCCTGCGGGCGCAGCAACTGCTGCGCGACCCCGTACGGCGCACCCACGCCGCGCGCTTTGGCTGGCGCTGGTGGCTGCACAACTACCTCTTCCTGCGCATCCCGCTGGTGCGCCCCGCGCGGCCCCTTGCCTGGCTGGCGCCGCGCCTCGCGCCGCTGTGGTCGCGCGGTTTCCTGGTGCTCACGGTGCTGGCGGGCCTGAGCGGGCTGCTGCTGGCCAGCCGCCAATGGGACGACGTGGGCGCCGGCCTGAGCGGCCTGTTCACCTGGCAGGGCGGGCTTGCGCTGCTGGCGGCCCTGGCCCTGTCCAAGCTGGTGCACGAACTGGCGCACGCGCTCACCGCCACCCGGCTGGGGGTGCGCGTGGGCCACATGGGCGTGGCGCTGGTGGTGTTGTGGCCCATGGCCTATACCGACACCGGCGAGGGCTGGAAGCTGTCGGAATCCCGCGAGCGCCTCGCCATCGCCAGCGCCGGCGTGCTGGCCGAGCTGGCGCTCGCGGCCTGGGCCACGCTGCTGTGGTGCCTGCTGCCCGACAGCGCCCTGCGCCAGGGCCTGCTGCTGCTGGCCACCACCTCGTGGACCTGGACGCTGCTGGTGAACGCCAGCCCGTTCATGCGCTTCGACGGCTACTTCATCCTGTGCGACTGGCTCGATTTCCCGGCCCTGCACGAACGCGCCGGCGCCTTCGCGAAACGCTGGCTGCGGCGCGCGGTGCTGGGCCTTCGTGCGCCGCCGCCGGAACCGCTGCCCCACGGGCGCGGCGCGCTGCTCACCGGCTTCGCCCTGGTCACCTGGCTGTACCGTCTGGTGCTGTTCGTGGGCATCGCCGTGGTGGTGTACCACGCCTTCTTCAAGGCCCTGGGCATCGTGCTGTTCGCCGTGGACATCTGGGTATTCGTGGCACGCCCGGTGGCCGCTGAACTGCGCGCCTGGTGGGGTCTGCGCGCGCGCGTGCGCGTGGCGCGGGTGGTGCTGCTGCTGCTCGCCACCGGCCTGCCCCTGGCGGCGCTGCTGCTGCCCTGGCCCACCCGCGTAACCGCCCCGGGCGTGCTGCGCGCCGCCAGCGAGCAGGCGCTGTACGCGCCCTTTCCGGGCCGTATCGAGCAACTGCACGTGCGCGAAGGCCAGCCGCTGCCCGCCGGCGCCGCCGTGGCCGACCTGCGCGCCCCCTTCGAGGAAGACGAGCAGCGCCGCGCGCTGGCCCTGGCGGAGGGCTATCGCCGGGCCGCCGAGGGTGCCGTGGGCCTGGAGCAGGACGGCGCGGCGCGAGGCGTGATCGCCGAACGCCAGCGCCAGCGCTGGAGCGCCGAGGCAAAGGCCCGCGCCGCCGAAATGGGGCGGCTGCAGCTGATCACGGAAAACCAAGGCCGCGTGAGCGATCTCGATCCGCTGCTCACGGCCGGCAGCTGGATCGACGCAGCCACGCCCATCGCCTGGCTCGTGAACGACCGCGGCTGGCAGGTGGAGGCCCTGGTGGCCGAGGAAGACCTGCCGCGCATCCGCGCCGGCAACCGCGCCGCGGTGTTCGTGTCCGGCACGGCGCAACGCCTGGACGGCGAAGTGGCGTGGATCGACCCCTCCCGCGCCCAGCGCCTGCCCCATGGATTGCTCGCCCAGCCCCACGGCGGGCCGGTGGCGGTGCTGCAGCCCGACCGGGCAGGCGGCGGCATCCAACCGGCCGAGGCGCTCTACCGCGTGCTGGTGCAGGGCCAGGGCGCCATGCCTGGGCGCCTCGCGGTACGGCGCGTCACCGTGCACATCGACGCCGAACCCTCCAGCCCGGGCCGCCGGTGGCTGGCCAACGCCGCGGCGGCGCTGCTGCGGCAAGGGGGGTTTTGAGGCAGGCGGGGGAAGTTTCTTGAGCAGTGCAAACGCCCTTGCCGAAGATCGTGGTACCGCCCCTACGGTCGCCAAAACCGCATGGTGCCCTTCTCCGCGCCGGTCACCAGCAAGCCCGCGCGGCTATCCGCCGTGAACCGGACCCAGCGCGTCGCCTCGCGCTGGTTTGAGCCGGCCGCGGCATCGCCTGGAACCCACCCGATCTCCCGTCCGGTCCGGAGCGACAGGACGGAGATTTCGCCGACCCGGTTGAGGGCGGCGTGCCAATCGTTGCCCGCAAGATCGTGGAACTGTGCGCCAGGTTCGATCACCTCGGCCAAACTCGGGAATGGGGCACTCCGACGCGGCGCCTGACGCTCGCCCACATCCCAGGCCACCAGGTCAACATGGGTCAGGGCGTAGAGGCGGTCGTGCGCCTCGTTGCACCACACCGCGCGCGGAGTGCCTCGGACGGATAGCGCCTGGACGGTTTCCCGCTCGAAGGGCAGCGCGATGGCGGCCTCGCCCAGGGCTTGGGCGCCAGTGCCCGGCGAGGCGAGAAAGAACGGCCCGAAGCGCACCATCACGGGATTCTCAGTGCCGAAGAATTCCACCACCACGCCATCGCCACAAACCGTGGCCCAGGTGTCGCGCTGCATGAGCGCCAGGTTGCGCCCCTTTCCGGGCGCGAATTCCGGCGCGCGCAATTCGAGGATCTCGCCGCGCCGATGCACATTCAGCCGGTCGCCGGAGGCGTTGAAGCCGAGCGCGCTCACCTCAGCGCCGACGAGCTGGTGTTGCAGCGAAGTGACCGTGGGGCGCGGGTGGATCCACGCCAGCAAGCGGGCCCACCAACCCTGCGGCGAGGCGCGCAGATCCAGCACCGTCAGCGTCTGCCCGCGGGCGCTCACCGCCAGCCAGCGCCCGTCCGGGCTGAAGGCCAGCGCGGGCGGCTTGCGCCCTTGCACGGGAACCTTCGCCGCGACCTCGCCCGTGCTTGCATCGGCAAGGACCAAGGCGTCGTAGAGCTTGGCATCGATACCGTTAGCCACCACCCAGCGTCCGTCGGGGCTGTACCGCACCGCCGAATCGCTCGTGGTTGCCCATTTCAGCGCTGTTCGCAGCACCGGCGACGGCTGCACATCCACCAGCGAGAGCGTTCCCCCATTTGCATCACTAAGGGCTGCCGCCTGCCGCCCGTCCGGACGCAACGCCATCGCCGTGACCCTGCCGCCCAGCGACAGGGCGCCCACCTCGCGCATGGCGCCAGCCGCCGCCGCGTCCGCGCCAACGGCAATCAGCAAAGCCGCCAAGGCCAGCCACCGGCCCGGCGGCCGCGCAAGCCACGGGCGACCGGCCCGCCGCAACGCGCAACAGCTGCGCTCATTCCACATTGAGCAACGCCTTCACTTGACGGCCGATGTCGCCGTAGGCGGCCCTGGCGCGCGGCGTGCCGCCGTTGCGGCTTGCGGAATCGGGCTTTCGCATCACGAAGTCGGGGTCCGCGCCGTAGCGCAACAACAATTCCACGGCGACGTGCGGCACCGCACGGCTTCGCACCATGGCCTCGAACAGCGGACAGGTGCCGCGGGCGTTGTCGCGATTTACCTCCGCGCCCGCCTTGAGCAGTTCTTCCACCAACTCCAGGTGCCCCCGTTCCAGAGCCACATCCAGCGGCCGGTTGCCCGCCGTGTCGGGCGTGTCGAAAGGCACTCCGGCAGCCAAGAGCACGGCCGCCGTTTCAATACTCGCCCGCTGCGATGCGGCCAGCGTATGCATCGCGGTTCGGCCATCGCGGTCGGTGGCTGCGGGCTCGGCACCGCGAGTGAGCAGGAGCCGAATCACTTCCACGGGGGCATTGGGCGCCGCGTGATGCAGCACCGTCTGTCCCGACAGATCGGTAGTGGCGATGTTGGCACCCGAATCGAGCAACCACTGCACGAAGGCCGTATTGCCGCGCGCCGCCGCCGACGCGGCGAGCAGCGCCGTGAGGCCGGACCCATCGGCATCTTCCACGCGCGCCCCCCTTGCGAGGACCATTGGCGCGGTGGTCAGCAACGCATTGAGGTCTTGCCCGTTGCGAATGATCTCCACCAGCATCGGGCTGTTGTTGAAGCTACGGTTGAAGCCGTCCAACCGCATCTCCGGCCGCGTCTGAAGGATCTCCTGGAACAAGCCCGGTGCACTCGTCGCCGTGAAGACCAGCAAATCCCGCACGGTTCGATCGTCCGCCTTCTGCAATGCATCCGCGAGCGTTCCGCGCGGATCGAAATCGGAAAAACCGGTCTCACTCAGCAGTGCGGCCTGCTCTGGCGTGAGCCGCGCCTGGGACGCGGAGTCAGGGTCGCGAGAACAACCTGCCACCGTCGCGGCCAGGGCCGCCGCGAGCACGGCACACGCCGTGAAGGTGCGCAGAAAATACCTCACGAAACTCAATAACGGCGGGCCATCGTTCATGGGGTGGAGGCTAAGTTGCCTGGTTGAGTTGTTTGGCGGCGAATCAGGCGGGCTGTCCCAGGCTGGCTGGTGAGAAAACTCAAGACAAGCGTCTGGGCTGTGCGGTCTCTCGCAACGAGGCCGCCGTTTGGTGCCGATTGGCAAGACTCAGGGTGGCATGAAATGGCATCTTGCCGCAGCATGAAACGTCAAAACAAATCATGATCGAGAAGGCCATGGCGACCACTGACCGCGAGAGTTTCTCTTCCCAGGCTGCGCTTGAGGTGCTCGCGGCGCTGCGCCAGATCGCCGAAAGCCATTCAGAGGATCCAGGGTCACCCATTAGCCGCCCGTTTGCAAGAGCGCGCAGTTGACCTTAGGCGCGCACCGCGCGCCCATCTTTTCTTCTGATCACGCCTGCCTCGACACTTCCGGGATGCGTCGTCAATGTGGTTGTCGTCCCTCGGCCCAGTCCTGGCCAGGGCGCACCAGTCACCCATCAGGTTCAAGGCGTGCCGCCATGCTGCCGCGGCGCCCCTGGCGAGTTCTCCTCGCCCCAGACATTCCTCAGTGCCCAGCGTGCTCCACGCGGTGG
>Ga0068877_10003865_pt1 | contig 11830 bp, 12 predicted proteins | sample NOAtaG_FD_66437 | JGI IMG/M metagenome (GOLD analysis project Ga0068877, IMG submission 66437) | Freshwater lake microbial communities from Lake Erie, under a cyanobacterial bloom - NOAA_Erie_Diel6S_1000h metaG | ecosystem: Environmental > Aquatic > Freshwater > Lake | place: USA: Ohio, Lake... | reverse complement strand
TCACCCATTCGGGCGGATGCAGGTCTTCACGGCGCGATTGCCCCCGGCCATGGACCGGAAGAGCCCCGGCAGCTCGTCGAGGGAGGCCTCGCCATCGACGAAGTCGGCGGCCAGGACGACACCGCGCTCGATCCGGTCCAGCGCCGCCCGGATGGACCTCGGTGTGTGGTGGAAGCTGGCCAACAGCGTGAGGTTCGAATAGTGCAGCAGGCCGGTGTCGAGGGTCACCGTGGCGCCCGACGGGCAACCCCCGAAGAAGTTCACCCTGCCTCCCTTGCGCACCAGCCGGGTCGCCGCCTCCCAGGCCGGGGGCTTGCCGACCGCCTCGAACACGGCATCGAACGCGGATTCAGGAACCCCGGATCGGACGGCCGCCTCGAGGTCTTCGCGCCCCTCCATGTCGACCACCACGGTGGCCCCGAGCCGCCGGGCCAGGGCGAGCCGGGCACCGCCGCGACCGGCCACGGCCACCTCGCATCCCGCCTCCACGGCCAGCGCCACGGCGAAGAGCCCGATCGGACCCGCCCCCATCACCAGCACGCGCTCACCCCGGCGGAGGGTGAGGTCGCCGATGCCCTGCACCACGCAGGCGAGGGGCTCGGTCAGCGCGGCGGCCTCGAACGGGGTCTCGGGTCGCAGGGCCAGCAGGTTGGCCGAGACGATCCGGGCCGGCACCACGATCGCCTCCGCATAGGCTCCGTTCAAGAAGAGCAGGTCATCGCAGAGGTTCTCCTGCCCACCCCGGCAGCGGTCGCACCGGCCGCAGGGGGCCGAGTTGGCGCCCACGACGCGGTCACCCGCCTGGACGCCCCGGACCCCGGGAGCCGTCTCCACCACGGTGCCCGCCCATTCGTGGCCGAAGAGGCACGGAGGCGTGAGCATCCGAGCGTGGTAGCCGCGCCGGTAGACCTTGAGGTCGGTGCCGCAAGTCAGCGCCGCGCCGATGCGCACCCGCACCTCGCCCGGCCCGAGGGGTTTCTCCCCGACGGTTTCCACGCGGAGATCCTCCCGACCATGCAGCACTGCCGCCTTCATCGGGCCGAGACTTCCCCGAGCCGGCCCCGGCCGGCCAGCAGGAAACCGGAGGGCCGCTGGCCCGATGCCGCATGCCTGGAACGGCGCGGCGCGAAGGATCGGCCGGGAACGTCAGGATTGGAACCGTCGCCCCGGGGGCTGGGAACTGACGAGAGGGGATCGGAGATTGGGGGGATGGTCCGGGAAATCGGTCGGGAAAATCCTTTGGGGACCCGCGATGAAAATCCCGCTGCCTCCGGGCTGAAGTGGTGGAGCCGAGGAGATTCGAACTCCTGACCCCCACAATGCCATTGTGGTGCTCTACCAACTGAGCTACGACCCCACTGGCCCGAAAGCGGGGCGCACTCTAGGAAGTTCACCCCGACTGTCAAAGGACTTTTCCAAAAACTTTCGCTCCGCACGCCCAACCAACTGCCGGAGCGGGCGGATTTCCACGGTCTAGGGTGATCCGGCCGAAGCTCCGGCGGCGCCCCCGGCGATCCCATCCACCATCCGCACCAGACGTCGGCCGTACTCCACGAAGTTGGCCCGGAGCGCCTCGTCGGGAGGCGGCACCGCCGCTCCGCTGGCGTCATGGAACACCGCCACCATGTGGGGCTCGATGCTCAGGGCACCGGCGTAGCCACGGCGGAAGGCATCCTCCAGGATGCGTTGGACGGCCCCATCGCCCTCGCCGGGCCAGTGGTAGTCGGCGTCGTTCTTCGCCGTGACCCACCGGGCGTCCTTGATGTGGATGTGCTCCGACACGTCACGGACCTGCGTCCAGAACTCCCACGGATCCTGGCGGGGCCGGGGCTCCGGGCGGGTGCGGTCGGGATTGAAGACCGGGTTGGCCGTGTCGAAGACCCACTTCAGGCCCGGGACCGCCTCCAGCAGGCGCAGCGCATGGCGCCAGCTCATGCCGCCGTAGTTCATGCAGTTCTCGTGCAACGGCTGGATGCCGGCGTCGAGGAAACGCCGGGTCACCTCGCGCATCCGCCGGAAGCGTTCCTCCTCCATCAGGTCGGCCCCCTCGACCACCTTGTAGCTCATCACTCGGACATACCGCGAACCCAGCCGCCGCATGCGGGGGATCGCCCGCTCGACCTCGGCCAGCGTGATCTCGAAGGGGTCCTCCACGTTCTTGGCCCAGTTGCCGATGGTGGAGGCGAAGCAGTACACCGAGACGCCAGCCCGGCCGAGCATCTCCTCGACCCGGTCGAAGGCGGCATCGGGCAGGTCGTGCAGGTTGGCCTTGGGAAATCCCTCGAGGGTGATGTTGCGGGCCTCGAGGTGCTTCCAGCCCAGGTCATGGGCCGCCTGGATCTGGGACTCGAGCCGGTTGCCGGCCTCGTCGCCGATGCCGCAGTACAGGGAGGGAAAACTCATGGGTGGAGGCTACGGCCCTCCCGGCCAAAAGGCCACTCCCGGCAGACCCCGTCGGGGCCCGGTCCCACAACGAATCAGGCCACCCTTGCGGGTGGCCTGGTCTGAGATGGATTCCGAGCAGGGATCGCCGGCGGGGCCGGGATCACTTCCGCTTCTTCGGGGCGCTCGCGGCCGCCTTGGCGGCGTCCTTCTTGCGGATGAGGTAGGCTTTGCGGCGGGCCCGTTTCTGGATTTTGTTGGATTGTTGTCCCATGGCTCGGATTTACTTTCGCGGATGTTAGTTCTCTGGGGCGGGAAGATGAAAGAGCGACGCGGAGCCTTCAACCTCTTTCTCGGTCTGCTGGTGCTGGCCACGTGGATCCAGGGACTCGTCGGCATCGCCGCCGCAGCCACCCCGGAGGAGAAGCGGCACGAGAAGGAACTGGAGCACCAGAAGAAGATCGAGGCCAAGCAGATGTCGCAGATCCGCGTCTACCGCGAGGTCACCGACTTCTCCGGCCGCGCCAGTGAACTCGGCACCCTCGGGGTCAACAAGGCGACGGTGGGCCGGTCCGACCCGGTCGAGATGACCGTCCAACGCGACGCCGTGCTCGACGAGCGGGACGTCAAGCGGGCGACCTTCATCGAGCAGCGCGACCAGACCTTCTCCGTGGCCGTCGAGTTCGTGCAGCGGGGCACCATGGTGCTCCACATGAACTCGGTGGCGGCCAAGGGCAAGCGCCTGGTCATCGCGGCCCGTTGGTCGGACGGCACCAACGTCTTCAATCGCTGGATCGCCGCGCCCCTCATGCGGCGGGCGCTCGACCAGGGGGTCCTGTTGTTCACGCCCGACATGTCCCGCGAGGAGGCCATCGTCTTCGTCCGGGGCCTGAACAACGTGGCCGTCAAACTCAAGAACCAGGCCAAGCCGCCGAAAGAGAAAAAGACCAAGCCGGCCGACGCGGCCGCGGGCGGCACCAATGCTCCCGCCAACCCCGCCGACGGCCAGAAGCCCAAGGGCTCCAAGGCGAAGGACCCGAAGGCCGACACCAAGCTCAAGCGGGAATTCGACCCCTTCCAAGGACAGTGATCCGGACGCTCCTCCCCCTCCTCTGGCTGGGGACGGCCTTCGGCCTCGGGGCCCAGCCGTTCCGCCTGCCCACGGCCAACCGCGCACTGCTCGACCCGGACGGCGGGGCCGAGCGCTACTTCGTCGGCACCGCCGGCAAGCCCTGGACCAGCGGACAGTTCGGGTGCGTCCGGTCCGGGGGATCCCAACTGCACGAGGGCCTGGACATCCGCCCCCTGCAGCGCGACCGGCGCGGCGAACCGCTCGACGACGCGCTGTGCGCGGCCGCCGGCACGGTGGCCTATGTGAACACCCGGCCGGGCCTCTCCAACTACGGCAACTACGTGGTGGTCCGGCACGCGATCGACGGGCTTGAGGTCTTCACCCTCTACGCGCACCTGGCGTCCGTGGCCCAGGGCGTCCGGGCCGGCACGGCGGTCCAGGCGGGCCAACCGCTCGGGCGCCTGGGGCGCACCTCCAACACCCGCCAGCGCATCACGCCCGACCGGGCCCACCTGCACTTCGAGATCACCTCGATGGTGGCCTCGCGCTACGCCGCCTGGCACCGGGCCAACCTGGGCGACACCCGCAACGACCACGCCAACTTCAACGGCCGCAACCTGGTCGGCTTGGATCCGGCGACGGTGTTCCGGGCCCAGGCCGGTGCCGGCACCGGATTCCAACTGACCCGGCACCTGCGGGAGACGCCCGAGCTGGCCCGGGTGCTCATCCGGAAGTCGACGATCGACTGGGTGCGGCGCAACCCCGGCGCCGTCGAGGCCAACCCGACGGCCCAGCGCCAGGGTGTCGCGGCGTGGGAGTTGGCGCTCGGATTCAACGGCATCCCGCTGCGGGCCATCCCGAGGGCCGCCTCCGAGATCGCGGGCCAGACCGGCACGGTCCGGTTGCTTGGGGTCAATCCCAAGACCCTCGAGCAGTTCCCCTGCGGCAAGCTGGTCTTCAAGCGGGGCCAGGTGTGGACCCTGACGGCCAAGGGGCAGCAGCACCTCGAGCTGCTGGCCTACTGAGTGGAGTCCTGGGATGGGTCCGCCGCCGAAGGATCCGGCACTCCCGTCGGCACCGCATCCCCGACCGCGCCGACTCCCGCCGCATGGGCCGGCAGGGGCGGAGGCACCAGGGGCATCGGTGACTCGTGGTCGAGATGGTCCCGGCAGCAGGCGAAGAACTCCTCGCGGGTCGTCGCCCGGCGGATGCGGTGCAGGAAGTCCGGGTGGACGCCCTCGCCGATGAAGTTCATGTACTTCTTCATCTTCTCCACCTGCAGGCGCTCCCGGAAGCCCGCCGAGGGCCTCGTGGATTCGTACAGGTCGGTGATGTAGTCGAGCACCTCCCGCCCGAGCGGCGACCGCCAGGTGCCGGTGCTGCGGTGCTGGCGGATCTGGTCGAAGATCCACGGGTTGCGGATGCAACCCCGGCCGATCATCAGGCCACGGGCCCCCGTCTCGCCCAGGACCTGCCGGGCCCGCTCCGGCGAATGCACGTTGCCATTGGCCAGCACCGGGCAAGGCATCGCCTCGACGGCGCGGGCGATCCAGTCGGTGCGCACCTCGGTGCGGTACATGCCGCTGACCGTGCGCCCATGCACCGTCAGGAGGTCGATCCGGTGGCGCGCGAAGAGTTCCAGCAGGGCGTCCCATCCGGAGTCGTCGGCGAAGCCCACGCGGGTCTTCACCGTGAAGGGCACCGAGGTGACCACCTGCCGGAGCGTGCCCAGGATGGCGTCGATCCGGTGTGGCTCCCGCAGCAGGCCGCCACCGGCGCACTTGCGGTACACCACCGGCGCAGGGCAGCCCAGGTTGAGGTCCACCGCCGCCACCGGGTACCGCTGCAGCTCGACCGCCGCCTTGGCCAGCGCCACGGGATCGTTGCCGATGAGCTGGGCGATGGCAGGCCGGCCCGTCGGATTCTCGACCAGCGACCTCAGGATGGGCGCGTCGAGCGTGCTCGTGCCATGCACCCGGAAATACTCGGTCCAGTAAAGGTCCGGCCCGCCCCGGCGCGCCAGCACACCCCAGAACGGGAGGTCGGTGACATCCTGCATCGGGGCCAGCGCCAGCACCGGCCCGGGCCGCGCCAGGATCGACCGGAGATCCCGGGGCATCCCTGACGGGAAACCGACGGCCGGGGCATGCGGGGAAGAAACCCCGGCGGTGGACGATGCATCCATCGGGGCGTTTCCGGGATCAATCCTCGGCCTTCGAATCGCGGCTGAGCAGGTCGTGCACGGCGCGCCGCACGTCCTTGCCCTCGTGCAGCATGGCGTACACCTCGGCGAGGATCGGCGCATCGACCCCGAGCCGCCGGGCCAGGGCCCAGGCCGACCTGGCCGTCGGGTGGCCCTCCACCGCCGAGACCGACTCGGCAAGCACCTCGGCCACGGGGCGGCCATGTCCGACGCTTTCGCCGAACCCGCGGTTGCGGCTGAGCTTGGAGAAACAGGTCAGGACCAAGTCCCCAAGCCCGCTGAGGCCGGCGAAGGTCTCGGGCCGCGCCCCGCAGGCCACCCCGAGCCGGGTCATCTCGGACTTGCCCCGGGTGACGAGGGCGGCCTTGGCGTTGTCGCCGTAGCCCAGCCCGTCGCAGACCCCCGCCGCGATGGCGATGACGTTCTTGAGCGCCCCGCCCAGTTCCACGCCGATCAGGTCGGTGCTCCGGTACACGCGGAACTCGGGCCGATGGAAGAGTCCCTGGACCGTCCGGGAGACGGCCTCGTCGCGGCTGGCCACCACCACGGCCGTGGGGATGCCCCGGGCGACCTCGAGGGCCAGCGAGGGCCCGGACAGGGCCGCGACCTGACGGCCCGGCGACACCGCGTCGAGGATGCCCGTCATCGTGAGGCCGGAGGAGAACTCGATGCCCTTGGTGACGCTGACGACCGGGCCGCCGAAGCCGGCGAGGTGGCCGGCCACGTCGCGGAAACCCTTGGAGGGCACCGCCAGCACCACGGCCTCGGCACCGGAGACGGCGGCGTCCAGGTCCGGCTCGAAGGACCAGTTGCCGGTCAGCGGGATGCCCGGCAGGAAGCGTTCATTGCTCCGGGCACCGGCCAACTCCGCCAGATGCCGGGCCCGATGCCCCCAGAGCCGCACCGCGTGCCCATTGCGGGAAAGCACCAGGCCCAGCGCCGTGCCCCAGGCACCCGCTCCCAGGATGGTCACCTTCATGACACCGGGGCCTTGGGTTTGCCGAAGCGATGCTCCGTCCCGGCCCGGAGCCGTTCGATGTTGGCGCGATGCCTCCAGACCGCCATCGCCGCGAGCACCGAGGTGAATCCCACCAGCGGCCAGCGGGTGGGCCCGGTCACCGTGGAAGCCGTGGCGACGGGCAGCACGACCGCCGCGGCGATTGAGGCGAGCGACACGTACCGGCCTGCGAAGAACACCAGCAGCCACGTGACGACGGTGACGGCGAAGGCCGGCGGGATGAGCGCCGCCATGGCGCCGGCCGAGGTCGCCACGCCCTTGCCCCCCTTGAAGCCAAGCCAGCAGGTGTAGTTGTGGCCGAGCACCGCCCCGAGGGCCGCCAGCGCCGGCAAGGCGGGCGAGTCGGCGGGCGTCAACGCCACGGCCAGTTCCGGGGCGAACCGCACCGCCAGGGCCCCCTTGAGCAGGTCCACGAGCAGCACCAGGGAGCCCGGTCCCCTGCCCAGCACCCGGAAGACATTGGTGGCCCCGATGTTGCCGCTGCCGGCCCGGGTGATGTCCACCCGCATGGCCCGCGCCACCAGGAATCCGGTCGGAAGCGAGCCGGCCAGGTAGGCCAGGGCCAGCGTGATGGAGGAGGCGGCAACCATGTCGGTCGAGGTTGTACGGGGCAACCGCCCATCGAGCCAAGCGCGACTTGGCCGCAAAAACTCCTTGAGCCCACCCGTCGGGTTTGCGTTCATTCGCGTCCGCGCTCACGGTCTCCGTGCAGCGGCGACCGTGGTAGGATGCCGGAGCGGTCAATCGGAACAGACTGTAAATCTGTCAGGCTAACGCCTTTCGGTGGTTCGAATCCACCTCCTACCACCACCGTTTTCCTTCTTCCCCCGACGTTCACGGTCGTCGGTTTTTCTGGCTCCGGGCTTCCTCCCACCCGGTGGCTCATTCCGTGGGTGTTGCCCGGTCGGGTCCTTCCCGGGTCCGGCCATCGTTCAAGGCAGGCTTTCCGGGGATCGAACGTGAGGATCCCGATCCGGCGTTGGCGTTTCCGCGGAACCGGTCCGGTGGGTGCGTCCGCACCGGACCACGGCGCGCGTCACTGCACCGGATAGTCGCGCATCATGGCCACGAGGGCGTCGACGTCCGGGCTCTCGGCCGTGCGCACGTAGTGGCCGCTGGTGCAGACCCCGCACAGCACGCTGGCCGCGTTGTCGAGGCCGAGCAGCTTGCCCAGGCAGAAGCCGCTGTTGAAGTGGTCGCCCGCGCCGGTGGTGATCTTGGGCTTCCTGCAGACCGGTCCCTCGACCACGGAGGCCACACCGCCTGAGACCGCCAGCGCGTAGGCCACCGGGTGCACCACCAGCGTGTCCACCGGCACCCGCTGCTGGATGGCCACCGACAGCTCGGCCAGGCCCTTCCAGTCGCGCGGCGAGGCGTCCAGGCCCAGCACGCCGGCGATCTCGTAGGCCTCCTTTTCGTTGAGCCCAAGGATCACGTCGAAGCGGCTCTGGAACTTCACGATGAGATCCAGCGCATGGCGGATGTCCTCACGGGTGCGCTTCTCGGGGTCGGCCAGGTCGAAGAAGATCTTCCGGCGCGGTCCCTGCAACGAGGGCATCAGCTCGGCGTGCAGGCTCTCCCAGATCGCCGACATGTGCGGCAGCATCGTCCAGTTGACGAAGGCCACCAGGCTCGAGGCCGCGAACTTGGCCGCGAACTTCTCCTTGCCGTAGCGCTGGCAGAGGTTGTCCCAGTGGATTTGCTTGAGGGTGTAGTGCTTGCCCACCATCAGCTTGCCGTCCTCGAACTCGAGGGCGTCGGTGAAGCCGGGCTCGCCGATGGTGTGCACCTCGGCGCGGGCGGCGAAGGGCTCGAACACCGGGTGCAGCGCCGGCCAGCCCAGCGACCCCACGTAGGTGACCCGCAGGCCCAGGCTCGCCAGCGCGTTGGCCATGATCGGGCCGTTGCCGCCCAGCTTGGTCAGCACGTTGACCAGCTCCACGTTGGTGCTCCGGCCCGCGGCTGCAGCCAGGCGCTGGGCATAGGCGGCGATGGTCGGGATGCGGTCGAAGCGGACGGCATCGTAGCGCTTGTCCACCACGTGCAGGATCTCGTCCACGAAGCCGTCGAGACCGACAAAGGCGGTCAGGGACGGCACTTGGGCCGCGGCGGCGGCCAGGCGGGAGGCGACGGAGGCGCGGAATTCAGGCGTGTTGAGCATGGTCGGTGTCTTCGGCGACTGCCGGAGACGGGCCGAATATGGCCCATGACCGGCCGGGGTGAAGCCGGAAAGAGCCCCGGCGGACACGGCCGACAGGGAGATGTCCGACCGCGGCGGGAAGCCTCACGCCCACCGCCGGGCCTCAATCGACCCCGACCCCGAGCACCTCCAGCAACCGGTCCAGCTCGCCGTCGTTGTGGAGTTGGACCTCGAAGCGCCCGCCGAGCCCGGCGCGGTAGTGCAGGACCACGCGCAGGCCGACCCGTTCGCGGATGCGGTTCTCGAGGTCGGCCAGGTGCGGGTCGACCGGGGGCTCGACCACCTTCGGTCGCGGATCCGCCTTGGCGCCCTTGCCCAACGATCCCTGCGCCGAGACCGCCGCCTCGAGCTGGCGCACCGTCCAGCCGCCCCGCAGGGACAGGCGGGCCAGCGTCTCCTGCCGCTCGGGGTCGTCGGCCCCGAGGATCACCTTGGCATGCCCGACCGAGAGCGAGCCGTCGCGCACGGAGGCCTGGATCGACGCGGGCAGCTTGAGCAGTCGGGTGGCGTTGGCGATGACCGCCCGGCTGCGGCCCACCTTGATGCCGACCTGCTCCTGCGTGAGGGAGAACTGGGTCATCAACTGCTGGTAGCCAAGCGCCTCCTCGATGGGATTGAGGTTCTCGCGCTGGAGGTTCTCGATGAGGGCCAGCTCGAGCACCTCGAGGTCGGTGGCCAGGCGTTCGATCACCGGCACCTCCGCCAAGCCCACCAGGCCGGCCGCGCGCCAGCGCCGCTCGCCGGCGATCAGCTCGAAGTGGTCGCCCACCGGCCGCACCACCAGGGGCTGGATGATGCCCTGCTCCCGGATGGAGTCGGCCAGTTCCTGCAGGGATTCGGCCGGGAAATCCCGGCGGGGCTGGAGCGCCGACGGACGGATCCGCTCACGCGGCACCTTGCGCACCACCGATCCCGGGGGCGGAGGCGGAGGTGGAGGGGCCGGGACCGGCGGAGGCTCCTGGCCGACCGGGGCCAGAGGCGGGGTCGCGGTTCCTGCTGGCGCGGCCGGGGACGGCGGCGGGGCGAAGGGCGACTTCAACCCCACCCCCATCAGGGCTCCCAATCCCCGTCCCAAGGCCGGTCTCGACATGCCAGCGACTGTAGGGACCGACCGATCCGGGAGGCAAAAAGGATTTCCGGCCGGAACCGACGTTTCCGCACCGGACCGTCACCGCATCACGGACGGATGGCCTGGAAGATCGTCCGCGCCATGAGGGTCGCCCCGGCGGCGTTGGGATGGATCTTGTCGGGGAACATCTCGGGATACCCCGTGAGCGCGTCGTTGAGGTCGATGACCGGCACCTTCTTGTCGTTGGTCACCTCCATCAGGGCCGGAATCACCCCGTCGTCCAGGGTCTGGCCCGTGATGCCCCAGGTGTCGGCGTACACCGGCACGGGCAGGCACACCCAGACCTGTGGCTTGGACTTGAGCCCCCGGAACTGCTCGAGCATCCACCGGGCCTCCTGCTCGAAGAACTCCTGACTCTTCCAGTTCTGGGGCTTGGTGTCGTTGGTTCCCAGCTTGAGGATGACCAGGTCGGGCTGCCACGCGACCGCCGCCTTGAACTCGTCGGTGTTGGCGTAGGGCAAATCACCGACCCGGCTGAGGGTCGCGCCGCTGCGACCGAAATTGCGCACCTCGAAACGGTTGCCCAGCAGCTCGCCCAACTGCTTCGGGTAGTTGTTCTTCTCGCGGTCCTCGACGCCGGCTCCATGCGTGATGCTGTCGCCCACGCAGGCCACCTTGATGATGCGCCAGCCGCCCTTCCGGTCCTCGAAGTCCTCGATCTTGATGAGCTCGGGCCGCAGCTTGCGACGGCAGCCCCAGGAGAGCGCCCCGGCCGCCAGCGGCATCAGGGTCAGGAAGTCGCGACGTTTCATCCGCCCGGATGAAAGCGGGGACCGGCCCGCGCCCGCAAGCGGCCTCTTCGACGGGGATCCCCGAATGATCGGCGTCGGGAGCGCTCCTCAGGCCGCCGGCTTGCCGGGCACCCGGTGCTTCAGGACCGCCTGGGTCTGGTCGGCGCGGAAGCGCTCGTAGGCCGCCCGGAACTGCGGGTGCTTGTTCCCGAGGATGGCGACCGCCAGGAGCGCGGCGTTGATCGCGCCGGCCTTGCCGATGGCCATGGTGCCGACGGGGACGCCCCCGGGCATCTGCACGATGCTCAGCAGCGAATCCATGCCGTTGAGCGCCTTGGACTGCACAGGCACACCGAGGACCGGCAACGCCGTCTTGCTCGCACACATGCCCGGCAGGTGGGCCGCCCCGCCCGCCCCGGCGATGATGACCTCGATCCCCCGCCCCGCCGCCGCCGCCGCGTACTCGAAGAGCAGGTCCGGCGTCCGGTGGGCGCTCACGACCGAGGCCTCGTAGGGCACGCCCAGCGCCGCCAACTGCAGCGCCGCCGCCTCCATCGTCTCCCAGTCCGACTGGGAACCCATGATGATGCCGACCAGCGGGGAACTCATGAAGGTTGAGGGTGGCCTCTCCGCGGAGGGAGATTCAAGCCTCCCGGCAGGCCGTCACCAACCGGCGGTGCGGTCGGTTTTGAACCGGAAGCGGGTCTGGGACTGGTAGGGCTTCCCGGGACGAACCACGGTGGATGGAAACTCCGGACGGTTGGGGGAATCCGGGAAGTGCTGCGTCTCGAGACAGAAGGCGCCGTGCCGCGGCTGGTGCACGCCATCGAAATGATTGGCGGTGTACAGCTGGACGCCGGGCTCGGTGGTTTGACAGGACAACTGCCGGCCGCAGTTCCGCTCGATGACCTTTGCCGCCCAGGCCAACCCCTCGACCGGGCGACGGAGGACGAAGTTGTGGTCGTAGCCCCTTGGGCCGCGGATGTCGCCGATGCGCTCGCCGATTCGGCGGAGGTCCCGGAAGTCGAGAGGCGTGCCCACCACCGATGCCAGTTCCCCGGTGGGAATGAGGGCGCCATCCGTCGGGGTGTAGTG
>Ga0068877_10003859_pt1 | contig 11835 bp, 11 predicted proteins | sample NOAtaG_FD_66437 | JGI IMG/M metagenome (GOLD analysis project Ga0068877, IMG submission 66437) | Freshwater lake microbial communities from Lake Erie, under a cyanobacterial bloom - NOAA_Erie_Diel6S_1000h metaG | ecosystem: Environmental > Aquatic > Freshwater > Lake | place: USA: Ohio, Lake... | reverse complement strand
GAGGTGGTGTCATCATCCGGAGAGGTGCGTCGCATCACCACTGCTCCGCTCACCAACTCCAATGTTTTTGTGTTCGATCAGAACCTGAAGAACAACTCCTTCTTCTCCCTGACCAATACGAATGTCACCCGCGACGGTGAATTCTACGATGCAAATGTCACAGCTACCGAATTTGAGTTCCGCGACCGCAAGAACAACTATCGCGTCCAGGGCAGTGGAGCGGTGTCGCAGAAGTATGGACGCAACCGGCCCGATGACCCCTATGGATTCCGGCAGTCACTGGGAATAGCCAAGGTCAGCGGCAACTGGCTTTGGGAAGCCTGGCAGTGGATGGAAACGGATACCTATGATCCCAACGACATGGGATTCCTGGAGGCCAACAACTCCGTGGGATACTATTTGTCTACCGGCTACAACATCTATGAGCCCTTTGGAAAGTTCAACAGCTTATGGAGTAATCTCGAGTTTGTCTACACGAAACTTTACAATCCCAACACATTTACAGACCTGTATTTTGTAGGTAATGTGGGTATGACTACCCGCAAGTTCTTTACGTTCAACATCCAGGGCGAATATCAGCCGCTGCGGGGTTATGACTACTTTGAGCCGCGTGTGGATGGGCGTTTCTTCAGGACGTTCAGCTATGCTCAGGGGGGAGGCTGGATCAGCACCGATTACCGCAAGCGGCTGGCACTCGACCTCGGGTCCTGGTTGTCCGACTACGAGAACCCCGGCCGGGTGCAATTCAATTGGCGTGTGTCTCCGCGTTTTCGGGTGAATGATCACCTCATGCTGATTTACGTGTACAGCAGGCAAAACCATTTTAACGACATCGGCTTTGCAACATTCGATGATGCAGGTGAGCCGGTTTTTGGCACCCGCGATGTGGTTGCCCACACCAATGTGCTCACTGTAACATACGCCTTTAACCCCTTCATGAATATCAACTGCAGGGTGCGGCACTACTGGGGATACTCGGATTATTCGGCGTTTCACAGCTTAATGCCGGATGGTAACATGGGCCCCACCGACTTTCCCGGCTTCCCCGACAGCAATGGCGAGCAATCTTCCATTTCGTTGGCCGACCGCAGTTTCAGCTCCTTCACAGTGGACCTGTTCTACCGCTGGAACTTCCGTCCGGGCAGCGAACTCATCTTTGCCTGGAAGAATGCCATCATAGACGAGACGCGGGGTCAGGCGATTCCCTCTTCACTGGTCGATAATGTGGACTACGTTTTCGGGCTTCCTCAGGCCAACAGCGTGAGCATCAGGTTGGTGTATTTTCTCGACTACCGCATCCTGACCGGGCGAAAGGGAGAGGCCATCACCCGGAATTCCCTAAATTAGGCCTCCCCGGCAACCGGAGAGGAGATTTCCCCAGGCACGCGTGCAACCCTGGGCGGAGGAGCCGGGTTATTGTGTCTGGATGCAGGACATCAAGGATATCATCGCAGGCTGTGTTCGTGGCGAAAAGCGCCATCAGGATGCCCTGTACAAGAAATTCTCTTCCCTGTTGTTCGGTATTTGCCTGCGTTATACCAAGAACAGGATGGAAGCGCAGGATGTGCTGCAGGAGGTTTTTGTGAAAGTGTTTAAAAACATCCACACCTACCAGCACGATGGGAGTTTTGAGGGCTGGTTGAGGCGGATTGCCGTCAATACCTCCATCACCAACTACCGGAGAAACCAGAAGCACGCCTACCAGGCTGATATTGATGAGATCGTGGCCCACAACGATGAGCCCGTTCATATGGAAGATCTGGAGTACACAGCAGAGGAGATGATGACTTGCATCCAGCGGCTGCCATCAGGATACAGGACTGTATTCAACCTCTATGTGATAGAGGGAATGATGCATAAGGAAATTGCGGATATGCTGGGCATTGATGTCAATACATCGAAGTCGCAGCTTTCAAGAGCGAAGTCCTACCTGCAGCGGGAATTAACAGACTTGAGTAAGATAAAAATGCAACACGCATGATGAGTGACGAGAAATTTTTTGGCCATGTGAGACAAGTTCTGCATGACTACGCCCCGGAGGTGCCTGCGGGTGTTTACGGGCAGATGCGCCGGCGGGTATGGATGGGCCAATTCCTCCGATTCCGGTCCGGCCAGCTGAACATCTGGTACCTCCTGCTGGCAGGCACACTGGCCGCCGGTGTTTGGTTGGCCACTGGCAACGAGCCTGTTCAGGCCATGGGTTCTGACATCCGGGAAATCCGGATTCCTCCATCCGTATGGACGGCAGCATGTGCTGGCGGCCAGGAGCGCACCACCTCCTCCCCGCGTAAGTCTTGCGGAATGACCTGCGCCAGCACTAATAAAGCAGAAAATATCCTCAAGTCGGATGCCGGGATCACCGATCCCTCCCCCACGACGACCCCTGGCGCCTCATCGGGTGCCGAGTATCAGGCGATCACCGGAGAGCAGCAGGCGCAACCCAGCGCTGCCCCTCAAGCTGCCGATATGAAATCCGCCCCGAAAGGCAGGAAGATGAGTCCACCAATCTTCCGGGATAAGAAGTAAAAGCACAGCCGCTATCTTAGCCCGGTAGCCCCGGGACAGGATGAATTCAGGTGCATCACGAATAAGCAGGAGCAGCAGGTCAGTGGCCGTGCTGCTCTTGCTTTTTCTCCCCCTGCTTTCCCAAGGGTTTTCCGGACCGGCCGATACCCTGATCGTAGATGGTGAGGTGATCTACATCGAGCCGCAGGAAAAATGGGTGGATGCGGATTCAATGGAGCAATCAGCCCGTGAGGATCGCCGGAAAGCCGCCCGCAGGCATTCGTTTTCGGTCGGGCTGGTCGCAACGGCTCAATTCCAGCATCAGCGTTGGGACGGCTCCGCTGATTTTCAACCCACAGATGTTTTTCTCGATGATGCGGGTTCCTGGTCCGTCATGCCCGCAGCGGATATCGAAGTCGCCTGGTCTGTCATCCCACACCTGTCGGTGGTTTCCGGAGTGGCCTTGCGCACGATGCGTTTCAATTGGCAGAAGCCAGATCCGGCGGATATCGCACCAGATGAAAACCGCTACCGTTTTGAGAACAGGGAAGGGGAACTCTGGCAGCTGGCTCTCCTCGAAGTAGGTCCGGGTTTCGAAACGGACACCATGCAGATCGGGCTGGTCAGCCAGCGCATGTCTGCCCGCTTCATTCAGTTTCCCGCTATGCTCCGCTACAGCTTCGATGTGCGGGATGAATGGCAGGTTCACGTGGACGCTGGTGCACACCTGCGTGTGCCAGTCGGTTCTTCGGACTCCGGAGGTGACCTCTCGCTGGCTATGCTCCGAACAGATGGGAGCATCAGGTTCATGCCAGTGCGCGATCAGTACCTCAGTCCACCGCGCCTGGCCCTGGCCCTGCAGGCCGGTGTATTCCGCAAGGTTGACCGCCACTGGTCCGTCAGCGCCCGCCTTGGAACTCTTCCGGTGCCCGTGGCGCAATGGCGAGGTCCGGACTGGCGGCTGTCCACCCGCGACTTCTTTATAGGTATCGGAATCCATTACACGAGAGAGGGCTGAAGCAACCTCAAGGGCTTCCCGCCCGTCAGGCATTGTGGAAAAGGGCGTGGATTACCAGGAGAAAGGAGAGGCGAATAAAGTTGTCCATTTCATTGCTTTTATGTTAATTAGAGCTCAGAATTCAAGCATGTTGAACAACATCACGGCATCTTTCGCAGGCCTTGTCATCACAGTGGGGGCATGTGCCCAGCTCCAGAATGGGGGCTTTGAGACATGTTCGTCATTTCCTTCAAACACAGGCCAGTGGCAGGTTGTGCAGGGGTGGAACAATGCGGGCAGCATGGTGGCTTCTCCCGATTATTACCACTATTCAGGGTCTTCTGCGGCTGATCTTCCCGAAACACCACTTGCCCTCGTGGAGGCCTGGGATGGCGAAGCCGTGATGGGTTTTATTGCCTGCGGCCGCCAAAATACCAACCTCCGTGAATACATCACCGGCGTGTTCTCAGAGCCGATCAAGGTGGGCAACCGCTACCGGCTCACCTTCCGGATTACCAACGGTGAGCGCACGTTCTTCAGCACAGCCGGCCTGGCGGTGAAAGGGCTGGGAGTCCATTTCTCCACCACGCAGCCCGTTCAGGAAGCCCAGCTCCCCCTCAATCTGCAACCGCAGTGGATAGTTTCTGAGGTCTTGTATTCGCCTGAGTGGCAGACATTCACGTTCACTTTTGATGCAGAGCAGCCATATCTCTACCTGACCGTTGGGGTTTTCGGCGATGATTCAGACAAAGAAATCGTGGTCGCCGATGGCGATGATCCGGTGTACGCCTACTACTTCCTGGACGGTCTTTCATTGGTCAGGATTTCGGAAGATGGCCGGCCGGTGAGAGATCCCATCGAGCGCGAGCCGAAGCCCAATCCCGATGTCCCCTACGCTCCTGAACCCTTCTTCATTCCGAATAGTTTCACCCCCAATGGCGATGGCTTTAATGATGAGTTCAGGCCGGTTGCCGGCACGGTGAACGAATGGGAATTTGCGATCTATGATCGCTGGGGTGAGCGGGTGTTCTTCACCGAAGACGAGACCTTCGGATGGAATGGCTGGTACAACTCGCGCCGGGCAGATTCGGGCACCTACGCATGGTCCATCCGGTACCGGGTATTCACTGAAGAGCTTGGTTGGGTAGATCGCGAAGACCACGGCGTAGTCACCCTGCTCCGCTGAGCCCCTACCTTTGTCCGGCCCATGCAGGACACACCCTCAGATTTTCTTATCCCTTCCTTTTCGCCGCTGGTTCGCGACTACCTCGCGCATCATCCGGATGTGGACGCTTTACACCACGGAATCCCCCATGAAGAGGCTCTTCTTGAGCGTCATCGCCAGCGACGCATTCCTGCTGCAATCCGCTCTGCCCTCACAGAGGTCATTCGCCAGCAATATAGCGGCCTGCACTTGCCTCAGGCAGTATCGGTGAACCTCGATTTGCTCGGGGAAGAAACCACCACCACCATCACCACAGGCCACCAGCTGTGCCTCGCCACAGGCCCTCTCTACGTCGTGTACAAGATGGCATCGGCTATTGCACTGGCGGCGCGCATCTCCGCCCGTGCCGATGCGGGGAAAGTCGTGCCGGTATTCTGGATGGCAACAGAAGATCATGACATTGCTGAAATCAATCACGCCTGGATTGGCGATCTGCGGGCAGAGTGGAACATAACCGCTCAGGGCCCCGTGGGCAATCTGCCCATCCACGGGTTGCCCGAGGCCATGAGAGCATTCACCGAAATGATCCCGGCTATGCCGTTCAGGGAAGAAGCCGCCAGAATACTGGAGCAATCCATAGAATCCGGCGAATCCTATGCCCGTTCATTTCGCAGGCTGGTTCATGCCCTGTTCGGTGACCACGGGATGATCATACTCGATGCATCCGATGCACGGCTCAAACGCTTTTTTGCTCCTGTGATGGAAGAAGAACTGCGCTCGGGAATCATCCATACCCATGTGCAGGATGTTAACCGGAAACTTGTGTCACTCGGCTACGAGGCTCAGGTACATCCCAGAAATCCTAACCTGTTTTTGATCGGTGAGGGCTCGCGTCATCGCCTGAACCGGACGGCCTCCGGCACCATTGCAGAGGTGGACGGCCAGCGGGATGCTCCCGTTGAAGAATGGATCCGAATGCTCCGCGAAGATCCCGGGCAATTCAGTCCCAACGTGCTGATGCGCCCCTTGTATCAGGAAACAATCCTGCCCAACCTTGCCGTGGTGGGCGGTCCCGGAGAGCTGGCTTATTGGCTTCAATTGCGCACCACCTTCGAAGCGTTTGGGGTGCAATATCCTTATCTCATCCTTCGGGATTCTTTCCTGCTCGTAAACAGAAAGCAGCTTCAGCGGCTGCACAAGCTGGGTCTCCGTCTTCAGGACACGATGCAGGATCGCGTCGCGCTCGAGCGCAGGATGGCTGATGAAGCAGGGCTCACCGATGTGACTCGCGAACGCGAGGCCATTGCCGCCATCTTCGATCAGCTGGCCGAGCGTGCCAGACAAGTGGATCCCACGCTTGAAGCGGCTGCTCGTGCGGAGGGACAGCGGCAACAGGAGGCCCTGCTCAACATGGGCAAGCGCATGATGCGCGCAGCCAAGGCACGCGAGGAGCAGCGCATCACACAACTTCACAAGCTGTTGGATGAATGGTTTCCGGAAGGTGGCCCTCAGGAAAGACATGACAACTACTTCGATCATGCGGTGCGCAGTGGCGGTTTCTTTCACGCCCAGCTGATCGCTTGTGCAGACCCGCTTGATACACGCATCAAAGTAGTGGAGCTGCAGGAGAACTCCCGCGTGAATCCAGCCACCATTGCAGAATGAGCGCAGCGCTTACCTTGTCCAGATTCTCCTTCTTCATTCGGTCCTTCTTCTTCATTCCTCCCTGCACGAGGGCCTGAGCAGCGAGCTGACTGGAATAGCGCTCGTCCACCCGCTCCACCGGTATACCTGGCAGAGCATTCCGGATTTTTCGGACGAAGGCATCCTGGAGCTCAGTGGTTTCTGAACGGCTTCCGTCACGGTGGCGGGCTTCTCCCACCACGATGCATGCAAGATCCCCTCGTGACGCGATGGAGGTGATACGCTCCAGAGCCAGTCGTGTTTCCACGGTTTCCAGCGGAGATGCAATCATCATCAGGTCGTCGGTAATGGCGAGTCCGGTTCGCTTCAGTCCGTAGTCAATGGCAAGAGCTCGGGGCATGCAGGTGCACGGTGGTGGTCCACCGTATTTTTGGACAAATTACAACGATGAACATCGAGGCAGCAAGAGAACATGTGCTCAGGGCATGGGAGCAACGCGATCTGCTCCGGGAGCCGGAAGTGAAGGATGCCATCCGTCATGTGGTGGAATGGCTGGACAGAGGTGAGATCCGGGTGGCCGAGCCCACAGATGATGGATGGCAGGTCAATGAATGGGTCAAGAAAGCCGTAATCCTGTATTTCCCTATTCAGGAAATGCGGGTGATGGAGGTCGGCCCCTTTGAGTTCCATGATAAGATTGCGCTCAAGCGCGGATACCGGGAGTTGGGAGTGCGCGTAGTTCCCCATGCGATCGCACGCCACGGGGCCTACCTCGCTTCAGGAGTGATCATGATGCCGTCTTATGTGAACATTGGCGCATACGTAGGCAGCGGTACCATGGTGGATACCTGGGCCACTGTGGGAAGTTGTGCCCAGATCGGAAGCAACGTGCACCTCAGTGGGGGCGTGGGGATCGGCGGCGTTCTCGAGCCTGTGCAAGCCGCGCCGGTGATCATAGAAGACGGTGCCTTCATTGGTTCGAGATCCATAGTGGTGGAAGGGGTGCGCGTTCGCAAAGAAGCGGTGCTGGGGGCCAATGTGGTCATCACGGCAAGCACGCGCATCATCGATGTGTCGGGCCCTGAGCCCATTACCTTCACGGGTGAGGTGCCTGAGCGCGCTGTGGTCATTCCCGGCACCTACACGCGTTCTTTTCCTGCCGGCGAATACGGCGTGAGCTGTGCACTGATCATCGGCAGGCGCAAGGCGAGTACTGACCTGAAGACTTCGCTGAATGATGCCCTGCGGGAATACGCCGTAGCCGTCTGACCTCATGATGTCCTTCCTCATCATCCAAACGGCCTTCATCGGTGATGTGATTCTCGCCACTGCTGTGGCTGAACGCATTCACCGCACGCATCCGGATGCCCGGATCGATATAGTAGTGAGGAAGGGAAATGAGACGGTGCTTGCCGGTCATCCGTTCATCCATCGGGTCTATGTATGGGATAAGCGATCCAAGTACCGCGACCTCTGGCGCATGATCCGTGAGATCCGCAAGACGACGTACAAGGTGGTGGTCAACCTGCAGCGCTTCACGGCATCGGGAATCATGACTCTCGCAGCGCGCGCAGAGGAGCGCGTTGGGTTTGATAAGAATCCTCTTTCTGCCGGCTTTACGCGTCGGTATCCGCACCGCATGGGTACGGCCTCGGATCCTGGTCCGCATGAGGTGGACCGCTGCCTGGCACTGGTGGACAGCTTCACAGGTCCGGGACGTGATATGCCGCGTCTCTATCCCACGACTTCGGATGAGGAGCGCGTGGCCCTTCTTTGCGACAGACCGTATATCACCTGCTCGCCGGCGTCGGTTTGGTTTACCAAGCAATGGCCAGCGGCAAAATGGGTTGAACTCATCCGGGCCATGCCTTCGCACTACCGCATCTACCTGCTTGGTGCGCCGTCTGACCGCGCTCTGTGCGATCGCCTCGCGGCGGAGTGTCGGGAGCGCGACGTGCACGTGCTGGCAGGTGAACTCAGTTTGCTTCAATCCGCTGCTCTGATGCGTGGAGCGGATATGAATTACACCAACGACAGTGCACCTCTGCATCTGTGCAGTGCAGTGAATGCTCCTGTATCGGCTATCTTCTGCAGCACCATTCCTGCCTTCGGATTCGGACCGCTATCGGCGGTTTCTTACTGCATGGAGGTTTCGGGTGATTTGCCCTGCAGGCCTTGCGGAGTGCACGGTCACCGGGCATGTCCTGAGGGCCACTTCAAGTGCTCAGAGGTATCACTTTCTCCATTGCTTCAGGTATTGCCCAAGCCATGATCCTGCGCACTGAGATTCTGCCCACTGCTGCACCCTTCCGGCTGCTTCCCGCTGATGGCGTGGTAATAGCCGGGTCTTGCTTTGCCGTGCAGATGGCCGATCGTCTGCAGGCGCTTCGCTTCCGGGTGTGTGAAGCATCGCATGGCATCCTGTATCATCCGGATGCACTGGCACGTTCACTTTCGGATGTGCTATCGGGTAGTGTAGTGGAATACAGTGACCTGATTCTGCACGAGGGGAGGTGGCATAGTATGGCACATCACGGGATTTTTTCCGACTCCGATCCAGCGGTTGCACTGGCGCGCATGAATGAGGCCCTTGAGCGCACAGCACAGGCTTTGCCCCGGGCGCGACTGCTTCTGCTCACGCTGGGCACGGCTCACGCATGGGTGTACCGCGATACCGGAGCGGTGGCGGGCAATTGCCACCGGCTTCCTGTCGGAGCATTTGATCGCAGACTGAGCCCGCATGACGAAATCACCGAGGTGCTGGGTAAGGTCCTGCGCGAATTGCTGAATCGCTACCCAGGGCTTCATGTGGCCCTCAGCGTATCGCCGGTGCGCCACATACGCGAAGGTCTTCAGCAGAATCAACTATCCAAGGCTCATCTGCTGGTGGCGGCTCATGCACTCGCGGCTTCTCACGAGCGGATTACTTACTTCCCGGCATGGGAAATCATGATGGATGACCTCCGCGATTACCGGTTTTATGAGCGGGACATGGTGCACCCCAATGAGCTTGCCCGCGATTATATCTGGGAGCGGTTTTCGGCGTGGTGCATGGATCCACACACGCTGGCCCTGCTGGCTGAAGTGGAACAGCTCAGCCGCATTCTTCATCACCGCCCATCGGAGCAAGGAAGGGAAGCATATACCATCGCCGCGGGAGCTGCCGAAGAGCGGATTGCTGCACTGATCGCTTCGGCAACAAAAAAGCCCTGACGTGCAGGGCTTTTCCAGATATAGAAGGGATGATTCGTCAGTCCTCGCAAGTGCCTACGCAGGCGGCTGACCAACTGCCGGATGTTTTGGCCAGCCTGAAACTCGTCTTCACCGCTGGATTCTGGAGGTTATGTATCTCATGGCTTCCGAGAATCGTGCCGCTGGCCGCATCCACAAGCTGGTAACGAATGCCGAGGATGTTGCGGTTGTTGTCGAATTCGGGCTCGTAGAGGAATTTAATTCCCACCTGATCAAGACTGGCGCGGAGATCGGCAAGCTGCTGGCGGCTGGTGGTGCTGTTGATGGTAACTTGTGCCTGTTCAGCAGTGATGGTCTGCTGGGCGCACACTTCTGAGCCTGCGAACAGGATAACTGCGAAAAGAGCGATGTGAATCAGTTTCATGTTGGTTACTTTACGGATACAAGACTACAAAAAAACCGGCGGAGTTGTACGCCTTTCCTTCTTGCCTCGGTTTTGGGCTAATTTTGATCCGCCATGTCTGATTCATCACGCAAAAAAACCATCGATCAAATCCGCAGCGACTTTTTCAGCACGGATGAGCAGGTCGTCATCCATGCTCTTCAACGCTGCCGTGAGGAAGGTAACAGGAGCTTGCTCGAACCCCTGATTGCACTATACGCCCGGACCGACTCTCAGACGGTGCGGCAAGAGGCGGCGGATATGCTGAATTCAGTCAAGGTAGATCAGGCTGAAGAGGTCTTTATGGATGCCGCTCTCAATCCGGATTTATTGGGGGTGCGGAGGGATATTCTGTCGTTCATGTGGAATTCAGGCGTGCAGCCGGTTGGCTGGTTGACGGATCTGACGAACATTGCGCTGACGGGCACCCTCGAGGAAGTCATCGAGTGCATCACACTGGTGGAAAGCATGGATGATGAGTTTCCGGAAGAGCAGGTGATGGATAGCGCTCAGCAGGTGAGACTGTATCTGGCTCAGGCGCCGGCTGATGAGAAGTCAAAGCTCCTGGCTGCCTATCTCGGGGTGCTGGGGCAGCTCGGTCAGTTCTGAGTCTTCAACCACCGATCGAGCACGAGCAGGGAGAATGCGAGATGCGTGCGCGAGCTATCCTGACCTTCTACAGCGCGTATCATCTGCCTGTTTACCTCTTTCATCCGGATGAACCCGAGTGCAGCCAGGTGGGGTGATTGACCCAATGACCGGATCTCTTCCCGCAGTTGATGCCGGATCCAGCGGTCGAGTGGAATTTCGAATCCCTGCTTTTTTTTGTCGAGTGCGCGGGCCGGCAGCAGTTGCCCGAATGTTTGCCGCAGCACTGTTTTGCCCCGGCCATTTTGCACGAGGTTCTGATTATTCAGCCTGCGCGCAGCTTCCACCACCCTGTAGTCGAGAAATGGGGAGCGCAGCTCTATGCTGGCTGACATGCTCATCCTGTCGGCCTTCACCAGCATATCATTGGGGAGCACGAGGTTCTGATCTGCGCGCAGAATGGATTGAAGTTGTTCATCTGGTTCGCCGGCCGCATCGGCCATTCGCTGTGTTGCCGCCTCATACATGCCATGTTCGAGTATATCGCGCAGATGATTTTCATCGCAAAAGGATGACCAGTGGATATAGCGCTGCCGGGGATCGAGCCGGAGCCCCTGGGCATATCGGCGTACCTTACGCAATCCATCAGCTGGGGCTGAGGCTCTGGACGTGGGCGCCAGAGCAAGCGGAACCACCAGTGAGCGCATAAGCATGCGCTCCATTGCTCCCGCTGATGCTGCCCGTACCAGGGCAATGTGCTTTCGGTATCCGGCAAATAGCTCATCAGCTCCATCTCCAGTGAGAGCCACGCGTATATCGTGGCTCACTGCCGCGCACAGCGCTTGCAAGGCGAGGGAAGAGGCATCGGCAAAGGGCTCGTCAATGCTATAGATAAACCTGTCTAAGCTTCGCAGCAGCTCGGCTTCCGAAACCGGGATGGTGGTATGATGGCATCCCAGATGCTCTGCTACCTGGCGGGCATCGTCAGCTTCGTCGAGGTAAGGGGCATCGGGGAAGGATACACTGAAGGTGCGCAGGTGACCGGTATGGCGCATGATGAGCGCAGCGATGATGGAGGAGTCGAGTCCTCCGCTCAGGAAACAGCCGTGTCGCACTTCGGATGCGAGCCGGATGCGAACGGAGTCAGCGAGCAGGAGCTCGAGGGACTCGTCATCAGTGGCATCAGAGTCATGGTACCATCGGGATATGGCATGCGACCCTCCCCGACAGGTCAGTGCGTGCCCGGGCATGAGTTTGTGAAGGTTCTTCCATACCGTGTGGGGGGCTGGAATGTAGGAGCAG
>Ga0068877_10003858_pt1 | contig 11836 bp, 11 predicted proteins | sample NOAtaG_FD_66437 | JGI IMG/M metagenome (GOLD analysis project Ga0068877, IMG submission 66437) | Freshwater lake microbial communities from Lake Erie, under a cyanobacterial bloom - NOAA_Erie_Diel6S_1000h metaG | ecosystem: Environmental > Aquatic > Freshwater > Lake | place: USA: Ohio, Lake... | reverse complement strand
AGCTTGGCTTACTGTTCTCTTTGCTCTTCAGCAACCCACACGCACGCACATTCACCGTGAGCACCAACGCGATGCAACCGACCGCGACCAACTCCGCTCCGACGACGACGCCCGCCCTGCAACCCTCGCACATCTCGCGCGGCCCGTGCGATTTCATCGCCGGCGCCTGGATCCCCATCGAGGGCTCGACGCTGATCTCTCGCAACCCCGCATTCCCCGAGCGCGTGGTCTACAGCGGTGGACCGAAGGTCGATCACGTCGATCAGGCCGTCAAGGCCGCCCGCAAGGCCCTGCCCGCGTGGTCGTGCCTTTCGCTTGAGAAGCGCTTCGCGGTGCTCAACCGTTTCGCCGCGATCACCAAGCAGCATTCAAGCGTGATGGCCGACCTGCTCTGCGATGAGATCGGCAAGGTGATGTGGGAGGCGAAGCAGGAGGCCTCGATCCTCGCGAACAAGGTCGAGATCACGCTCGACCCATCGCCCGAGGGCGGGCTGCGGCGTGTGACGGGCTTCGATCTGACGCTCTCGCCCACGCGCACCGGGCGGTGCGTCTTCAGGCCTCACGGCGTGATGGCGGTGCTCGGGCCGTTCAACTTCCCGGCCCACCTGCCCAACGGGCACATCGTCCCGGCGCTGGCGGCGGGGAACACGGTGGTCTTCAAGCCGTCGGACAAAGCCCCGGCGGTGGGTCAGCAGCTTGTCGAGTGGTTCCAGCAAGCGCTCGACGAAGAGGGCGTGAAGATCCCCGGCGTGATCAACCTGGTGCAGGGCGGGGCGGATGTGGCCTCGGCGCTGGTGAAGCACGAGGGGCTTGATGCGCTTGCGTTCACGGGGAGCTGGGGCGTGGGGCGGCGGATTCTGGAGGCGAACCTTGATCGTCCGGGGCGGATCATCGCGCTGGAGCTCGGCGGTAGCAACCCGTGCGTGGTTCTGCCCGACGCGGATCTGCGTCTGGCGGCGCTGGAGCTTGCGCGATCGGCCTTTACGACCACGGGGCAGCGGTGTACGTGTACGCGGCGGGCGATTCTGCACGAGAAGATCGCCGACAAGGTCATCAGCGCGGTGTGCAAGATGGCCAGTACCTTGGTGGTGGGGCAGCCGCGGGCGACGCACCCGGTCTTCATGGGCCCGATCAACAACGAGCAATCACGCCGGGCGGTGCTGGATTTTCAAACCAGCGCGAGCAAGGCCGGCGGCGAGGTGTTGGTGGCGTCGAGCGCCATCGACACGCCGGGCAGCACGAGCAAGGGGTACTTCTTGACGCCGTCGGTCATCCGCGTGGAGCGGTTCGGGCGCGAGACGGAAGACGCCGGTCGCGACGCGGGGTGCGACACGGAAGTCTTCGGCCCGTTGCTGCGCATCAGCGTGGTGAAGGACCTCGATGATGCGATCGCGCAGAGCAACGCGACGAAGTACGGTCTGGCGGCGGCGATTTTTACCAACGATGAACAGAGCGCCCAGCGGTATCTGAATGAGGTGCGGGCGGGGTGCATCAACGTCAACACCGGGACGGCCGGGGCGAGCAGCAAGCTGCCCTTCGGCGGCTTCGGCATCTCGGGCAACCACCGCCCGGCCGGTTCGTTCGCGCTGGACTATTGCGCCGCGCCGGTGGCGTGTATGCTGGAAAAGGCGACCACCGCGGCGATTCCGGAGGGGATGAAGTTTGAGGATTCGTGGGTGAAGTGAGCGGCCGCGGCGAGAGATTGAAGGGGATCGGCGTGAGTGAATCGCACGGAGAACCGATGAAGCACGCAGCGCCCGCGGAGGGTGTCTTTGTGCTGCCGCGAGGGAAGGGGTTTTCGTTCGCGCAGCGGGTTTTGGCGGTGCGGCTCTTTGCGCTGATTCTCGGCACGATTCTGCTTGCGTGGTTCTTCAATCAGGTCGCCAACCGAGACCCCGAATCTGTCGCGACCACGAACGAAGAGGTGCTGTATTCATCGCAAGGAGTGATTCACACGTTCTTTCTCGCCTTCGGTCAGAGTCTCGGGAATTTGAGCTGGACTGACGTTGTGCAACTCCTGACGTATCTGACGGTCGCTTTGGTCATGATCTTCGGTTTGTTCATGCCTGCGTTGAAGCTGGATCGGCTGATTCGAAGGAAACATCGATCATGAATGACCACTCGTGGTTCCGCCTGCTGGTGCGGTTGTTCGGCTTGTACCTTCTTCTCGCGTACGCGCCGGAACTGGTGATGCAGTTTCTCCGGCCGTTGGCTTTTCCGGAGGGGTACTACACCAGCATGCCGACGCCCCAGTTCATCGTGTTCTTCGTGATGCCCTTGGTTGCATCGGTTCTGCCGGTGGTGTTCGGAGCGTATCTGTTCTTTCGCGGCAACAAACTGATCCGCTGGTGCATGCGCGACATCATCGGGCACTGCCCGACCTGCGGCTACGACCTCCGTGGGAACATGCAAGCGAACTGCCCGGAGTGCGGGTGCGAGAATCCGTACCGCGGGAAGTTCGCGGTGAGTAAGCCGGGCGGTCTGTCGGCGGATGCGAGCAACACGGTCTCGAGCGGGTGAGTGAGCGTTCATCTCGGACGCGCTCGAAGAGGCATCGACCGGTTTGAGTGTTCTTTGCAGAAGTGAAATCGACGTAGGGGTGATTTGCGTGAAGCCGAAGGCGGGGAAAGTTCGTGCGATTCAACGTGTGTTCCGCACGCGGATCAGGCTGCCCGGCATGCTGATCCGTGTGGTCTGCGCGGTCATTCTGGGGTTGGTGGGGATGGTGGTTTTCGCGGCCGTGCAGTGGGGGTTGGCGTCGCGTGCGTATCCGGGGGGCGTTGTCGCATTTGGTCACCGACAAGTGGACGGACCTTGGACCGGACAAGTCGAGAACCAAGCCTGGCGTTATGCGTCGTTTCGTTCTTGGTATGGAGATTGGTTTGGCGCGGTGAGTGTTGACGCGTACTCGAGTCCGATGATGTACTCGTTTGTGTCTACACACGCACCCGGCGGTTTCCTTCGATGGGACGCCAACTTTCAACTCCCTCGTGACGAGTGGATTTCGGGTGTCGATCTGAGGAGCAACTCGTGGATCGCCGGGTGCGAATCGTTCGCGGTGGGTTGGCCGATGCGGTGCTTTCGAGCGACGTACGCATGGAAGAACAAGGCCGAGTACGAGCGGATGCCGCGCGCGATTGTCGTTGAAGGTTCGGAGATCGATGGGCCGGAGCACCGAACATGGTTTGAGTCCCTCCTTGGCGGCATCGGAGCGCCGTACCTGTTGAAGGAAATCATCCCGACCCATGTCCTTTGGACGAACGCGATTGTGAACTGGGCCGTGTGGTCGTCAGCTCTTTTTGCCGTGTCGTATCTGCCGCGCGGTGCACGGTTTGCGCGCGGTCTTTACCGCGTCAAACGCGGTCGGTGCGGGCAGTGTGGGTATGACGTGCGTGCTTCAAAGGGTCTTTGCCCGGAATGTGGTGGAGCGATTGGTGGGCGAAGCGGCGAGGGTGCGGCGGATCGATCGGGCGGGTAATCGTTCATCGCGATAGACTGGGGGGCATATGGGCAAGACTGTTCTTCCGGACGCGCGGGTTTCGCCTCGGTACTCGGGGATCTGCACCTTTTGCCGATACCCGCGGGTTGAGGATGTGCTGCCCGAGAACTTCCCGCTCGATTGGGCGATCTACGGCGTGGCGAGCGATCTGGGCGTGACGTACCGCAGCGGCGCGCGCTTCGGCCCGCGGGCGATCCGCGAGGCTTCGCAGTATGTCAAGCGGTTTCATCTGGCGCACAACGTGGACGTGTGCGCGGCGTTGAGCATGGCCGACGGGGGCGATGCGCCGGTCTCGCCGTATTCGATCGAGCAGACGCTGGATCTGGTTGAGGAGTTCGCGCTGGGGCTGAGCGAGCAGGGGGGCGAAGTGGGTTTAGTCGATGGCAGCGCGGGGGGTATCTCGGCGACGAAGCTGTTTGCGGTGGGGGGCGATCACTCGATCACGTACGCGAACATCCGCGCGAGCTATGCCCGGCAGGGTGAGCCGCCGGGCGGGCTTGCGCTGGTGCACTTTGATACGCATTTGGACACGGTGGATGTTTTGTGGGGTGAGAAGTACTCGCACGCGTCGGTCTTTCGGCGCGCGATTGAGGAGGGGTACGTCAACCCGAAGAAGATGATCTCGATCGGGATTAAGGGGCCTTTGAACTCGGCGGACGATCTGGCGTTTTGTTTGCAGCACGGGGTGACGCTGGCGACGTACGACGAGATTGTCAGGCCGCCGAGCGGGGGGCTGGCGACGGCGGGGACGTCGCGCGGGGCGGTGAACTTTGCGATGCTCGACACGTTTGTGCAGCGTGTGGGGAATCACCCGGCGTACGTGACTTTCGATATTGATGTGGTTGATCCGGCCTTCGCGCCCGGGACGGGGACGCCCTGCCCCGGCGGGTTCACCAGCGCCGAGGTGCTCGATCTGCTGCGGCGGCTGAAGGGGTTGAATGTCGTCGGCGGTGATGTGGTGGAGGTTCTGCCCGAGCGCGATCCGGCGGGGCTGACGGCGTTTCTGGCGGCGCATGTGATGTTCGAGATCATCGCGCTCGACGCCGCCCGGCGGGCCCGCGCGTGACGCGGAAGGTGGGCAGTTCGACGAACACCCGGCGGGGCGATGCGCTGCGGCGGCGGGCCTCAAAGGTCATGGGTCTCAAGCGCGGCGATCCGTTCGTGCGGACGGTCGGGGCGGCGTGGAGGCTGTTGACCACGCCGGGGGAGCGCGGGCGGCGCGGGGCGGGTGCGCGGACGCTGGTTGCGTGCAGCGGCGGGGCGGATTCGTCGGCCTTGGCGATCGCACTTGCGGCGGCGTCGGCGAAGCCCGGGTTGATCGTGCTGGGGCATGTGGTGCACGATTTGCGGAGTGCGGCAGAGTGCGAGCGGGATTGTCGGGCGGTTGAGGAACTGGCCGGGCGGTTGGGCGTGGAAGTGATGGTGGAGCGGATCCGTGTTCGCGATGGGGTGAAGGGCGAAGACGAAGGGAACCTTGAAGCGCGGGCCCGGCGGCTGCGTTTGCGGGCGCTGCGTGCGATGGCGCAGAGGGTTGATGCCAGGTTCATCGCGACGGGGCATCATGCGCAGGACGTTTTGGAGTCGGTGATCATGGCGGTTGCGCGCGGGACGGGCCTGCGCGGGCTTTCGGGGATTGCGGAGAGCAAACGGCTGAGCGGCGGGGTTCGGCTGATCAGGCCGATGTTGAGCGTGACGCCGGGCGAGGCGCGGGAGGTGTGCCGGCGTGCGGGGTGGGCGTGGTGTGAGGACGCGACGAACGAGGCGAGGCATCCGTTGGCGGGGCTGCGGTCGAAGGTGCGGGGGCTGGTTGTGCCGAGGGTTTTGGAGTTGATGCCGGGGGCGGAGTTGGGCGCGGTGCGGTCGAGCATGGCGGCGCGGGGGGCGCAGCGTGTGGTGGCGGCGCTGGCGGTGCGTGGTGCGGCGCGGGCGGGGTTGAGCGATGATGCGAAGACGGGCGGCGAGTTGCGGGTGGTGTGGGATCGGGCGGTTGTTCGGCGGCAGCGGGATGTTGTGCTGGCGGAGATGCTGCGACGTGCGGTTACGCGTGTGGGTGGGGGGCGTGGGATGCGTGCGGTGACGCGCGGGGCGATCGCGGCGGCGTGCCGGGTGATTCGCGGAGGAGGGACGGAGCGGAAGCGGCTGACGATCGGGCCGGCGGAGGCGGTGGTGGATGTCCGGCGGGTGGTGATCTGTCTGCGGAAGAAATCGAAAGAGGACGGGCGAGGGGCGTGAAGGTATCCTGAGTGATCTATGGGCAAGTCACCACGCGCGGCGGCAACTCGACGGAAGGTTTTGCATGAGGGCGGTACGCCGCGGCGGCGCGGGGCGGGGAAGCCCGCGGGCGCGGAAGACGCGGGGGCGCGGTTGAGCGCCTCGGGCGAGGGGCTGACGGCCCTGAGCGGCTCGATTCCGTACGGGGAGTTCATGCACCGGCGCGAGCGCGTGCTGAAGGAGCTGGGCAAGGGCGTGGGGCTGGTCTTTGCTGGTACTTGGGACGATCATCACGGGGAGGTGGATCCGTTTTTCCTTTATCTCACGGGGATCAATAGTGAGCAGGGCGCGTGCGTGCTGCTGGATCCGACGCACGAGGACCCGAGCAAGCGGGTGGTGCTGTTTTTGAGGCCGATGAATCCGGAGGCGGACCGGTGGGACGGGCTGCGTGAGGAGATCGGCGCGGGGCTTCGGGCGAAGCACGGGTTCCGCACGATCATGCGGACGACGCACCTGCCCATGATGCTCACCGCGGCGGCGCGGCGGAGCAGGACGCTGTGTTGTCTGCACCCATTCGCGGTCTATCCGGCGGCGGTGTCGGAGGATCTGGCGACGTTCCGGAAAGTGACGGAGCGGATGCCGGGGGTGGGGATCGAGGACCGCACGCAGGTGCTGGCGTCGATGCGGGCGCGGAAGAGCCGGGCGGAGATTCTGGCGGTTCAGCGGGCGGCGGATATCACGGCGCTGGGCTTTGCGGCGGCGATGCGGACATTGGCGCCGGGTGTGGGTGAAGGTGCGGTGCAGCGGGCGATCGAGTTTGCGTACGGCGAGGCGGGTTCGCAGGGGTTGGCCTTCGGGTCGATCGTCGGCTCGGGGCTGAACGCGACGGTGCTGCACTATCGCGCCAACAGCGGCGATACGCGCGCGGGGGAGCTGGTGGTGGTGGACTCGGGTGCGAAGTTCTCGGGGTACTGCGCGGATGTGACGCGGACGCTGCCGGTCAGCGGGCGGTTCACGCGTGAGCAGCGCGCGGTGTACGAGGTGGTGCTCATGGCGCAGGAGGCGGCCATCGCGGCGTGCAAGCCCGGCGCGCCGATGTACAAGGTCGACGCGGCGGCGCGGGCGGTGCTTGAGAGCGCGGGGCTGGGCGATTACTTCGTGCACGGGATCGGGCATCACCTGGGGATCAAGGTGCACGATGTTGATCCGAAGCAGCCGCTGGAGCCCGGGAACATCGTGACGATCGAGCCGGGGGTGTATATCCCGGCGAAGAAGCTGGGGATCCGGATCGAGGACGACGTGCTGATCACCTCGCGCGGTCGCGAGGTGATGACGCGGGCGATCCCCAAGACGGTTGAGGATGTTGAGCGGGCGATGGCGGATCGGGAGTGAGGGGAGCGAAGCTCAAAGCAGCAAAGCAGCAAAGCTCAGAACTCAAAGCTCAGAACTCAAAGCAGCAAAGTCGGCCTTGCCGGGTGTGGCTGCGGCTCGGCAACTCGCGTCTCGCGACTTGCGTCTCGCGACTTGCGCCTTGCGACTTTGATTCTCTCAGATGAGCTTCAGCGCGGTCAGCGTCAGGTCGTGGAGCCAGAGGGTGATGCGGATGGCGTAGTCCCAGATGAACTGGGACATGAAGACCCAGGCGATGATGAAGGCGCCGAGGGCCATGAGGCGGCCGAAGTCGGACTCGAAGAACTCTTCGTATTTGCGTGAGTAGGTGCCGACGATTCGCGAGCCGTCGAGGGGCGGGATGGGGAGGAGGTTGAAGGCGGCGAGGGCGATGTTGAGCCATGCGCCGATGATGAAGAAGAGTGCGGCGCGTTCGGCGGGGGTTGCGGAGGGGTCGATGATTTTCGCGAAGCTGACAGCGCCGGAGTTGGGTGCGGATTGCGCCGCGAAGTGGTTGATCAGTGCGGCGAGGATGATGCAGAGCAGGGCGATGGCGAGGTTCATCAGCGGGCCGGCGAGTGCGACGAAGGCTGGGGCGGAGCGGCCTCGCATGGCGTTTGGGTTGATGGGCATGAACCCGGAGGGGAGCCCGATGAAGATGAGCATGATGAGCCCGCTGAACCCCATGTGGACGGAGGGGTCCCAGGTCATGTGCCCTGAGTGGATGGGGGTGCGATCGCCGACGCGGATGGCGGCGTATCCGTGGGCGAGTTCGTGGAGGCAGACGGAGACGATGCCAAGGACGAGCCAGGCGACGATGAGGGGGTAGCCCCCGAGGTTGTGAAGCAGGATTGGCCACCAGGTGATCATGCGGGTCTCGCTGGGTGCGTGGGTGGAGTGTATTCGCGGTGAAAGAAAAAACCCGGGTTGGTGCCCGGGTTGGTGTGAAGCGAAAAAGTGTCGTGCGGCTTAGGCCGCCTTGACGGAGCCCTTGTTGGCCTTGGAGGCCTTGACGGCCTTTTCGACGATGGCGTCGAAGGTCTTGGGGTCGTGGATGGCGATTTCGCTGAGCATCTTGCGGTTGAGCAGGATGCCGGTCTGGCGGAGGCCGTTCATCAGGACGCTGTAGCGGGTGCCGCGCATCTGGCAGGCGGCGGTGATGCGGACGATCCAGAGGGAGCGCATGTCGCGCTTGCGCTGGCGGCGGTCGCGGTAGGCGTAGACGCCGGCGCGGACGACGGCGAGACGGGCGCGCCAGAAGCTGTGGCGCTTGCTGTTCTGGTACCCGGAGGCCAGGTCCATGATGCGTTTACGCTTCTGAGCTCGGGCGGCACCTTTACGAACGCGGGGCATAGGAAACTCCTGCAGGGTCCGAGACGGGGAGGCGTGATTGACGCCTGGCTTTTTCTCCCGTCGGACGGTGAAAATGAAACGCGTGCGGACCGTTCCGCGGGCGCGGTTGCCGGGGGCGATGATTGGTGATCGAGGGATCGATCACAGATCACACCCGCGCGGCGAAGACGATTGGATTACTTCGCGGCGGCCTTGGCCTTCGCGGCCTTGGCGGCTTTGCGCTCGGCCGGTGAGGGGCTCTTGCGCAGCGAGGCGCGGGGCTGGTCACGCCCGCGCAGGCGGCGGAAGAGGAGGCCTTCGAGGGCCTTGGCCTCGGCGTTGGAGACGTAGCGGTCCTTGCGCAGGCGGCGCAGACGGTCCGGGCTCTTGCCGCTCTTGAGGTGCTTGCTGTTGGCGCTCTTGTGCTTGAGCTTGCCGGTCTTGGTGATCCGGACGCGCTTGAGCAGGCCCTTGTGGGGTTTGTTCTTCGGCATGATGCGTAACTCCGACCGCGAAGGGCGATGGATACCCACCGACGCTTCGCGAATAAGGGGGTGATGCTAGGAGGCAGTTTCCCCCGGGTCGAGTGAAGATGAGGATGAAACGGCACCTTTGGTGGTGATTTGGTCGGTTTGCTGGTGTTTGGGATGGCGTGAGCGGTGCTTGTTGGGGTGATGCACGGTGAGGCTCACGGGCAGACGAAGCCGTCGGCGGGGTCGTCGGGGGTTTCGACGCCGCGGAGGGGCTGGGCCTTGCCGCCGCGATGCATCTGCTGGGCCTGGCGGATGGCGTTCTCGAGTGATTGCGGGAGCCAGATGTTGTCGTCGCTGGTGATCATGGGCGTTTTCAGCCAGCGTGCGGAGAGGTCCGACAGAAGGATGTTCTGACCCAGCCCGTGGTGGTTCGGCGAGTTCTCCATCACGTCGATGAACCGGGCGCCGCGGCGGGCGTTGACGACGACGGAGGAGCGATCAGCAAGAAGGACGACGGGGCGGGCGGTGTGCCAGACGGCGCCGGTTGCGGCGCCGGTGCGTCCGAAGAGGTTCATGAAGCTGAAGGAGACGTGGGGGAACTGGTCCCAGTCGCGCTTGGCTTCGCCGTTGCAGGAGCGAACGGCGTCGGGATTGCCGGAGCAGGCGAGCTGGTCCATGGAGGCGTACTTGACGCGTTTGAGGGTGTAGAGGTTGGCGGAGTTGGATTCTTCGGGGCGAGAGCCGACGTTCCACCAGGGGGTGCCGCCGAGGGAGGCGGAGGCCATGGGCACGGCTTCGCGGTTGTCGTTTGCGTAGCGGGAGAACGCGCCGGCGATGGCGTTGAGGTTGGCGAGGCAGGCGGCCTGTCGGCCGGATTCGCGGACGGTGGAGATGACGGGCCAGATGACCGCGCCGGCGATGAGCAGCACGGCGGCGATGGAGATCAGATCGCCCACGCGCAAGCGCGGGCGCTCGCGACGGCGGTCGGCGGCGAGGTACCGCAGACGGTCCTGCTGAGATTCGATCGACTGGGTGATCGTCGCCAGCGTGCGGGTGACGAGCTGTTCGCGGCTGGATTCGCTGAGCGGGTCGCCGGTGCGGCTGTTCGGGGCGGTATCGAGCAGGGAGAGGAAACGGGCCTGGTGCGCGGCGCGGTCGCGCATCCCCGACGTGACACGCGCGGGGTCCATGTTCGCCTGCACGAGGGCTTCGAGGGCGTCCTCGTCGGCGGGTGAGAGCTGCACGTGCTCGGGGTTGATGTCGAACTCGCGGATTCGGTTGACGCAGCGATCGACGAGTTCGTCGCGGGTGAGGGTCGAAGCACCGGAAGCGGGGGACTCGCTTGAGGCGAAGGCGACGGGCGCGTCGAGCATGCCCAGCACGTGCATCAGACGCTCGGCCCGGGCGCGGAAGGAGGATTCGACCTGGTTGAGGTCAAAGTCCGCAGCGACGAGGCGGTCGAGCGCCTCGGCGTCCTCGTACGCGAGCTTGTCGGTGGGCTCGATCGGGTTGGAACGGTCGTCGATCATGAGCTGGTTTGACCCTTGCTGATGACTTGCCACTTGCGGGCGAAGGCGGCGACGGCGGCGTGCAGCCGGCTCTTGACTGTTCCGAGGGGGATGTCCAGGGCGTCGGCAATCTGGTTGTAGCTCATCTTCTGGAAATACGCGAGGAGCAGAACCTCGCGGAGAGAGACGGGCAGATTGCTGATGACGCTTTGAACCATGGAGTCGCGCTCGGCGGAAGAAACCGCGTCGGCGGGCTGATCAACCCGGACCTGCATCAGATCCATGAAGGTTGTCGCGTCGCCCGACGAGGAAGACCTGGAGACGGGGCTGTCGAGGTCGAAGGCCCGCCGCCGGGCGTTTCTACGCAGCAGGTCCCGGGCCTTGTTCGCGGCAATTGTAAAAAGCCACGGTTTGAATCGGCGCGAGGCGTCGAAGGCGTCGGCGGAGATGTGAACCTGGAGAAAGGTGTCCTGAAAAACGTCCTCGGCGGAGGCCCGATCACCCGTCAGGCGGATCAGAAACCGCATCAGGTCGTCGTGGTGGCGGCGGATGAGCTCTTCGAGCGCGCGGGATTCACCGGCCCGATAAGCCTGCAGCAACTCGTTGTCGGTGCGTTGGTCCAAGCGGGCAAAGTGTACGAAAGTTCGGGGCGGTGCGTTCGGCTGAGGTTTGCAAATGCTCGGTCGGCGCTTTCGCGTGGTGAGGACGGATGGGGGGGTGGGGGTGTGGTGGAGGGGGCAGGGCGGGCGCGGGTTCGTCAACACCCTGATTGGGGCCTAAACTCGGGGCCTATGGCCGTGCCGATTTCACAGATGTGGACCGTGGCGTCCTACATCGTCAAGCAGAAGCTCAAGGGCAACAAGCACTATCCGCTGGTGTTGATGCTGGAACCATTGTTCCGGTGCAACTTGGCGTGCGCGGGTTGCGGGAAGATCCAGTACCCGGCGCACATCCTCAAGCGGGTGTTGACGCCGGAGCAGTGCTGGAAAGCCGCGGAAGAGTGCGGCGCGCCGATGGTCTCGATCCCCGGGGGCGAGCCTTTGCTGCACCCGCAGATCGTGGAGATCGTCGAGGGGCTGGTTGCGCGGAAGAAGTACGTGTACTGCTGCACGAACGCGCTGCTGCTGAAAGAAAAGCTCGAGGCGGGGTGGTTCAAGCCCAGCAAGTACCTGACCTTCTCGGTCCACATGGACGGCAGCGAAGAGCATCACGACTTCGCGGTCTGCCGCGAGGGGACGTTCAAGACGGCCATCGAGGGGATCCGCCTGGCGGTGAAGATGGGCTTCCGCGTCACGACGAACACGACGCTGTTCGAGGGCGCGAATGCCGCGGCGGTGCGTGAGTTCTTTGATGAGATGATGGCCCTGGGGGTTGAGGGGATGATGGTCAGCCCGGGGTACGCGTACCCCAAGGCGCCGGACCAG
>Ga0068877_10003857_pt1 | contig 11838 bp, 10 predicted proteins | sample NOAtaG_FD_66437 | JGI IMG/M metagenome (GOLD analysis project Ga0068877, IMG submission 66437) | Freshwater lake microbial communities from Lake Erie, under a cyanobacterial bloom - NOAA_Erie_Diel6S_1000h metaG | ecosystem: Environmental > Aquatic > Freshwater > Lake | place: USA: Ohio, Lake... | reverse complement strand
CGGTGACTTGGTGGGATCAGCAAAGCCGTGATCGACGTGCCAGCGTGCAAGTGCAGCCACTTTCACCTGCAGGGTGTTGACGGCATGCGAGGCGGCGTAATGGGCGAGATACTGGGCGATGGACTCTGGCGTAGCGGGCAAGAGCCCGCGCCATTCGATCTCGAAATGACGCACCGACGCGGCGTAGGCACGCTTCGTGTTCGGCCGATCGGCCAGTTCGATGTAGTCGTTGACGGTCGGCATGACCTTGCGATGCTACGTCAGCGGCCCTTGCCTCGCACCCCGGGGCGCCACGCGACGTGCGCATCCTCAGCCATGCAATTGCATGCGCCCGTCGCGCGACTGGACCTGAACGCGGCCGAGCGCTTCCAGTGAGGACACGATCTCGGGCAGCCGTCTCTTCCACGGGCCGCGGCCTGTGAAGCAGGCTGCGAGCTGGTCAAGGTCGAGGGGGTGAGCCGAAGCTGCAACCGTCTCGGCGACCAGGCGGATCTGCTCTGGCAGGTTCGCCGGCCACGGTACCCGCTTGATGGGAACCGCCGGGGGGACGGAGGCGACTTCCTCATCGGTGATCTCTGTTCGGGTGGCCGTCGAGTGCGTCGACTGAAATGCCGGACGCAGCCAAAGCACGAGACCGAGCGCTTTCTCGGCAGCGAAGCTGTTCCTCCTCGGCGCCGGCCTGCGAGGCGGGTTTATCAGGTCGGGGCATCGCGGCACCCGGCTTGGCGACGAGTTCAGCAGCCAGGTTGCTCCGGCCGTAGGCGCCGAACACAGCACAGTCCAGTTCGGTGCGACGGTCGCGAGGCACCGACACTTGGCTGAGACTGAGCCGTCGTTGCCTATGTGTCGAGTGGCTCTGCAGCGTGCAGTCGCCGCTTTCGGACGTTCCGGGGTGTTACTCTAAATGGAACAGTGTCGGCACCGCTCGAGTCCTTGAATCGTTGGGCGGGTGTGGCTTGCTCCATCCCGTCCGCACGCTGGCTCGATGCATGCCCCGCACGATCACTTCGTGGGATGAAGACCGTTCTCTCTTTCCGCCGACTCACCGGTTTGATAGCGACGCTGGCGATCCTGGCGGCCTCGCTCACGCCGGCGTTTATCCATGTGTTGGCTTCAGCCAGCGACGCCACTTGGATCGAGATCTGTACGACCCAGGGCCCCAAGTGGATTCAGGCGGACAAGGAAGGCTCTGAGCGCACCCCGGTATCGGTGCACCTCCTCGAACACTGCTCCTACTGTTCACCGCACGCGTCCGCCCTTGGCCTGCCGCCTGCGACAGCGCTGGCCCACCTGCACCCGCAGCTGAGCCACAGCGCGCCTCTGGCCTTCCTGTCTGCGCCACGCATCCTGAACTCCTGGGTGGGTGCGCAGCCGCGCGCACCCCCGCCTTTCTCCTGATCGTCTGAACGCTGCAAGGCGCCGGTCGCGTTGATCGGCCCTCGCGCTCATCGATCGCCGGGCGCGCGCCCTGTCGCGCGCCCGGCCGCAGGAGATTTCCATGGGATTCACTGAACGCGTCATGCGAGTCATGACGCACGTCCATATCGGAGTCGCGCTCGGCCTTGCCGCCTGGGTGCTGTGGTCCGGCTGGCTGGTCGCCACCGGGCAGATCACGCCCGCTGACCACCTCGCCGAGGTCAAGGCGCAGCCGAGTCTGGCGCATGCGATCGAGCCGGTACGTATGCGGCTTGTTCCCATGGATACGATGACCGGGACACTGCCGCTTTGCCACGAGGCAGCGCCATCGCCGCCAGCAGATTTGGTTCTGACCGGAGCCGACCTGTGAAGCCCGACACCGATGCATCGGGCGCAGCAGAGGTCGACCGAGACCGCCGCAGGGTGCGTCACTTCGTTGCCCTGCACCTGGCCGCTGTCGGGATCATCTACGCGGTGGCGGTCACGGTGGGCGGCGGCTTCGCAGGCCCGCCAATGCCACCAATCACGGTCACGATGGCATCGCCACCCGCAGCGCCAGCGAAGCGGGCGCCTGCGCCGGCGCTGTCGGCGGAGCAGTCATTTTACGCAGCGGTCCTGCCTGACTGGGCGCACCGCTTCGAGATTCCCGCACCCTGGGAGTCGCGCTGACATGCCACCCATAGCGAGCAGGCTTCGCGTCGGCGCGCCGGTCGCGACTCGACCGCTCGGCTGCGCCAGTGCGAGAACGTCCCGCGCAAGCTTCTGCGGCTCGCAGCCGACGCATGCCAGTTCGTGGTCTGCCGATCTACGGATTCGGATCGCGCCGGCCCGTCACCCTAAGCCAATGCTTCCAAAGGAACCAACTTTGAACCCATCGACCCAGCCAATCCATCGATCCACACCGAACGTGGCCGCGCAAGCCGCCGCTTGCGCGACTGCGTGGGCCCTGACGGGCCTCGCGCCGGTCGTCGCGCAGTCGACGGCAACCATGCCGCCCGTGGAAATCACCGCAACGATGCTGCCGAGCGACTCGAGTGTCGCCGACAGCGCCCTGCGCGGTGCGATGCCCATCGACAAGACGCCGCAGTCGGTGGTCGTGCTACCCCGGTCCTTGCTGGATGAGCAAGGCACGCGCACGTTGACCGATGGCTTGAGCAACGTCGCGTCCGTGCGAGGCACCGACACGCGCGACACGCTCAACTTTGGTTTGCGCATTCGTGGCTTCGAGGCCGGCGTTCTGCTCGACGGCGTGGCCTTGCCGGGGACCTTCACCACACCCGAGTTGCTGACCGGTGTCAGCCGCGTCGAGGTGGTCAAGGGTCCCGCCGGCACACTGTGGGGGGGCAGCCAAGCTGCGGGCAACGGGGGCTTCGTCGGTGGGCTGGTGGCCGTGACCACAGCCGCGCCGGAGGCCAAGTTCGGCGCAGCCGTCGCCGCACGAGCGGGGACTCGGTCGCAGGGAGGGTTGGCCGCGGACATCAACGCCCCGCTGGCCCCGACGCTGGCCGTACGGCTGCAGGCCGAGGGCGCGACGGAGGACAGCGAGACCGACCGCGTGACCCACCGGCGACTGGCCGTGCAGCCCAGCCTGGCCTGGCGGCCCGACCGCGACAGTGAACTCGTCGTGCGCTGGCGGCACACCAAGAGCGAAGGCCTCGACTACAGCGGCCTGCCGCGCAAGGGCACCATTGAACCTGCGGACTACGTCGTGCCGCGCTCCCGCATTCTCACCGCCGAGGGCCTGCCCGACAGCACGAGCGAGCTCGATGCATTCAATGTCCAATGGTCGCAGCGCCTGAACGCGACCTGGAGCTGGCGGCTCATTGCGGCACACGTGCGCGCCGAGTACGACCAGCGCGGCACCTTTCCGCTGGACTCGACCACGTTCACATGGCCCGCCCTCTCGCCACTCGACGGGCCGGTGTACGGCCTCTACGGCGCCCGGCTCTGGAACGAGCAGACGTCGACTGTCGTGTCGCCCAGCGTCACCGGCAGGCTGCAGGCCGGTGGCGCTCTACACACGCTGACCGCCGGCGTTGACTTCGACCGCACCGAGGACGACGCATTCCTGGTGTTCTCGCCCGGCTTCGGCTTCCTCGGTCCCGTGAACATCACCCAGCCTGCCTTCCCGGCATGGTCTGAGCCGATCGCCCCCGCCACGCCAGACCAGCAGAACCGCTACCGCAGCACCGGCGCCTACGTGCAGAACCACGCCGATTTCGGGGGCTGGCAGCTGCTGGCAAGCCTGCGTCAGACGTCGGTGAAGGTGACCGACGTGAACCCTGCGTTTGGTGTGTCCAACGACACGAAGAACGACAAGACGCTCGGACGCGTCGGCGCTGTCGTGCAACTTGCGCCCGCCGTTTCGGCCTTTGCGGGCTGGGGCCAGGGAATGCGGGTGCCGACCTTCGCCGTTTTCACCAACCCGCCTAAGCCTGAGTTGTCGGAGCAGACCGAGCTGGGCCTGCGGCTATCGAACTGGAATGGCCTCAGCGGGACGATCGCCTGGTTCGACCTGTCCCTGAAGAACGGTCTGCAGCCCGACCCGGTGAACCTGGGCCAGACCCTGCAGGTCGGTCGTGAGGAGTCGCGCGGCGTCGACATCGATATGCAATGGCAATTCAGCGCCTCGACCCGGCTACTGGCGGCAGTCTCTCGATTGAGCACGGAAGTCGTGGATACCGGCAAAGCCTTTGTCGATGTACCCAAGACCTCGGCCCGCCTGGCTCTGCGGCATGACCTTGGCGCAGGCAGTGCGCTGCCGGGCCTGGGCCTCGGCCTGGGTCTGAAGTACCACAGTGCGCTCAAGGGCGACGCGGGCAACACATACGAGACGCCGGCGGCGACGGTGTTCGATGCCCAGGCGTCGTACCGCGTGGGCTCGGTGCGGCTCGGCTTGGTGCTGGATAACCTGACCGACCGGAAGTACTGGGTGCCGTCGCGCTACTTCGGCGGCGGGCAGGTCACGCCCGCGCCGCGGCGCAGTGTGGCGGCCACGGTCTCGTGGCAATTGTGAGAGGAGACGCACGATGCTTCAACCCTCTCGGATCCAAGCGCCTTATGCAACCCTGGCAACCCTGGCGACCCTCGCGGTCCTGGCCGTCGCGCTGCTGGCTGCGTGCGGCCCCCCGCCAACGGCCGAGCCACGCACGCCGAAAGCTGCGGCGACGGCCAATACGCCCCTAACCGCCGAGGAGCAGGCGCTGCAGGCCCGGCTGCCTGACAAGGTCGACAGCGACACCACCCATGCCTGGGTGATGGATGCCATCCTCGGCAAGCCCAAGCAGCCGATCAAGACCATCGGCATCCTGGTCTACGACGGCGTCAACGACCTGGACATGATGGGCCCGCGGTATGTGCTGGGCCAGGCGGGAGCAAAGACTCAACTTGTCGGCGTCAAGCCGGGGCCGATCAAGACGGTCATGGGCGTGCAGGTGGTGCCCGATGCCGTGATCGACGACGTCAAGCAGCTCGACATCCTGATCATTCCCGGCGGGTTCACCGGAACGATCGAGACCGCCTACGACAAGCGGGTGCTGGACTGGATCCGCGCCATCGACAAGTCCACGGTCTACACCGGTGCGGTGTGCACCGGGGTCTGGATCCTGGGCGCGACTGGCCTGCTCGAGGGCAAGCGGGCGTCGACCAACTGGTACCGGGAGGAAGAGTTCCTCCGCAAGTACAAGGCCATCCCGGCCAACGAGCGCTACACCCGCGACGGCAAGTACTGGACGTCCGCCGGCGTCACCGCCGGCATGGACATGTCGCTGGCCATCCTCAACGACAACTGGGGCGAGAAGTACACGCAGGGGGTGATGCTCGACATGGAGTACGACCCGGCGCCGCCCATTACCGGCGGCACCCCCGAGAAGACCGGCCGCCTCGTGACCTGGATGATGAAGGCGATGTACGACGCGGGCGTGAATCCGCTGATCGAAAAGCTGGAGAAGCAGCAGGGCAAGTCGCTCCGCGAAGACGCTCCAAGAGCAGGACCATGAGCCTTCCTGGCCATCAACCTCTTTCGCGTGCAGCCGTGCAACAGCTGTCGCAGCAAGCGCTCCAGCGCCGCTCCGGTATCCACCGTACCGAGGCGCTGGGGCGGGCGGCTGACGCGCGGCACCCGATCACCGCTGTGGATGGCGAGGCGCCGACGCGCTCTTATGGCTGAGCAGAGGACTCCATCAACCGCTCGGCGCGCAAGTTGGAAGCCCCGGCTGTGGCGCTGGCACCGCTGGCTGGCATGGCTGGTCGTCGTGCAAGTGGCGGCGTGGGTGGTCGGCGGCATGTTGTTCGCGTGGCTGCCGTTCCAGGCCTGGGTCAAGTCGTCGGAGAGCGTGACCAAGCCGTCGGCCACGTGGCCTGCCGGATGGAACCAGGCACTCGCTCGCGCGCAGTTGCCCGATGCGCCGGTGCTGTCGGTTACGAGCGTGGTCACGGCGCGCGGCCCGGCATGGCACATCCGGCACGCGGGGATCCCGGACACCTGGCTGTCTGCGACCGGCGCGGCGCTTGTGCCGCCGGACGAGGCGACGATCCGTGCCTTCGCGCAGTCGCTGTATCGCGGACCTGGACGGCTCGCCGCCGTCGAGCGTCTCTTGGAGCCGCCCCGCCGACTGGGCATCGTCCGAGAGACCGGCGCACGCGCCGACCTGTGGGTGGCACGTTTCGATGACACCCTGGGCACGCGCATCTACGTTGACGCTCGAGGTGGTCAGCTGGTCGCTGTGCGCAACGAGGCCTGGGTGCTGTATGACTTCTTCTGGCGGCTGCATGTCATGGACTACAGCACTGGCGAAGACTTCAACAACCCGCTGCTGAGGGCTGCCGCACTGGCGGCCGTGGCGCTGGTGGTCACAGGAATCATTCTGCTGATCCTGTCGCTGCGCCGGCGTGCAGCGCGTTCGGAGGTGCCGGTCGGATGACCACCGCAGATCACTTACTGACGTATCGTAGGATTCCGAGACGAATCCTCTCTCTGTTCAGCCAGCCGGTCTGCAGCACATCTCTGCTGCGGACGGCTCGCTGGTCACAGCGAGATCGACAGTCGCGGGCGTGGTCGCGATCCACCGTAAGGCCCTGGTGCCCTCTGAACGACGACCTCTGGCCCTTGAAGCGAAGTGCCCAGACGTGTCAAGCAACGTGGGGTCGAAGCCCTTTAGCGGTATCTGACGGCGGGCAGGGTCAGCGCTGGTCAGAACTATCAACGCCGAATTCTTGTTCGGCTCTTACTTGAGGAGTTATCGATGAAGCACATCGTGGTCGCACTACTGGTCTTCTTCGGAGCATCGTTCTCGCCAAGTGCTCAGGAACTGAAGAGCGGATCTCTCACGCTCATCGATCCGTGGGCACGGGCAACCGTGACCGGCCAGGGGTCCGGCGCGGCGTATCTGACCATCCGTAACGACGGCGGCACCGACCGCATCGTCAGTGCCTCGGCACCGGTGTCCAACGTTGTCGAGCTGCACACGCATACGGTCGAGGGTGGCGTCATGCGCATGCGTCAGGTCGACGCCATCGACGTCACGGGCGGCACAACCACGCAGCTCAAGCCCGGCGGCCTGCACATCATGCTGATCGGACTGAAGGCGCCTCTGAAGGCGGGCGACAGCTTTCCGTTGACCCTGCGGTTCGAGAAGGCCGGAGAGGTCAAGCTCGACGTGAAGATCCGGCCGGTCACATCCGAGTCTCATTCGCACAAGAAGTAGCGCAGTGCGGTTTCATTCAGCGAGACATGGCCGATCGTTGAAGGCGGGCAAGCCGGAGAACGCGCCGTCTCTGCCAAAGCGGCGCTGGATCGCCGGGGCCGGCGCGGCGCTGCTGTTGGCGACGACAGGGTGCCGGCCGGCAAAGCCGGCCTTCGCTTCGATCGACATCACCGGTGCCGGCTACGCGCGCAAAGTCGACGAAGTCGATGCCAGTGGCACGCCACGCAGACTCGCCGACTATGGCGGCAGGGTCGTCCTCGTGTTCTTCGGGTTTGCCCAGTGCCCGGACGTCTGTCCCACTGCGCTCGCGCGCCAAGCCCAGGTGATGCAACTGCTGGCGTCCGACGCCGACCGCGTGCAGGTGATTTTCATCAGCGTCGACCCGGAGCGCGACTCGGATGACATCCTCCGCGCCTACACGGCCGGCTTTGATCCGCGCTTCACCGGATGGCGCTTTGACTTAGCCACCACGGCGAGGCTCGCGCGCGAGTTCAAGGTCTTCTTTTCCAAGGTACCGCTGAAGGACTCGGCCCTGGAGTACACGATCGATCACACGGCGCTGACCTTCGTCTTCGACGTACGAGGCCAGATTCGACTAGCCGTCCGTCACGAACAGACACCGGAGTCGGTCGCATCTGACCTCAAGCAGTTGCTCGACGAGCGGTAGCGTTCGGGCAATTGTGCGAGCCCGATGCGTTCCCGGCGCTGGCGATGCGCTGAGGCGCGTCCGGGCTCTCCACGCTCTGCCCAGGCAAAACAGGCAACTCGGCTCGCGCCCCCGGGTTGGTAGTGCTCCGCTGCCATGCGTTGTACACCAGTAGCGGCACGGGACGTGCGCGTCTTCAGCCATGCAATCGCATTCGCCCGTCGCGCGACTGAACCTGAACGCGGCCGAGCGCTTCCAGTGAGGACACGATCTCGGGTAGACGTCTCTTCCACGGGCCGCGGCCTGTGAAGCAGGCTGCGAGCTGTTCAAGGTCGAGGGGGTGAGGCGCAGCTGCAACCGTCTCGGCGACCAGGCGGATCTGCTCTGGCAGGGTCGCGGGCCACGGTACCCGCTTGATTAGGGCCGCTGCGGGTACAGAGGCGACTTCTTCTTCGGTGATCTCCGTCTGGGTGGCCGTCGAATGTGCGGCCTGAAACTCCGGACGCAGCCAGCGCACGACGCCGCGCGCTTCCTCGGCCGCGCGTTCGGCGTTGAGCTTCACCAGGCGTGAGAGCAGTTCCTCCTCGGCGGCGGCCTGCGCGGCGGGTTTGTCCGGCAGGGGCGTGGTGGCGCCCGGCTTGCCGACGAGTTCGGCGGCCAGGTCGTTCCAGCCGTAGGCCTCGAACACCGCGCGGTCGAGCTCGTCGTGGAGCTCGCGCAGCACCGACACCAGTCCGTGGTCGTGGATCGTCTTGTCCTTGGCGTTCAGCGGATCGCCGGTGCGCAGCTTCTCCAGCACGTTATAGAGGCCGGTCAGCGTGAGATCGGGGTGCTGGGCCTGCCGGCGCTTGCGGTGAGCGTCGATCTGTTCGGCGAGGGTGGCGATGCGGGCGCGTTTCTCGGGAGAGGGGCCGGGAAACGCGAACGGAAGGAAGCAGGTGGTGTTGGTCCACGTCGGATCGTTGCCGAAGCCGAGACGCCCTCCCGCGCGGAGGGCCCAACGCGCGTGCACACCGCTCGACAGCACGCCGAGGACGAAGGCATCGGCACTACAGATCGCGTACAGCTTGTGGTCCGGGCAGAACGGCAGCGACTGGAACTCGAACAGCCGGTGCTTCGAGGTCTCGGGCGTGAGGATCACGCGCGGTAGTCCGTGCCATGAAGAACGCAACCTTCCGCGGGCTTCGCCAAACAGCCACCATTTGTCGCGATAGCCGGCGCGGTTGTTGTGATCGCGTTCTGGCTTCACGCGGTCGAGCAGCCACTGGTACAGCGTGGGGTGCCGCTCGCGTGCCTCGTCGGCCGAGAGGCCGAACAGGTCGATCACGTAGCAGTCGTCGCCGCCTTGCATCATGTCGCGCGCATTGCGATGCGGCTTGATCACGTCCGGCAAGGCATCGAGCCGGTAGCCGAGTTGCTGGACCTCGGCCGGTGTCAGCCGGAATCCCCTGCCGACCAGGTTCATGCCTTGGAAACACAGGCCGGCATTGGCGATCAAGCGCTGTGCGCTGCCCACCTTGGCGCCAACGGTCAGGTCGGCATGAATCTCGCCGCGCCGGGGCGACGCCAGCACCACCGTGTTTTCGCCTTCGGCGCCGGGTGATTCACGGTCGACGCTGGTGAAAGTGCCCAGCTCATCGGTGGCCGCGCCAGCGGTCATCGCAATCCGTACCGCCGCGCCATCCGCACTGTCCACCCAGGGATGGTCCGGCACCGCGAACACCAGCGACAGCGGCGGCTTTTCGCCAAGATGCCGCTCGATCACCTTGCGGTTGAAAGTCTGCCGCAGGCTGTTGGTGGTGATAAGCCCGAACCGCCGCAGCATGCCGGTGCGCGTCAGTTCCGCCGCGTGTTCCCACCAGTACATCACGAGGTCGGCAGTCTCCGGCACCTTCGGCCACGCGCCCCGCAGTGCTTCGACGTAGCCATCACCCAGCGCGATGCGCATCCGCTTGTTGCCAATGAACGGCGGATTGCCGATCACGAAGTCCGCTGCCGGCCACTCAGCCGCCCGCGGATTGACGTAGTTTTCTACCGGCACCCGCACAGCATCGTCCGGCACGTCGAGCCCCGTCACTGGATGCCTCTTCATCGCCCTGCCGTCCCAGCGCGTGACTGGTTTGCCGTCCGCATCCGTCTCATACTCGACGCGGTCGTACGCCAGAACGGCATCGCGGCACTCGATGTTGTGGAAGTCCTTGAGCACCGGCAGCGGCGGGTTGACGTTCCCACGCGTGCGGAAGTGCCATTGCAGGTAGCCGATCCACAGCACCATTTCTGCCACCTCGGCTGCTCTGGGGTTCAGCTCGATTCCAAGTAACTGGTGCGGATCGACGCTCACACCGGCCAGGTCCAGGCGGCCTTGCGAGTCGCCGAGGTCGTCGAGGAAGTTCAATACCTCGCCCTCGAGGCGCTTCATCTGCTCCAGCGCCACGTACAGGAAGTTGCCGCTGCCGCAGGCAGGGTCGAGCACGCGCACCTCGCACAGACGCATTAGGTACTCGCGGACCACGCGGCGGGCTTCGTCGGCCTTGTGTTCGTTCAGCAAGACGAGCGCGGCGGCCTGGGTGTGCTGCCAGTCGGCGCGCAGCGGCTCAATGATGGTCGGCAGCACCAGCCGCTCCACATAGGCGCGCGGCGTGTAGTGGGCACCGAGCGCGTGGCGCTCGTCGGGGTCAAGCGCGCGTTCAAGCAGTGTGCCGAAGATGGCGGGCTCGACCTGCTTCCAGTCAGCGCGCGCTGCCTGCAGCAGCAGCTCGACTTGCGCCCTCTCCAGCGGTAGCGCCTCGGGCTGCTTGAAGAGCTTGCCATTGAAGTGGAGCAGCGTGGTTTCGAGCAGCGGCGAAAACTCGCCGCGGTCCATGTTCTGCCAAAGGATGCCGAGCTGCCGGGCCAAAACGTCGGGCTTGGTGACGTAGCGTTCGAGCAGATCGGCAAAGGAGCGTTTGGGCAGCAGCCCCACGTCCTCCGCGAACATCGTGAACAGACAGCGGCTGAGGAACGCGGCGACCCGCTGCGGCGCATGACCGGTCGCCTCCAGCGCCTTGGCTACCTGCGCCAGTTGTCCGGCGATCTCACGCGTCACTCGAGCCGATCGCCGCGTTGGGTCGAGGGATAACGGGTCGGTCCAGATCGCTCGCAGCGTGTCCTGCACCTCGGGCTTGACGAGGTCGGCCAGGCGAATGCGGTGCGAGCGCGGGTCAGGGAACGGCGTGTACGTGGCGCCGCTGCGACTGAACTCGGCGTAGACCTCGATGACATGGCCGACGTCGACGACCAGCAGGAACGGCGGCCGGCCCTCATCCGCGGGCAGCGCCCGGGCGTAGGTCTCTGCCTGGGCGCGCGCACGCAGCAGCGCATCGTCGAACCCACGGGTGGCTGCACCGGCGCGGATCTTCTTGGCTTCGAGCACGAAGCAGCCGCGGCGGTAGCAGTCAATACGGCCTTCGCCGCTGGTGCCGTCGCCCCGCGCCAGCGTGACGCGGCGCTCGAAGACGTAGGCGTTGTCGCGGGTGTCCTCGCGCGCCGGATGCGGCGGCTCAAGCCCAAGCAGTTCAGCGAGTTCGCGGACGAACGACTGCGCGTTGGCGAGTTCCGTCCCGTCGGCCGCGCGCCAGCGCGCGACGAACGCGTCGACTTCCGACGTTGGTTGCTCTCCCGTCACGGGGCGCAAGGATAAGCGACCCAGCTAGGCGGCGGTCGATTCAAAGATCCGAGCACCTCCCCATTGCAGCCCCTTCGATCAACCCGGGGACTAGCAAGGTGTGTGCTCAGGCGGCTTCTGGACGGGTGTGCCGTAGTGAGGACGCAGGGGCGCAAACGGTAGGCAAGACCCGGCAAGCCATGCAGCCGACCATTGGGCAACTCGGTCTCGGCATCCCCATCTGGACGTTGCCCCTGAGATCCGTTTGAATGTCGGCTCTGCGGCGCTCTGTTGACCGCTCAGTACGGCCATCAGCTGACCTTGCCGAGCGGCGGCTTCCCGGTAGCGAATCGAGGGTGACGGCTCGCGAACACCGATTGGCTTGACGTTGGTGCCACCGGTCAGATGCGACGGTGGCCGCGGCCCTC
>Ga0068877_10003855_pt1 | contig 11841 bp, 10 predicted proteins | sample NOAtaG_FD_66437 | JGI IMG/M metagenome (GOLD analysis project Ga0068877, IMG submission 66437) | Freshwater lake microbial communities from Lake Erie, under a cyanobacterial bloom - NOAA_Erie_Diel6S_1000h metaG | ecosystem: Environmental > Aquatic > Freshwater > Lake | place: USA: Ohio, Lake... | reverse complement strand
ACCCCCTCGAAGATGCGGGCGACCCCGCGCTGCAGCCCGGCCTCCACCAGCAGGCCCAGCCCGAAGATCAGCGCCAGCACGATGCCCACGCCGAACAGGTAGCCCACGATCTCCGAGCCGGTGACGCCGAGCCCCAGGCGCACCAGCACCGATCCGACTGGGCTGTTCGGCCCCAGGCCGCGGATCAGCAGGCCGACCGCCCACCAGAAGATGAAGATGGTGGCCGCCAGCGGCAGCGCGGCGAGCAGGCCGGCCAGGAAGATGCGGAGCAGGTGGCCGGTGGTGCGCTTCATGGAAGCCATTATCGGCAGCCTGCTAACCTCGGCGGCTTGCCGAAGGAGTCCGTCTGCCATGGCCGAGTCCCAGTCCGCCAAGGACACCACCCCCGACGCTGCGGCCCCCTCCGCAGCCTCCACGCCCTCCGACGAGGCCCGGCGCCAGCGCACCCACGTCGAGCGGCTGCTCGCGCGGCCGGCGGCGCAAAGCCGCGGCAGCGTCGTCGCCGGCGGGCAGCGCCTGGACTACCGGGTGCACGCGGCCTTCCTGCCGGTGCTGCCCGCGGGCCTTGCGTCGGCGTCCGGCGAGCCCGAGGCGGCGGTCCTGGCGACGGCCTACCAGCTCGAGGGAGCGAACGCGGCGGAGCGGCCGGTCTGCTTCGCCTTCAATGGCGGCCCGGGGTCGGCCTCGGTGTGGCTGCACCTGGGCGCGCTCGGGCCCCGGCGCGTTGTCGTGCCCGACGACGGCAGCGCGCCGCGGCCGCCGTTTGCGGTGCAGGACAACCCCCACACCTGGCTGAAGCACTTCGACCTCGTCTTCATCGACCCGCCGCACACCGGGTGGTCCGCCTGCGCGAGCGATGCCGCGCGCAAGAAGCTGCTGTCGGTCGATGGCGACGTGGCCGCGCTGGCCGAGGTGATGCGCGGCTGGCTCACGCAGCACCGGCGCTGGGGCTCCGCCGTGTACCTGGCCGGCGAGAGCTACGGCACCACGCGCGGCGCGGCGCTGGCCGACGCCCTGCTGGCGATGGGCGTCGGCGTCGCCGGCGCCGTGCTGGTCAGCTGCGCGATGGACCTGCAGAGCATCGTGTTCGCCCCGGCCAACGACCTGCCCTATGCGCTGTTCCTGCCCGGCTTTGCGAACGTCGCCCAGTACCACGGGCTGCTCGGCGGCGCCGCCGGCGCCGACCCGGCCGCGGCGCGGACGGCGGCCGAGGCCTTCGTCCAGGAGGAGTACGTGGCCGCGCTGCACGCCGGCGCGCGTCTGGGCGAGCGGCAGCGCACCCGCATCGCACGCCGCATCGCCGAGCTGACCGGGCTTGCCCGCGGGCTGGTCGAGGAGAAGAACCTGCGCATCGCCGACGTGCACTTCTTTTTCGAGGCGCTGCGGCACCGCGGGCTACAGGTCGGCCGGCTGGACGCGCGGGGCACCGGCCCGCTGGGTGCCAGCCGCGGGCGCGAGTTCGAGTTCGACCCCGGCATCGAGGCCATCGCGGCGCCATACACGACGGCGGCGATGGCCTACTTCGCCGAGCTCGGGCTGGACCTCCCGCAGCGCTACGAGGTGCTCAACCTCGACGTCAACCGCAGCTGGAACTGGACCCGGGGCGACAGCACCCGCATGGGCTTCGCGTCCACCACGTCCGACCTGGCGCGCGCGCTGCGGCGTGCCCCGCACTTCAAGGTGCTGGCCGCCAGCGGCCGTTACGACCTGGGGACGCCCTACAGCGCCACCGACTGGTCACTCGCCCGGCTCGACGTGCCCGCCGACGTTATGGCGCGGGTGACGCACTGCTACTACGACGCCGGCCACATGATGTACACGCGGCAGGCCGACCTGGTGCAGCTCGAGGCCGACCTCGCGTCGTGGCTGGCCACCTGAGGGCGGCTCAAAGCAGACGCGCGAGCCGGGTGTCGAGCCCGGTGTCGAGCCGGGACAGTGCGGCGCCGAGCGCCGCGTCGTCGCGACCGAAGGCGAAGTCGGCGAAGTCGAAGCCCGGCCCGACCGTGGCGCCGACGTAGGCGAACGACCCCGGTCCCACGGCCAGCGGCTCGGCCGCCTGCCACCATCCGGCGGGCACGACGTGGCGCGGCCTGCGGCGAGTGATGCCCGGAGCGTCTGAAGCATTGGCAACGTCGACGGCGCCGAGCACGACCCGCTCGATGCGGTCGAGCGCCGGGGGCACCAGCCAGAGCACCAGGCCGGCGCCCTCGAGCAGATGCCACGCCTCGTCGGAACCGACCCGGTGCCAGGCCGAGTGCTGGCCGGCGGCGAGCAGGAAGTCGATGGTGGTCAGCGCCGCGCGCACCGGCCGCGCATCGCCCGGCTGCACCTGCGCCCCCGACCGGAAGACCTCGCGGTAGAAGCCGCCTTCCGGGTGCGGCACCAGCCCGAGGGCGCGCACGATCTCGCCGGCGCGGCCCGCCGGCGGCGCCGGCGAGCCGCTCATGCGACCTCGCGCACGTCGCCGATCGGGTTGCTGCCGAAGTCCGCCCGGGCGAGGAAGGCCAGCACGCGGTGCGCGGCCTCGCTCGGGCTCACCAGCTGGCCGCTCGCCTGCATGTCCAGGAAGCGCTGGCGGTTGGCGAACTCGGCCGGGTCGGCGCTGCGCAGCTGCACCTGCATGTCGGTGTCGATGACGCCTGGCGCCAGAGAGACCACCTTGGCGCCACCCGGCGAGGCCGCTTCCTCCAGCGCCAGCGCGCGCGCAAGGTGATCCATGCCCGCCTTGGCCGCGCAATACGAGGCGCTGCCGGCCAGCGCGAAGCGCCCGAGCCCCGAGGAGATCAGCAGCACCTTGCGCGGGCCGCGCCACCCCGAGGTGGACCGCAGGAAGGCGGCGGTGAGCAGCATCGGTGCCTCCAGGTCCACGCGCAGCGCGCGCGCCAGCTCGTCGGCGCTGTTTGCCGCGAGCGGGGCGAGCCGCGACAGCACGCCGGCGTTGTGGATGATCGTGGCCGACTCGAGCGCGGCACCGTCCTGCGCGTCCAGCCACGACTCGAGCCTCGCGGCAGCGGCCGTGGTGTCGGCCAGGTCCTGCGACCAGGCGAGGTGCTCGGCCCCGCCAGGGGCGACGAGGTCGCAGGGCGTGCGCGAGATCGTGAGCAGCCGGTGACCGGGCTGCAGGCGCTGCTCGGCGATGGCGCGGCCGAGGCCGCGCGAGGCGCCGGTGAGGATGGTGAGGTGCATCGTGGCGCGGGGTTTGGAAGGTGAGGGTGCGGTGGAGGATAGCCGCGACGGCTTAGGGCCCGGCCGCGTCGGACGCTCCGGGCGCCCGAGGCATCCGGCCCTGCACCGTCGCGCCGGGCATCAGGAAGGCGCCCCCGGCGACGTGGTGCAGCGTGCGCAGCCCGGGCGGGGCGTCGTCGAAGTGCCAGCGGCCGTGCCGGAAGGCGCGCGTGTCGGCCTGCGCCGCCAGTACCTGGCCGATGAACAGGTCGTAGGCGGCCTCGTTGCGCGGCTCGCGCAGCACGCGGCACTCGAGCCAGGCCACGCAGCCTTCGACCAGCGGCGACTGCACTGCGCTGCCGGCGAAGGTGCCGATCCCGAAACGGGCGAACTTGTCGCCGCCCGCGGCGGCGAGCTCGCGCCCGCTGGAATTGCCGACGCCGAAGGTGACGTCGGCCAGGTCGCGGCAGGGCACGCAGAGCGCAAACTCGCCGCTTGCCTCGACCAGTTCGCGGGTGAAGGTGCTCTTGTCCATGACGACGGCCACCTTGGGTGGATCGAAGTCGAGCGGCATCGCCCAGGCGGCGGCCATCACGTTGCGGCGGGCGCCATGGGCGGCACAGACCAGCACCGTGGGCCCGTGGTTGAGCAGCCGGTAGGCGTGCGGCAGCGCGACGGGCTCCCGCACGGCGACACCGCCGGTTCCGCTCACTTTGCCGCCGCCTCGTCGTCGAGCGCCTTCTGCACGGCCTCGTAGAAGGCCTGCCGGGCATCGACGTCGGCCCGGGCGTTGGCGCCGCCGGCCCAGTTGCCGTTGGAGGCGATGACGAGCCTGCGCCGCGGGTCGATGAAGATGCCCTGGCCGAAGATGCCGCGCGCGGCGTAGCTGCCGTCGGCGTAGGTCCACCACTGGTAGCCGTAGCCGCGCCCGGGCTGCCCGGTGGCCACGCGCTCGCCGGTGGCCTCAGCCAGCCAGCCGTCGGGCAGGATGCTGCGGCCGCCTGCACGCGCTCCCTCCAGCACGAAGAGCCCGAAGCGGGCGAAGTCGCGCGTCGATGCCTGGATGCAGCAGCCGCTGATCTCGCGTCCGGTGCGGCTCAGAATCCAGGTGGCCGGCTGCTCCATGCCGGCAGGCTTCCAGACCTTCTCCGACAGGTACTCGGAGATCGGCCTGCCCACCGCCTGCGCCAACAAGATGCCGACCAGGTTGGTCTCGCCGGTGCTGTAGTTCCAGCGCGTGCCGGCCGGCGCCTCGCGCGGCAGCCGGCGCAGGTAGCTCACCAGCGACTCGACGCCTTCCTCGGCGGGCTGCTTGTCGAAGCGCGCAACGTCGGAGTTCGGGTCGCCGTAGCTCTCGTTCCAGCGCACGCCCGAGGTCATCGTCAGCAGTTGGCGGATGCTGACGTCGTCGTAGGCCGAGCCCTTCATCTGCGGGATGTAGTCGCTGACCTTGTCGTCCATGCTGCGGATGTGACCGTCGGCGAGTGCCGCGCCGACCAGCGTCGACGTGATGGACTTGGCCACCGAGAAGCTGGTCCAGCGGCCGCTGGCGTCGAAGCCCAGGCCATAGCGTTCCAGGCGCACCTTGCCGTCTTGCACGACGATCAGGGCGGCCTTGCGCTGGGTCGTCATGAACGCATCGACGTCGACCGTCAGGCGCGGCAGCGGCGTACCGGGCGGCAACGGGCGCGGCGCGCTGCCTGCCGCGACGGGCCGTGCCTTGGCGAGGAAGGGCAGCCGGTCGAGCGCGCGGAACGCGGCGTCGCGCTGACGCTCGCTCCAGAACAGCACATTGCGATCAGTCGGCAGCGCGAGCAGCAGCCCGCGCTGCTCCTTGTCGAGCGCCAGCCAGCCCGCGGCGCCCAGCGCGCACAGCGCGAGCAGCACACCCAGCAAGATCTTCCTGATCATCGTCGCGACCGCCTCGGAGAGGATTCTCAGGCCCGATTGGACACCAGAGGCGCCTTCGGCATCGGTGGCGGCCGTGGCTTCAGAACGGGGCTGCGTGATGCCAGCTCACCAGAGCCCCGGAGCCCGGGTGCTCCAGGCCGAGCCCGGTGGCATGCAGCAGCAGGCGCGACGCCGGCGTCGGCAGAGGCCCCGCATCGTGCGGCCCCGGCGGCGGCGGCGGCGCGTACAGCGCATCCCCGACGATCGGGTGCCCGAGCGCGGCAAGGTGCACGCGCAGCTGGTGCGAGCGCCCGGTGAAGGGCTCCAGCTCGAGCCGGGTCCGGGCGGTCTGCGGTGCCTCGGCGCGCGCCAGGATGCGCCAGCGCGTGAGCGACGGCCTGCCGTGCGCGAGGTCCACCCGCTGCCGCGGCCGGCGCGGCCAGTCCGCCGCCAGCGGAAGCGCGACCGAGCCGCAGTCGCCGGCCACGCGGCCGTGCACCCAGGCCTCGTAGCGCTTGTGCACGCGGCGCTCGCGGAACAGCGCGCTCAGCGCGCGCTGCACCGCGGCACCGCGCGCGAACAGCATCAGGCCCGAGGTGGCCTGGTCGAGCCGATGCACGACCAGGGCGTCGGGCCACAGGGCCTGCACGCGGACGGCGAGACTGTCGCGACCGGCGTCGCCGCGCCCGGGCACCGCCAGCAGCCCGGCCGGCTTGGCAATGACCAGCAGCAGTGCGTCCGCGTGCACGACCTCGACGCGGCAGCGAAGGTCCTTTGCAGGGTCGGGCTCGGTGCCGTGCGCGCCGTCGGAGCCGGGCAGGGCGGACGCTTCGGTCAGCGCGGACGTGGCGCATGCGGCGGACATCGCGGACATGGCGTCAGCATATCGGCGCCCTCGTGTCCTGTGGACAGCACACCACATCCCTTGCCCCGAGGCCTTGACCACGGCGGGCGCGCGCAGCACAGTGAACACCGTTCCACCACGCAACCCAGGAGGCCACGATGAAGAACTTCGATCTCGCGCCCCTGTCGGCCCGCCCCTGAGCGGCCCCGGCTGCGTTCCTGCGCCCAGTCGTTCCGACCTGATCGCCGTCCTGCCGGACGCGTCGTCGCGCACCGCCTGATCCGTCGCACGCCGCCGTGACCGCCCGGTCGCGGCCGACATCGCACCCCGTCCCCGCCTGCACCGGCCCGCCGCGTGCGCGCGTCGCCGTCCCGGCTCTGTCCGGGGTGTCGCGGCGTGCCGCGAGCACCCGGCGCCTTGCGGATCGTCTGCGCGCGCGGCGCCTCCATCGAGGCACTGCGCCCTCGTGAAACGGATCCCATCGATGCTTTCCAACGAACGCATGGCCCGGCTGCGGGCCATCGGCCTGACGACAACGCTCGCGCGGTCGGCGCTCCCGCTGCTGACGGCGCATCCGCAGGCGGAACTGACCCGCGTGGTCGAGGTGCAGCGCGAACACGTCGCGCTGCACGATGGCGAGGCCGAGCAGGCGGCGCGGCTGCTGCCTGCGCTGCGCCACGGCCTCGAGGCCGCGGCCGACGCCGTCGCCGTCGGCGACTGGGTGCTGGCCGAGCGCAACCGCTTCGGCGAGCGCTGGGTCGGCGCGCGGGTGCCGCCGGCCAACCAGCTGGCACGCCGCATCCACGACGGCCGCGACAAGGTGGAGCGCATGGTGATCGTCGCCAACGTCGACACCGCCCTGCTCGTCATGGGCCTCGACCACGACTTCAACCCGCGCCGGCTCGAGCGCTTCCTGGCGCTGGCCCGCATGGCCGGCGTGGCACCGCTCGTCGTGCTGACCAAGGCCGACCTGTGCCGCGACGTCCAGGCGCGGCTGGCCGCCGTGAGGGGGCTGCTGCCCGCAGGCACCGAGGCGATCGCGCTGAACGCGCTGGGCCCCGAGCCGCGCGAGCTGCTCGCGCCCTGGCTCGGCACCGGCCAGACGCTCGTGCTGCTGGGCTCCAGCGGCGCCGGCAAGAGCACGCTGACCAACGCCCTCGCCGGCGACGAGGTCCAGGCCACCGGCGCCAGCCGTGCGGGCGACAGCCGCGGCCGCCACACGACCACGGCACGCTCGCTGCACCGCACCGCCGGCGGGGCCTGCATCATCGACACGCCCGGCCTGCGCACGCTGCGGCTGGACGGCGACGCGGCGGCCCTCGGGCAGGCGTTCGACGACGTCGCCAGTGCCGCGCTGCGCTGCCGCTTCCGCGACTGCCGCCATCAGGGCGAGCCCGGCTGCGCGGTGAGCGAGGCCGTCGCGCCGGACCGCCTGCGCAACTTCCACAAGCTGCAACGGGAGGCCGAGCGCGACACGATGAGTGCCCTCGAGCGCAAGGCGCAGGTCGCGCAGTGGAAGGCGCGGTCGCGCGCGACGCGCGTGCGGATGAGCGCCAAGCGCGGATGAGCCCGCGCCGCGTGGCGTCGATGACGGCGGCTGCCGCCGGGCCCGTGCCGCCGTGCCCTCCGCGGGGGGTGCGGCCGTGCCGGCCCTGCCTGTGGCCGCCTCGCCCGCCGCCACCCGCTTCCAGCGGTGGCCGGCGAGCCCCTACCGCGTCCGGTATCGCATCCGGTATCGCGTCCTTTACCGCGCCCCTTGCGGCGCCCCTTAACGCGCCGTGCCTGCCGGCGGAACCGGCAGGCCGCGCCGCGTCATCACGGCCCGCGCGCGGTCGGGGTAGTCGGTGATCAGGCCGTCGACGCCGAGTTCGAGCACCCGCTCGATGTGCGCCGGCTCGTTCACCGTCCAGGGCAGCACCCGGAGGCCCAGGACGCGCGCCTCGGCCACCTCGGCGGCCGTGAGCGCCCCGTGGAAGGGTGACCAGATCGGCGCCCCGAGCGCCTTCACCACCCGCGGCACCGAGCCGCCGTGTTCCGCGAGCGCGAGGCCGGCGGTCCAGCGGCTGTCGCCTAGGTTGTCGATCGTCGGCAGGCGCGCCGTCAGCGCGGCCACGGGCATGCCCGGGCGTTGGCGCTGCACCTCGCGCAACGCGCGCCAGTCGAAGCTCTGGATCGTGACGCGGCCGGCCATGCCGTGGGCGTCGATCACCGCCAGCAGCGCGCGCACGAACTCGGCAGGCGGCGGCGTCAGCTCCGGCGTGTCCGGCCGCAGCTTGGTCTCGATGTTGAAGCGCACGCGCTGGTCCTTGCGCGCCTGCACCAGCTCGAACACCGCCGCCAGCGTCGGCACCCGCTCGCCCTCGGCGGCGCGCCGCGCCGGCCACTGCCGGGCGTAGGGCGACTCGGGCTTCACGCGCCCGACGTCGTGGCGCTGCAGCTCGACCAGCGTCATGCCGATCACGGCCGGGCCGGGTTCGCCGACCCAGCGGCCCGCGCCGTCGCGCGTGAAGGCGGGGTTCAGTTGGGGGTCGTGCGTGACGACCATGGCCCCGTCGCGCGTGACGTGCACGTCGAGCTCCAGCGTGTCGACCCCGATGTCCAGCGCCGCCCGGAAGGCCGCCAGCGTGTTCTCCGGCGCGAGCCCGCGCGTGCCGCGGTGCCCCTGCAGGTCGAACGCGAGCGCGGCACCGTGAAGACCGATGGCAAGCGCCATCGCGGCCAGCGCCGCCGGGGCGCGGCGGCTCCCTCTAGTCGAGGGCGACTGCGCAGGCTGCCGCTCCCGCCTGCTAAGCTCGGTATCGTCCACGCCGACAGGTCCTGAGGTCGTATCGCGCCCGCCCGCCTGCAGAGCGTCGTTGCGCTGCGCCGGGACCCGACTTTGCGATTGTGAACCCACCCAGGGGCGCGCACCGCGGGTCCCGCCTGCCCGGTCCCAGCCAATGTCCATGCGCCCGTCGAGCCACATGCTGCCCCCGACCCCCACGCGCCGCCGCGAGCAGGGCCGCCACGACGCCGTGTGGCCGCGGCGGCTGCCGCGCGACCTGGCCGTGCCGTCGACCACGCTGTGGTTCAACCTGGAGGTCAGCGCGCGGCGCTTCCCCGACAAGGCCGCGTGCGTGTTCTTCGGCCAGCCGCTGTCCTTCGCCGAACTGCACCGGCAGGCCGAGGCGCTGGCCGGCTGGCTGCAGGCCCGCGGCGTCGGGCGCGGCGACCGCGTGCTGCTGTTCATGCAGAACTGCCCGCAGTTCGTCGTCGCGTTCTACGCAGTGCAGCGCGCCGACGCGGTGGTCGTGCCCGTAAACCCGATGAACAAGGCCGACGAGTTCGGCCACTACATCGTCGATCCCGAGGCGCGGGTCGCGATCACCAGTGCCGACCTCGCCGGCATCGTGGCCGAGGCCGATGCCCGCCTGCCCGCTCCCCAGCGGCTGCACCACCTGCTGGTGGCGCGCCTGGCCGACGCGATGCCCGAGGTGCTCGACCCGGCCGAGACACCCGCCGCGCCGGTGCTCGAGTGGCTGCGTGCCGAGCCGCGGCTTCCGGAGCGCACCGAGGGGGGCGCCGAGGTCACGCGATGGGCCGGAGCGCTCGCCTGCGGCCACCGGCCCGCCCCGCCGCAGGCGGGGCCAGACGATCTGGCGCTGCTGCCCTACACCTCGGGCACCACCGGCCTGCCCAAGGGCTGCATGCACACCCACCGCACGCTGATGGCCAACGTGGTCGGCGGCGGCCCGTGGGGCCACGCCGGGGCCGAGAGCGTGGGCCTGGCGGTCGTGCCGATGTTCCACATCACCGGGATGATGTATGGCGTGCTGGGCTCGGTGTATCTCGGCAGCACCCAGGTCGTGCTGCCGCGCTGGGACCGCGAGCTGGTCGGCCGGTTGATCGCCCGCCACCAGGTCACGCACTGGACCTGCATCCCGACGATGATCATCGACCTGTTCGGCAGCCCGAACTACGCTTCGTTCGACCTGCGCAGCCTGCGCAACCTGTCCGGCGGCGGCGCCGCGATGCCGCAGGCCGTGGCCGAGCGGCTGCAGCGCGAGTTCGGCATCACCTTCGCCGAGGGCTACGGGCTGACCGAGACCGCCGCACCCAGCCACGCCAACCCGCCCGAGCGCGCCAAGCTGCAGTGCCTGGGCATCCCGATCTACGGCGTCGACTCGCGCGTCGTCGACCCGCAGACGCTGGCCGAGCTGCCTCCGGGCGAAAGCGGCGAGATCGTGACCCACGGGCCGATGGTCTTCCGCGGCTACTGGCGCCACCCGGAGGCCTCCGCCAAGGCCTTCGTCGAGATCGACGGCAAGCCCTTCTTCCGCACCGGCGACCTCGGCCGCGTCGACGAGGAGGGCTACTTCTTCATCACCGACCGGCTCAAGCGGATGATCAACGCGAGCGGCTTCAAGGTCTGGCCGAGCGAGGTCGAGCTGCTGCTGTTCAAGTGCCCGCTGGTGCAGGAGGCCTGCGTGATCGCCGCCCGCGACGAGTACCGCGGCGAGACGGTCAAGGCGGTGATCGTGCCGCGGGCGGAGGTGCGCGCCAGCGCCACGGCCGCGCAGGTCATCGACTGGGCGCGCGAGCACATGGCGGCCTACAAGGTGCCGCGCGTGGTGGAGTTCGTCGACAGCCTGCCCAAGAGCGGCGCCGGCAAGGTGCTGTGGCGCGTGCTGCAGGAGCGCGAGGGCAGGGGGGGCGGCGGAGGGTCGCCTTGAGCGGGCCGGGAGCGGCCGCCGAGGTCTTCGACGTCGTCATCGTCGGCGGCGCCGTGGTGGGCAGCGCGGCCGCGTACTTCCTGGCCACGCGGCTGCCCCGCGGCGCTCGCGTCGTGCTGCTGGAGCGCGACCCCACCTACGCGAACTGCGCGACCGCGCGCTCGGTGGCGTCGATCCGGCACCAGTTCTCGACGCCCGAGAACATCCGCCTGTCGATGTTCGGCACCACGTTCCTGCGCGACGCTGCCCGGCTGCTGGAGGTCGACGGCGAGGCGCCGGCTCTGGGCTTCGTGGAGCGCGGCTACCTGTTCCTGGCCACGGACGCCGGGCGCGACGTGCTCGCGGCCAACCACCGGCTGCAACGGGCCGAAGGGGCGGATGTCGCGCTGCTGTCGCCGGCCCAGTTGCGGCAGCGTCTGCCCTGGCTGCACACCGATGACCTCGCGGCCGGCTCGCTCGGGCTGTCGGGGGAGGGCTGGCTCGACGGCCACGCACTGATGCACGCGCTGCGCCGCAAGGCGGTTTCGCTGGGCGTCCAGGTGCGCCGCGCCCGGGCGCAGGCGCTGCGCGTACGGAGCGGCCGCGTCGTCGCGGTGGAGCTGGCCGACGGCACCGCGCTGGGCTGCGGCCACGTGATCAACGCCGCCGGCACCGGCGCGACGGCGCTGGCGCGCAGCGCCGGCATCGAGCTGCCGGTGCGCGCGCGCAAGCGCTGCGTCTACCGCTTCCGCAGCCCCGAGCCGGCGCCGGGCTGCCCGCTCGTGATCGACCCCACCGGCCTGTACTTCCGCCCCGAGGGCGACGGGTTCCTGTGCGGGATCGCTCCGCCCGGGCACGACGATCCCGATCAGGACCCGGAGGCGGGCGAGTTCGACGTCCCGCTCGAGGTGTTCGAGCGCGACCTGTGGCCGCTGCTCGCCGCGCGCGTCCCGGGCTTCGAGGCGGCACGGCTGCTCGGCGCCTGGGCCGGCCACTACGACGTCAACCTGCTCGACCACAACGCGATCCTCGGCCCCCACCCGGCGCTGCCGAACCTGCTGTTCGCCAACGGCTTCAGCGGCCACGGCCTGCAACAGGCGCCCGCGGCGGGCCGCGCGCTGGCGGAGTGGGTGGCCGACGGCCACTCGCACTCGCTCGACCTGGGCGCCCTGGGCTGGCAGCGTGTCGTCGATGGTCGTCCGTTGCGCGAGCTGAACGTCGTCTAGTAGCATGCGCGGCAGGAATCCTGCC
>Ga0068877_10003853_pt1 | contig 11842 bp, 12 predicted proteins | sample NOAtaG_FD_66437 | JGI IMG/M metagenome (GOLD analysis project Ga0068877, IMG submission 66437) | Freshwater lake microbial communities from Lake Erie, under a cyanobacterial bloom - NOAA_Erie_Diel6S_1000h metaG | ecosystem: Environmental > Aquatic > Freshwater > Lake | place: USA: Ohio, Lake... | reverse complement strand
GGTGACAATGACCGCAGCGACGTTCCGTACACGAATGTCACGCGGGTCGATGCGAACCCCGAGGCGGCCAAGGAGTCCGGCGACGGCCTGGGTTGAAAACAAGGTCTGCTCGCTGTCGCCGGTGCCGGCCAGCCCCACCACCAGGCCGTAGCCGTAGAGCATGTTCTCTCGGGCCCCACGAATGTTGATGAGCTCACGCGCCTTGACGGGGGCTGCCACGGCCGCAGACGAGCCCATGAGGGTGGCGGCGGCAAGAATCATCGACAGGAGGCGCATGCTCAGCTCCACAGGAGAGATGCCATTTCTCAGAAAGGCCATGCCCAGCTTGCAGCTCTCGTGCCCCAGGGCACCGACTGACTCTCGGTGACGGTCCCCTGCCCGACGAACTCGATCTCGGCGTCGGCAATCATCGAGCTCTTGATGCTGTTCTGCTCGTCGATGTCGATCGGACGAACAAGACCGGACACATAGAGGTGCTGCTCCTCGTTGTTGACGAGGACGACACGATGGCCCTCGATGAACATGTTGCCGTTGTCGTAGACCTTCATGACGAGGGCCGGCACGGTGGCCAGCAACCGCTCGCTTCTGCCGGAGCGTCCGCTCCCGTTGAACGAGTTTTCAGTGTCGAGCCCCGCCGTGGTCTGCAGACTCGCTTCGCCAAGACCAGTCAGGAGTGGGCCGACGATCGGCAGGAAGGTCAGGTTGTTCCACCACCGTCCGGTTCGTGACACCCGGGTGTCTGCCCCGCGCCGGGCATCTGCCACCTCTTCCACGCGCACGATGACGACGTCGTTGACGCGCAAGGCCCGCAGGTCGGTGAACGGTGAAGAGGCGCTCCCGGTCGACACCCACAACGAGCCGCTGTCGTCGGCGGCGCTGGTGGTGGTCGGAAGGGCTTCCGGTGCGGCGCGACGCTTCGGCGTGTATTCGGCGATGTGCGCGGGCGCGCATCCCAGCCCCGACAGCATCAGGAGCACAACCGTCACATATCGCTCGATGGACCTCATGGGCTCTCCGTCAGTGCGATCACCCCATCACGAAACAGGCCATGGACCTGACGACCGTTGGGGAGACGGGCGCAATGCTGTCGGCGGTCGACCCCACCGGCACATGGAGTGACCACAGCGCTGCGCACCAGGCGCAAGTCACCGACCTGAAGGACGATCTTGACCGGCGACCCCACCGCCGGGCCGGGCATGGCGAGGTCGTCCTCCACAAGGATCTGGCCCGCCATGAGCGCGCGTCGGGAAATCGCGCCCTCTGGCAATGTGGCCACGCTGTGTTGATGTCGGGGAACCTCACGCCACGCCGTCGACACCGCCTCTGCCAGGGGCTCGTTCACCGCGAGTGAACGAGTGAGAACAAGCACAGGCTTTTCAATCTGCACATCGATGACGACCCGCGAGCGACAGCCACCCTTTTCATCGTCGACGTCGGCCACCACGGGGCCGCTGTGATCGAGCGGCGACAGCGGCTGGACAATGACCGGTACGCAACCATCGGGCAGACCGGCGACGCGACGGACGACGATCCGGGTCGAGGCCGCACCTTTCGAGCGCAGCAATTCTTCGATGAGCTGATGCGACGATGTCGACGATGGCATCGATGACGATGTCGTCGATGTCAGGGCCAGAAGGAGGAAGACCGTAGCGTGCATGATCCCACCATCACTTCAGGTTGCTGAGACGCTGCAGCATCTGGTCTGCGGTCTGGATGATCTTTGAGTTCATCTCATAGGAGCGTTGGGTGGTGATGAGGTCGAGCATTTCTTCAATGCTCTTGACGTTGCTCCCTTCGAGAAAGCCCTGAGCCAGCTCGCCGGTGCCCCGCTCTCCGGGACGAGCAGAGTTCGGGACGCCCGCAGCCGAAGTAGCCCGAAAGAGATTTCCACCGATCGACTCAAGCCCTGCCGGATTCTGGAAGACCGTCAGCTCGAGATTGCCGATCGGAACGGGTTCATCTCGACCAGAGATTCGTGCGCTGACCGCCCCGTCCTTACCGATGGTCAGGTCGGTTGCTTCTGGAGGGACGGTGATACCGGGCTCAAGGGGGTCGCCGGCCGCCGTCACGAGACGCCCCTCGCTGTCGATCCTGAGATTGCCGGCCCGCGTATAGCCAATCTCACCGTTGTTCCTGGAAACCCTGAGAAATCCAGGCCCTTCAATGGCCAGGTCGAGCGGATTGTCTGTGCCAATCAGATCGCCGGTGCCGAAGTCGCGGGCGACTGCGTTGACGCGGGCGCCGAGTCCGACCTCGATGGGGGCAGGTGAGCGATTTCCGCCGGTCCCATTGGCGCTACCGGCGGACTGGATCCGGTCCGGGAGCAGCTCGCTGAACTCGGCGCGCGCACGCTTGAACCCGGTCGTCGACGAGTTGGCAAGGTTGTTTGCCACCACGTTCATCTTTTGTTCCTGGACCATCATGCCAGTGGCCGCAGTGTAGAGAGAGCGCATCATGGGGTGTTCCTCGGATCAAGAGAGCAAGGGCGACGCGGAGTCATCGGCACCCCGAAGGGTGCGAATGTGCTCAGGCCCTCGGGCGACCGATTTCGTTGGCTTTTTCGTCGAGCTTCTGCACGGTCTGCAGGGCCTGAAGCGATTGCTCGTAAGAGCGCTGCGCGGAAATCATGGAGATGGTGGAGTCGAGGCCGTTGGCGTTGCTGCCATCGATGGAGCCCACCGTGACCTGCGCATCCACAAGAGCCGCACGGTTCGCGCTGCGGGGTGCCACCTGGGCCGGTCCCACGCGGTCGAGCTCGCCCTGGAGCTGATAGAGACCGATACGACCGATCTCGCGGTCGCCGGCAAAGACGCGACCGCGATCGTCGATGAAGGGAATCGTTCCCGGTTCGGTGCTCAGACCCGTACCGTCTTGTCCGAGGACCTTGTGGTTGCCGATGCGCAGTTGCCCATCGACACCCACGCTCATGCGTCCGTCGCGGGTGTAGACGGTTTGCCCCGCCGGAGTCTGGACGCTGATCCACGTTCCTTCGGTCGGACGAATATCGAGCCGTCGACCAGTCTGGATCGCCGGACCGTCCTGGGAGATGACCGAGGTTTCAACCGGAAGAACCTGACGGACCGGAGGCATCTTCTCCGTGGAAGCGCGCCCCAGCGTCTCTTCGTCGATGGCCGTGGAGAATGCGTAGGTCACGGCGCGATATCCCGGCGTCGTCTGGTTCGCGAGGTCATCTGCGAGCTTGTCGAGTTCGCGCAGACGAGCAGTGGCGCCAGACATTGCGATGTAGTGCAGACGGGTCACGGCATCCTCCGATGGTCACTCCCTGTAAGAGCAACGGGCGTGCCACCGGGCTGGCCCGCTGGCTGCAGGGCACCGTGACGTGCGCAGGCCTCGCGCACGTGCTGGGCTGTGACGGAGGATGGATGTCTGAAGGCGCCGACGACGAGGACGAGGAGTCCAAAACAGAGGACGCGAGTCCCCAGCGGATCGAGCAGGCCTTCGCCGAAGGTGACCTGCCGATGAGCCACGACCTCATTGGCGTGGTCAGCATGGTCATCGGGCTCGTCGTCCTCGCGGGGCTGTTGCCCATGCTGACGTCGGCGCTGGTGACGACGTTTCGTTCGATGGAGGCCATGACGCGGACCCAGAGCCCGGCGCTGCTCTTCCAGAGCATGAGGGGACTTGCCCTGCCCACCATCGGCGTCTTCATCGCCGGCGGATTCGGCGCGTTGGTGGCCTCCCTCGGTCAGACGGGTGGGCGGATTTTTCCAGACAAGCTCAGTCCCGACTTCTCTCGGCTCATGTCGTTTTCAGCCGTGGTGCATCCCTTCACCCGCGAGGGGGCCACCGACATTCTTTTGTCGGCGCTCAAGCTGATCATGGTCACTGCGGCGATCGTCCTGCCCAGCACCGACGAGATCTTGACGCTCACCCGTCTGGGACTGTTGCCTGCCGACGCCCAGCCCGGGGTCATCGGGAGCCTGATGTGGCCGGTCATGATGCGGGGCGGCCTCGTGCTGGTGGTGGTGGGCGCGCTCGACTTCGGGCTGCAGCGCTACCGGTGGTTCGAGAAGAAGAAGATGACCAAGGAGGAGCTCAAGCGCGAGATGAAGAGCGACGAAGGCGACCCCCACATCAAGGGTCGTCGTCGACAAATCCATCGCTCGATGGTCAAGAAGAAGAACCCGACGAAGGCGACGCCCAAGGCCGATGCGGTCATCGTGAACCCCACCCACATCGCCATCGCCATCCGCTACCGCAAGGGCGAGAACCGGGCCCCCATCGTGATCGCCAAGGGCAAGGGCGTCCTGGCCGACACCATCCGCGCCCTCGCCCGGGAGCACCAGATCCCCATCGTCAAAGACATCCCGCTGGCGCGACTCCTGCATAAGAAGTGCGAGATCGGGCACGAGGTGCCCCTGGAGACGTTCAAGGCGGTGGCCGCGGTCCTGGCCTTCGTCGCGAAGATAACCGGTCGGCCACCCGGTACGGGCCCCTGAGGGGGAGGCTGACACGCTCGAGAGACCGACGGAGCACCTGTGGTCAGCGTCACCGCCAACGCCCCGGAAAAGTCTGAAGGCGACGCCGCCAACGCCCTCTCCATCATCGTCCTCGGGGTGATGGGGCTGTTGATCCTGCCCGTGCCGCCGATGCTGCTCGACGGCCTGCTGGGTCTGAACCTCGCGGCATCGGTCGTCCTGCTGCTGGTGTCGTTGCGGGTTCGCGAGGCGCTGACACTCTCGGTGTTTCCGTCGCTGCTGCTGCTGCTGACCCTGTTTCGCCTGGGCTTGAACATCGCCACGACCCGGCTCGTGCTGATGAACGGCGGTCAGGAAGGTGGCGCCGGCCACGTCGTCGAATCCCTCGGTGAGTTCGCCGTCGGCGGCAACATCGTCATCGGCGCCGTGGTCTTCTGCATCCTGCTCGTCGTGAACTTCATGGTCATCACGAAGGGCTCGGGTCGTATCTCCGAGGTTGCCGCCCGCTTTACCCTCGATGCCTTGCCAGGCAAGCAGATGTCGATCGACGCCGACCTGCAGGCTGGCCTCATCGACGAAGCCGGTGCCAAATCCCGCCGTGCTCGTCTCGAGCAGGAGACTGAGTTCTTCGGCGCGATGGACGGCGCGAGCAAGTTCGTCCGCGGCGACGCCATTGCCGGCCTGATCATCACCGGCATCAACATCGTCGGTGGTCTGGCTTCGGGTCTGGCTGGCGGCATGTCACTGCTCCAGGCCAGCAAGACCTACACGATTCTCACCATCGGCGACGGTCTGGTGTCGCAGATTCCGGCGCTGCTGATTTCAACGGCGGCCGGTATTCTCGTGACCCGCGCCGGCACCAGCGGCGAACTCGGCGCGGCGATGAGCGGCCAGCTCCTGTCCGAGCCCAAGGCCATCTACGTCGCCTCGGGAATGATTGGATTGATGGCGTTCATGCCCGGTATGCCCGCCGCCGTCTTCCTTGGCCTCGCCGGCGCCGGCGTCGCGCTCGCAAAGCGCACCGAGAATACCCAGGCGGAAGAAAAGGTCGCTCGCGAAAAAGCCAAGAGCAAGCCCGGTAATCCCCTGGTTTCTGCCAACACCTCGCCGGATAAGGTCAAGAGGATTCAAGATACGTTGCTCGAGGAACAGCTGGTGCTTCAGCTCGGGCTTGGCCTGTCATCGCTCATCGACCAGAATCGCAATGGCGAACTTCCCGGTCGGCTCATTGCGCTTCGTCGTCGTCTCGCCGAGGAGCTGGGGGTCATCATTCCGGTCATCACCGTCGAAGACACCGAGAAGCTGGATGCTTCCACCTATCGCTTGATGCTTCGTGGTTCGGAGCTGCTCACCGGCAAGGCGTTTTCCGACCGCTGGATGGTTCTTGATCCGACCGGACGTGAGCCCGGCGTCGAAGGCGTACCGGCGAAGGATCCGACGTTTGGTCTGCCTGCCCGCTGGGTCACCAACGAAATCAAGGCCAGGGCCCAGCGTCAGGGCTTGACGGTGGTCGACCCCTCCTCCGTCGTAACGACCCATATCGATGAAGTCATCCGTCGACACCTGCACGAAATCGTCGGTCGTCAGGAGGCGCAGGAGCTCTTGACCCTGCTCGCGAAGGATTCACCGAAGCTGGTCGAGGATATTGTGCCCCAGCTCATCAGCCTCGGTGAGCTCTCGATGATCATGCGCGGGCTCCTGCGTGAGGGCATCTCGGTCAGAGACATCCGTACGATTCTGGAGACCGTCGCCGAGTACCCCGGCAAGAAGGACATCGCGTTCCTGACGGAGCAGTGTCGTCGTCGTCTCGGGCGACAGCTCTCGGGGCGGTTGGCCAACGGTGAGCGCCGCATCCCCGTCGTCACCCTTGATCGGGAGCTCGAAACGGCCCTGCGGCAGTCGATGGGGGTGTCTGACGGAGAGACGACCCTGGCGCCCGCCATCGACATCGCCCGAAAGGTCGTGGACACGCTGCAGGAGCGTGCTGCGATCCAGACGACGGAGGGCATCCCACTTGTTGTCGTTGCTCCGTCAGATCTTCGACGCCCCCTCTTCGAGTTCGTGTCGCGCTTCGTCCCCGAGGTCAACGTTGTAACGCCACGTGAGATCGCTCCCGGCTTCACCGTCGAGCCGGTGGCCACCATCTCGCTTCCGGCCCGGAATCTGCAGAGGAAGTCGGCATGATCTCCGTCTCCCACACCACCCAGTCTTCGGTCTTCCGTGCCCCCACCGCCCGCGAGGCGCTTGCTGCGGCCCGAGCGAGCCTTGGTGAAGACGCCGTCGTCATCTCGACACGGACGATCCCCAGCATGATCAGCGGAGGGGGCTCGGTGGAGGTCGTGGCCCGTGCAGGCAATGGCTCCCCGACGCCTCGTCGCCCCGGCTCATCCCGTGCGAGCGCCCCGACCCCCGCTGCTGCAGCGGCCCGGTATCAATCCGCATCGCGCACCTCTCTCGTGCGCCCGACCGAAAGCGCCGAGCCGTCGCTCTATCGGAGCCACGACGAGCTCCCGACCTCTTCGACCGGACGCGGACCCTGGAAGAATGCTGCAGATCCGCCCTGGACCCATCGCGGCCCACGCTCGGTTGGCCTGTTCGTTGGCCCGACCGGCGCAGGCAAGACCACAACCCTCGTCAAGGTTGCTGCTCGGGCTGTCATGCAGAGTGGCCTTCGACCCCTGCTCGTCACCTTTGACATCTGGCGCGCCGGCGCCGTTGCGCAACTCGAATCCTACGGACGAGCCCTCGGACTCGAGACCATCGTCGTCGAATCACCGCGGGACATGCGTCTTGTGCTCGAACGCGACGATCAGATGATCCTCGTCGATACCGCCGGCCGCTCTCCTCGCGATGTCACCGCCCTTGAGCGCCAGGCCACCTACGCCTCGGCCATGGGACTCCATCGGTCCCACCTCGTCATCCCATCGACCTTTTCCGACGCCTCCGTTGCAAGTGCGCTTTCGACATACAGCTGTTTCCAGCTCGACGACCTCATTGTCAGCAAGATTGACGAAGCCGGCGGCCACGACGACATCGAGCGGGTCGGCCGCCTGACGCGGATGCCCATCTGCGCAGCAACAAATGGCCAGAATATTGTTGAAGACATTCTTCCCGGCGCGATGTCATCCGGCTATGCTGGTGAGCGCCATGAATCCTTCGAGGAGGATCGATGAATCAAGCCAACCATGCGCCTCTCATCTTCGCCGTCGCGAGCGGCAAAGGCGGCGTCGGCAAGACCTTCTTCTCCGTACATCTTGCCCTGCTCGCCCGCATGGTGAAACCACGGGTATTGCTGGTAGACGGCGACCTGGGTCTGTCGAATGTGGAGGTGGCGATGGGGCTTCATCCCCGTCATCACCTTGGCGACGTCGTTTCTGGCTCAAAGAACATTCGCGATGCGGTGACCGTACACCCGAAGAGCGGTCTTCACATCCTTGCCGGCGGTGCCGGTGTTCGTGAACTTGCCGATCTGACCGCCGAACGTCGACATATCGTATCGACGGCCCTCGAAGAAGCCTTCCGTGACTACGACGTGGTGGTCATCGACGCTGGAGCTGGCGTTCATCCAGCCGTCATGTTCCTCGTGGAGCTCGGGACGACGCCCATCGTCGTGACCACCCGTGAGCCGCAGTCGATGGCTGATGCCTATTCGTTCTTGAAGCTTGCGTCGACCACGGGCCGGCACCGTGAATTCCATATGGTCATGAACCAGATCGATGACGAGAAGTCCGCCCGCGAGGCCTTTGCTCGTCTCTCCGAGGTCGTCGGTCGTTTTCTTCCCGTACGCCTGCGTCTGGCCGGCGTCGTTCCCGAGGATCGGGCCGTCACGGATTGCGGCTATCGTCGTCGTTCTCTTCTTGACCTGAACTTCACTCCTCCTGCGGCCGCTGCCATGTGGACGATCAGCGAGCAACTGATTGCAGCGGCCGCACGATCGGCGACGGAGGCACCGGTCCAGGCGTGCGCAGGATGATCGATCGCTATGCCCGCCAGGTCGAAGCAGCCGAGCGCGACACGCTGCTTCGTGAACATGGTGGGCTGGTGCATCGGATCGCGCGACGTGTGTCGATCCGTATCGGCAGAGACGACGTGATCGATGATTTGACCTCCGTCGGATTGGTGGCGTTATTCGAGTCACATCAGCGCTTTGATCCCACCCAGGGGATTGCGTTTTCGACGTTTGCCTATCAACGGATTCACGGTGCAATGCTCGATGAGGCCCGCCGGCTGGACATACTCCCCCGTCGGCTGCGCGCCCGTGCCGTGCTGCTGAAGAAGCGTACACAGGAACTGACGAGCAAGTTGGCGAGGGATCCGACTCGCGAAGAGCTGGCCCAGGCGACTGGCTGGACGGTCGAGAAGATCGACGAGATTCAGATGATGACGCTGGACTTCGCCCCCCTTGAGGAGATCGATCAGGTCGCTTCGGACCAGTTCGACCCACTCGAGGACATCATCAATGTGCGCCAGGAAACCGTATTCAACGCCATCGGACAAATCTCAACACGACTGCAAACGGTGCTCTCGCTCCGGTTTGTCGAGGAGTTCTCCGTCAAGGAGATCGGCGATCTGCTTGGAGTCAGCAAGACACGGGCTCACGGGCTCATTCAAGAAGCCCTGATGAGCGTTCGCACCAACCTTGGGATCGAGGGTCCGCGCGAGGGAGCCAACCATGAGCGAACAACAGAAGATCCGCCGCGCAAAGCGTCTGCTCACGATGGCTGAGCGGGCCATGGAGACTGCACGAGCCGAGCTCGCTGCGTCGCATCAGAAACTGCACGCTGCCAGCGAGGAGCGCCAGTCTGCGGAGCGGCGGCTCCATGAAGACAATCGCTGCATTGGAGCAAGCCCGGAGTGGATGCTCGCCGAGCTCGACCAGGAGGCTCGCCGGCGTGACGTCCGAAGTGCGCTGGAGCAGGAAAAGAAAGCCGACGCCGAACTTGCCACGGCCAAGCAGAAGGCAGCCGAGGTCCACCAGAAGCACCGCGTTCTTGAGCGCTTCCACGACAACATCAGCGACCGATTTGAAGGCGGTGTGCGTCGGAAAGAAGCGCTCGATGCCGATGCATTCGCGCTGGCCATCTGGGCACGAAAGACGTCCAGTTCCCAGGACTGAGAGGCGCTATTCGTTTTTGGTTCCCTGACTTCGTACAGGTGGCCGATTCTCACAAGACCTTGACGACTTCAACGCTCAGCTTTCCGGTGTCTGCCGAAGGAGCACACTCGAACTTGTGGTTGTCATTGACAAAGAGGTCGAGCGGACTGTTGGCCAGGCGGTCCAGCAGGATGACTTCACCGACCTGAAGTGACAGCCACTGCTCCAACGAGAGATTCGCTTTACCGAGAATCGCGACGACATCCACCTCGGTGGTCATGACCATTGACTGGTAACGTCGACGGGATGGCAGGTCTTTCGGCACCGAGATCGGCTTCGCCTCAGAGAGCGTACGACGGGCGAGTTCGTACGGGAACGCAATACAGAAGGTCCCCCTCGTCTCGGGATGCGCAATCCGAATCGACCACATCGGCGCGGTCGGCAGCGAGAGACGAAGTCGCGGACCGATATTCTCGGAGCGCAACACCTCGAACACAGTGGAGACATGAAGCGCCGTCGACAGCTTCGCCAACATCATCTTGATGGTACGCTCAAGAACGCGCGACTCTGAGCGTCCCAGCGGGGTCGCCGCATCATCAGGATTGAAGGGAGTCCGGTCGCCCAGCAACACCCTGCTGAGTCGACGAGCCATGATGAGGTCCATCGAAAGGATGGAAGTCTCGCCGAGGGCGTTGAACACGAAGGCAATACCACCGCCCGAGACAAGGCTGACCCGCGAATCCTGGACCTCAGCTGTTGTCATCTCGATCTGGTCGAACTCTTTTGCCTCATCACCAAACGAGAGCAGATGCTCCCTCACGGTTCCCGTGATGATCAGATTCATCGTATCCATCGATGAGCCGACTGACGCGGATCGTTCAGTCAGATCGATTTCACGAAGTGGCCGCTGCGCGGCGCGCGACCTCTGCTCGCCAGAGCCCTGCTGCACGGCGTCCACAACGGCCTTGAGCTCTTCCTCTGACAGGTCAGCCATCATCACTCCTCATGGCCACGGCATCGACCATCGAGCTACTGGGCAACGAACTCTGTCACGTAGAGTTCCTGGAAGTCAGCGCCGAAAATCTCTCGGGCCTTGGAGTTCAGGAACTTCTTCAGATCGAGAAGCCCTCGTGAGCCACGCATTTCGTCATAGCGCCGATCACTTGCATAGGTGATGCATGCCTCACGGACTCTCGGCAGGGATGCCTCTACCGCTGCCTTCTCGGTCGTCTCCTTGAATTCAAGGGCGAGGCTGATGCGAGCATGGTGGTCACGCTCGACGTCCTTCAGCCTCACCACGATATTCGGCATCTGGTGGAGCACCCCTGGTGCACGTGGTCCTCCAGCTTTGCCTTTCTCGTCACCGGCGGCATGTGCAGCGTCGCCGTCGGCGTCATCGTGAGCAGCATCCGCTCCCTCACCGCCCTCCGCGTGCCCTGGTGTGGCCGGCGGCGTCGCCGGGGCGGGCGGTGCCTTGGTCATCATGAGATAGCCAAGGCCACCGATGGCGCCGACGTTGAGGAGCCCCATGAAGACCACCGCCGCCACAATCGGGAGGTTGCTCCCCTTGGCGGGGGCGGCGGACTCCTCTTTCGCGGGCTTGTCAGGCTTCTCGGCCATGGCCTACCTCTTCAGGTTGATGAGTTCGCCAAGCAGCGTATCAGCAGTCGAGACGATTTTCGAGTTCGCCTGGAAGCTGCGTTGGGCGATGATCATCCTGACGAGCTCGTCGCCGACATCGACGTTGGACTGCTCCAGCGCGCCACCGACCACGAAGCCGCGCCCACCGGTGCCGGCCTCGCCGATGTTGGGCTGACCGGAGGTGCCAGTCACGACAAACTCGTTTCCGCCCTGACGCTCCAGCTGATCCGCCGCATTGAACGTGGCCACGGCAATCTGACCAAGCGCCTGAGACACGCCGTTGGTGAACACGCCGGTGATGGTGCCGTCCGGCTCGATGCGGACACTCGCAAGGTCACCCGCGGCCGACCCGTTCTGGCTCACGAACGACACCGCTGACGGAGCGGCGAATTGGGTCAGACCAGCAAGCCCGGTACCGCCACCGGTCAAAGGATCGCCGAGATTGAGCGTCACGGTCTGGCCCTGCGTCGCGCCGAGTGGGTTGAGCGTCAGGGTGTTGCCCGTCACCGTATCGAGCCTTCCGTCCGTCGTGAACGTCAGCTGAATCGGCGCGGCGGTCAGCTCGGTCGGGGTGCCCGGCGTTCCACCGGTGACATTGCCACCGTCGGTCACGGCACGAACATCCCAGGTGTTGTCGCCGGTCTTGATGTAGAACAGCTGCACATCG
>Ga0068877_10003851_pt1 | contig 11844 bp, 13 predicted proteins | sample NOAtaG_FD_66437 | JGI IMG/M metagenome (GOLD analysis project Ga0068877, IMG submission 66437) | Freshwater lake microbial communities from Lake Erie, under a cyanobacterial bloom - NOAA_Erie_Diel6S_1000h metaG | ecosystem: Environmental > Aquatic > Freshwater > Lake | place: USA: Ohio, Lake... | reverse complement strand
GACGTCGATCCCGGGAACGCTAACAAGCGCGACGGAACCGCGTCCACAGAAGAGGTGGGGCACGTGCCACGACCCGTCAAGGCTTTGAAGCGCCGGAAGAACCCTCGACGCCACGGCGGCGGGCCCGCGGCCGCGCATCGCCGGGCAGCCAGCGCTGTCCGCCAGGGGCACGACGCGGCCACCGGCCGGCGCGCCGTCGCCGAGGCGGATGCGGAAGCGCCGGTCCCAGGTGACCTCTCCCTGTCCTTGCGAGAGGCACGCCGCGCGCGGCAGGGCCGGGTCGCGGACGATCGCGATGCCTGCTGGTCCGCGCAGGATGAGGCAACCGGCGAAGCAGCGGCGCGCCGGGTCGACGGCCCGGGACAGGGCCCAGGACGTGGCAAGGCCAATGGCCTCGCCGCGTGGCGGATGGACCGCGCCGGACACGGCCAGGACGCAGGCGCGGAGCACCGCGCGCGCGAAGGGCGTCGCCAGCGCGACGAAGGCCTCGCGCGCGAGGTCCACCCACCCCTCGGGATGCACCGCCGCGTGCCGTCCGAGCCAGTCGGCGAGGGCGGCTTCGGAGAGCGCCCTCGGCTCGCCTGGCGCCATGCGCGCGCGCGGGCCGCCAAGTCGCATGCGCGCGCGCAGGAAGCGCGGGTCGCGATTGCTCGGGTCCTCGATCCACGAGGCGCCACGGCGCCCGAGCCATGCGCGCAGGCCTCCGGGCTCGACGGCCAGGAGGGGTCGGAGGATGCGCGAGCGGGCGCGCGGCGTATCCAGCGCCATGCCCGCGAGCCCCGCCTCGCCGCTGCGTCGCTCGCGGCGCATGGCGATCGTCTCGTCCTGGTCGCCGGCATGATGGCCGACGAGCAGGTGGAGGATGCCCTCCTCGGCGCAGGCATCCTCCAGGAGGCGGTAGCGCGCCTCGCGGGCGCGCTCCTGGATGCGTCGCGACGGTCGTGGACCGTCCCGGCTCAGGACCCGGTGGGCGATGCCGCGCGCCGCGCAGCGACGCGCGACCTCGGCCGCCTCGGCGGTCGATCCGTCCCGGAGCCGGTGGTCGACGACGAGCGCGAGCACGTCACCGCCGCGCGCGCGCGCCCAGCCTTCGGCAAGCAGCAGCAGGGCCGTGGAGTCCGCTCCGCCCGAAAGCGCGATCGCAAGGCGCGGCCGTGGCTCGAAGGGCCCGGCGGCCGCCATCGCGGCCGCGAACAGCGCCTCGACGTCTTCGTCGCATGCGCCGGTCATCGGCGCAGGGTCAGCAGCCCAGCTTCTGGCGCTCGCGCTGGGCGTTCTGGCGCAGCGCCTGGGGCGCGTCCGCGTGCCGCCTGCCGATCTCGGCCAGGGCACCGCACGCCTCGGGCTTGCGGTTCAGCTGCCCCAGCGACATGCCGAGCCGCAGGAGGTTCTCGGGCGCCTTGTCCGAGTTGGGGTATTTCTTGAAGCCCTCGGTGAAGGCAATGGCCGCGTTGTTCCAATCGCGCCGCGCATAGAGGGTCTCGCCGTACCAGTACTGGGCGGCGCCGGCCTGGCGGTGGTTGGGGTTCTGCGCCACGAAGGCCTTCATGGCGGCTTCGGCCGGCCCGAAATCGGATTGCCCGCGCTGGGCCTGGAGCAGCAGTCCATAGGCGAATTCGTACTGCGCCTCGGGCGGTCCGGCCGGCAGGCGCACGGCGTCGCGCGGCGCCGCGGCCTGCTGCTGCAGGGCCTGGGCGCTGGAGCCGCTCGGCACGATCACGAGCCTCTGGCCTCCCGCAGCGCCAGCGCCCGGCGTGCCGGCGGCTGCGCCCTGCCCCTGCGCGGCCGCCGCTCCGGCGGCAGCGCCGGCGGCGCCGGCTGCCGCCGGGGCGGCACCGGCCGGCGCGCCCTTCTCGAGCTGCTGGAAACGGAACTCGACGTCCTGGACCAGCCTGTCGATCTTGGTCTCGAGCTGGCGCAGCCGATGCTGGATCTCCTCGATCCTGCCGGTCTGCTCGCGGCCCTGCCCCTCGAGCTGCGAAAAGCGCTGGTCGACCTGACCGGCGAAGCCTTCCGCCGGCCTGGCCACGGCGGTGCCGGCGGCCCCTGCGGCAGCCGCGCCACCGCCCGCGGCCGATCCCTGCGTCGCCACCGTCCGCTGCAGCACGTCGATGTCGCGCTGCAGCCTGTCGATCCTGCTGGTGAGTTCGCGCAGGTCCGACTGCGCGGTCGCCGGCCCGCCAGGGAAGACGGCGATCGCGGCCAGGAGGACGAAGGCGGCGCCGAGCCGGGAGGGCGTCATGGTGCGGGATCCGCGAATCGGGTTGTCGATGCCGGGAGTATCGCCCGCGCGCCGGGCAAAACAATGGCACGCCAGTCCGGCACGCCCGGCGCCGGCACGCCAAAAAGGAAACGCCCGCCCGCGGTTGTCCGCGGACGGGCGTTCCAGTTCCGCGCCGGGCTGGCCGGCGGCGGAAGACGCGTCAGTTCACGACCGCGACGCCGCGGCGGTTCTGCGACCAGGCCGCCTCGTTCGAGCCGTTCACGGCCGGGCGCTCCTTGCCGTAGCTGATCGTGGCGACGCGGCGCGCCTCGATGCCCTGCGACACGAGGAAGTTCTTCGCGGCGTTCGCGCGGCGCTCGCCGAGGCCGAGGTTGTACTCGCGCGTGCCGCGCTCGTCGCAATGGCCCTCGATCGTGATCGTCGCGTTGGCATTCGTCTTCAGGAAGGCGGCCCAGCGCTCGATCTGGCGGCGCGCCTCGGGCTTCAGGTCCGACTTGTCGTAGTCGTAGAACACGCGGTCGCCGATGGCGACGAGCTGCTCCTGCAGGGTCTGGGCGCGCTGCGCGCCCGAGCCGCCCTGGTTCGAGGCCGTCTGCTCCGGCGTGCTGCACGCGGCGAGCAGGGAGAGGGCGGCGAAAGCGGTGAGAACCTTCATACGCATCGGTGGGGACTCCTTCCGGTCAGTTTTCCGAATCTGTGTCGCGGTTACGCGGCGCTAGGGGGTTCAACCACCTCGCCGCGGTCCGATCAACCGGTCTCTGTGGCCCGAGCCCTGCAAGGGAGGCATGACGCCGTCCCCGAATCAGGGCCCAGGAGGCTGCGTGAAGGCCGGCACGCTCGAAACGGGCGGCAATATGTTGAATTTCCCTCATGGATTCAAGGGTGACCATGCGGGATCGGATGCCTCGGTGGGGGTGACCACCTCGCGCTTGTTGTAGCCCGTCAGGTCGATCGAGTAGAGGCGCGTGTTGCGCCCCATGCCGCGCGCGTCCGAGCGCCCCTCGGAGAAATACATCAGCACGCGCCCGTTCGGGGCCCAGGTCGGCCCCTCGACGTGGAAGGCGCGGTCGATCAGGCGCTCCCCGGAGCCGTCCGGCCGCATCACGCCTATGAGGAACTCCCCGCCCTCCTGCTTGGTGAAGGCGATGAGGTCGCCGCGCGGGGACCAGACCGGCGTGTAGTAGCGGCCGTTGCCGAAGCTGATGCGGCGGACGTTCCCGCCACCGGCGTCCATGACGTAGAGCTGGCCGGCGCCACCGCGGTCGGAATTGAAGGCGATCTCGGAGCCGTCCGGCGAATAGGAGGGCGACGTGTCGATGGCGCCCGAGCTCGTCAGCCGGCGCGCGCGCTTCGTGCGCAGGTCCATGGCGTGGATGCTGGTCGCGCCGTCCTGCGACATCGACATGATCACGCCGTTGCCATCGGGCGAGAAGCGCGGGGCGAAGGTCATGCCCGGGAAGTCGCCCACCACCTCGATGCGCGACGTGTCGATGTTCATCAGGTAGACGCGCGGCCGGTTGCCGACGTAGCTCAGGTAGGTGATCTCCTGCGCCGAGGGCGAGAAGCGCGGCGTCAGCACGAGGTTGTTGCCGGGCGTCAGGAACCGGTGGTTGGCGCCGTCCTGGTCCATGATCGCGAGGCGCTTCACGCGCCGCTGCAGCGGGCCGGTCTCGGAGACATAGACGATGCGCGTGTCGAAATAGCCGTTCTCCCCGGTGATCTTCCGGTAGACGGCGTCGGAGACGATGTGCGCGATGCGCCGCCAGCTCGCGGCCTGCGCGGTGTAGACCTGTCCCTCCAGCTGCCCTTCGCCGAAGACGTCCCAGAGCCTGAACTCCACGCGCAGCCTGCCGTCGCCCTGGGACTGGACCGCGCCATGCACGAGGGCCTGCGCGTTGATCTGCCTCCAGTCGGCGAAGCGCGGCATCGGCGCGCCGCGGAGTTGCTCCGCGGTCTGGATGAAGGCCGCCTGCTCGATCGGCCGGAACAGGCCGCTGCGCTCGAGGTTGGAGGCGACGATGTCGCGGATCTGCCGCCCCATCGCGGCGTCGTCGGCCGCGCCGGAGGCTGCCCCCGCGAAGGGAACGATCGCGATCGGGATCGGCTGCACCTGGCCGCGCGTGATGTCGATGCGCAGCTGCGCGAGCGCCGGGGGCGAGGCGGCGATGGAGGCCATCGCCGCGGATGCGGCGACGAAGCCGCGCCTGCCGATGTTGTCGCCTGCTCCCGGAAGATCTTCGTCGCGACGCATGTCACCTCACCCGTGCTGTCCGTTGTGGCCCGGCGCGGCCAGCGCCGGGCGCATGGCCCGCCTCACCTGTCGGCGCCCCTGAACGTGAGGATCAGGTTGCCGTCGAGGATGTCGCTGCGCCCCTGCGGGATCCTGAGGGGCGAGGCGATGAACACCGCGCGCCGCGCGCCCTGCGCGAAGGCGTTCAGGGAATCGGCTGGTGCACCCTGAGTCTTGACGATCTCCGCCGACTTGACCACCCCGCTGGCGTCGAGCGTCACGCGGATGTCGACGACGAAGCTGTCGATGCCGCGTGCGCCGGGATCCTTCACCCACTTGTCCTCTACCTGGCGGCGCAGGGCGCCGACCTCCTCGGAGGAAAGCGGTCGCAGGGGATCGAAGGGCGCGTTGGGCGCGCGGCGCGGGCCGTCGCCCGTCCCTGGCGTCGCCGCCGCCTGCTGCTGGCGCTGCTGGGCCTGCTGCGGCGTCGGCCTGAGCGTGCGGAGCAGCGCGTCGGGATCGAAGGCAGGCTGCTGCGCGCGCTGCGGCGCGGGCGGCGCAGGCGCGGGAGGAGCCGGGCGCGGTGGCGCGGGCGCTGGAGGCGGCGGGGCCGGAGGCGCCGGCTGGGGCGGCGCAGGCGCGGGAGGCGCGGGTGCGGGTGGCGGAGGCGCCGGAGGTGCGGGCGCGGGAGGCGGCGGGGGCGGAGGCGGTGCCGGCACCGGCGCGGGCGGCGGAGGCGGCGCGGGCGCGGGCGGCGGCGGCTCGGGCTGCGGCGGCGGAGGCGGAGGCGGCGCGGGTTGCGGCGGCGCGGGTTGTGGCGGCGCCGGCTGCGGCGTGGGGGGTGGCGGCGCCGGCGGCGCGGGCTGGGCCTGTGGCGGAGGCGGCGGGGGCGGCGCGGGGCGCGGCGGCTGCGCCTGCCTGACATCGGTCTGGCGCGGCGCGGCCTCGCTCGGCGGCGCGTTCGTGATCGCCGCGAGCGGCAGCGCCTCGACGACCAGCGGCTCGTCGGCGGGAGGCAGCGTCCTGAAGAACTGCGGCAGCCCCAGAAGGGCGAAGAGCAGGAGCCCCGCGTGCAGCGCCGCCGACACCGACGCGGCGATCCGCATCCCCCTGTCGTCGCCCGCGCTTCCCGCGATCGCTGCAACCGCCGTCATCGTCGCGCGCCTTCCCCGCCCGGCCTCAGCGCGGCGGCGCAGGCGCAGGCGCCGGGCGCCCGCCCTGGCGCGGGGCCTGGCCCTGCAGCGCCTCCGTCACGAGCGCGACCTTGCTGAAGCCGCCGGCGCTGATCGTGCCCATCACCTCCATCACGCGCCCGTAGGCGATCGTCTTGTCGGCGCGCACGAAGACCCGCGTCTCGGGCTTGTTGCGCGTGATCGCCTGCAGCCGCGCGACCAGCGCGTCCTCGGCGATCTCCGTGTCCTGGATGAAGAGCTTGCCCGCGGCCGTCAGCGTCACGATGAGCGGCTCGTCCTGGCCGCGCGACTGCGCGGCCTGCGTGCGTGGCAGGTCGACCTCCACGCTGGAGGTCAGCAGCGGCGCCGTCACCATGAAGATCACGAGCAGCACGAGCATGACGTCGACGAGCGGCGTGACGTTGATCTCCGCCACGAGGGGCCGCCTTCCGGACCGGCGCCCGCCGCGCGGGGACGAGGCCATGAGGGGACCGGCCATGGCTCAGCCCTTCTCCTCGAGCTGCCGCGACAGGATCGCGTTGAACTCGTTGGAGAACGCCTCGAGCCGGCCGGCATAGCGCGCGAGCTCGCTGTTGATCTTGTTGAAGGCGATCACCGCGGGCACGGCCGCGACCAGCCCGAGCGCCGTCGCGAACAGCGCCTCGGCGATGCCCGGCGCGACGACGGCGAGCGACGTGTTCTTGCTGGCCGCGATCGCGTGGAAGGCGTTCATGATGCCCCACACCGTGCCGAACAGCCCGACGAAGGGAGCGGTCGAGCCGACCGAGGCGAGGAAGCTCATGTAGCGCTCGAGCCTGTCCATCTCGCGCCCGAAGGTGACGCCCATGACGCGCTCGATGCGGCTCTGCAGCGCGGCGCGCACCTGGTTGGCGCCCGCGAGCCCCTTCGCCGCGGAGCGACGCCACTCGCGCATCGCCGCGGAGAACATGGCGGTCATCGGGCAGGGCGGCTCGGCGCCGACGCGGTCGTAGAGGTCGTCGAGCGAACCGCCCGACCAGAACATGTCCTCGAACTCGTCGGCGCGCGCCTGCAGCCGGCGCAGGCGCAGGAGCTTCTCGATGATGATCGCCCAGCTCCAGAACGAGGCGAGGATCAGCAGCACGATCACCGACTTGCCGATGAGGTCGGCGTTGAGGAAGAGCCCCAGGAAGGAAAGGTCGGTCGGGGGCCTGGAGCCCGCGAGCGCGGCGGCTTCGACTGTACGGTCCATGGTCTATCGGGCCTCTCTCTTCCTTCAGCTAGGTTCGGCGACGAATGCGGCGAGCGCATGGCGCAGGGCCGGCGGCAGGCGGGCGGGACGCCCCCCTGCCCCGACGCAGGCCACGGTGACGTCGAGGCGCGCGATCAGCTCGCCGCCGCGCAGGATGTCCTGTCGCATCTCGATCGCGGCGCCGGCCGCGCGCGCGACCGCGGTCTCCACGACCAGCGCGTCGTCGAGGCGGGCGGGCCGGATGTATTCGCATGCGCAGCGACGCACCGCGAAGGCGATCCCCTGCTCCTCCGCCATGCGCCGTTGGCCGACGCCGAGCGCGCGCAGCAGCTCGGTTCGGCCGCGCTCCGCGAAGCGGAGGTAGTTCGCGTAGTAGACGATCCCCGCGGCGTCGGTGTCTTCCCAATACACGCGGAGCTCGATGCGGTGCGGCGCGCGTTCAGCCATGCGCGCCATCCACGCCCTCGGCGCCGCGCGCGAGCAGGTCGAGCTGCCGGAGCCTGTCGGCGCCGGGCTCGAGGCCGAGATGCCGCCATCCGCGCTCGCCAAGCACGCGGCCACGCGGCGTGCGCAGCAGCAGCGCGCACTGGATGAGGAAGGGCTCGATCACGTCCTCGATCGTGTCCCGCTGCTCCGACAGCGCGGCGGCAAGCGTCTCGATGCCCACCGGCCCGCCGCCATAGCTCTCCGCGATGCAGCGCAGGTAGCGGCGGTCCATCGCGTCGAGGCCGAGCGCGTCGACCTCGAGCCGGTTGAGCGCCGCGTCGGCGACCGCCCGGTCCACGCGCCCGCCGCTCGCGGTGGCGAAGTCGCGCACGCGCCGGAGCAGGCGCCCGGCCACGCGCGGGGTGCCGCGCGCGCGGCGAGCGATCTCGGCCGCGCCGTCCGCGGCGAGGTCGAGCGCGAGCAGCGCGGCCGCGCGGCGCACGATCGCCTCGAGTTCGTCGGGCTCGTAGAAGTTGAGCCGCAGCGGTATGCCGAAGCGGTCCCGCAGCGGCGTCGTGATCAGGCCGGCCCGCGTGGTCGCCGCGACCAGCGTGAAGGGCGGCAGGTCGATGCGCACGGAGCGCGCGGCCGGGCCCTCGCCGATGATGAGGTCGAGCTGGAAGTCCTCCATCGCCGGGTAGAGGATCTCCTCGACCGCGGGCGACAGGCGGTGGATCTCGTCGATGAACAGCACGTCGCGCGGCTGGAGGTTGGTGAGGATCGCCGCGAGGTCGCCGGCACGCGCGATCACGGGCCCGGACGTCGCGCGGAATCCGACGCCGAGCTCGCGCGCCACGATCTGCGCGAGCGTCGTCTTGCCGAGTCCCGGCGGGCCGTGCAGCAGCACGTGGTCGAGCGCCTCGCCGCGCCCGCGCGCCGCGTCGACGAAGACGCGCAGGTTGGCCCGCACCTGGCGCTGGCCGATGAACTCCTCGAGGCGCTGCGGGCGCAGGCTCGCCTCGGCGAGGTCGCCCTCCCCCGCCTCGGGCGCGACGGCGCGCGCTTGCTCCTCGGCAGGCTGGCGCGGACGGCGGCTCATCGCGCGAGTTCCTTCAGCGCGCCGGCGATCAGAGCCTCGGTGCGAGCACCTTCCCCGAGCCGCGCCGCGGCACGCTCGACCGCGGCGACCGCCTCGGGTCGCCTGTAGCCGAGATTGACCAGCGCCGAGATCGCGTCCTCCGCGGCGCCGCCGGCCTCCGCGGGCGCCGCGGTTCCGGAGCCCGTCGCCACCGGCATGGCGACGCCCAGAGCGGAGACCTTGTCCTTCAGCTCCGAGGCGAGGCGGTTGGCGAGCTTGGGGCCGACGCCGTCGGCGCGCGTGATCATCGAGCGGTCGCCGGTGGCGATCGCGCGCGCGAGCTCCGGCGCGGAGAGCGCCGAGAGCAGCGACAGCGCGACCTTCGCGCCGACGCCCTGCACGGTGGTCAGCAGGCGGAACCAGTCGCGCTCCGCGGCGGTGGCGAAGGCGTAGAGGTCGATCGCGTCCTCGCGCACGATCGTCTCTACCAGCAGCGTCGCGCGGTCCCCCGCGGCGAAGGCGGAGAGCGTGCGGCTCGAGGCGCGCACGAGGTAGCCGACGCCGGCGACGTCGACGATGGCGCGGTCGCGCTCGAGCGCGTCGATGGTGCCCGTGAGCCGCGCGATCATGGCGCCACCGCCTGCGCGGCGGCCCAGCGGCCGCGGGTCTGCACGTGGTGGCCGTGGCAGAGCGCGACCGCGAGCGCGTCCGCCGCGTCGGCGCCGTCGAGGCGTACGCCGGGAAGGAGGCGCTGCACCATCGCCTGGACCTGCTCCTTGTCCGCGCGCCCCGTCCCGACCACCGACTTCTTCACGACGGTCGTGGCGTATTCCGCGACCTCGATCCCCAGCCGTGCGGGCGCGAGCAGCGCGACGCCACGCGCGAAGCCGAGACGCAGCGTCGAGGACGGGTTCGCGTTCACGAAGGTCTCCTCGACCGCCGCGCTCTGCGGCCGGTGGCGGGAGAGCACCTCCTCCAGGCCCTCGAAGATCGCCACGAGCCGCGCGGGCACGGGCGCGTCGGCATCGGGCACGATGCGGCCATTGGCGACGTGCCGGATGCGCGCGCCATCGACCTCGACCACGCCCCAGCCGGTCGTGCGCAGCCCGGGATCGAGGCCGAGGATGCGCATCAGCCGGAGGAGAGCCGCTGCATGACGTCCTCGGCGACCTCGAAGTTCGAGTGCACGGCCTGCACGTCGTCGCTGTCCTCGAGCGCCTCGATCAGGGCGAGGAGGTCGCGCGCGCGCTCCTCGTCCATCGGCACCGTGCTGGTCGCGCGCCAGACCAGCCGCGCCTCGCGCGCCGCGCCGAAGCGCGCCTCGAGCGCGTCGCGCACGCCGCCGAACGAATCCGGCTCGGTGACGACCTCGTGCGCGTCCTCGCCCGAGGCGACGTCCTCCGCGCCGGCCTCGACGGCAGCCTCGAACATCGCGTCGGCGCCCGCGGCCGAGGCCGGATAGACGATCGAGCCCCGGCGCGCGAAGTTGAAGGCGACCGAGTTGGTCTCGCCGAGCGAGCCGCCGTTCTTGGTGAAGATCGATCGCACGTCGCTCGCCGTGCGGTTGCGGTTGTCGGTGAGCGCCTCGACGATCAGCGCGGCGCCGCCCGGGCCGTAGCCTTCGTAGCGCACTTCCTCGTAGACCGCGCCATCCTCGCCGCCCGAGCCGCGCTTGATCGCGCGCTCGATCGTGTCCTTGGCCATGTTCTCCGCCTTGGCGGCGTTGACGGCGGCCTTGAGGCGCGGGTTGTGCGCGGGATCGGGCAGCCCCGTGCGCGCCGCGGTCATGATCTCGCGGATCAGCTTGGTGAAGACCTTGCCACGCCGGGCATCCTGCTTGCCCTTGCGATGCATGATGTTCTTGAACTGTGAATGGCCTGCCATCTTCCCCGACCGTCCTGCCGCACGAGGACATGAAGCCGGCCGCGTGCGCGGCCGCGAATCGGGCGACGCCCGGAAAAGGATCGCCCGCGCGGCGCTTAGCAAATCGCGACCGGCTTGCCTATCCGCGCGCGCGCACGGCTAGCCGCGCATTGTGGCGGGAATGCGGCTTCAGCCGCCGCGCGCGCGCAGCGCCGCGACCTGCTCGAGGATCGCGCGATCGCCGACGCCGCGCGCGAGGCGCTCGGCCTCGGCGAGCCAGCCCTCCGCCATCGATGCCTGCCCGCCGGCGAGCAGCGCGCTGCGGCCCGCGCGCAGGAAGAGGTCCGCGGCGTCGCGCGCGTCGCCGGCCGAGGCCGCCGCCGCGCCCGCGCCCGCAAGCGCCCTGGCCATGCCCGGATAGTCGAGGGAGTCGCGCCGGAGGTCCGAGGCCGCGACGAAGTCGCGCCGCGCGCTGCGCGGGTCGCCGCGCAGCGCCGCCGCGCGCGCGGCCAGTTCCGCGCGATCGGCGCCCCACTCCGGGCCGGACGCGCCCGCGAGGCTCGACAGGGCGGCCTCGAGCGCGGGCAGGTCGCGGCGGTCCGCGGCGACGAGCCCGAGCAGGAAACGCGCGCGCGCGCCGGCCGGGCCGGCGTCGGCGGCGAGGCCGCGGGCCTGCTCCTGCGCGCCGCCGGCATCGCCGAGGCGATAGAGCGCGCTGGCCTCCACGAGCGCGAGCTCGGCGAAGACGGGCAGTCCGCGGCGCGACAGCTCGGCGCGCGTCGCCTGCGCCGTCGCGCGCGCGGCGGCGGCGTCGCCGCGCCGGAGCTGCGCGACCGCGAGGTCGTAGCCGAGGTCGCCGATCGCCTCGCCGTCGTCGCGCGCCTGGGCGCGCTCGAGCGCCTGACGGTAGAGCTGGGTCGCCTGGTCGTGGCGGCCCTGCGCGAAGGCGAAGGCCGCCGCGCGCCGGGCCGAGGCGAGCTCGGCGTCGAAGGGCTCGGCCGGCGCCGCAGCGCGCCCGCCGCCGCCGCAGGCGGAAAGCGCGATGGACGCCGCGGCGAGCAGCAGCAGGGGGGCGGCCGCGCGCCTCACGGCCGCACCTGCGACGCGGGCTGGCGACGCGACGCGCCCGCCGCCGGATCCGCGCCGTCGCCGCCGAGCAGCCAGTGCCCGCGCAGCTGGGCAAGCAGGCGCTCGAGCTCGAGCGCGGTCTGCTGCGCCTGCAGCAGCACCTGCGGCATGTTGGCGGAGCTCGCCTCGACGTTGCGCGCGATCGCCGGGAGCTGGGGCGTCGCGCGCGCCAGGTCCGCGGTCACGTTCGCCACGTTCTGCATCGTGCGCTCGGCGCGCTGGCGCAGCCCGCGCGTCATCGCGGTCGCCTCGCGCGCGGCGGCCTCGAGTTCGGCCACGATCGCGCGCGCCTCGCGCAGGCGCTGGTTCGCCTCCTGCACGCTCGCCTCGACCTCGCGCACCAGCGTGTCGTCGTTGAGCAGGCGGCCGACCGCGCCCTCGCCCGCCTCGATGCGGCGGGTGAGCGCGCGCACGTCGCGCACCATCGCCTGGACCTCTCCGGACGGGTCGTTCACCTTCTCCGCGATCGCCGCCACGCTCGCGATCGCGCGC
>Ga0068877_10003850_pt1 | contig 11845 bp, 11 predicted proteins | sample NOAtaG_FD_66437 | JGI IMG/M metagenome (GOLD analysis project Ga0068877, IMG submission 66437) | Freshwater lake microbial communities from Lake Erie, under a cyanobacterial bloom - NOAA_Erie_Diel6S_1000h metaG | ecosystem: Environmental > Aquatic > Freshwater > Lake | place: USA: Ohio, Lake... | reverse complement strand
GCCCAGATACCGGTCGTGAACGAGGTGTTCAGCCCGAGCGAGGGCGAGGTTGCCCAGGCGCGCCGGATACTCGATGCGATGGAGCAGGCCCGCCGCGACGGACGGGGCGCGGTGGCACTCGACGGCCGCATGCTCGACATCGTCAGCATTCGCCAGGCCGAGCAGCTGCTCGAGCGCGCGTCGGCGATCGCGGCCCGGGCGGGAGCCTCCCCGGCGGCCTGATTCGCGGCGGGTGCGATCGGCGTCCGCCCTTCGGCCGCCGCAGTCGACGACGGAAAATTTTCCGTCCGTGATGAAACTTTCGCCCGAACCGCTGTCAAAGAGTGCTGTCCCCGGCGTCATGTACGCGTCGGCAGCGACTGTCCTCGGCAGGACACGCCCGTCGGGCGCCACAGGCGCGTCCGGTCGGGCGATCGCCGGGACCTCCCTCAATCAGCCAGCAGGCGGCGCCGATCCGCGCCCTCGCCGGACGGAGCATCATGAACCTCGAACAGGCAGCGGAATTCGAAATCCAGGTCGGTGAACCCTGGATGTGGGGCGCATTCGTTCTCTTCGTGCTGGTGGCGCTCGCCGTCGACATCCTGCTGCTCGAGCGCAAGGGTTCGAAGGCGGTCAGCTTCAGGGAGGCGCTCAACTGGTCGATCCTCTGGGTCGCGCTCTCCTTCGTGTTCAACGGCCTGCTGTTCCTGTACCTCTGGGACAAGTACAGCGCCCCCGAGTACACCAGCCAGTTCGGGGCGGATTTCGGCTGGTACGTCGCCTGGGAGAAGTCGCTCGAGTTCCTCGCCGGATACCTGATCGAGAAGTCGCTGGCGGTGGACAACATCTTCGTGTTCCTGATGATCTTCACGTTCTTCGCCACGCCGCCCGAGTTCCAGCGACGCGCGCTGATCTACGGGATCATCGGGGCGATCGTGCTGCGCGCGGTGATGATCCTGGTGGGGGTGTGGCTGATCCAGCACTTCCACTGGATCCTCTACGTCTTCGGTGCCTTCCTCGTCTACACCGGCTACAAGATGTGGGCGCACGCCGACGACGAGCCGGACCTCGAGTCCAACCCGGTGCTGAAGTTCATGCGCGGCAGGATGAAGATGACGCGCGAGTACGCCGGCGAGAAGTTCTTCGTGCTGCGCGACGGCGTGCGCTACGCGACGCCGATGTTCGTCGTGCTGATCATGATCGGGGTCATCGACGTGGTGTTCGCGGTCGACTCGATCCCTGCGATCTTCGCGATCACGCTCGACCCTTTCATCGTGCTCACTTCCAACATCTTCGCGATCCTCGGCCTGCGCGCGATGTACTTCCTGCTCGCCAACATGAAGGACCGCTTCCACCTGCTCAACTACGGCCTGGCGGTCATCCTGGTGTTCATCGGGTGCAAGATGCTGCTGCTCGACATCTACAAGATCCCGATCTACGTCTCGCTGTCGGTGGTGATCAGCGTGCTGGCGATCTCGATGTTCCTCAGCCTGAAGATCCCGCCGCGCTCGTCCTCGCAGAGCGAATCGCCCTGACCGTCGCCGGTCGGGCGCACCGGGTGCCCGCGAGCGTGTAGCATTCGGCCGCGATGGCGGCGGGCCTCCGCGACCGGGTATCCGGCGCGTGGCGCCCCCGGTGGCCGCCCGGCGGAGGACGAGGACCATGGGCTTCGGCAGCATCATCATCGGTGACGAGATCCTGAGCGGCAAGCGCCAGGACAAGCACTTCGCGACCGTGGTCGCAGCACTCGGCCGGCGCGGGATGGAACTGTCGTGGAGCACCTACCTCGGGGACGAGCCCGCGCGCATCGCGGACGCCCTGGCGCGCGCCTACGCGAGCGGCGACGTCGTGTTCTCGTTCGGAGGCATCGGGGCGACCCCCGACGACCACACCCGACAGGCCGCCGCGCAGGCCGCGGGCGTGGCCCTCGAACTGCATCCGGATGCCGAGCGCGAGATCCGGGCCCGCTTCGACGGCGAGGTCACTGCGCATCGACTGGCCATGGGCACGTTCCCGGTGGGCAGCGCGATCATCCCCAATCCGTACAACCGCATCCCGGGTTTCAGCTTCCGCAACGTGCACTTCCTGCCCGGTTTCCCGCAGATGGCCTGGCCGATGCTCGAGTGGGTGCTCGACACCCACTACGCGCACCTCGCGCGCGCCCCTGAATCGGACGTGGCCCTTCTCGTCTACGGGGTGGGGGAGAGCCAGCTCATCGACCTGATGAACGCCTGCCTCGAGCGCCATCCGGGGGTGAAACTGTTCAGCCTGCCCCGGATCGGCGACCCGTCCTACATCGAGCTCGGCGTCCGTGCCGAGCCCTCGCGGGCCGTCGAGGCGCTATCCTTCCTCGAAGCCGGGGTCCGCGAGCGCGGCCTTCGTTTCGAGCCGAGGAAGAGCCTCGCGCTGGACTGACGCCCGCCGGCCTGCGGCGGCAAGGAGGCCAGGCCCGCGCTGCAACCGGCGCGCTGCCGCACGGGACCTGCGCCGGAAAGCGTGAATAGTGCACAGTCGCCGACCCGGCGCCCCCCGATAATCCGTTGCATTTTCCTCACTTGGCGCGGGCTCCACCCCGCGCCGTGGGCATGAGCGCCGTGTCCTACCTGTTCTCCCGCTTCGACCAGATGAAGGCCACCGGCGCCCTGCCCAGCCCGCAGGGAGTCGCGCTGGAGATCCTGCGCCTGACCCAGGCGGAGGACACGTCGATCTCGCAGCTCGCCCATGTGCTGCAGGCCGATCCTGCGCTCGCCGGGCGGCTGGTGCGTTTCGCCAATTCCACCCAGGCGGGTGCGGTACGCCCCGTGGTGGCCATCGGCGATGCCGTGCGCATGCTGGGCTTTGCCGTCGTGAGGCAACTGGCGCTGGGTTTCTCGGTGCTGGCGACCAACCGCGAGGGACGCTGTCCCGGCTTCGACTACCCCCGGTTCTGGTCGCGCTCGCTTGCCACCGCGCTCGCGGGCCAGATGCTGTGCGCGCGAGGACGCGTACTGTCGCCCGAGGAAGGATTCACCTGCGGGTTGCTCTGCGACATCGGTTCGCTCGCGCTCGCTTCGCTCCATCCCGACGCCTACGGCGAACTGCTCGCCAGCGGACTCGAAGGCAGCGAGCGGATGCAGGCCGAGCGCGAACGCTTCGGGACCGACAGGGTCGAACTGACCGCCGCCCTGCTGGAAGACTGGCGTTTGCCGCGGGTCTTCGTCGATGCGGTCTTCCACAGCGAGCAGCCCGAGCGCGCGGGGTTCGAGCCCGGCTCGCGCGCACGCCGGCTGGCCGATTCGGTCGGGCTGGCGCGCCTGATCGGGCAGTCGTTCACGGCCGAGCCGGATACGCGAGCCCGCCTGGTGGCGCCCGTCCTCTCGCGCAGTACGCAGTTCGGCCTCGATCCGGCCGAACTCCCGGCTTTCTACGAGACCCTGGGCGAGGCCTGGAAGCGCTGGGGCGGCGTGCTTTCGCTCGACGTCGGGACGGCGCCCGCCTTCGAGGTGCCTGCCTCCGCGGGCGAGGCCGCGCCGAGCGGGGATGCGCCGGCCGGGGAGACGGTCGACCTGGAGCGGACCGATCCCGGCGTGACATTCTCGCCGCGGCCCGAGGCGGGACGTCCCCCGGCGGTCACTCCGGCCGCGCGGCGCAGCGGGCTTCGCCTGTCCATCGCGGGCGATGTCCAGGTGCTCGAACCCGGCCTGCCGAGCCTGCTCGAGTCCGCCGGCCACCAGTGCCAGCGCTTCGCCGGCGTGCCCGACGTACTCGCCGCCATGCTGAACGAACTGCCCGATGGGTTGCTGCTGGCTGCCGATTCGGCCGAGGCACTGGGTGCCGCCTGTTCGCGGCTGCGCGAGACGGCCATCGGTGCCCGCGTCTACGTGCTGGGCCTGCTGCCCTCGTCGGGGGCGGATACGCTCGCCGAGGAGTCCTCGCTTGCGGTCGTGCCGGCCAACGAGGGCCCGGACGACGTGCTGCTCGCGCCGTTCTCCGCAGCCGAACTCGGCCTCAGGCTGCGCGCGATGCGGCGCGCGCTCGCGCGCCGCGAGGAAGCCCGTCGGGCGCACGAAGACACCCGTCGACTCGCGACCGAACTGTCGGTCGCCAATCGGCGCCTGCGCCGGGCCGCGCTCGTCGACGCGCTGACCGGCCTGCCCAATCGCCGCTACGCGATCGACCGGCTGGAACAGGAGTGGTCCTCCGCGTTGCGCCACTCCCGGGCGCTCGCCTGCCTCGCCATCGACATCGATGCGATGCCGGAGGGGGGCGGCCATTCGGCCGCCGACCGCACGCTCGCGATGCTGGCGGGCGTACTGCGCGATGGCGTCCGCGCGCACGACGTGCTGTGCCGCATAGGCGATACCCGATTCCTGGCGATCGCGCCCGTGACCGACGCCCCCGGCGCGGTCGAGTTCGCCAACCGGCTGCGGGCCGCGGTGGTTCGCCGCTTCGGCGCCTCCGACGGCGAGTCGAGCGCACCCCCGCAGGCACGCGGTCTCACGGTGTCGATCGGGGTGGCCTCGATGGCGAAGAACCTGCGCGATCCCGAGTCGCTGATGCAACTGGCCGAGTCGGCACTGCAAACCGCCCGCGCCGCCGGTGCCTCGCAGGTCTACGCGGCGAGCTGACCCACGGCGACCGCCTTGTGCGGTCGACCGGATTTCGCCTCGCGCGCCTGGAAAAACGCCCCGGATGTTTCCATCCGGGGCGCTTCCGCTTCAGGCAGGTGGAGCCGCCACGCAGGCGGCTCCGGGACTGCTTCAGGCCGCTTTCTTCTTGTTGCCTTCGGTCAGCGTCGCCAGGTTGGCTTCGGCCATGCCCGCGGCCTGCTTGGTGGCCTTCGCGATGTTGTCGTAGGCGGTGTTGGCCGCGACGATCGCGGACTTGAGCGCGGACACCGCGAGTTCGGTACCCGCCGGACCGTTCTTCGCGGCGGTGTCCAGCATCGACAGCACCTGCTTGTTGACGGCACCGATCTGTTCCTCGATCAGTTTGGCGAACTGCGACTGGGTGGTGCTCGACAGTTCGTACAGACCCTTGCCGTAGGCGGTCATCTTCTCCACGGTCGGGTCGACGAAGGTGGCTTTCACTTCCGCAAGCGGCGTGGGCTCCTTCAGTTCGACGACCGACTTGGCCGACTTGACCGCGTCGCCGAAGGCGACTTTCGCGTACTTCATCTGGAATTCGACGAACTTCTCGGTGGACTCGATGCCGAAGGTGGCGAACTTGATCGCGCTATCGACCTGCGCCTTGGCGATCGCACTGACCTGCTCGGGAACCTGGATCATGGTGTGCTCCTGTGGGGTGAGGGTAGGGCGTCCGGGTCGGACGCAGGGTAGGCTGCAATCGACCGCGTGCTGGGCATTCATGCGACAGCCAGTCCGATGACCGGCGCGCTGCGCAGTCGACCTTGTGGATTCCCGGGTTGCTGCGCTGCACAAGAAGGAATCTAGGGGCGTTCCCTTGGCGTGTCAACCCCCGATCCGCCGTTCGGCAGCTATTTTGTTGCTGTGCGACAAGACGCCGGCCGCCCGTTCACTGTCGAACCGGACAGGTCTTCGGGCGGGCGCTGGCATCATCGAGGGGTTGCAGTACCGGGAAGGCGGCGATGCAGTCGGGCAGCGGTCACATGCAGGGCGGACAGGACGGTCCCGCGTGGCGGGTCGATGCGGCCGATCCCGGGGCCGGTGCCCAGGTGCGGCTCTCCGGGCGCTGGCAACTGCGAACCTTCTCCGGGCGCCAGCCTGACATGGCCGCCGAACTCGCCCGGCTCGTCGCGGCCCATCCTCAGGCCGCGTGGAGCCTGCGCGACGTGACCCGGCTCGACAGCCTGGCCGCCGTTCTGCTCTGGAGGGCATGGGGCCGCCGTCTTCCCGACCGTGTCGACCTGCGGCCCGAGCATCGCACGCTCTTCGCCCGTCTCGCCGCGATGTCCGCTGCGCCGAGCGCGCCGGTGGCGCCCCGGAGCGAGGCCGTTCGGGCCGGCGTACGTCCCCTGCTGTCGCATGCCGTCGAGCTGCTCGCCTTGTCAGGCCAGGTCCTGCTGGACATCGCCCGGGTGATCGCGCAGCCCTCGCGCCTTCCGTGGCGCGACCTCTCGGCAGCGGTGTTCCGCACCGGCACGCAGGCGCTGCCGATCACCGCCATGGTCGGGTTCCTGGTCGGCGTGGTGTTCTGCTACCTGTCCGGCCGGCAACTGCAGCAGTTCGGCGCCGACGTCTTCATCGTGAACCTGCTGGGCATCACCGTGGTGCGCGAACTCGGTCCGATGCTCGCGGCCATTCTCGTCGCCGGGCGTTCGGGTTCGGCCATCACCGCCCAGATCGGCGTGATGCGGCTCAACCAGGAACTCGACGCGATGACGGTGCTGGGCCTGCCGCACGGCCTGCGGCTGGTGCTGCCACGGGTGCTGGCGCTGCTGCTGGTGATGCCGCTGCTGGTGGCCTGGACCAGCGTGGCCACGCTGGCGGGCGGCGTGCTGGCCGCCCAGGTCGAACTCGGGATCGCTCCCGGGCAGTTCATCGAGCGGCTGCGCGCGACGCTGCCGATCCTCAACGTCGGCATCGGGCTGCTCAAGGGCGTGGTGTTCGGAGCCCTGGTGGCGATCGTGTCCTGCCACTTCGGGCTGCGCACCCGGCCGGACACCGCGAGCCTCGGGCGCAGCGTCACGGCCTCGGTCGTGACCTCGATCACCGTGGTGATCCTGGCCGACGCGCTGTTCGCGGTCACCTTCTCCGGCATGGGGTTGCGCCGATGAGTCCGACCGAGGGGGTCGTGCTCGACGTCGAGGGCCTGGAGACGCGATTCGGCCACCAGACGGTGCATCGCGACCTCTCGCTGCAGGTGCGGCGCGGCGAGGTGCTGGCGATCGTGGGCGGGTCGGGCAGCGGCAAGACCACGCTGCTGCGGCAGCTGCTCGGCCTCGAGCGTCCGGTCGCGGGGAAGGTCACCGTGTTCGGCACCGACCTCGCGCGCACCGATGCCGCCGAGCGCGCGGCGATCCGCGCCCGCTGGGGGGTGCTGTTCCAGCAGGGCGGGCTGTTCTCGGCGCTCGGGGCGCTCGACAACGTCGCACTTCCGCTGCGGGAATTGCGCCGTCTCGACGACGAGGTCGTGAGGGAGGTGGCGGCACTCAAGCTGTCGATGGTCGGCATCGGCCCGGAGCACCATCACAAGCGTCCGGCACAACTGTCGGGCGGCATGGCGCGGCGCGTCGGGCTTGCGCGGGCGATCGCGCTCGATCCCGAACTGCTGTTCCTCGACGAGCCGACGGCGGGCCTCGACCCGGTGCTGGCCCGCGGCTTCGTCGCGCTGCTGCAGGAACTGGCCGCCGAACTCGCACCGACCGTGGTGATCATCACCCACGACCGCGAGACCGTGGCGGCGCTGGCGAGCCGGGTCGCGGTGCTCTCGCGCGGTCGCATCGTCGCGCTGGGCACGGTGGCCGACGTGGCGGCGGTGGACGATCCGGCGGTCTCGGCGTTCTTCGCCCACGACGCGGCCGGCGCGTCGGCGGGCGACACCGATCCGCCTCGGGTAGGGGCCTGACAAACGCGTCACAATAACCGGATGGAAGATCGCTCCCACGCACTGCTCGCCGGCCTGTTCGTGCTCCTGCTGGGCTCGGCCGTGGCCGCCGCCTACCTGTGGCTGCGCGACTCCGACGAGCCGCGCGATCGCTACGTGCTGGTGACCACGGGATCGGTGAGCGGCCTGGGCACGCAGGCGCCGGTGCGCCTGCGCGGCGTGCAGGTCGGGCGCGTGGAGGGGGTGCGTTTCGATCCCGAGAATCCGCGCCAGATCCTGGTGTCGATCCGGGTCGATCGTGGCGCGCCGATCACCCGCGAGACGCGCGCCCGGCTGGGCTTCCAGGGCATCACCGGCATCGCGCACGTGAGCCTCAGCGATACCGGCCGGGCGGCCGAACGGCTGGTCCCGGATCCGGACAATCCCCCCCGCATCCCGATGGATCCCTCGCTGCTCGACCAGCTGCGCACCAGCGGGCCGGAACTGCTGGCCGATCTCGACGATCTCGCCGCGCGCCTCTCCCGGCTGCTGTCGGACGAGAACCTGCGCCGCGTCAGCTCGACGCTGTCCGCCGCGCAGCGAGCCGGCGAGCGGCTCTCGGCGCTGGCCGACCGCACCGGGCCGGTCGTCGACGCGTCGGGCGGACTGATGCGCGAGGCGAGCGGCTCGATGCGGCGCGTCGAGCAACTCGCCGGCGAACTCACCCAGCTCACCCGGGAGGCGGGCGCGAGGCTGCAGGACGTGGAGCGCGCGCTGCGCGCGGCGGAACGCATGGGCGATGGCGGACGCGCGGTCAGCGACACGCTGCTCAACGTCGCATGGCCGCAGATGTCCTCGTTCATGGATGAACTCTCCCGCAACGCGCGGGCGATCGAGCGGGCCATCGTCGACCTGCAGGCGCAGCCGCAGAGCCTGCTGTTCGGTCGCGGGCCGCTGGCCCCGGGGCCCGGCGAGCCCGGATACGTCGCGCCCTGGCCCCCCCGATGAGCGCGGGATCCGAGCGCCTGCGATGTCGCCCCGGGACCGGGAGGCCCGCGCAATGACCGATCGATTTCGTCTGCCTGTGGCGGGCCGCCGCCGGCTGGTGGCCGCGGCCGCCCTGCTGCCGATGGCGGGCTGCACCCTCGTGCCCGAGCGTCCGGCCCCGCTGGCACGCCATGACTTCGGACCGGTGCCGCCGGCGCCTGCGACCATCGTCCCGCTGCCGGCCCCGCTGGCCATCGGGACCGTGGTTGCGCCCGACTGGCTGGATGGCACTGCCCTGGCCTACCGGCTGCTCTGGGATGCGCCCGGTCGGCTGAGGGCGTATGCCGCCACCGGGTGGGCGGCCCCGCCTTCGGCACTGCTTGCCGAGCGCCTGCGCGAGCGGGCATCGGCATGGCCGGTCGCGGCCCGCGCGCGCGACCCGCAGGGGACCCCGCCCGCGGCCATCCTCCGCGTGGACCTGTCCGAGTTCTCGCAGTGGTTCGATGCGCCCGACCGTGCCCGTGCGGTGGTGCGCGTGCGCGCGAGCCTGCTCTCGCCGCCGACCCGGGCGCCGCTGTCGCAGCGCGCCTTCGCGGCCGAGCGGCCCTGCGCCACGCCCGATGCGATCGGTGCGGTGGGCGCGCTGATCTCGGCCGCCCAGCAGGTGGTCGACGAGATGCTCGACTGGAGCGCCTACACGCTCGCGCGCGGGAAGTGACACACTACGGGCGGCCGCGCGGCACGCGCGCGCTCCGTACCTGCCTGGCGACGACCCATGCCCACGCTCTTCGAGAAGATCATCGCCCGCGAGATTCCCGCCGATATCGTGCACGAGGACGACCTCTGCATCGCCTTCCGCGACATCCATCCGCAGGCGCCCGTCCACGTGCTGCTGGTGCCGAAGAAGCCGATCGTCAACCTGTACGACGCGTCGGCCGACGACCAGTCGCTGCTGGGCCACCTGCTGGCCACGGCGCCGCGCATCGCCGAGCGGCTGGGGCTGGGTGACGCGTTCCGGCTCAACATCAACAACGGTACGGGGGCCGGCCAGACCGTCTTCCACCTGCATCTGCATATCCTGGGCGGCAGGCCTTTCGCCTGGCCGCCCGGTTGATCCCGCCGTCGTCGCCCGTGCGCCCGCCCCCGGCCGGGCGCGTCGCGGGTCGGTGGACCCACTCCGGAGCCAGTCGCATGAGTTCGACGAAGTACAGGGCGGTACGGGTAAGCCAGGCCGACGGCGTCGTGAGCGCCGCGCTCGTGGACATCGCGCTCGATGAACTCGATGCCGGGGAGGTGGTGATCGCCACCCGGCATGCCAGCGTGAACTACAAGGACGCGCTGGCCGTCACCGGGCGCGGGCGCATCATGACCCGCATGCCCTGCATCGCCGGCATCGACGCGGTCGGGCTCGTCGAATCCTCGACCGATCCGCGGTTCTCCCCCGGCGATGCGGTCTGCGTGCATGGCCATGGACTCGGGGTCGGTCACGACGGCGGTTTCGCCGAGCGCGTGCGGGTGCCTGCGGACTGGGTCATGCCGCTGCCGCCCGGCCTGTCGCTGCTCGAGGCCGGCACGATCGGCGTGGCCGGCTTCACCGCGGCGCTGGCCATCCACCTGCTCGAGCACAACGGCCTGACGCCACAGGCGGGTCCGGTGCTGGTCAACGGGGCCACCGGAGGCTGCGGATCGATCGGCATCGACATGCTCGCGCGGCGCGGCTACCACGTGGTCGCGCTCACTTCGAAGGCGGATGCGGCCGACTGGCTGCGTGCGCTCGGTGCTGCCGAAGTGCTGCTCGCGGGGGAAGTCGAGATGGGTACGCGCCCTCTCGAGCGCGCCCGCTTCGCCGGTGCGCTCGATTCGGTCGGCGGGGCGCAACTGTCCTGGCTGACGCGCTCGATGCGCGAGGACGGTGTGATCGGCGCTTTCGGCAACGCGGGTGGCATCGAGCTGGCCACGTCGGTATTCCCGTTCATCCTGCGCGGCGTCCGGCTGATCGGCGTCAATTCGAACGCCAGCGCGTCCGTCCGCCGCGAGGTGTGGGCACGCGTCGCCGGCGACCTGCGCCCGGCCTGCCTGGACCGCATCGGTTTCCCGATCCGGCTCGACGAGGTCATCGACAGTTGCCAGCGCTCGATCGCCGGCGCGGTGCGCGGGCGCGCGGTCGTGCATTTCGGCTGATCGGACCGGTGCAGCCGTCGACGATCCCCACGCCGCGGTACCTGCCCCGCGGGCGCCTCGCGGGCGCAGGCGCGCTCGCCCTCATGCTCGCGTGGCTTCCGGCGCCGCAGGCGAGCGCCCAGCCGGGCGGTGTCCGCTTCCCGGCCAAGCCGATCCGGCTGGTGATTCCGTTCTCCCCGGGGGGCGCGAACGAACTGATGGCGCGCGGGATCGCGCAGAAGGTGGCGGCCAGCACCGGCCAGCCCTTCCTGATCGAACACCACGGCGGCGCTGGCGGCACCATCGGCTCGGCGATGGTGGCCCGGGCTGCGCCCGACGGCCACACGCTGCTCATGGGCGCGGCCAGTTGCATCAGCCTCGCCCCTGCGCTCTACGCGAAGCTGCCCTACGATCCGGTGCGCGACTTCGCCCCGGTCACGAACGTCGCCGCAGGGCCTTACGTGCTGGTCGTGCACCCGTCGGTTCCGGCGCGCAACCTGCCCGAGTTCCTCGCGCTGGCCCGCGCACGCCCCGGGGCGCTCAACTATGCGTCCTCCGGTCCCGGCAGCATCTCCCACTTCGCGGCCGAGATGCTGCGTTCGGCCGCGCGCGTCGACCTGGTCAACGTGTCCTACAAGGGCACCGGACCTGCGCTCGCCGACGTGCTGGGCGGCCACGTCGAGCTCATGTTCGCCGACCTGGGAGTGGTGATGCCCCATCTCGCCACCGGTCGGCTACGTGCCGTCGCGATCACCGGGATGCGCCGGTCGCCGCTGGCCCCGCAACTCGCGACGGTGGCCGAGTCCGGCCTTCCGGGCTACGGCATCGTCAACTGGCGTGGCGTGCTGGCGCCGGCAGCCGTGCCTCGCGAGATCGTCGTGCGTCTCAACGCGGAGATCGTCAAGGCCGTTCGCGCACCGGATCTGTCCGAGGCGCTCGTACGCGAGGGTTACGATCCGATCGCCGATTCGCCGGACGCCTTCGCCGAGACGATCCGGACCGAGGTCGCGCGCTTCGCGAAGGTGGTGCGGGCGGCGGGGCTCTCGCCGATCTGATCGATGCCGCCGTGCGCGGCGGACCGGCTGCCGGTCGCCGGTGCACCGCAGCCGGGCTCGCGCGCGCGAACCTACGGATGCGCCCGGGTGAACCCGGCGAGCAGCCGGGCAAAGGCCTGCGGCTGTTCGATGTAGCAGGCGTGACCCGCACCCTGCAGCAGGTGCACCGGCGCCTCCGG
>Ga0068877_10003845_pt1 | contig 11856 bp, 10 predicted proteins | sample NOAtaG_FD_66437 | JGI IMG/M metagenome (GOLD analysis project Ga0068877, IMG submission 66437) | Freshwater lake microbial communities from Lake Erie, under a cyanobacterial bloom - NOAA_Erie_Diel6S_1000h metaG | ecosystem: Environmental > Aquatic > Freshwater > Lake | place: USA: Ohio, Lake... | reverse complement strand
GGAAAGTGATTACATTTTCTTTAGGCTTGTTCGGATTGACACCGTTCTTAGTGTAACGAATAAATTGCAACAAATCTTTTGCTACAACCCAATACAATGTGATCACGGAATAAAACAAGAATGCATAGATCACTTGAAGTGATTGGTATTTCTTGCGTCGCGTGTGCGGAGAAAAACGCATAAAACCTTTGTCGTCAATATCTTCATCATAATGCACAACATTAGTGTAAGTGTGGTGAAGAATGTTGTGTTGCAATTTCCAGTTGAACACAGATGCACCCGCAAGGTTTAGGGTATATCCCATCAACGTGTTGACTTTCTTGCTGGAAGAGTAAGCTCCATGGTTGGCATCATGCATAATTGACATACCAATACCGGCCAAAGCTAGCCCCATGATTATCCAGCATATCAAATTTACCCAAACCGGTAAATCCAAGAGCAACATGGCCACAAAAGGCGTAATGTAAGCGGTGAGTAATACTATGGTTTTGACAACCATTTTCGCGTTGGCGTGATGATCGATGTGATTATCACGAAAATACTGTTCGACGCGTTTCTTAAGAGTTGGGAAAAATGCAGAGCGCTCCGCTTGCACGAATTTAATGGAACCTTTCAATTTGGTATGCTATTTTACTTATTCGATAAAGATAAGGAATGCAAAGTCAAGAAGCAATTAATGTGTACATACCTGTCTAATTTTTAACGTTTTGTAGCAATATAATCCAAATTATTAAACAAACTAAAGAGTTAGGTTGTCTTTGGCGCGAATTCTGACTAACTATTTGTCAAATAAAAAATTAATTATGAAGAAGACAATTTCAATGTTGGTGATGTTACTGATGACAGTTTCACTAGCTTTTGCTCAAGGCAATGGTAAACCAAAGAAAACTCCGGAACAACGTGCCGATGCTTATGCTAATAAAATGCAGAAGGATTTGGGCTTAGATGCTACGCAGAGAACTAAAGTTCGTGATTTAGCCTTGGCGCGTGCTAAGAAAATGGATGAATTGCGCGAGCAATACAAAGGTCAGGACAAAAAAGTGTGGCAGGCAGAACGTAAAAAGGCTCGTCATGAATTTCATAATGGAATGAAGTCTACTTTATCGCCCGAGCAATATACCAAGTGGCAAGAGCAGCGTGCTAAGCAAGCTGCCAATAAAGCAAAGGCAAAAGGTAAAGGCAAGCCTAAAAAAGGTAAAGGCGGTAAACCGGGTACAACTGAGCCTGCGCCAACAGGTGGTGATGCGGATGAACCGGATCAGGATCCGGATTTAGATGGAGAATAATCTTAAATCATATTAAATGAAAAGCGTCTTTCGGGACGCTTTTTTATGCCGCACAGTTTGGTCGCAGATCAATGAAGGTCAGATACCATGTGCCTTCAATAAGACTGAAATAAAAAGTTACTCCTCGAGTATTGATGACTGTCCGTGTAATGGTTGTTGCAGAATTTCTGATTGATTTTATTTCTTCTTCTTTGATTCCTGCCACTGTCCACAAGTCAGTGTCTTTGATCGGATTGATTTCTTGCGTGTAACATCCTGATTTATTCCAGCCGTTCGGTTGATCGCAGTTTCGTACCGGTAAACTTTCTTGCTTTGGGGTTTCGCTACGCAAATTGGTGTCTTTAAGGACCGGGTAGTTCATCGCAACTAAATCCATGAACGTGTCAGTTCTTTTGATTTCCGGTAATGCTCCTGTAGCATGAATTATCGTTAAGCGATGTTCATTGCTGATGTATTTGTTTAACTGTAGAGCGGAGTCTGCATTGGTCAACTCGTAAACAAATGCACTGTAGAACCATAAGAACTGGTCGTATTCCGCAGGTGATTTTAGTTCTTCGGAAAGTTCTTGTGCGAGGTTGGTGGTGTCGCGAGAATTGGTCTCTTCAGGAGAAGAAGAGCATGCAACAAACAACAGGTTGGTAATGAAAAAAAATAATGTAGTACATCTACTGATGTGTGCGAACTTCTTGGATTGTTTCATTTTTGGCATTAATATTGATAAATCTACTTCTAAAAATCATAATCATGAAAAAGATCGTATTGTCAATAGCTTTCTTGTCGTTCGCAGCATTTGCATTTGCACAAGATCCACCGAAATCAAAAGGAACCACTAAACCGGCCCCTGCAACTAAAGCCGAACCGGCTCCTGCCCCTACAGCTACCCCTGCTCAGAAAGCAGAAGCGAAACCCGCACCGCAAGGAGGTAAAGCAGAAGTAGCTCCGGCGCCTACAAAAAAAGGTAAAAAGAAACCTTTCAAAGGCACGGTGAATGGCAAAGCACAGCCAGCACCTAAGAATCCACAAAAAGTTAATGATCAGCGCTAATCAGCGGCCTCATTTAATGAAAAGGGAGAATCAAGTGATTCTCCCTTTTTTTATTAATGACCATTTGCTTTCGGAACTTTCAATTCCATTTTGCACACCGGGCATTCTCCGGGTTTGTCATAGGTTTTTTCACCTTCGCACTGCATCGGACATTGATACACCGTCTGACTCTCTTTGGTGCTGTTACATCCTATCAAGAGGGTGAGGGCAATAACAGCGGGGAACAAGATTTTTTTCATGTTGCTGTGGTTTAATGTTGAATATGTAAACGTTGGGTATTTGAGTTTCCACTTCGATCCGTAAAACGAACAGTGTATAAACCGGTGGACGCATTTTGCAGGTTCAATTCATTTCTTCCTGCTATCATTTGGTTTTGGTAAACCACACGACCTGCCTGATCCAAAATCACTACTGTTCCCGGTGCATTCGTGTTAAGTGTAAACATTCCGTTGTTCGGATTCGGATAAAGCGAGAACATCGCAGTACCAAACTCTGTGATTCCTGTACAAGCATTCACAACGATAGTATCTGTAGCAACTCCGCTACATCCGTTGGTGTCCGCATATGAGTAATTGATAATGTGTGTGCCAACGCCCGCAACTGCAGGAGAGAAGTTTCCGTTGTTAACACCGTTACCGCTAAATGTGCCACCTGCAGGATTTGCTCCTGTTAAAGCAAAAGCAGCATCGTCTGCACAAACGTTCGGAGTTGCTATTGATAATGTTACAACCGGTTCGGGATTTACAGTAATTGTGAATGAACAAGTATCGCTGTTGCCGGAAGCATCAGTTGCAGCAAATGTAACCTGGTACGTTCCCGCAGTTAGTGTACTACCATTAGTTGGTCCGGAAACCTGAGTTACGGTTGAACCGCAATTGTCGGATGCTTCAGGGTTTTGGAAAGTAATAATGCCGGGACATATTGTAATGTCTTGCGGGCATGAATTGAATGAGGGAGCTTGTGTGTCAACAATCGTAACTGTTTGTTGACATGTTGACACGTTTCCTGATGCATCTGTCGCAGTCCATAAAATTAAATGGGTTCCTACTGCAAGTGTATCGTCTGCATTGTTGGTGAGTGATGCTAAATTGCAATTGTCCACTGCAATTGTTGAACCCAAGTTAATGTTAGTGGCGTAACACATTCCGGAATCCGCACTGACGGTGATGTTTGAACTACAAGTAACAATAGGCGCTTCTTGGTCTGTTACTGTAACGGCAATTGAATCTAAAGTTACATTGCCTGAGGCATCAGTCGCTGTAAATACTACCGTAGTTGTTCCTACAGGAAATGTATCACCTGAATTAGCAGAGGATGTTAATGTCACGGCACAGTTGTCGGTTGCAATCGGGCTTAACCAAATGATATTTGCTGTACACATTCCGCTATCAGTTGTAGCAGTGATGTTCCCAGGCATTTGAGTGATTACAGGCATTTCATTGTCATTTACTGTCACAGTAAATGAGCACGTAGCTGTGTTTCCTGCACCATCATCAGCAAGGAACGCATTGGTTGTTGTTCCAACAGGGAAGAGGCTACCACTAGGCAAACCTGCAGTTTGTGTAACAACAGGTGTGCTGGGGCCATTAAATGTGAGTACTACCATGCCGTTGCCGGCGCGAACACCTGCGGTTTGTAACACGTTGGTCGCAGCAGGAAGAATATATCCGCTACCTCCTCCGCCACCGCGACAGTTTCCGCTACCGGCGCCGCCGTACCAACCACCGCCGCCACCATAGCCTTCGCAGCCGCAGTTAAAACTTAGTGGTGTTCCGCCAAAGCCGAATCCTCCGGCCATTGCAGTAACATTAAAATTAACACATGTTCCGTTTGCTCCGGGACCGGTTTGTGAGGCACCCAATCCACCGGCATCCGCAGGAGTATTTCGATAACCATTTCCTCCAATTAACCCTCCGCCAACACCACCAACAACGTGTAAGTTGCTCCAAAATCCTGCACCACCGCCACCCCCGGCAACAGCAATACGATCATTCAATGTGTAAGGTGCTCTGCGTACATCGGTTCCGCCTCCACCACCTTTACCGGCGCCGTCTCCGGCACCTCCTCCGTTGTAACCGCCTGCAGTGGTTGTTGGTTGTCCACCAACATAAATTTGTAATACTTCCCCCGGCGTTACCGCCAAGGTTCCTTTTGTGTAGCCTCCGAAGTTGGTGTTGTTGACCCAGTTGGCACCGCCCTGTGCGCCCCATACTTCAATATCCAGTTGATTGACACCAACAGGTACAGTATAAGTTTGTACGCTACCTGTAAATTGAAACGTGTCAGCAATGGCAACGGTGCAACTGCTATTCGCAACGGGTGTTGCGAATGTAACTGCGGCTCCGCATTGTGCAGAGTCCGCGTTAACAGTAATGTTGCTTCCGCATCCTACTGTGACGCATTGCGCGTGCAACATTCCTACAGATGCAATACCCGCAAGAAGAGGTAAAATTTTATTCATGGTAGTGGTTTTGAGATTAGATCGCAAGGTACGAAATGTTTTAGTCTTTGGGAATATAGTAACCGCGCTTACTATATTTTATTCCAGGCCAATGCTGCTGCACCACATATAGCGGCTTCGTCAGGTAATCCCGAAGGCAATATTTTAACTTTATTACGATAGTTTTTCAGTAGGAAACTGTCGAAATATTTTCGCAATGGCTGTAATAAAATTTCACCGGCATGTGACAGGCCTCCGTATATAAAGATGTGATCCGGACTTGTAATGGCTACCGCGTTGGCCAAAGCGATGGCTAAAATTCGTGCTGTTTCGTCAATTACTTCTAACGCTAAAACATCGCCGTTTCCTGCAGCCTTGCTGATGTGTGCGCTGTTGAGTTCATGTATAGGAATTTGATGCAATTCAGACTTCAACGATTGTGAGAGTTTTTCTTTCGCTGTCAGCACAACTCCTGTTGCAGAGCAATACGTTTCCAGGCAACCTAATCGACCGCATCCGCACACGCGTCCATTCTCACGGACGATCACATGTCCGAGTTCACCTGCAAATCCATCGTGTCCGTAAATGAGTTCACCATTGCTCACAAAGCCGCTACCGACGCCTGTTCCTAACGTAATCAAAATAAAATTGCGTAGCCCTTTTGCACTGCCGAATTGCATTTCTCCTACGGTTGCTGCATTTGCATCATTAGTAAGTAGCGTCGGAAGTCCTGTCGCGTCTTGTACTAATCGTGCTAACGGAATTATTCCATCCCACGGCATGTTTGGTGCATGCTCGATGCTGCCTGTAAAATAATTTCCGCTTGGCGCCCCGATACCCACACCCAGTATTGCCAGCTTATGTAGGTCACGATCTATGCTTACATCTTCTACCAACTTGCGAATAAACTGATCGGGATGTTGAAACGATTTGGTTGGATAGTGACGTTTGAAAATAACCTCACCCGCGCTATTGACGTAACCAACTTCAATATTCGTTCCACCAATATCAATACCTATACAAACCTTCTGCGTGCTCATTAGCCGTTGTAAAATGAAGAATCAATTAGAGTGTTTTTCCCTTGCTGATGCAGCGCGTAATTAAAGCCTTTGTGAATACCAAAGGCGCCATGTTCGCCTTTTGTATTTACCGCTAGAATTCCTACCTGAAAATCTTTGTAGTTGTCGTGCTTTTTAACAATTCGGCGAATCGCTTCTTCACACGCCTCCTGAGGTGTGAATCCATTTCGCATACATTCAACAGCAACGTGTGATGCCAGTGTGCGCAATACGGTTTCTCCCAGGCCTGTGCACGTAGCAGCGCCAATTTCCTGATCAATGAAGAGTCCGGCACCGATAATAGGCGAGTCTCCCACACGACCGTGCATTTTGAATGCAAGTCCGCTGGTGGTGCAGGATCCGGCCATGATGCCATTTTTGTCCATCACCAACAAACCAATGGTGTCATGATTTTCAATATTGATAATGGGCTTGTACTGTTTCTCTTTCAACCATTCTTTCCACGCTTTTTCTGCATCAGGAGATAATTTGTTTTTCTCCTGTTTCATGCCGATTTCTTCTGCATATAGTTCGGCTCCTTTTCCAACAAGCATTACGTGCGGCGTTTTTTCCATTACTGCACGTGCCACTGTAATGGGGTGAGCAATGCCTTGAACGAAACACACCGAACCCGCACGACCAAGATGATCCATGATGCAAGCATCCAGAGTAACAATTCCTTCACGATCAGGAAAACCTCCTAATCCGACACTCGTATTTTTAGCATCGGCTTCAATTTGCCAAACACCTTTTTCTGCTGCATCTACAGCACTTCCGCCTTGTTGTAAGATTTGGAATGCAGCTTCGTTTGCAGGAATGCCATGATTCCACGTAGAGATCACCAATGGAAATCCGGGTTTACTGTTAGGATTTACTTTTTGTTTTTTCTTTTTGTCGTGCGCTGCTGATAAAGTTCCTGTCCCTGCCAGTGTTGCAGCGAGAATACCTGTCTTTATAAATCGTTTACGGTTCATTGTTGTGCGTTTAAAATGGTGATCTCATCTGCGAACAACCAAGCCGGTTTTCCTGCTCCGGGATGATCTTTTGGACAAGTTAAAATTGATTTTCCTTTTACGTGCAGATATCTTCCTGATGTTGCAGATAATTGGCAGGAGTACTTCTCAATAAACGGAGTGCTCGGTTTTCGTGGTGTTGAACTATTCTGCGACAAAGCTTTGTTCCAGTTGTTGCCGGAATCTGTAGCAGAATTCGATAACGCACATGTTACTTCTGTGGGAAGAAAAATCCACGAACGCGAGTCGCTGAGAAAATTCATTTCAATTGTAATCGCGCTTACGGGTTTTCCCAAATCAATTACCAGTTCTATATCGCAGCCTTCATATCCTTGCCATAGTCCTGTTCTGAAGTTATCTGTTCCTCGCAGTCCATCCACTAGTGCATGTTGTCCTCCGGCGGCATACTGTGGGGCATAAGCATTTTTAATAGCAGCTACTTTCCATCCCGGTGAAAGATAAAAAGATGCAACAGCAGGATCACTTGTAGTGCTTCCATTTACTGCATAACATGAAATGGTAACATCTTTCGTAATTGCGAACGGAGCTTTATAACGCAAGGCCGGTTGATTGTTGATGCTGTAATACACTTCATCCGTGGACTCACGTGGAATTATTTTAATTTGTTTTGAGCCGGTGAACGTTCTTAAACTGGCGCCCTCAATTAGTGGAGGTAATGGTTGCGGGAAGGTATTCTTTAACAGGGCTTGAGGATCGAACGACTGTGAAGGCGAATTCGATTTACTTAATGTCAGTGTTTTGCCTTGCATGATTTCGTCGAATGAAATTTGCAAATCGTTTGCAAATCCTGCGCTAGTCAAATACGGATTGTTGTCATTGGCATTGCTGCACGATACAGTAAATCTTTTCCCATTTTCCAATTGGAAAATTACTTCTTCAAATTGTGGACTGCCCAATTGAAAATAAGGCGAGCCCGGAGTAACAGGATAAAATCCTGCAGCACTTAAAACATACCATGCCGACATTTGTCCACAATCTTCATTGCCACACAAACCATCCGGCTGATCGGTGTATAAGGAGTTGCAAATTTCATGCACCAGCTCTTGGGTTTTATATCCTTCTCCAACATAGTTATACAAATACGCCATGTGATGACTAGGTTCGTTTCCGTGCGCATATTGACCGATTAAACCTGTGATATCCGCTTGGTCACGACCGGAAGTTTGTGTGGGTGCAGAAAATAAATTATCTAGATGAGTCGCAAACTTCTTAGGACCTCCATGCCAGTCAATTAATCCCGGAACGTCATGCTGAACAGCCATTGAATACTGCCATGCATTAGCTTCTGTATAATGAAAATTGACTTCTTCCGGAGCAAATGGTTCAACAAAGCCATTGTTCATTCGTGCACGGAAAAATTTGGATGTCGTGTCAAACAGATTTTTCCAACTCTGCGAACGTTTGTTGAATAGGATTTCATCTCCACGCGAATTCATTCTTCGGGCACATTGCAGAATACACCAATCGTCGTAAGCGTATTCCAACGTTTTCGAAACTGATTCAGCTTCTCCTTCTGCGGGAATGAATCCGTGTTGCTTATAGCCTTTCAATCCTAACTCGTCGCGCATGGCAGAGGCTTTCATGGCTTCGAATGCGAGTGTAGTGTCGAAACGGTTAATGCCTTTCAGCCACGCGTCTGCAATAACCGAAACACTGTGATATCCGATCATACAATCTGTTTCGTTGGAGGAAAGTTCCCATACAGGAAGGCGACCGCTCTCTTTATACTGTTGTAAAAATGTATTTATAAAATCGTTGGTGCGCTTTTGCTGAATGATCGTGAATAACGGATGTAAACCTCTATACGTATCCCAAAGTGAAAACACGGTGTAACGTTGATGAACGGTGTCCTTGTACACTTTATGATCCATGCCGCGATATTCTCCGTTAACATCATTGTAAACGTTAGGCGCAACCATGCAGTGATATAATGCGGTGTAGAAAATTTTCTTTTTTCGTTCATCGCCCTTCACTAAAATTTTGCTCAACTCATTATTCCAATCGTTTCGTGTTTTCTGAAGCACTGCATCAAATCCATCGTTGCCCACTTCAGTAAGCATATTCATTCGGGCGTTGTTTTCACTTACGCCTGACAATGCCACTTTAATAGTCAACTCATCGGTGTTATCGGGAAAATAGAAGACTGCTTTTATTTTATTGCCATCAATTAACGTGTCAACACGTTCCACTGCTTCCGAGAAGGTGGCATGAAAAAATAACTCCTGATCAGTTGCCCACGCTTTAGAACGTCTGAATCCACTCACATTATTCGGATCAATAATTTCAATACCGGCATCCAGTACTTCGTCACGATGCACTAAATCCAATACAATCCAACGTTTTTCTCCGGAGTTAAAACGATAACGATGTACACCTACGCGCGGTGAAGCCGTGAGTTCTGCGCGCACTCCGTTATCTAATGTAACTTCATAATAACCGGCACTTGCTTTTTCATTTTTGTGTTGGAAGGTCGAGCCAATTTCACGTTTGTTTTTCTTTAGGATGTCTTTGCTGCCGTCGGTACCGGGCACAATTAATATATCTCCGTAATCGCTGCAACCGGTGCCACTCAAATGCGTATGACTAAATCCCAAGATGAGAGAATCGTCATAATGATATCCGGAACAACCGTCCCAGCTGTCGTCATCGCGCGTATCGGGACTTAGTTGAACCATGCCGAATGGAGCAGTTGCACCGGGAAATGTGTGTCCATGACCAGCAGTGCCGATCATCGGATTAACATATTCTGTTAACGCCTGTTGAGATTCAGCGGGATTCCACCGAAAAACAGCTTCATCCGGTACTTCAACATTACACGATGCCAGTATAATTGTCCCGGCAATAAAATAACGATTCAGCTTTAACATGTTAACGGTGGTCTATCGCTACGAATTTACATCAGTAGTTTCATTTTCCTGTCTGCTGATTACATTTGTTTATGCGAATTCTATCAATTGTATTAGCATCATTCCTTGTATGGTCCTGTGGGTCAACAAAACCTGAGGATCATAATAAGAATTCTGATTCGGCAAATGCTGTTACTACCGTCATTCAAATGAATCAGGAAGTTACCGTTTCCGTAGGAGAGGCGAGTTATCGTTTGTTTGTTCCCGATACTGCAACGACGAGATTGAACGGCGCAGTGATATTGCTTGATCCTTCCGGAAAAGGAGATGAGGCGTTGCTGCGCTATAAGGAGATTGCAACACGAAACGGTTGGCTGTTGGCGGGTTCGTTGTCCACAAGAAATGGCATGGATCAAGGTCGTTCATTCGATTTGGTTGGTGCGATGGTGAAAGATCTACAACAGAAGTATGGCGCTCGCACACCTGTGTATTTGGTTGGATTTTCAGGCGGTGCGCGCGTTGCAGCATTTTGCGCAGCCCGAATGAATGATGTGTCCGGTGTAGTTTGTGCAGGAGCCGCGCCTGCCGGAGTTGTTTCCAAGCCATGTGTGTTGATAGCAGGATTGGCCGATATGAATTATCGGGAGGCCGTGCGATATAAAGATGAAGTGGGTAAAAAGAATCAAAATGTCCCGATGTTGGTTACGGCTGGTAAGCACGAATGGCCGGACGTTGCAGCTGTGGAAGCTGCTTTGCTGGTTTTGAATAGTGGTGCTCCGGAGCATTTACAAACCATCACCGATTCGATTGCAGCCGTTTCCTGTTACTGGGCGGCGCAATGGTGTCGCGATTTAAGTTTATCTTCAAATAAAAGCATTGCCGATTATTACCAATCGCGGTTATCATCTTATTCGAATGCTTGTGCGGACAAGGATCATAAAGAATTGGAATCACTTGCATTAAAAGAAGATGCGTTGCAAAAAGAACTTTCCGAAGCGGTGCTGATGCGTGATACAACATGGTGGAGAGCCAATGAAAGGAATTATTTTGAACCGGCCGGAACTTCAGGACATGAACAGTTAATGCGCCAACGACTGCGTGGGTACGTAAGTTTGACATGTTACACATACGCTACGCAATCGTTCAAAATGACGAATATGCGTGCGACGGAGAAGTTGGTAAAAGTGTATAGCATTGTTGATCCCACCAACCCGGAATGGGCATACATGCAGGCGCGTCTGTTTATTATGCTGAGTCTAAATGAAGAAGCGATGAAATCGTTGCAGTTGTTGCCCGAATTAGGTTTTCGGGATATTACCCGTTTAGGAGGAGACGAAACGTTTACCGCATTGAGAGCCGATCAGCGTTTTAAGGATGTAATGGCTGCGTGCAAATAACGAAGATAAGTGACCTTGGTCACTCCGTTTTCACTGTTTCTTGCATATCTTTGTCACATGCGGGTTGTTATTTTTCTGATAACGTTTTTGTTCATTGTGCAGACCGGAATGCGGACTTTGCAGGTGGTGAATTTCTACGTGCAGCAAGATCGCATTGAAGAGTTGTTTTGCGTTAACAAGGATAAGCCTAAGTTGGAATGTCATGGGAAATGCCATTTAGCAAAACAAATTGCCCAGGAAGAGAAAAAGACCTTGCCTGTTAAGCAAATTCTGGAATCAGAATTGAACTTCAGTTTTCTTACTCCTGTCATCTCCGACCTGCTTTTTGATCGCCCACAGTATACCGGTGTTGTTAATACACCGTATTGTGAGATGTCATCTTCTCACATTAGAACGGAATTAATTCGCCCGCCGGGTAAGTGTTGATTTTTATTTATCAAACGACACTTTAAAGTATTAATTCATTCTAACAAAACTCAACATGAATTTTAAATTAATTGCCTCAATTCTTATTGGCTCATCTTTAATAGTTACATCTTGTAAGAAAGACGACGATCATGACCATGATCATGACACACCAACTGCAACAACCGGATCTCTTCGTATCAATGTTACACCGATGTTTGGTGACAGCATGATAGACCTAAATACCGAATCGTACGTAACTGCCAATAACGATACGTTGACGATTTCGCGTTTCAAATTTTATCTGTCGAATATTAAATTGACAACAGATAACAATACCACGTAT
>Ga0068877_10003844_pt1 | contig 11857 bp, 10 predicted proteins | sample NOAtaG_FD_66437 | JGI IMG/M metagenome (GOLD analysis project Ga0068877, IMG submission 66437) | Freshwater lake microbial communities from Lake Erie, under a cyanobacterial bloom - NOAA_Erie_Diel6S_1000h metaG | ecosystem: Environmental > Aquatic > Freshwater > Lake | place: USA: Ohio, Lake... | reverse complement strand
TTTTTCTCCTTCTGCGATAGGCATAATAGGCTCCTACTGTTTCAATGGCTTTCATCATGGCCTGGTTAATAGGCAACCTGTCATTGAGTTGTAAATCAATACTGGCCATTCGGGAATAGTAATGGGTCATCACAGGAATACTCTTGGGATGCCATTGACTTTTTTCAATCGCGAGAGCTTGCCCTTCCTTTATGACTTTGCAAGTAACCAGCTCTTTCTGCCCCTCTTTATTGATTCGAGCGGAATAGCCAAAAAGTCGACAAATCAACCCCCTTTGTAGATAGGCATTACAAAGTCCCCCATATTGTGTGATGTGAGGACGAAAGGCGAAACATGTGGTGTCGGATTGTTTTTGAAGGGCTTCATATCTTTCCCATAAAACGCCTTCGTCCAGCCAAGTCAATGCCAATGGTAAAAATTCCACAGGGGATGCTTCAATATCGGGCTTTTTACAACATTGCCCGCAACCGGAGGGACATTGCATTTGTGTTTGCTGCTGCAGTTGTGAAATGTGCTTGTCTAATGCCCGATAGACGCGCATCACGGCAGCTGCTTTGGCAGGTAAAGTTTTCATGAATTCACATTTTCTTGTTTGAAAGTGTTGAAAGTGTATAGATTTTCCTTTATAAAGTCTCTCATTTTTGTTCTGTAAAAATAGCCCATGATAAAATTCCTCATCGCTGGTTTTAATTTAGTCCTCTTCTCGTGGATGGCTTTCTTCGGTGAGGAGTCCCCAAAAGTACAACAGTTCATTCCTACTCAATTGGAGTTAAATGAATCTACTGTTGTTAAGGTATCTATCCAAAAGAGTAAGCTCACGGGATTTGCAAAATTAGAGATTGACATTCCTGAAGGGTATGCCGTTTCTGCTTTAGACACCAAGGGAGCATCATTTACATTTTCCAAAGGGAAAATGAGGTTTGTTTGGATGAATCTACCCAATAATGATAAATATGATGTGAGTTATCGCATTACTCATTTGGATGGTTCTGCCAATTTGGAAAGTGTGAAAGGAATTTTTTCATTTATTCAGGATAATAAGAGAAATGATGTCTCCATTGAGACACAGCTGAAACCAGATGAGCAACCGTTAGTTGATGCCAATGGTTTTGGCATAACTTATTTAAATGCAAATCAAGAAAATCCAAGTTGCGAGCGCAAAGTGACAAAGTCAGGGGATGGATTCAATGTTGAATTATTGATCCGATTGAATGGATTAAAAGGTTTTTTGAAGCTGCAAGAATGGGTCACTGACGGTTGTTCTATTAATAAAAGCCAGAACGCTGCGGCCACTGTTACGGTGGATGGGAGTAAGATTAAGTTTGTTTGGTTTGAAGTGCCTGATTCTCCTACGATGGTGGTGAAGTACAAGGTCAATTGTCCCCAGATGCCAGAGTCAGGTTTGCAAATAGATGGCAAAATGAGCTTTGTATTTGAGAACAACCCTCGGGAAATACCTGTTACCATGATGGAGAATAATGCAGGACAGAAAAAGGTGGAAGAGTCCGCAACAATTACTGATACAAAAACTCAGTCAGATAAAGAGAAAGAAGCAGAGATTCAAGTGCCTGTGTCGGATCAAAAAGTAGTGTCTGTACCCAATCAGTCAAATACCCCAACCAACACGATGGAGGCAGCAGAGCCGAAGAATGATAAATCAGTGAGCGAGAACAAAGCCATGTTACAGTCCGCGGGCAAAGTAAAGTATAAGGTTCAGTTAATGGCCAATCACCGGAAGGTGACGGGCGAAGAGTGGAAAAATAAATATGGATTCGAAGACGATTATGCTGTCGAAAATCATGAGGGTTGGATGAAGTGGACGCATGGTCAATTTAACGAGTATAAATTGGCGAAACAGTATCGAAATGAAGTTACACAGCGATGTCCGTCTCTGCCAGGCCCCTTTGTTGTGGCCTATCAGGATGGGAAAAGGATTACCGTGCAAGAGGCATTGATGATCACCCAACAGCCCTGGGTGCAATAGAAGATTGGATGTATACTTTTTGTAAAGCAACGGCTTTCTCTAAGTACTTTGGTTAATTATAGAATTTGTTTAGGTAATGATGTCTGAAAATCCCCAATACGGGGATTTTCGTTTTTATAGAGAGGGGTGTTGGACAAGACAAAGAAATTAGCGAACTATGAGCTGGGAGATGGTTTTGAAATCGTACTTGATTTTTTTGAGACTAGAGAAATCGATGTCCAAGAATTCTATTGCCTCTTATGGTTTTGACCTTCAAAAGTGGATCACTTTCGCCAATGAGCGAGCGTGGAGCATTCAATCGGTGAACGCAGATGAAATAAGAAGTTTTTTGCAGTATTGTCAGTCCCAAGGCATGGCCAGTTCTTCTCAGTCTCGCCTCATTTCATCCTTGCGTTCTTTTTTTGATTTTATGGTGATGGAGAAAGTCCGCATTGAAAGTCCAATGGAAGTTGTTGAGTCTCCAAAATTGGGTAGATATCTTCCTGATGTGTTAAACCAAGCGGAAGTGTTTGCCATTTTGGATGGGGTAGATTTGAGTGCCACTTTGGCCCATCGGGACAGGGCTATTTTAGAGGTTTTGTATAGCTGCGGTTTGCGAGTGAGTGAATTATTGACCTTAAAGATTTCTCATTGTTTTTTCAATGAAGGATATTTACGAATTACGGGGAAGGGAAATAAGGAGCGCCTTGTTCCCATCGGGAAAACGGCGATCCGGTGGATTCAACATTACTGTGAGCATGATCGGAATTTTCTTCGCCCTGATGAGAAAAACAGAGATATTCTCTTTCTCAATGCAAAGTCAAAGGGTTTGAGTAGAATGTCCATCCTCAATATAGTAAAAAGAGAAAAGTTGAGGGCAGGTATTCAAAAGGAGGTGACGCCTCATACTTTTAGACATTCTTTTGCCACTCATTTAGTAGAGGCGGGAGCTGATTTAAGGGCGGTGCAGGAAATGCTTGGTCACGCTTCCATCACCACCACCGAGATTTACACCCATTTGGATAGACAGCGAATGAGAGAAGAAATTATGCTATTCCATCCGCGCTATAACAAAAACAAAGGGGCCTGAGCCCCTTCATTCAAACATACAATAAACAACTATTTACACAATTATTTTTTAAACTTGGAGTATCGGCTGTTGAATTTATCGATACGACCTGCGGTATCCACCAACTGAATCTTACCAGTAAAGAAGGGATGAGAGGTATGAGAAATTTCCAATTTCACCAAAGGGTATTCATTACCATCTTCCCATTGAACCGTTTCTTTGGTATTGATGGTTGATTTTCCTAAAAAGGCATATTCATTAGACATGTCTTTAAAAACCACTAAGCGATAATTTTCTGGGTGAATTCCGTTTTTCATTTTTTCAAAATTGGGATGCAAATATACAAAATTTCTCTGATTTCACAAAGAATATTGAAATCCAATAGCGACTACCTCCTTGAATTGAAGCCCAGGCCCCTTTTTTTCCGGATGGAAAGTGCCGTTATTGTCCGTGTACGCTGGAGATTTGACAAGAATGATATCGTCATCATAAATCATTTGAAGAATCATGGAACAGGCCAAATATTTATTGAATTTGCAGGCCAAAACGCTTTCAATGTTGAAATCGATGTTGCCTGGATTATTGAGATAACTCGAGAAAAGTTCGGCCTTACTGTCTAAACGATACTTGTCTTTCCATGATTGGGAAAATCCCATCCTGACATAGGAGCCATATTCAATACGAATGTTTTTGCCAGGACGAATCATGATTCCTTCACTGTCATATTCGGCAGGATCTACTCCAAATTGTCCTGCATTGGCCAAAATTTGATTTTTTACAAGGGTGCCTTTACAGGTAAAAGGGGATAGAAAACAAGTGAATTTCCTTTCTTTGATATAGTCCATGCCTGCGGCCAAAGTGAAATAAGCCGGTGAGAGCCAGTCCGATATTTTCCCTCTCGATACATCCGGTAAGCCCCTCATACCGGCGATATATCCTGGCGCAAACTGACTTTTGATATTCAGCATTCCGGTATAACTCCAGCCGGGAGTGGCTCGTCTTCCATATTTTGAGGTGATGTCTATTTTGTCATCGGTTTTGATGGAAGGTTCTCGTATGTCAATCACAGAGCGCCCATAGGCCAAATTGATGATATTATCCCAATTGTGCTTTTCATCTCGATAAAAAAAGCTATAGGTAGCCAGTCCTGAAAGATTGATGGCAGAATTACCCCCAGCGGCCCAATTGCTCAAATAGGTTTGAGTGGTATTGATACTCAGTGAGCCTCTATCCACCCATCCTTTGTCCGCCACAGCAAAGGGGCTTTTCACTAATTGCTCCGTTTCAGGTCCTAAAATAATTTGCGCGTTGCCTTGAATGACAACCAGGAAACAGCAAGCAGCGAAGCAACTTTTCAAAAGCATGGTGCAAAAATAAACGAGTGTTATATAAAAAAACTCCTTATTTTCGTTAATGTATGGCGGTTAGAGAGTATCCTTCCAAAGTAATCATCGCATGGGCAGAGGCGATAGATGGCAATGTGGCCATTCGAGATTGGTTAATGGCGAATGGTTATCCTGAATTGGGATTATTTGTTTTTGCCTTGCATTTAAAGAAAGATGCACGACAATGGTTGATGGACAATGGGTTTCCACATTTAATGGCCACCATTGAGTGCACTGAGGGCAGAGAGCAAGCGTGTCAATGGCTTCAGAAGTATGATCTAATTCTTCTTGAAAAGGTGGCCAGAGCTGCTGATAATGATGAACATTCAGCCCAGTGGTTAATGGATCGTAATTTTCAGGACATGTTGAGATTGGCTGTTAGAATAAGAAAGTTGAAGAATGAAATTCAATCACGCCACGACGACATGCATTTTATTTCCCCAGAATAGTTCTCTTTTAATGTAAATTTGCCATCCATGAGCAGGCCCAAAATTCTAATGAATCAAGATTTACTAGAGGTGGTTATTCAGCGGCTTTGCTATCAATTGATTGAGCGATATGCTCCATTTACGAAAGTAGTGTTTATTGGCATTCAACCAAGAGGAGTTTTCTTGTTGACTGAGCTGGAAAGGCATATCAAAAGAATCGCACCGGACATGCCTTGGATTTCGGGTGTGATTGACCCCACCTTTTACCGAGATGATTTCAGAAGAGGAGACAAGCAATTATTGGCACATCCTACCAAAATCCCGGTGCATTTGGATGGTTGTAAAGTGGTGTTGGTAGATGATGTATTGTTTACGGGCAGAACCATTCGAGCGAGTTTGGAGGCGTTGATGGAGTATGGTCGTCCAGAATCCATTGATTTGCTTGTGCTGATCAATCGGAAATTCACTCGACAAGTTCCAATAGAGCCTGCTTTTGTGGGGAAGAGCATAGATCAATATGATCGTCAGAAGGTGAAGGTGTTATGGCAAAAAGACGGTGAAGGAGAAAATCAAGTAGTACTATCACAAGAATAAATCAATGACCAAAGATCAGCTATCAACCCCACATCTTCTCGGAGTAAAAGATTTGACTTCTGAAGATATTGAGTTGATTTTTCGCCATGCAGATGAATTCAAAGAAGTCCTGCAGCGGCCCATTAAAAAGGTTCCCTCTTTAAGGGATATTACCATAGCGAATTTGTTTTTTGAAAACAGTACACGCACACGCTTAAGTTTTGAGTTGGCTCAAAAGAGGCTGAGTGCCGATGTAGTGAATTTTTCTGCGAGTACATCGAGTGTTAAGAAAGGAGAGACCTTGGTGGATACGGTCAATAATATTTTGGCCATGAAGGTGGATATGGTGGTGATGAGACATGCTTCCCCAGGGGCGTGCTTATTCTTGAGTCAACATGTGGATGTGCCCATTATCAACGCAGGGGATGGTACGCATGAACACCCCACCCAAGCTTTACTGGATGCTTTTTCTATTCGAGAGAAATTGGGTGCGATAAAGGGAAAGAAAGTTTTAATTGTAGGTGATATTACTCATTCGAGGGTGGCCTTGTCCAATATTGACTGTCTTCAGAAATTAGGTGCCGAAGTGATGGTGTGTGGTCCTGCTACCATGATACCCAAACACCTGGGACTGTTGGGCGTTAAAATAGTGCACGATTTTGATGCGGCTTTGCAATGGTGTGATGCAGTGAATATGTTGCGTATTCAGTTAGAGCGGCAGGAGACGAGTGTCAGATTCTTTCCTTCCCTCCGTGAATACAGCTTACAGTATGGTTTGAATGCGGATCGTTTGAAGAAGGTGAAGAAAGATATATTGATCATGCATCCGGGCCCTATCAACAGAGGGGTGGAGATTTCCTCTGATGTTGCAGATGGTGAGCAGAGCATTATTTTGGATCAAGTAGAGAATGGTGTGGCCATTAGAATGGCTGTGATTTATTTATTGGCTCAAAAGATTCAGCGCTAGCGGTTCATTTGACATCCTTTGAATAGTTACGGTGTTGGCCGTCTATGAAGTACACCCAATATTCACTATATTTGCACGAATTTATTTTTCTGTAAATTCAATAGCATGGCTTCTATTTCCTCTAAAATCATTGGTGAAGGTCTTACCTACGATGATGTTCTTTTGATACCGGCATATTCTGAAATTTTGCCAAGAGAGGTGTCAACACATTCCAAATTTTCAAGAAGAATCACACTTTTCTCCCCTGTGGTGAGTGCCGCTATGGATACTGTGACGGAGTCGGAAATGGCCATCGCGATGGCGCGTCAAGGAGGAATTGGAGTGATACATAAAAACATGAGCATTATTGCCCAAGCGGCAGAGGTGCGTAAGGTCAAGAGATCGGAGAGTGGAATGATTCAAGATCCAATTACCTTGCATCAAGACGCGATTGTGGGAGACGCTTTGCAAATGATGTCGGAGAATCGAATTGGCGGTATTCCGGTGGTGGATGATGCAGGAAAACTAGTGGGCATCGTTACCAATCGTGATCTGCGTTTTGAAAAGGATGCTCAAAAGCCCATCACAAAGGTGATGACCACTGAACATATTGTGACGACAGATAAGCCGCATGATTTAGTGAATGCTGAGTTGATTTTACAGGAAAAGAAAATTGAAAAATTACCGGTGGTAGATCAAGAGGGCAAATTGTTGGGCTTGATTACCTATAAAGATATTTTGAAATTAAAACAATATCCCAATGCTTGTAAGGATCAATTGGGTAGACTTCGTGTAGCGGCAGCAGTTGGAGTAACCCACGATACCATAGAGAGAGTGGAAGCTTTGGTAAAAGCGGGGGTAGATGCAGTGGTGATAGATACTGCTCATGGACATTCAGCGGGAGTTATTAAAACTCTGAAAAAAGTGAAGGAGTTATTTGGAGAGAAGGTAGATGTAGTGGTGGGAAATATTGCCACAGGTGCAGCGGCGAAGGCATTGGTAGAGGCGGGTGCGGATGCTGTGAAAGTGGGTATAGGTCCGGGGAGTATTTGCACTACGAGGGTAATTGCCGGTGTAGGGGTTCCTCAATTGACAGCGGTATTGAATGTGGCGGAGGCACTGGAAGGATCCGATGTTCCCATCATTGCGGATGGAGGAATTCGATTTACCGGAGACATTCCCAAAGCGTTGGCGGCCGGTGCGGCTACGATCATGGTGGGTTCTATGCTAGCCGGAACAGAAGAGTCTCCAGGAGAAACCATCATTTATGAAGGAAGGAAGTTCAAGAGTTATAGGGGCATGGGTTCTATCGAAGCGATGCAGCATGGATCGAAGGACCGTTATTTTCAAGATGCAGAGGATGATATCAAAAAACTAGTCCCAGAAGGAATTTCAGGAAGGGTACCTTTCAAAGGATCAGTGCAAGAGGTCATGTATCAAATCATAGGTGGTCTGCGCGCGGGTATGGGTTATTGTGGAGCTAAAGATTTGAAGGCATTGACACAAGCTCAGTTTGTGAGAATTACCCATGCGGGTATCAAAGAAAGTCATCCGCATGATATTTTTATTACTCGGGAGGCCCCCAATTATAGTCTTAAATAAATCATTATGCAGCTCATCGATGGAAATGCAATTTCCGCTGAAATCAAAGAGGAACTAAAGGTCAAAGTACAGGAAAGGAAAAAACACGGCTTAAAAATACCACACTTGGCGGCCGTGATAGTGGGAAATGATGGAGCTAGTTTAACCTATGTCAATAGTAAGGTGAAGACTTGCCGGGAATTGGGTTTTGATTCGACACTGATTCAGCTGCCGGATTCCATTACGCAAGAAGAATTATTAAGGCAAATTGAAAATCTGAATCACAATCAAGATGTGGATGGATACATTATTCAGTTGCCATTGCCCCATCATATAGATGAAAAGGAGGTGCTGTTAAAAGTGGACCCAGCCAAAGATGTAGATGGATTTCATCCTGAGTCCATCGGTAAAATGGCGCTGGGTATGGATACTTTTTTATCCGCCACTCCTGCGGGTATCATGGAGTTGTTGAAGCGAAAAAATATTGATACGGTAGGTAAAAAATGTGTGGTATTAGGTAGGTCTCATATAGTAGGCATGCCGATATCATTATTGATGCAAAGAAATAGTCAACCAGGAAATGCTACCGTTACCACCTTGCATTCCAGGTCGGAAGATGTTGAGAAAATTTGTGCAGAGGCGGATATATTGATCGTGGCCATTGGCAAACCAGGTTTTCTAAAGTCCCATATGGTAAAAGAAGGAGCTGTGGTAATAGATGTGGGCATTACAAGGGTAATGGATGATACCAAGAAGAGCGGGTTTTCGATCAAAGGAGACGTTGATTTCGATGATGTATCCCCTAAATGTTCTTGGATAACACCAGTGCCTGGCGGCGTAGGCCCGATGACGATAATTTCACTACTGATCAATACTTTAAAGGCGGCAACAAATAAAGATGAAAAATGAGTAAGAAGTTAATCTATTTAGCAGCGATTTTCTGCTATTCATTAAGTTGGTCGCAGATAAAAGAAACTCAAAGCGAAGAGCGGAAGTCAGAAAGGTCAGCAGGTCCACCTCAGAAGATGAATGGACAATATCCGGCTAAAGCTAACCTGGAGAAAATGGCCTATATCGCTTTGCCTTTTACCCCCATTCGTCTCAACCCTGGAACCAATAACATTGATTTGCGAGATTTCACCGCTCAATGGAGCGAAATTCAAGAGGTGACTTTGGATGGGAAGAAATTGGAGAGAAAGGAAAGGAATTGTGCCATAGTGGCCCCGATCGGCTCGGCAATGAGTGTTTTGACCATTGCATTGCCAAATGAGGTGATCAGTGTTCCAGTCATCAACACAGAGAAAGTGCAATACACTTTCGAGTATACAGCGAGCCGATCCGATGCGAAGGTGATCGCCATTGCGGGTTCTTTCAATGGATGGAGTCGAACGGCTACATTGTTGAATAAAAATAGTAAAGGGAAATGGACGACGCTGCTCAATCTGGATCCAGGTGTCCATGCTTATCGAATTTGGGAGGACGGTGTTGAAAAACTGGACTCCAATAATCCCTTGAAAATGGATAATGGATTGGGTGGAGAGAATAGTTATTTTACCATTGCAGAAAAAGGCAAGAGCACATCTTTCCTCTCTTCTGAAATGATCGAAGGCAGGAATATTATTTTACATACGCATGGTACCGTAGAAAAACTATGGGTTTTTTTCAATAATCAGGTTGTAACGACAATTGATCGCAAAGAACATGTAGTGAAAATTACTTTGCCCGCATCAGCATCGGAAGGGTATTTGCGTGTTTTTGCAGCGAATGGGGAGCAATTGTTGAATGATGTTTTGATCCCAGTGCACCAGGGTGCCGCCTTATTGAATGAGCGATTTTTACCTCGGCAAAATCAGCACGCTCAAATCATGTATTTCATGATGGTTGATCGATTTTCCGATGGAAAGAAATCCAATAATTTCCCTACCCACGACCCTGAAATTCTTCCGAAAGCCAACACGATGGGTGGGGATCTTTCTGGCATTTATCAGAAGATAAATCAGAGTTATTTTTCTCAGCTCGGGGTGAATACTTTGTGGATTTCCCCGATCAGTAGAAATGTCGATGGGGCTTGGGGCCTTTGGGATAAGGGTGTGAAAAGCAAATTCAGCGCATATCATGGATATTGGCCGTTGTCATTGACCAAAATAGACAAGCGATTCGGAACCGAGCAAGAGCTCGATACGCTTTTGAATACGGCTCATCAGAGACAGCTTAATGTAGTAGTGGATTATGTGGCGCATCATGTGCATCAAGATCATCCATTGGTCAAAAAGAATAAAAATTGGACAACGCCTCTTTATCTGCCAGATGGCAGCATGAATACAGAGCGGTGGGATGATCATCGACTCACAACATGGTTCGATACTTTTTTACCCACCTTTGATTTTGCTCGTCCTGAGGTAATTCAGGCGCTATCCGATACGGCATTGTTTTGGGTAAAGAAATATCCAATTGACGGGTTTAGGCATGATGCAACGAAGCATATTCATACTGAATTTTGGAGGGAGTTGACATTTAAAATAAAACAGGAGCGAAAGAGTGATCCGATGTTTCAAATTGGCGAAACTTATGGTAGTCCTGAGTTGATCAGTTCATACGTATCCAGTGGGTTGCTGGATGCTCAGTTTGACTTTAATCTTTACGATGCAGCAGTGGATGCATTTGCCAAAGACCAGACGGATTTCAAAAATTTAGACCGCGTGATGAAAGAGTCTTTGAAGTATTACGGACACCACCATTTAATGGGCAATATCACGGGGAATCAAGATCGCGCTCGCTTCGTGTCCTATGCGGATGGATCTATCAAGTTTGAAGAGGATGCAAAATTAGCCGGATGGACTCGCGATATTCAAAACAGAGGAGGTAGGGGTTTCAGGAAGATGGAACAATTGATGGCCTTTATCATGACCACACCGGGGGTGCCTTGTATTTATTATGGAGATGAAATAGGCATGCCAGGAGGCAATGATCCCGATAATCGAAGAATAATGCAATTTGATCAGTTGAACAACGAGCAACGCAAACTCAAGTCAGCGGTTTCAAAACTCACACACTTGCGCAGTAAACATTTGGCTTTGACGTACGGAGATACTTATGTGTTGCGCAATGATTCTGTTTTTGCGTATGTAAGAAAATACTTTGGTGATATGGTGTTGGTGGTTTTTAATAAAGCCGACCGCAATGCGAAAGACAGTGTTTGGTTGGAGTTAAATGTTCCATCGGAGTGGATGAGAAAAAATTTCCAAGGAGAAATGGGGAGTAGGTTCAAGTCAGAAGGAGGAAAATGGTGGGTGGATTTATCGGGTAAGGGTTATGATGTCTTCACGGTAAAAGGCAGTAAAAAGCAAGGTCAATCGGAGCTTGTGCCAAGGCCAATGAATCCAGATATTAATTTGAATAAGGCGGATAAAAAGAGCAGTCCCACGGAGGATAAAAAGAAGTCTAATCCACTTCCAAGGAAATTGAAATCAGCCGAAGCACAGCCGGTTCCCAATAGAAAACCGGATGAACGATAAACTGGCACAAAACACGATAGGCGCAGTGGATGGTTATATTCGGTCTGCGCTGAATGAGAGAGAGGAGAGGGAAAGAAATCAGTTGAGAAAGTGGATATGGGAGGGCATCTTTAACATTCCTCATCATCAAATTCTGCTTCGCGGTGATGATAAGCTGAGTGAATCGGAAATTTTAAAAGTACATTTTGCTCTAAAAGCGCTGAAGAATGGAGAGCCCATTCAATACATTGTGGGGAAAGTTCCTTTTGGTGGTTTGGAGTTTAGTGTGAATCGATCGGTATTGATTCCCCGACCCGAAACTGAAGAATTGGTCATGATGGTGAGTGAAAAGGTGGATGCGGAGGGCATGAGTGTTCTTGACATAGGAACGGGATCGGGTTGTATTGCCATTACTTTG
>Ga0068877_10003842_pt1 | contig 11863 bp, 6 predicted proteins | sample NOAtaG_FD_66437 | JGI IMG/M metagenome (GOLD analysis project Ga0068877, IMG submission 66437) | Freshwater lake microbial communities from Lake Erie, under a cyanobacterial bloom - NOAA_Erie_Diel6S_1000h metaG | ecosystem: Environmental > Aquatic > Freshwater > Lake | place: USA: Ohio, Lake... | reverse complement strand
GCCAGCTGCTCCTGGAGATTTTTTATGATTTGAAGCGACTTGCGAAGCCTGTCCTGCATTGGTGTTGTTTCCATATTTCAGAGCAGTTCGTTGATTAGTGCATCCAATGCATTGTTAATATCTTCATCGCTCATTCCATCCTCCATTACAGCAATTGCCTTATTGGAATGGGTTTCGGTGGAATTAGCCAGAAAGGCAGACAGGGCTCGAATATCCGGGTAATTCCAAAATGCGGTTGAACTTAAGGATATCCCTTTTTGGGTTTCCAGTTGCTTTTTCAATTTGAGTATCATCAGGCTATCGAGGCCCAGATTTCGAAAACCCTGATCCTCGTCAATATCCTGTATCGGGATGAGTGTGGCCGAAGAAATCAATTGTTTTAAATAGGATTTCCACTCCTCCGGAGTTTCGGTTTCTAATTCGATCAAGGTTGGTTTTTGATCCATTAAGATATCCTTCCCTATCCAATATTCTTTTTTCTCCATTGGATATAAAGGTGCTGTTATCTTGCGATCTCCAAAAGGACTGAATAGGGCATCCCAGGAAACATCCATATGCTTCATGTATAAGTTTCTAAGCAACTGAAGGATACTTGAGCACTCTGATTTTTCCTTGATAATTACGGGTAAGAAAAGCGACCTGTTTTGAAAGCCCTCTGCTATTTCATAGGAAACACTTGATAGCAGGCTGTGCGAAGAGACTTCAATTCCCAGAATAGTTCCTTCCTGGCATAATACTTCGATCGCTTCCTTGTATTTAACCGGGTATAAAATATTCTCCAGCCAGTAATCTACACCTGTTTCCGAGGTTTCTACATATTTTAATTGACTGGTAGAAAATACTTTTGTGCGCTGGGCATTGCCATCAGGCTTCAGGTCCTTTATTTTATCTCTAAAAAATGGGATTACCTCCTGTACATATCTGCTGTGACTGGCATAATTAATCTGGGTTTGTTGATTGAAAATCTCTTTTTGATCCAGTTCTTTTGCCAGCAACCGAAATTGTTCTATCTGTCCGGAAAGCACGATGGTATGTGGACCATTTTCCGCTGCTACATCAATAGTGGGGTAATTCCCTACATATTGCGCGTTGAATTCCATCCAGGACATTCCCACCACCCACATGGTCCCTTTGCCGGCAATTAAATTTATTGCACTTGCTCTGGCCTCTACAATTCGGATTGCCACAGGCTTACTTATAAGTCCGGCAAAACATGCCGCTACCACTTCACCCAGGGAGTGACCAATGACCAGATCCGGGAGGATACCCAAAAATTCAAGTGTTTCAGCAAGAGCGAGTTGATAGCAGAAGGTCAAAAGCTGCCGTGCGACTTCTTCTTTAGGGATTTGAGAAAATCCATGCGCTAATTCCAGCTTCAGCTCCCGGCGGATTAAGGTAAGGCTGTCTTGCATGGAATCCCGGAAAACCGGAAAGCGATCCATCAATTCCTTGCCCATGCCATCCCAAAGACCCCCCTGGCCTGAAAAAACGAATACTTTTTTTGACCTTGAATAATCCCCTTCATTTGGCGAATCCAATACCAGGGCAGACAGTTTAGCCATTAATGCGTCGGCTGAGTCTGCCCAGATTAATTCCCTGAAAGGCAGGTGGGCCCTGAACCGTGCAAAGGATGCTATTTTATCCGGCAAGTCCTCAGGGTTTTCAGACAACCAATCCTGAAGTTGGATAATGCGTTGTTGCAACTGGCGTGGGCTTGCTGCGGAGATTGGTAGTACATAGGGTAGGGGAAAGGAAGAAGTCTTTGCCCTCCGGGTAGCCTCCTCATAGGTTTCCAGGATAAGGTGCACATTGGTGCCACTGATCCCAAAAGAGTTCACACCGGCACGTATGGTTCCACTTAATGCAATTGGATCTGTGGGAATTTTAACGTTGGATTTATCCCAGGGATATCGTGGATTTGGATTTTCAAAATGAATGTTGGGGTAAATAATGCGATGACGCACAACTGCCAGGGCTTTCAACAAGCTGGCGATTCCACTTGCGGACTCGGTATGGCCAATGTTGGATTTAATGGATCCAACATAAAGCGGTGTTGATCTGTCCTCCGCATCAAAAACCTTTGAAATAGCCGATAATTCAATGGGGTCGCCTACATAAGTGCCCGGACCGTGTGCCTCAATATAATCTACCTGCTGCATTGTTATTCCTGCATATTCCAGTGTCTTTTGAATAAGCCTGCTTTGGGCATCGGGGTTTGGGGCAGTAAAGCTCCGCGACCTTCCGTCGTTATTTATATTAGAGGACCGGATGATACCAAGGATATTATCTCCGTCGTCAATCGCGTCTTTCAATCGCTTCATCAGGATCATTCCTCCCCCTTCCGACCGGACATAACCATTTGCACGCGCATCGAATGAATAGCAAATACCATTGGGAGACAATGCATTCAGACTTGTGAAGGCCATGTGATTCTGAGGTCGGAGCATAATATTGACGCCGCCTGCAATCGCCAGATCGGTATCTCCTGCTAAAAGATCCTTAATCCCGTAATGAACAGCCACCAGGGAAGAGGAGCAAGCCGTGTCAATGGTAATACAGGGCCCTTGAAGGCCAAAGTTATAGGCAATACGACCTGAAACGCAACAATTGGTATTCCCTGTAATCGTATGGGAATTTACTCCGGTCTCCCCCAGTTCATAGCACAGATCCCGATAATCATTGAAGCAGACCCCCATATAAACACCGGTGGCACTGCCTTTTAAATGGCCGTCACTATACCCGGCATCTTCGAAAAGGCGAAAGGCCAGCTCCATGGAAATTCTTATCTGAGGATCCATTGCGTTTGCTTCCGCAGGAGAAATACCGAATAAGCCGGTATCAAAACCTTTAACATCGTCAATAAATCCCCCTCTGGTATTATTGATTTTAGCAGTGCGGTCCGAGCTGGTATCGAAATATGCATTGGCATTCCATCGCTCGTCAGGCACTTCCGTTATGGCATCCAATTTATTGAGGAGCCTGATATGCATATCTGATAAAGAGTTGATTTTACCAGGGAATACCATGCTGGTACCAATAATTGCAATATTGGATGGATTAGGCATAATCTTTTTTGACATTATTTTCGGAAAGTGAGTCCGAAACTGATGGTGGTTATCTTTTGCAATAGTTCCTTGCTAATTAAATTTTCGCTTAATGCATTTAAATTAACCGTAGCATAAAGTGGCTTGATGATTTGAATCATTCCTGTAAAGGCGGCCTGATATCGCCATTGATTTTTTGTCATGCGTCTAAAGAAGTATCCATCATACTGAATCCTAAATTTATTTTGGGCATGAGCATGAAATCCTCTCGCCCCAAAAACCATAAAGTAGTAGTTGTAATTTGATTTATCCTTATAAATAGTGCTTTCGCTACATAATCCAATAAGCGGGGATAGACTGACCGTTTTTTTATTGAGCAATTTATAATCTACACCTGTGATAGAATAATATCTGGTTTTTATGGATCTTACATTGCTGCGTTCAAATCCAAAAAGGGCAAAAGGTTCGGTCTTGTTAATCTGGTAGGCAAGCCGGGAGGTCGTCAGCGTTTCATTGAGTAAATTTATGGCTGCTGCGGATGGCGAGGATTTGAAGGTGCTATATTGGTAGTTCAGCAACTGTGTAAATCCCAGTGATCCCTTTTGAAGATTGATGGAGTTATTCGTCGTAGCTAAAAACTGCTCGGCAATATTCTCAGAATAATTCCCATTAAAAGATACCTGATAGTGTACTTTTAATTTTGGAATGCTATCTGTGCGTTCAAGTGCATATATTTTGGGGATACCCAAACCCCAGTAAAATCCAATTAAACAATAGAAAATAACTTTACCGCGCATCATAGCCGCACAATTAATTTAAGTTAAGGGATTCGAAATCCAACTAAACCGTGTCATGATTCTTTTCAGAATACTGATTTATCTGCGTCCAAAGGGCGCAATCAAAATCACTGTCTGATTTTAAAAATTTGTTATTGATTCTCAGACAATAGCAAAGGCACATCCTTATTCCCGTTACCAACTACGATCACTTTAGCATTTGGGGAAACGCTAAGTGCTTCGGTAGCCTGAATGCTCCTGTACTTTAGATAAGAAACTCCGGAAATGCGTTCGAACGCAGCAATACCTTCAGCATCCAACTTTTTGCGGGCCAATTCCCGATTTGCCTGATCCAGGATGTGTACGTATTCTTTTGATTTCTGTTCCTGAATATGATTTTGAGTAATGGCAGCCGCAAAGTTTTTTGGAACAATTACTTTTAACACTTTAATATCCTCGAACAAAATCCAATTCTCTCCAATGTCTTTCTTTACCGCTTCAAGAAATTCACTTTGTAATTTGGCTTCAGAAATGGTGTAGAGATTATCCGGATGTTGGTTGCTTAAAATATCCCTCAACTCGCCGATCGCTTCCGGGAGGACTATTTTTTCAACATAGTCGGGACCAATAAACTTGTGGATTTCAAACAGCTTTTCACGCTTTGGAATATACCTTGCCGCGAAGACCAGGCTCACTGCTAAACCTTGTTTCGATTGAGCTTCTACCGTATCCAGGGTTAACTGCAGCCTTGTATCGTAAATAGTCAATTCATTCCAGGGAGCGATGATGTGCAATCCTTCTTCATACAGTTCAAGCTGCGTACCACCATCAAATGGTTGAAATAGTACCGCACAATGCCCGGCAGGGACAGTGATGAAGATTTTTTTCCAGAAATAGACCACCACAAAAAATATAACCAGCAGAGAGATGATGATATTCAATCCATTCTGGTCAAACCAAAGCGCGATTTTATTCAATGTTGTTATCTTCTTTGAATGCATATTTGTTAATTAAGCAGTAAATTCTTTATCAAAAGTGATTTTGCCTTTTTTGTAATGCGTCTCCCGGGAGACTTTTCCGTTCAACATTTTTAACTTTCGGTCACAATACTGGAAGTACATGTCATCATGCGTAACGGCAATGATGGTTTTACCGTTTTCCTGCAGCTTAGGCAGTAGTTCCTTGTAGTAGTAGCTTTTGAATGCGGGATCCTGATCTGCCGCCACCTCATCGAAAATCAATATTTCTTTATCTTCCAGCAAACTCACCACCAATGCAAGACGCTTCTTTTGACCCGTGGACAAATCAACAGTTGAAAGGGTACCGTTTGAGTATGCGGTTTTATTCTCTATTTTCAAGGCTAAAAGCAGCGCTTTCACTTTTTCTTCCTCGACTTTCTCTAATCCGAATAACTTTTGCGTTAAGTGAAAATCAGTGAATACCACAGAGAATAATTCCCGGTAAGAAGCATAATTAAACCGGTTGATTATTTCCTCATCCACCTGGATACTGGTCTTTTGATCAGGATAATAAAGACCAGTAAGCACCTTTAAAAGCGTTGACTTTCCGCTTCCGTTCCCTCCCTCAATAAAGAGGATTTCGCCTTTATTTACCGTAAGTTCGCTTATTGGACCCAGGGTGAATACTACGTCACTTTTATTTAGATGCTCGAAACCAATATCGGTAAGCTTGATACTATGTGCAAAGGGGAGCGGCTCATCAATGAAATCAATGGATGCTTCCGTTTCAATCTTTTCAAGCGACTCCGGAGATATTTTATTACTCAGTTCATTTTCAAGATTGTAAATGTGCTGTATAGCGATGTTTACCCTGGAAAGCAGCGGGACCACAACCAGCACTGCACTAACGGGCCCTACAATGAATAAAACGGCTGTTACGATGCGCAGGACCTCCCCCTCATCGGGCGTTGTTAACACAGGTAAAAGAAAGATGATCGCTCCCAGTAGTATGTAAAAAAAAGTTTGAGAGAATAAAAAGTTAATGGACTCTCTTGTGGCAGCAGCTATTTTTAATTCTTTCACTTCATTTGAAATATTTTGCATGTACCGCATCACCGCCGAGCTTCTCCTGGAATTTACTTTATTCTCCTTAAAGCCATTCACGATATGATCAACGATTGAAAAAAATTCTCTTTCCTTTTGAGACGTGTTTTTGAGGGTTGCCAGAACCTTTCGTCTGCTAATCTCATATACAAGTGCCGCAAGAAGGATTCCCACCGTTGTAATCATAAATCCCAGGGTGGATAAATAAAGGATATATAACAGTGCAAATACCAGCATTACCGCTGATTGCAAAGCATTCATGATTACCGGTGCAGAAGTGGAAATTTGAAGACAGTCCTGGGTAATACTATTGAAAATGGAGGATGCCCCCATCCTCTCCAATGTCTGTAGGTCTGAGTGCCGGACTTTATCTGCGATTCTTGTTCGTACTCGTCGGATTGCAGACTCAACGACACGTGCTACGTCACCGAATATTTTTCTTTTTGAAAGCACAAATATTGTGATGGCCAGCAGAAACATCAGGAAAAAATGCGTATCCACCTCACCTCCTTTACTGCTTGCTTCGGCAGTAGATACGATAACCACCAAAATTACGCCGTTTGCCAGCCCGGATACGGTAGCCAGAATGATTGAAGAGCGAATTTTAAGGTCGGATTCCTTTCGGATGAATTCAAGTAGGTTCACGGTAAACGGTTTGATTGGATGAACGTGAAGGAAACGGATGTTGTGCTTCCCAAAACATTTCCAATTTTTTAAAGACTTAAGGCTTTGCCTTCGAAAAGTCGCGAATGCTTAGGCTTCTCAGAAACAAAATCCTTGCATACTAAGCATCGTCAAAGTTAGTTCCATAATTTTTCAGATAACCCATTTGTACGTGCTACAAAAGTGCTACAGGTGATGGACTGGCCTTAGTAGAAAAATAAATGTTATATATTTGAAAATCAACGATTTATACTTTTTTGTTTATTTTTCGAAATAGCGCATAGCACTTCCGGAGCTGATAATTCCGCAGCAGAGGGGGTCACAATACTACTTATGCCTCCTGTTTCTGCGGACACAAGTGGCTCGGTGGGAAAATCTGAGTTGGTATGGAAATTTCATGCCCGGGGGGCATGCAGGTGAATTGCAGGAACATAATCGCAGCTGCCATTTGGCGGCTTGCGCCGCCAATAATAATTTTGAATGGACATCTTTTTACCTCATTTTGCGAAGCAAAATGAGGTAAAAAGATGTCCATTCAAAACTTTCTTTCGTCGCCGAAGGTGGCGGAATACTTTTCACACCACCTTCGGCAGTAAAAAAACATTTAATCCGACAAAGTCAACTTCTTGACATTGTCGTCCGGTATCCGGTCCACGAGATAGTTATAAGGATCTATCCCCACTTGTACCGGTTTTTCCTTCACCCGGAAGGTGAAGGTATTTTCCTTTGCCGTCAATTTCACCCGCTGGAGGAGCAGGGGTTTGCCGAGGAGCTTTTTGTTTCCGCCAGCGGCAAATATGCCCAGGTCGAGGTAATCGGCGATGGGCACAGCGGTTTCCCGGCCCAGGGAATCGGCACGGAATTTTTCGGAGCTGGTCTTGATGGTGACTTCATACGCATCGCCGACCGGTCGGTAGGTGGCCTCCGTAACGCGGTTGGAGAACAGGGTGATGTTTTCGAACATATCGTCAATAAGGTACTGCAGAGAGTCGGGGGTATGCCGGCGGAAGGCCTGCACGGCTGCGATAGAAGTAGGGTAGGGGGCGCTTTTGTACCCGTATTCCTGCAGGAGTTCCTGTAAAGCAGTATTGACCTGCTTTTCGCCGATCATTTCCTTGAGGTAATACAAGATGACGGAGCCTTTGTTATAATGGATATAGGACTGGCTTTCGGTAGCCATGAGCGGGCGTTCTGCTTCCAGCTCACCTCCGCGTCCGGCCAGGTAGCGGTCCATTTCGTAGGCCAGGAATTTGCGCATTTTATCTTTTCCATATTCCTTTTCCATCACCATAAGTGCAGAATATTCCGCAAAGCTTTCGGAAAGCATCTCCGTTCCCTGCATTTCGGCACCTATGAGCTGATGCGCCCAGTATTGATGTGCCATTTCATGGGCGACGACAAAAAAGACAAAATCAATATCCTCCTCTTTGACCTTGCGCAAGTCGGCGATAAATCCGATACCTTCGCTATAGGGCATGGTGCCCGGGAAGGCCTGGGCAAAACTGGCATAGCGCGGGAATTCAATAATCCGGCACTGTTTGTGATAGTAAGGGCCAAAATTTTTGGTGTAATACGCAAGGGATTTTTCGACACTGGCTAACATATTGGGCACGTTGTACCGATGCTCCGGGATATGATACACCTCTATATCTATACCTTTCCAGCGTTTCCGGGCGACTTCATAACGCGCAGAGATGAAGGAATAGAAATTGAGCGAGGGATGGTCCAGGGCATATTGAAAATACCGCCTTCCGCCTTTTTCCCAGGTTTTCAGCAGGGAGCCCGGCGCTACAGCAATCTGATCCGCAGCAGTACTGATTTCGGTGCGTACCTTAACAAAATCGGCATCCTGGCTGATATAGCTTCTGCTGCGTGCAGCGAGGTTGCCCTCGTCGAGCTTAGGTAGCCTTTGACGGGGCGGCAGCCCGAGTTTTTTGCGCCTGTTTTTATCGCGGATTTCATAATCCCGAACATATCCCAGAACGGGCATGAAATCGCTGTTGTTGAAAAAAGTGCCATTTTGGGTGAGGGAGGTAAAGGAAATTTCATTTTCGAAGCCTTTGGTCAGCTTCTCGCCTTTTACAGTAATTTCCAGGCTATCTCCTGCTGCCAAAGGGCGTTCAAGCCGGTAAATGCGGTATTTGAGCCGATTGTCGTCTTTTCGGAGGATAGCTCCGGGAATATTAATTTCCAGCTTGTCCATGTCGGTAGGCAGGGTGAAGTGCAGCTCGCTTACCGCTTTCCCGGATCGGTTCACCAGTGTCGCCCGGGTGCTGGCAAACAGGTTTCTTTCGTAAGGGAAAATTTCGATGCGAAAGTCGAGCTCGGTCCATACAGGCTGACGCAAACCTTCAAATTTCTTGTAGGTCAGTTCATAATCCTTCTGGCGCGCTTCGAATTCCTCCTGGCCGATGTTGGTGTTCAATACCTCTGTATTGTAATAGACAAAGCCTGCACAACTGAGGAAGATGATGCCAAGGACCCCCAAAAGAATACGCTTGCTGCGCAGGCGGCCCAACGCGACGCGATAGCGGAGCGCAAAGGTCGTATCCGTGCCCCTGACGTAGAAGGCGTAGGCCATTAAAACAAGAAAAAGTGCCACAAGTGTCCAGTAGCTGTTGAACCAGATCTGCCCCGGTATAAAAGGCCCATAACCGTTCATGTCGGAGTAGGTTAATGTGGGTACCCCTCCATACCCCAGCATATTGGTATTTATTTTCAGTGCCGACCAGATGAACCCATCTACGATAACAAAAGCGACAAAGGCGAAGTATGCCAGGTAGCGGTTGTTGATCAGGTAGTGAAAGAGCAGTGCAATGGCCGACAGAAAGGCAAATTGCAGCATATCCAGGATTAGGAGGCTGATGGCGTATTGCCCGGCCTCAAATCGGGTATAGCCATTGATCGCCTGAACGCAGATCCCAACAAGTATGGTGCTACATAGGACAGCGAAAATCGCTGCGAGCAAAGCCAGCAATTTGCTTCCAAAAAGGACTCCTGTGGCAACTGCAGAAGTATCCTGGATTTCTGAAATCTTTGCGTCCCGTTCCTTCCAGACCAAAACGCCGGAATAAAAAGTGATAATCGCTAACAGGAAAAGGAAGAAGGCCCCCCGGATGGTGTCAATCACATCATAGGTCACCGGATATTTCGTAGAGCCGTACAAATCGGTGAAACTGCTCAGGCTGCCGATGAGGTTGATCATCCCGATGGCTACCAGGATAATGAAGGTCTGGTTTTTGAGGATGGATTTTGTCTCAAACCAGGCTATTTGTAAAAAAGCAAGTAGTGGGGAGGCTTTCCCGGGGCCTGCCGGCATAGCGTGGACTGCCGGTGTAATAGGCTGGATTCCCTGACCTTCCCGTTCCAACTTTTTTTCCTTTCGACTGGCACGTATGCTGAAAGAAAAACGGGCATAAATCCCCATCAGGATCAGGAATCCTAATCCTATCCAGAGTAGCCGGTTTAGGAGAAAATCTCCGGCAAGGGGTACGGGAGCAGCATTTTTCTCGCTCACCGTGAGGTATTTGCCGGCCAGTGACAGTGGCTGGGCGCCAAATGGGTCCAGGAGATTGGCGAGCCATTCTTTGTCCAGGTCCTGGGTGTAGCCCTGGCTGATGACATAAAAAACGAGGATCAGCATGGAGCCGATAAAAGAAACGATATTGCTGCGAAAAAGCACGGCAAGCCCGTAGGCCAACACTGCCGTGATGAAGGTATTGGGCAGGGCGAAGGACAGAATCCCTTGCAGGTGGCCGTTCCAGACCACTTCACCGTAACGCCCTTCCTGTGCCCAGGGCATCAGCGGGCCGAGCAGGGCTCCCAGCGAAACCCCCAGCATGGGGATGACGGCCATACTCGCCGCACCGATGAACTTTCCAAAAAAATAATCCCGCTTGCGGATAGGGGAAGTAAAAACGAACTGATACATGCCGGTGCCAAAATCGCGGTTGGCAGCAGCAGTCATGAATGCGGTGGTCATGAGCAGGCAAATCAGCGACATGACCATGTAGTATTGCTGGATTACAAACGGTGCGTTCTTGTTGACGTTACCTACACCTCCCCCGATGGTAATCTGCTCAGAGCTGACGGCACCAAAGATAAGCAAGGCGTTGACCAGGAGGAAAATCCAGAGCATAGGTGCCCGGAGCCACTGCTTCCATTCAAAAGAAATGAATTTGAACATGGTAATTGGGATTTAGATGAGGGAATGCAGTTTGGCAAAAAATACATCTTCGAGCGTCTCTTCAGCCGCTTTAAAGTCATCTCCGGGATGATTTTCGGCGAAAATATGGATCTGTGGCCTGCCACCTACCAGCTTGGAACTGATCACCTGATGACTTTGCTGAAATTGTGGCAGCATTTCCTTATCCACGCTTTTTTCAAACACTTTTCCCCGGATCATGTCCAGTGCATTGTCCGTAGCACCGCTGAAAAGTAGTTGCCCTTTATCCATTATGGCCATATTGGGGCATAATTCCCGGACGTCCTGGACGATATGGGTGGAGAGGATGACGATGATCTGCTCGCCAATTTCGCTCAGGATATTGTAGAAACGGTTGCGCTCGCCCGGATCCAGGCCGGCGGTGGGTTCGTCCACAATGACGAGCCGTGGGTTGCCGATCAGGCACTGTGCAATGCCGAAGCGCTGCCGCATCCCGCCCGAGTAACTACTGACAGCTTTTTTGCGGTGTTCGTATAGGTTGACTTTTTGCAAAAGGTAATCCACCATTTCGCTGCGTTCCTTTTTCTGGTGAAATCCTTTCAGTACAGCCAGATAGTGCAGCAGATCGGTAGCGGAAGTGCGCGGATAGACCCCGAATTCCTGGGGGAGGTAGCCCAGGATGCGGCGCACCGCATCTTTATCGCGGAGTACGTCTATTTCGCCCAGGGTAACCGAGCCGCTGTCGGCATCCTGCAGGGTGGCGAGGGTGCGCATGAGGGTGGACTTTCCGGCGCCATTAGGTCCGAGAAGCCCGAACATCCCCTTTTCGATGGTAAAGGTAACCTCTTTAAGGGCATGCACCCCGTTCGGATACTGTTTGTTGAGTTGGGTGATTTTGAGTTCCATGGTTAAGACTAAAAATTGGGTGAGTAATCTTCCGTAAAAGAAAATATTTTTAAGAATCTGATCAGAATTATTCGACAAAGGAGACAGTGGTAAATGCAAACAGGCGAAAGTATTCGCTGAAAAATATGGGTCAAACCAGATTTGGTATCCACAACAGGTACGGGGACGCAATTACAGCTTTTGGCAAACCAATACCCGGGTTGCGCGTTGACTCTTAGTTTGAATATGGCTAAAATAGTCTTTTGG
>Ga0068877_10003839_pt1 | contig 11868 bp, 12 predicted proteins | sample NOAtaG_FD_66437 | JGI IMG/M metagenome (GOLD analysis project Ga0068877, IMG submission 66437) | Freshwater lake microbial communities from Lake Erie, under a cyanobacterial bloom - NOAA_Erie_Diel6S_1000h metaG | ecosystem: Environmental > Aquatic > Freshwater > Lake | place: USA: Ohio, Lake... | reverse complement strand
TAAGCCCGCTGCTAATGAAGTAGACATGGAGGTTCCACTCATATAACCATAGTTACCTGGCGCCCCGGGGATGCAGCTCCAGATGCTGCTTCCCGGTGCGGAAATATCAACCCACTTGCCGAAATTTGAAAACGGACTCTTTTTATCCACTGAATCAGTTGACGCAACGGAAATCACATAATTGTAAGCTGCCGGATAGAGTGGGAATTCTACGTTGTCATTTCCTGCAGCAGCGAAAACAGTAATTCCTTTTTTGTACACATAATCCATTACGAGTTGACCCGTGATGCTATAGGTATAAGAGCCCCAAGAGATGCTGATGATCCTCGCTCCTCGGTCTGCGGCATAAACAACCCCTTTCAGTGGATTAATAAGTACCCCCGGTTTGGTGGAGTCACCTGTTGCTACAGCAATAATGCTTGTTCCGAATCCGATGGATGCTATACCAATTCCGTTATCTGTTTGAGCTCCGGCTATACCAGCATTATGTGTTCCATGAGCGAATGAGGCCATATTGGCAACAGGCGGAAGAATTTCGGGTTTGTCATACCCGACATGCCATCCGTAGTAATCGTCTACATATCCGTTCATATCATCATCAATGCCATTTGAAGGCACTTCTCCGATGTTAACAGAAATGATATTGCTGATTTCTGGGTGCTGGCGATCGAAGAAGTCATCGACAATACCAATTGAAATAGCGGAGTTGCCTCTTCCATTTGACCATGCGGAGTTGGCGCCAATTTTTTTAAGACTCCATTGGTTTGCTAATAAATCATTGGGGTTGTATAAAGTGTGGTACGCTGGCTTATATTCAACATATTCTATTGATTTACATTTTTTTAAACTATTTAGTAAAAACGCTATTTCTTGCGTGTCATTAGTTTGTAACTCGTAAATGCGCGCTAATTCTAAATAGTGCTGATGTGAAGGGAAAGCCAGATTTGCTTTAAACTCAATTAATTGGCCGATAAGCCTTAGCTCTTGTTTAACTTGTTCTATATCGGATCCTTGTTTCACCCGAAAATATAATTCATGTAATGATAACTTTCTTTCAATTTCGATGCTTTGAGCAGCAACTCGTGCATCAGTCGTCAATTGAATGATAAAAATAGACCATTGGAAAAAGATTAGTACGATGCTTCTGATCATATTGGTATAATTATTTTCAGGTTACTGAAATTTAGTGCGAAAATCCTATACGAACAACCATTTCCTTGTGTAATGGCCATTTTTTTCAAAAAAATGCGGTTTACAGCCACTGAGCAAGACTATTATAACAAATCAGCCCATACCCATATTCAGCCCTTCCCGCCTTACCTCTTACTTGCCGGTTTTTCTAACGAGTTCAACTGCCTGAGGTGTTAGAGACCACTGTGCTTTCCAGGTGGATGGAGGAGACCGTTGCCTGGAGCTGTCGGTCCGGGTAGCCTGTTTCTCGCTGTTGGCTCTTTACTTTGCCCCGGGCAACATGAACTTGAAACAATCCTTGCAGCCGTACAGAGCGAAAGCCGCCGCCTGGGGCGATGCATTGCGGCTGGCATTCGGCGGAAGACCCGGAGCGGCCGTCGATGCTGAACTGTGCAGGAAACCGGTCATCCTTCTGGTCTGCGAAGCCAATATTCCCCGGCTGGAAAGAATGATCAAATACCTGCGGCCCCTGCGCAGCGAACAATTCGTACTGCTATGCCGGCGCAGCAAGTTCCGCGCAGGCTTCCACCAGGCCATTGCCGATATTCCCGTGTACCTCTATGAGAATCCGGCGCAGCTGCGCGCCCTGCTGCTGCAGTTCAAGGAGGTGAAGCTGGTGCATGCATTTGAAAGCAGGAGCAAGTTCCAGAACATCGCCCGGAAGCAGCTGAAAGCCCCTTTCATATTCGATTGCCAAGATCTCAGTGTCATTTATCACGGGCTCCATCCACCCGTTCCGTGGATCAGGCGCAACCTGAATGACGAAAAAGCATGCCTCGAGGGAGCGGACCACGTGATTGCGCACAGCCTCGAGTACAACCAGGCAGCGCGCCTCTACGGCATCCCCAAAAAACCGGTTACCTTCTTCCCGTTCTATCTGGACGATGATGCGGTGAAAGAACGCATCAACAAGCCTTCGGAGGAGGCCTTGCGCATGATCTATCTCGGAGGCCTGGGCGACGCCGCCACCCGGAATCCGTTCAACCTGACGTTGTACGGAAAAGCGCTGGCCAGACTCGGGATAGGTCTGGACGTTTATCCGAGCCCGCTCACACCGGCATCCATTACCGATGCGTATGCAAGATATGCTGCCGGGCAACCGGGGTTCAGGTTGTGCAAACCGGTTCCGAGCAATGAGCTGGGGGCCGTCACAGCGCGTTACCACTACGGCTTCATTCCCTTTTTCAAAACGGCAGGCGACCAGACGATAGGGCCATTCAAGTTCAAATACGGCACGACCCTGAAAATGGTGAACTATGTGGAAGCCGGCCTGGGTGTGGTGTGTTCCGAAGATTTCGAATGGCAGGCCTGGCTCGTGAAGCGCTATGGAATAGGCATCATTGCCCCCAACCTGGATCAGGGCCTCTTGCCCGAGGCCCTGGGCAATCCGGAGGTTCGTGCTTCCTGCGAAGCCAACATACGCAAACACACAGACGCATGGCTGTTGTCGGTGCAGATTCACCGCATCGCCGCAGTCTATGAACGCCTCACGGGTACGCGTTGATTCCTGCGCTATCTTTGCCCACCAATACATTCCGATTACCAATCCATGAAATGCATCGTTACCGGCGGCCTGGGCTTTATAGGCAGCCATATGACAGACAGGCTGCTCGCTGAAGGGCATGAAGTGATAGTGATTGATAACCTGTCAAGCGGCAATATCCAAAACCTTGCACATCAGCGGAATAACCCTGCGCTGCGCGTTGAAATCGCTGATATTGCCGAAACGGAGAAGATTCGACCCTTGTTCGAAGGCATCGATCAGGTTTACCACCTGGCAGCCCTCGCAGACATCGTTCCGAGCATTGAAAACCCGCAGAAATACCACCACAGCAATGTCAACGGCACCATCAGCGTGCTGGAATGCTGCAGGTCGGGCGGGGTGAAACGCGTGATATACGCAGCCAGTTCCAGCTGTTACGGTATCCCGGACAACTATCCCACCTCAGAGCAAGATGAGATTCGCTGCCAGTATCCCTACGCAGTGACCAAATACCTGGGCGAGCAATACTGCATGTATTGGGCGCAGATTTACAAGATGAATATCACGTCGATGCGGTTCTTCAACGTGTACGGTCCGAGATCGCGCACCAGCGGAACCTATGGCGCTGTATTCGGGGTTTTTCTGGCGCAGAAGCTCAACAACAAGCCCTACACTGTGGTTGGCGACGGAACCCAAACGCGCGACTTTACTTTCGTTACCGACGTCGTGGATGCCTGTTTCACGGCAGCCCAGCGCGAGGACATCGCGGGTCGCATTTTTAACGTTGGCAGCGGCAACACGTATGCCGTGAACCGTCTGGTTGAGCTGCTCGGCGGACCCATCACTTACATTCCGAAGCGACCCGGGGAACCCGACTGTACGTTTGCCGATACCCGTGCCATTTCAGAAACGCTTGGCTGGAAACCGAAGGTATCGTTTGAAGCAGGCGTGAAAACCATGCTCGAACATATCGACTATTGGCGTGAAGCCCCTTTGTGGGAGCCGGACAGCATCGCAGAGGCTACCAAAGATTGGTTTAAATACCTTGGCGAAGGGGAAAACTCAGCGGGCTGATTCCCTGATTTTCCGCTTGTATCCACTCGTGCTGAGCCCATGTGAGCGGCTGTTGTAGAACAGCTCCAGGGGCAAGTCTGGACCGGTAATTGGTTTGCCGCGGTAATCATCCCCAAGAAACCGTATGGAGAACCCGCCGTCGCGCATGATGCGGTACAACTCGTCTTCGTTGGAATAGGTTATTACCTCGTCGACATAGCGGCAACTTTCCAGGATCAGCCTGCGTTCTTCAAGGCTGAAAACCGGCGGTTCCTTGCCCGGATTGATGTGGTAATCGATTTCCTCGCAGGTATTGAGGGCAACAACCAGGTAATCGCAGTTTTCGCGGCATTCCTTCAGCATCAACACATGACCGGCATGAAAGAGGTCAAAGACACCGCACGCGAATCCTTTTTTCATTCCTTCCGTTCCAGCGCGAGATCATCCAGAATGGCGTGCAGGATAACCTGGTGGAAGCATTCCACGATGCCATAATCGGATTCGGGTATATAGAAATTCACATGGCCGAGCTTGCGCAACTTGTTATCCGGCTTGAAACCGCTGAGGGTGATGGCAGACATACCCAGCGCATTCGCTTTTTCCACGGCATTGACGATGTTCATGCTGTTGCCGGAGCTGCTGATGGCTACGAGCACATCGCCGGCCTGTCCGTAGATACCCAGCCATTCGGCCATGGCTTTTTCATAGCCGTAATCGTTGGAGAAGCAGGTAATCAGGGCAGCATCTGAAAACGCGAAAGTCTGATAGCGGAGAATCTTGGCGAAATCCTCATACATGTGGGAACAAATGGCATTAGAGCCTCCGTTGCCGAGAAAGAAAACGCGGCGGGCTTCACGCAATACAGCGCTTGCCTTCTGTGCATCGTTTTTATAGTCTTCGCCCGCGAAGTATTCATTGAATACCCGCTGATAGGAACTTATTTGCATGGTCTTGTAGGGTTTGAAGGGTTACGCTTTTTTCGTTGCACAACCAGGTGGTACTGAGATTGGCGGCCAGGGCCGGAATAAAGAGAAAGGGTTCGGGATTCGGCAAATGCGATACCAGGCTGGCAAATGCGAAGAAGGTGTCTCCTGCGCCAATCGTATCGACGATATGCTCATTCACAAAAACAGGCTGCCGGACGATTTGTTTGCCGTTGGTAAATACGGAACCTTTGGCTCCGAGTGTCACGAACAGTATTTCGGTATTCAGCTCGTAATCGTATAACTCAAGCAGTTCTTTGTCGCCCATGGCGGTGAAGCGCCTGTTCATCTGCAGGCTGGCCTCCCGCAGATCCAATGCGACCATTTTCTTGCGGTAGTCTTTCCATTTGCTGATGCGGTTAAAGCCAAAGTTGTTGGAATTGGTCTGTGCCATGAAGCAATAGCCGGATCCGGCGCTGAGGTGGTCGCAGAACCCGTGTCCAAAGTCTGCCACGATCACCACATCGTATGCTGCCGGATCAAACCGGGCCTCATGGGCTTCGAAGCGGGCAAACCGATTGATCTCGACATGTTTCTTGATGTCGAATTTATCATAGTAACGGGTTTTAACGATGGTTCCGGGAGCATTGGTTACGAGGTCGACTTGTTGAACAAAATCGCGCAGGTGGTTGGCGATGGCACCTGCTCCGCCGTCTTGTACGATAGGTTCACCTTCGAGGCGTAAAACCGGACAATTCGATTTCATGCTATGCCCTTCATAGGTTACCGGAAGAAACTCATCCTGGATACTCTCTCCGACTACCAGCACTTTCCAGGAAGAAATTTCACGGGCAAACCGCTCAATTGCGTCTTTCATTGGTTTTTGCAAATTTACGAAATCTACCAACAGCCATTTCAGCGCATTTCGGCGGGTCGGGCTCCCTGTACCATTACCTGTCCTGCATGGCGGAATACGAAGTCACGCCCGCGACCAGGTTCTCCGTCCGCATGCATCAGCAGTTCGCAATCGGCCTGGAGATGCAGTGCTTTTACCTGTAGATAATGCATTCCCGGCAAAGCCACATGCTGCCCTTTTCGTGCCATTGTGGCGTATAGGATTCGTTGCCTGACATCGGCCCTTGAAACCAGCAATACATCGAGCAATCCGTCGGATAAACTGGCAGCAGGCCACAATTTGAAGCCACCGCCGGCATATTGTCCGTTGCCTGCAGACAGCATGAACAATGGACCTTCATAGCACATGCGGTTATCGGCTGTGACGCGTGCCTGGAATTTCTGGGCTGTAAACAGATGCCGCGCTACAGCGAGCACGTAACGCATGCCATTGGAAAACCCTTTCCACATGCGCAAGGCAGCATGGGCTACCACGCCGTCGAAACCAATGCCGCAGCCTTCCAGGAAGCGCACACCGTTAACCTCCCAGACATCCATCGGAGCTGGTTCTGCGAACAAAGCGGCCTCCAATTGTTTGCCCGGATGCAGTGTGCCGTGAATAACCCTGGCAAGGTCGTTACCGGTTCCGGCTGAAATGGGTAGTAAAGTCAGATTGCTGAATACAGCCCGGTTGATCAGGTGATTGAAAGTGCCGTCGCCGCCGATGGCGATCACCCGTGTGGGGCCCTGTTCAAGCGAAAGGGCCACGTCTGCGGCCCTTTCAGTTGTTTTGTACGATATGTCGAGCCGGTCCAGTTCAGATTGAACGTATTGACAAACCCTTCCGGACTTTCCGCTTCCGGCGAGCGGATTATGGAAAATGAGGGTCTGCATGGCCGCGCTGGTGTTATTTGGCGAATCCGACCGAGCGTTTTTCACGGATGACCGTGATTTTGATCTGGCCGGGGAACTTCATTTCCTTGGTAATGCGCTGTGAGAGATCGAAAGCGATCGTGTCGCTTTGTTCGTCTGTAACCTTTTCGGCATTCAGAATTACGCGCAGTTCGCGACCAGCCTGGATAGCAAAGGCGCTTTCGACACCGGGATAGCCCATGGCCATGCCTTCCATGTCTTTGATGCGCTGCATATAGGTTTCATCGGCCCTTCTTGCACCGGGACGCGAGCCGCTGATGGCGTCGCAAGCCTGTACGATAGGAGCGATGAGGGTCTTCATTTCAATCTCGTCGTGGTGCGCACCTACAGCGTTGCAGATGTCTGCATGTTCGCCATATTTCTCGCACAACTTCAAGCCAAGCAAGGCGTGCGGTGTTTCCTCATCAAAATCGGGCACTTTGCCTATATCGTGCAGGAGGCCGGCGCGTTTGGCCATTTTGGGATTAAGCCCCATTTCGGCGGCCATGGTAGCACACAAGCGCGCTACTTCGCGGCTGTGGCGCAGCAGGTTTTGTCCGTACGAAGCGCGGAAACGCATCCTGCCAACATAACGGATCAATTCAGGGTGCAAGCCATTCACGCCGAGGTCGATAACGGTGCGTTCGCCCCAGGCGAGCACTTCTTCATCGATTTCGCGGCGGGTTTTTTCAACCACTTCTTCAATCCGAGCCGGGTGCACGCGGCCGTCGGCGATGAGGCGCTGCAGTGCCAGGCGTGCTACTTCGCGTCGCACACTGTCGTAACAACTGAGCATCACCATTTCGGGTGTATCGTCGATCACGATTTCTACACCGGTAGCTGCTTCAAAAGCTTTGATGTTCCGGCCTTCGCGACCGATGATACGGCCTTTGATATCGTCGTTTTCAATTGGAACAGCAGTAACCGTGTTGTCGATGGCTTCTTCAGCAGCGGTGCGCTGGATGGTCTGGAGGATAATGCGTTTGGCTTCGCGGGTAGCGCCTACTTTGGCTTCGTCGAGGATGTTTTTGGCGGTTTGGAGGGCTTCGGTCTGGGCAGTAGCGCGCACGGTTTCGAGCATTTGATCACGTGCTTCCTGTTCGGTGAGGCCTGCTATTTTTTCAAGGGCCCGGAGCTGCTGTTCCTGCAAGGTCTGCAGTTCGCTGCGTTTCGCTTCGTTGGCTTCAATTTGGCTGTTTAGGCGAAGCTTCAGCTTGTCAATTTCTTCTTCCTTGCTTTTGTTGTTCTTTACTTTCTGGTCGAGGCTCTGTTCCAGGGTTTTGGCTCTGGCTTCTGCCTGGCTGAGTTCTGCGTTGCGGCGGTTGACTTCTTTCTCGTGCTCTGACTTCAGTTGGAGAAACTTCTCTTTCGCTTCGAGGATACGGTCTTTCTTGAGGTTTTCGGCCTGCTGTGTGGCTTCGCGGATAATCTGTGCGGCTTTCTTCTCGTCTTTCTTTGCCTGCAGGCTTAGAAAAATGAAATAACCTGCTCCGGCGCCCAGGGCAAGGGCAATCACGGCGGTTAATACAATGGCGGTGGTCATCTTTTCACTACTCCTTTCTTTTTTGGTTAGGATGCAGCGACAAACCGTTACGCGGTTCTATCAGGCGATGTTCAGCAGCGCTTCCATTTTACTGACCACTTGTTCGAGCGATTCATCTTCGCTTTTTTCCCTGGCGTTGTGACGCGCCAGTTCAGTGGTAGCATCCAGAGTCACAAACGCCAGTCCGTCCTGGTCGTCTCTGAATGAATATTGTTTCTTCAACTTTGTCAGCTCGCGCTGGACAAAGTGGGCTGCGGCTCTGACATATTTCTCTTCGTCGTGCCTGATCTTCAGGCGATAAGATCGCTCCGCGATCTCGACGTTGATGGATATGTGGTCATCGATTGACATGCTTCAGGTATTCAGTATGTCGATGCATCGGTCTATTTCCCTTACCAGTTCGTTGATCTTCAGTTTGATTTCCTTCCGATCTGAACCTTCCGGTTTTAAAACCTTTGCAAGTTTAAGCATTTTATTTGTCTCCTGAAGGGTTTCGTTATCCCTTTGGAGCAGTTCATGCGCCGATTCCATTTCGGCCAATCGAGACCTGAGCCGCGTTATTTCCTGTTGCAGGCGCTCGCGTTCCACCAGTAAGCCTTCCAGCTGCCGGCATATCCGTTCAAGCCTTTCCTGCATATTGTTCATCCCCTTCTGATCCTGGCCTGAAAGCTGTTTTCGACGAGCGTCGCAATCTTTTCCATGGCAGCGTCACATTCCACATCCGTCATGGTGCGGTCCTGATGCCCGAAATAGAACGACATAGCCCAGGAAGCCTCGCCCGGCTCCAGCGGTTTGCCTTCGTAACGATCAAAGAGGCGGATTTCGCGCAGCATTTCTATTCCGAGCCCGCGAATACCGCTTTCCATGGCGGAATAAGATGCGGAAGGCGGAACAATCATGCTCAGATCTCGGCGTGTAACCGGGAAGCGCGAGGGCTCTTCGGGCAATGGACGTTTCGCGGCGGCAGCGTCCAACACCTTGTCCCACGACAATACAGCGGCAAAAACCGGAATCTGAAGGTCAAAACGGCGCAGTACCTCGCGCTCCGGCGCCAGCCACTGGACTGCTGCCGCCTCTTCATTGATTCCGAGGCGGGAGAGGAGCCCGGAAACCACGGCCTTCAAATCGTACATATCGCTGCGCTGGCTTTTGATTTCCCAGGTTTCAGGCCAGCGTTCGCCGGCAGTGAGAATCAGCAGTTCGCGCGATTCGTGTGTGGCATTGCCTTCCAGCCGGTATGTGCGGCCCAGTTCGAATAGGCGTATGCGCTGCGCCTGGCGGTTGCGGTTGTAGGCAACCGTTTCAAGTGCCTGCCAAAGCAAGGATCCACGCATTACTGCAAGGTCGTTGCTCAGCGGATTGTTCAGCTTCACCAGCGCTGTTTCAGCCCCGTAATAGTCGGCCTTGGTCAGGCTGCTGTTCATGGTTTCATGGAAACCCTGTGCATTGAGGAATTCGCGCACTTTGGCCTCCATGGCAATGCGGTACCTTCCTTCATTCCCCGAAAGGGAAACCTGCATGCGGCCGGGCATCGGTATTTCGTCGTAACCGAACACGCGGAGCACTTCCTCCACGAGATCGGCTTCCCCTTCGATATCGCTGCGCCAGCTGGGAACCTGCAAATTCCATCCGCTTGGGTCGGCTTCGGGTTCAAAACCCAAATCGCTGAGTATTTGAGCGCTGCGTTCTGCAGGAATATCGGTTCCGCTCAAACGGCGCAAAAACTCCTGCCGCAATTGCATGCGCTTAGGTTCAAGTGGCTGTGTTACCGATGCAGGTTCGCCACTGATCTCGCCGCCTGCTGTTTCAAGGATTAGCGCAGCCACGCGCCGCAAGGCTGGCAAACAAGCGTTCGGGTCGCTGCCGCGTTCAAAACGGAACGACGCATCTGTGGAAAGGCCATGCATGCGCGCCGTCTTGCGCACCAGGGCGGCATCGAAGCAAGCACTTTCAATCAGTATATCAACGGTTTCAGGTTGTACGCCCGAATCGAGCCCGCCGAATACACCGGCCAGGGCGAGCAGTTTTTCTCCGTCTGCAATCACCAGTTCACCACCCTTCATGTTACGGGAAGTTTTATCCAGTGTGGTAAGCTGTTCACCTGGTTTCGCCAGCCGTACCATCAGCGCATGGCCGGCCACACGCGATGCATCGAAGGCATGGATGGGCTGGCCGGTTTCGTGCAATACGTAATTGGTGCAGTCAACGATATTGTTGATGGGCGCTATGCCAATGCTTTGCAGTCTGCGTTTCAGCCAGGCCGGACTTTCGGCCACCTTTACATTTTGCACGAGCAAGGCGTAATACTGGCTGCATTGGGCCGGATCTTCCACATTGGCCTTTGCCACGGCCGGACCATCCCATGTTGCTTCGGGCAGGTGGTGGCGGCTGACGGGCAAATGCGCCTGCAATTCGCGCAGGATGCCATGGTGAGAAGCTGCATCGCCGCGGTTGGGTGTCAGACCGATTTCGATGACGGTGTCGCGGTGGACGCCGTAATAATCTGCGAAAGCGGCGCCGAGGGGAGCGTCTTCCGGCAAAACGACAATACCCTCATGGCTTTTGCCAATGCCTATTTCATCTTCCGCGCATATCATGCCGTTGCTCACCTCTCCGCGGATTTTCGCTTCGCGGATGGTAAACGGTTCTCCTTGAGTGGGGTAAATGGTGGTTCCGGGCAGGGCTACAATCACTTTCTGACCTGCTGCCACATTGGAAGCGCCGCATACGATGGGCCAGAAATCGGTTTCAGAAGTCTGAACGAGGGTGCAACGCAGGCGGTCGGCATTGGGATGCTGCTTTACTTCGCACACTTTCCCGATCACCAGCCCGGCCAGTCCACCCTTCACATTTTCATATTCCTCTATATGCTCAACCTCAAGTCCGGCTTTGGTAAGTATGGAATCCAGCGCCGCCGGATCCGCATCAAAGTCGGCCATGGATTTCAGCCAGCCGTATGCAACTTTCATGAGGCGCGAAATTAACCAATTGGAGGGCGAAATGACCGGCTTGCTCTGCGCTTTGCTGTAATTTGCAGCGGTGAATGCCCGGACCCTCCTTGCCTTGTCATTGAGTTACATATTTCATCCGGTTTTGTTGCTGGTGTTTTCGGCTTTGTGGGAGGCACGAGGAGGTACGGTGGCTGAATGGGTGCTGATTACCGGAACACTTTTCTTTGTTCCCTTACTGTTGTTGCTGATACTGCGAAAGCTGGACAAAATTTCAAGTTATCATTTGCCATTGCGCAGCGAACGCGACCTGGTATACAGCTTGCAACTGTTGTGGTTTGGATTGGTGTTGGCAGGCATGTCCAATTGGAACTTGATTCCGCCGCAGGCTTTGAGTCGGGTATTATTGGCAGTAATCGGGATAGGGCTGCTGTCGCTGGCGAATCGATTCATCAACAAGGCCAGTGCGCATATGGCGGTTGTTGTGGCCTTGGGAGCTGTTTATACTTGGGAAGCCGGGACAGGATTTTTGTGGTTTTGTTTGCCTGCTTGGGCTTTGGTCTGGTTTGCCCGCAGCAGTCTGAATGCGCATACAGGGTGGGAGTTGTTTGCGGGCCTTATTTGCGGACTATCAAGTTGCATGTGTTGGATTTGGCTGTTTTGAATGCCGGCCGTGTTGGTTGAATTCCAGCTCAGAACCTTGGGAAGATACCCGGGGAGCCGTTTTTAAGTTGTGGTGGACGCATCCGTCCAATCTGATTTTCTAGGCACGAGTCCAGGCTTTACGGGTACTGCACGCTTCCGCCTAATCTGGAATTCTCGGCCCAACGGCGAATTCCGGTGGTGGTGGACGCTTCCGTCCAATCTGATCTTCACGGCATGAGTCCAGGCTTTACGGGTAGTGCACGTTTCGGCCAAATC
>Ga0068877_10003828_pt1 | contig 11884 bp, 8 predicted proteins | sample NOAtaG_FD_66437 | JGI IMG/M metagenome (GOLD analysis project Ga0068877, IMG submission 66437) | Freshwater lake microbial communities from Lake Erie, under a cyanobacterial bloom - NOAA_Erie_Diel6S_1000h metaG | ecosystem: Environmental > Aquatic > Freshwater > Lake | place: USA: Ohio, Lake... | reverse complement strand
CAGATGCCGTTGATCTCCGCCGTCGGCCGCGCCCACTCACGCTCGACCGCGCTGTACCCCTTCTCACCCCAGTCTGCCCCCGCCGGCAGCCCGATCCCCGCCAGCGACTCGGCCGCCGACATGTTCAACCCTTCCCACGCCCGCCGCTCGCGCGCATCAACCCCCGGCACCCCGTCATAAAACCCCGGAATCGTTACCCGGTTCTCCCCATCATGCATCTGCGCCAAAATATGCGTCAACGCAAGTATCGGGTTATACACACGCCCGCCCCACAACCCCGAGTGCAGGTCCTGGTCCGGCCCGTGCAGCGTGATCTGCGTGTACGCCAGCCCGCGCACGCCGTACGTGATCGCCGGCTTGCAACGCCCGAGCATCCCCGTGTCGCTGATGAGGCACACATCGCACGCTTGCAGACGCCCCTTATTGGCACGAATAAAGTCGTCTAAGTGCACCGACCCCGACTCCTCCTCACCTTCCAGCAGCACCGTCATCTTCACGCCCCCCGCCACTGCGCCGGTCACCTCTTTATACCCGCGCAACGCCTCCAAGAACGTCATCACCTGACCCTTGTCATCCACCGCCCCGCGCCCGACCACACGCCGCCCCGGCACGCCCCCCGCCGCCGCCTCGCGGATCACAGGTTCAAACGGCGGGCTATCCCACAACTCCACCGGGTCCACAGGCTGCACGTCGTAATGCCCATAAAACAGCACGTGCGGCCCCCGATACGCCGCGCTCCCAGGCGCGTGCCCGAGCACAACCGGGTGCCCTGGCTTCTCTGCCGGGCCCGTCGGCAAGACCTCTACCTCCAGCCCACTTTGGCGCATGTGCCCCGCGGCCCACTCTGCCGCACGCTTGCAATCGCCGGCATACTTCGCGTCGGTGCTGATGCTGGCGATCCGAAGCCACTCCAGCAGCCGATCGACCCCCGCCCCCTCGTTCTGGGCCAACCACGACAGCACCTTGTCCACTTGCGTTGCCATACCCAAGGCTAGCGAGGCCGATCAACCCGATCCCCCTGCGGCACCGGCGGCTTGCTGGGCGTGTTGGCAAGCCTGCCCATCGCCCGCACAATCCGGATCGTCGCCCCCACCAACCCGAACGCACCACCGACGATCACCCCCGTCTGCCCACCGCCGATGATGTACCGATCAACCAACCACCCAAGCCCCGCGCACACGCCGATATACACCACAAACTCAATGGCGATCCCATACGCCCGCCCCGTCGTTCCCATCACCCCGCCGGCGCCCTTGTTCGGATCAGTATTGATGACAGGCATGCTGCGCTCCGGCTGTAAACGATCCGATTGAACTAAGAAGGAACCTTTGCCGCCGCGTGCGCACGCGCCGCGTTGAGCGCGTCCTTGACCTTGCTCAGGTCCGTCCCACCACCCTGCGCCGAATCAGGCCGCCCGCCCCCGCGCCCGCCGCACGCCGCCGCCGCATCGCGCACCCAGTCCCCGGCCTTGAGCCCCCGCTTCTGCAACGCATCGGGCACACTGGCGATGATCGTCAACTTCCCCTCCCCCTGGTCGGGGCTGATGAGCAGCACCGCGTGCCTCGGGCGCGCTTGCCGCGCAGCCTCGATCGCCGCCGAGAGAGCCTCCCTGTCGCTCCCGGCCTCGATGGTCGAGACGATAAACGGCATCATCTCCCACTCGCTGCTCTCGGCCAGGCTCTTCGCCGCCGACGCCACCTCCGCCGCCCTCCCCGCCGAGGCCGCCTTGCTCGCCTGGCGGACCTTTTCCTGCACCTGCGCAAGCGCCGCGCTGATCCGCTGCTTGGCTACCACAGGCAGCGTCAGCGTCTCCATCTCCGCGCCGATCGCCTTGACCTCCGCGGCCAACGCCTCATCGCGCAGCCCCCCCGCCGAACGAACCTTCGCGTCGATCTCTGCCGCCGCCGCCAGCGCCGCCATTGCGGGCACGCCCGTCAACGCCGTAACGCGGCGAACACCCTTGGCCACACCCTCCTCAGAAACAATCGTAAAACTCGATATCTCACCGGTGCGTGCAACGTGCACCCCGCCGCAGAACTCCGCGCTCGTGCCCGTCGCCCCAGCCGCGTCGTGCAGCTCGCGCCCCGCACGCCCGACGCTCACCACACGCACCGGGTCCGGGTAGGCCTCACCAAAGACCGCACGGACCCCCGCGATCTTCTTCGCCTGCTCCAGCGGCATCAACTCAGCATACACCGGCACATCGGCCTTCACCGCCGCGCTCGTCAGCGACTCGATCCGAGCCAGTTCCTCCACCCCCACCGGCCTGCCGTGGCTGAAGTCAAACCGCAGCCGGTCGTGCGCCACCAGCGACCCCTTCTGCTCCACACCCGCCCCGAGCACCTCGCGCAGCGCCAGGTTCATCAGGTGCGTTGCCGTGTGGTTGCTCGACACCGCCGCACGCCTGTGGTGGTCCACCGCCGCGATCACCTCATCGCCCACGTGCAGCTCGCCCTTGTGCACCCGCCCGATGTGGATGACATACCCCCCAAAGGCTTTGGTATCCTGCACCACAAAGTCGCCGCTGTGCTCGCGCCCAACTCCCCGCGTTACCTTGATGACCCCGTGGTCCCCCACCTGCCCGCCCATCTCGGCGTAGTGGTTCGTGTGGTCGAGGATCACCGCCACCTGGTGCATCGCCGCCGCGCTCCCGGCCGTCTGATCAAAGCTGCTCCCGTTCCAGATCGCCTGAATCCTCCCCGCCACCTCACGCCCGGCAAACTTCCCCGAATCATCCGTCGCCTTTACGCCCATGTGCTTTAACTTGGCGATCGTCTCACCGCTGAGTCCCAGCCCGCCCTGCTCGGCACTAAACCGACCCCCCGCACGCGCACGCTGACGCGCTTCCTCCACCAGCACCTCAAACCCCGACGAGTCCACCGTCAACCCGCGCTCCTCGGCCATCAGGTTCGTCAAATCCACCGGGAACCCAAACGTGTCGTACAACTTAAACGCGTCCGCGCCCGAGACCACCCTCGATGGCCCAAAGTGCGCATCGGTCCACCTCGGCGTGACCTCCGACACCGCCAAACTGTCCACCTGCATCCCACCATCACGCTCGCCGATGCTCACCACCCAGCCGCTCGCACCCTTGCTCACGCTGACAACCTGGTTCCGCGCCTGGTGGTGCGGGGCCAGACGCGCACCGGCCAGCGTCCGCGCGCACACCTCATCAAAGAGCACGATCCCCCGGTCCAGCGTTCGGCTGAAACTCTCCTCCTCCTCACGCACGATCTCCTGCACCCGCCCAGGGTTCTTCCCAAGCTCCGGGAACGCCTCGTGCATCTGCTCAACGAGCACCGGCACCAACTGCGAGAAGAACCCCGTCTTGGCCCCCAGCGTCTGCCGCCCATACCGCACCGCACGCCGAAGAATCCGCCGCAGCACATACCCACGCCCCTCGTTGCTCGGCGTCGCCCCGTCGGTAATCGCAAACGTCAGCGTGCGGATGTGGTCCGCGATCACGCGGTACGCCGTGTCCTTGTTCCCAATGTCCGCCTCACCCAGCCTCCCGCTATACGCCGTCGCGCCCGTGATCCGCTCGATAGCGACAAACAACGGCGCAAACACGTCGGTGTCGTAGTTGCTCCGCACGTTGTGCAGCACGCTCACCAGCCGCTCAAAGCCCATCCCCGTGTCCACATGCTTAGCCGGCAGTGCCGCCAGCGTGCGAAACTTGGCCTCGACCTGCGCCCGCGACGCGTAAGGCAGCCGCGCACGCTCCGCCTCGGGCGTCTTGTCCCACTGCTCTAGGGCCGCAAGCCCCTGGGCCCCATACTCGGCGTTGAACTGGATGAAGACGTTGTTCCACACCTCCAGCACCATCGGGTCCCCGGAGTTCACCAGCCCCGCCGCATCGCGCTTGCCCTCTCCCCCAGCCGTCAGGCGATCCACATGAATCTCCGTGCACGGCCCGCACGGGCCCGTGTCCCCCATCATCCAGAAGTTATCCTTCATGCTCCCCGGCAGCACGCGACCGGCGGGCAGATGCCGCAGCCACAACTCGCGTGTCTCATCGTCCGCCGGCATCCCAGCCGCCGGGTTGCCGCCGAAGTACGTCGCGTAGAGCGCATCGGGGTTGATCCCATAGACCTTCGTGAGCAGTTCCCACGACCAGTCGATCGCCTCTTGCTTGAAATAGTCGCCGAAACTCCAGTTGCCGAGCATCTCAAAGAACGTGTGGTGATAGGTGTCCTTGCCCACATCCTCCAGGTCGTTGTGCTTGCCACCTGCACGGATGCACTTTTGCGTGTTGACCGCACGCTTGAGCCGGCCCATCGCCGTCGCCGGGTCGGCCTGGCCCAAGAACAACGGCTTGAACTGGTTCATCCCCGCGTTGGTAAACAGCAGCGTCGGGTCATCCAGCGGCACGCTCGGCGAACTGGGCACAAACGTGTGCCCACGCGCAATGAAAAACTCCATGAACATCCTGCGCACCTGACTCGACGGGATCATCGGCATAGACCGCAGGATATGCGCCAACACCCCGCCCACCAAAGCCGCCAACACACCACGGCCCCCGTTGCCCGAGGTATACTGGCCCAATGCTCGACAGAAGCCCCCTCATGTTCACCGGACCGGCGATTTCACCGCACTACCAGCCTGGTTCTGAGATCATCCTCGCGCACGGCGATGCCGCCGACATCCTCGCAAAGATGCCCGATGAGTCGGTCCAACTCACCGTAACCTCCCCACCCTACAACATCGGAAAAGAGTACGAACGAGCCACCCAGCTTGACCGCTACCTCGCCACACTTGAACCGATCATCGACCAGCTTGTTCGGACCCTCAGCAAGGGCGGCTCGCTCTGCTGGCAGGTCGGCAACTATGTCGAGGACGGCGAGGTCTTCCCCCTTGACATCTTCTATTACCCCGTCTTCAAGCGCCACGGCCTGAAACTCCGCAACCGCATTGTCTGGCACTTCGCCCACGGCCTGCACGCCTCAAAGCGCCTCTCGGGACGCTACGAAGTACTCCTCTGGTTCACAAAGGGCGATGACTACACCTTCAACCTTGACGACATACGCGTCCCCTCAAAGTACCCCGGCAAGCGCCACTTCAAGGGCGAAAAAGCCGGTGAACTCTCCGGCAACCCCCTCGGGAAAAACCCGTCGGACATCTGGCCCATCCTGCAGCGCGACTGGGAAAGGTGCATGTGGGACATCCCCAACGTCAAGGCCAACCACCCTGAAAAAACGATCCACCCCTGCCAGTTCCCCATTGAACTCGTAGAACGCTGCGTCCTCGGGCTGACAAACCCCGGCGACCTCGTCCTCGACCCGTTCTCCGGCGTTGGCTCAGCCATGCTCGCGGCGCTGAAGAATAACCGCCGCGCCATGGGGTGCGAGCTCGACGCGGACTACATCGCCGCCGCACACGCCAGGATCGAAAACTTCTACTCCGGAAGCCTCCCCTACAGGCCGCTCGGCAAGCCCGTGCACGTGCCCACAGGCCGCGATCGCGTATCGCAGTTCCCGGAGGAGTGGAAGAAAGAGCTCCTATGAAAATCGCCGCACGCTACTCGTTCAACGGCGGCGCAGAAGCTGTGAACGAAAAATATCCTCACCTCTTGGCCGAGGTTGAGGCAGCGATCGCGGAGATCGATGCCTCCAGGCACCGCATCAAAAAGAGTAAGGAAAAAACCAAGAAACACAAGGGTAAGTTGCTCTACTCACCCGTCTCGCTCAATAAGGCCTTCAAGGCCACCCTCTTCCCACTGCACTGGAAGGCGATCAGGGAATCCTGCGAGTACTCCACCGAGCACTACGCCGAGGGTTACACGATCAGGACAAGCAGCAAAGGTGCCTTCCGCGAGATGGACTTCGTCAAGGAAAAACTCGGCGTCGAAGTCCAGTTCGGCAAGTACTCCTTCATGGTCTACAACGTCTGTGCGAAGATGACCATCTTCCGCAACTGCGGGCACATCGACACCGGCATCGAGATCGTGCCCGTCAAGGCGTTCTCGGCCGAGATGTCCAGAGGCGTTTCTTACTTCGAGCAGTTCGTCTGGGACCTGGACGCACGCGGCATAGCAAATATCGATGTCCCGGTGCTCATCCTGGGCATCGACAACGATTAACCTCCACTCAAGCCCCCGAAAGCTCACCACCACGCCGCGTCCCCGCCGCGACCGCGCGCGACCACGCACGCATAACCCCGGCTGCGTCCAGCTCATCGCACGCCGACTGCGTAACGCCCCCCGCGCTCGTAACGGCCTGACGCAGCACCCCAAACTCGCGCCCGTCCCCGGCCAGCAAACCCGCTGAGCCGATGAGCACCTGCCGGACAATCAGCCGGGCCTCGGCGTCGCTAAACCCCTGCTCCGCCGCGCTCTTGACCAGCGCCTCACCGAGGTAATACACATACGCAGGCCCGCTCCCGGCGATCGCCGTGAACGCGTCCATGAGCGCCTCCGCAATCGGCACCACGACCGGCCCGACCGCCCCAAAGACCTCCATCGCAAACCCGCGCAGCCCCGCGTCCGCACCCGACCCCCACGCCACCGCCGTCGCACCCTGGCCGATCCCCGCCGGTAGGTTTGGCATCGCCCGCACAACCCTCGGCGTGTCTAACTCACGCTCCAGCCGAGCCAGCGTGATCCCCGCCATGATCGAGATCATCCCCGCACCACTGGCCGCACACTCCCTGATCCCCCCCACCGCCGAGGCCAACCCCTGCGGCTTGATGGCCAGCAGCAGCACATCAGCACTGCCGACACGGACCTCCCCAAGCCCGCTCGCCACCGCCACCCCACGCGCCGCAAACGGTTCGAGTTTATCTCTCTGTGCATCCACAAGCACCAACCTGCTCGGCGCCAGCACACCCGCATCGAGGACGCCGCGTGCAATCGCCGAGCCCATGTTCCCGCACCCAAGGATCACCAGCCGGGGGTGATCGGCATGCGTCGGGCCCGGGCTAGGTGCGGGTGTTGGTGCGGGCGTCTGCATCGGGTCATTATCGGCCCGCCATCATCTAGAAGCGACCCACGCCAGTTGTGCCCACCGGCGAGCCCCACTAGACTTCCCTCCTCTACAACATCCACACCCCCACCCGCCCCCGCACTCAAGATTTGACCATTTGGCAATTTGACCATTTCCTCCCAGAGCCACCATGTCCCAGTACTACGTCCTGGAGTTCGAAAAACCCGTTACGGAACTCGAGAAGCAGATCGAGGCTCTGGATGCTGAGCTTGCCGCGACTCCGCCGGAGGCCCAGGCCGCGATCGTCCGCCGGATCGACGACCTGCGCTCGGCACACCAGCAAACGCTCAAGGCGGTGTATAGCAACCTCACCGCGTGGGAGACCGTCCGCGTCGCGCGCCACCCCAAACGCCCGCAGAGCCGCGACTACATCGAGATGATCTGCAAGGACTTTGTCGAGCTTGCCGGCGACCGGCGTTTCGGCGACGACCCGGCCATGGTCACCGGCTTCGCGCGCATCGGCCCGCACAAGGTCCTCATCGTCGGGCACCAAAAAGGTCGCAACACCACCGAAAAAATCGCCTGCCACTTCGGGTGCGCCCACCCCGAGGGGTACCGCAAGGCCCTGCTCAAGATGCAGCTGGCCGCCAAGTTCAACGTCCCGATCGTTACGCTTGTTGACACGCCGGGCGCGTACCCGGGCATCGGGGCCGAGCAGCGCGGGCAAGCCGAGGCCATCGCGGTGAACCTGCGCGAGATGACCGGGCTGCGTGTGCCGATCATCTCGGTGGTCATTGGCGAAGGTGGGTCGGGCGGCGCGCTGGGGATCGCCGTGGCCAACCGCGTGGCGATGCTCAGCAATGCGTGGTACTCGGTGATCTCCCCCGAAGGTTGCGCGGCGATCCTCTGGAAGGCCGCCAACGAGCAGACCAACACCGCCGCCGCCACGGCACTGAAACTCACCGCCGCCGACAACCTCCGCCTGGGAATCGTCGATGCCGTCATCGCCGAGCCACTCGGCGGCGCACACCGCGACCCCAACGCAACGGCACGGGCGCTCGAACAGTGGATCATCGCGCAGGTCGCCGATCTCAAGCGCCTCGACGGGCAGCGCCTCGTCGACGACCGCTACGCACGCTTCCGCAAACTCGGGGCGTTTGCTGAACAGGCCGACACGCAGACGCCGCTGGCCTGACGTGCCGCCGAGGGCTTGCAAACTCCACAAAAGTGCGACCAGAACCGGATTTGGCTCAGGATCGCTCCGGCAGGGTCGGGTGGACCTATGGGGCCTTGAAAACTCGGACGCCCCAGCGGGGCTGTAAACGTCGCCGTAGGGGTCGCCGCAAAAGCGTGGAGATCGCCGAGGTGTTTGTCGGGTACCCCGGTGTTTGCAGGCGGTGATAACCACCCGCGCCACCGGCCCGCCCGGCATAGTTGGCAAACTCACGTGGGCGAACGTTGGCGTGAGTTTGCATCTGCGTGTGCGCAATCCGATTGATGGGTTGTCGTGCGGTGTTCGTGCCGCGTAGTGAATCACACCCGATTGTGGTATCGACCCCATCGGGCAGCACGCCGCAAGGCAAAGGAGCATGTTCATGCGTAATCAAGTTCGCAAGGCCTTCACTCTGATCGAAATCCTCATTGTGGTCGTGATCCTCGGCATCTTGGCCGCGATCGTGATCCCGCAGTTCACCAAGGCGAGCGAGGACGCTCAGGCCGGTAACGTGCAGACGCAGTTGCAGACGATCCGCAACACCGTCGAGTTGTACCGGGTCCGCAACAACGGTGCCTATCCGTTCAGTAACACGGCGCTGGCCTGGACGCCGCTGGTTACGCCGGACTTCCTCCGCTCGGCCCCTGTCAACCCCCGCACCAACAGCGATGTGATCGTTTCGGGCACAGACCACACATCGGGCGCGACGACCAACGGGTGGGTGTGGAACAACACGAGCAAGACGCTCTTTGCGTCGTACTGGGACGAGACGGCCAAGAACTGGACCGGCCCGTAATGCAACGAGTCTGAACGCCACCGCGGGCACCGGCCCGCTGTGCTGAATCTTCACCGGTCGGCCCGCGAGAGTGGACCGACGGGTTTCGGGGGTGTGTGCGACCGACGCAGCAGCCCCACCCATGGCACGCCCATCAACAACCCACGCCCGCGCACGCAGACGGGGCCTCACGCTTGTGGAGGTGATGGTGGTGATCGCGCTGCTGGGGATCGCCGCGGCGTTGGTGGTGCCGGCGATGGGGACGACCGGTGGGCTGCGGGTGCAGGGTGCGATCCGGACGATTGTTTCGGACCTGACCTTTGCGCAGTCGGACGCGATCGCCTTTCAGCAACCGCGGGCGGTGGTCTTTGACCTGGCCGCGAACAGTTACCGCTTGGTGCAGGTCGTCAACGGGGACATCGACGAGGCCAACACGCTCTACGACGGCTCGGCCAGGGGCAAGCAGTACGTCGTCAACCTGGGCAACAACGACTTTGGGAACGCGCGGATCACCAGCGTCGCTATCAACGGGACCAGCAGCACGCTGATCTACGACGACATGGGCACGCCGGTGGCGAGCGCGTCGGGGAATACGCCCGGCTCGGGTGGTCGTATCCGCGTCGAGGGGCAGGGTTCGGTGCACGACATCATTGTTGAGCCGTACACGGGTCGGATCACCGTTCGGCGGATTTCGGGCGACTAAGGCCAGAGCCTTGGCAGAGGGGAACTGAACGATGCGCAAGACACGAGCTCGGCTGGGCATATTTGGGTTGGTGGTGTGCGCGCTGGGGATATTGATCTGGGCGAGGTTGCTGCTGGTGGCGCGGCCGCCACGGGTGGCGATCGCCGGGCCGACGCCGGCGGTTGAGCCTGAGCGGGGAGCCAAGCGCTAAACGCGGAGGGTGCGGGGGAATGTTATCGGTGCATGGGTGTGCGGCTTGGGTGCCGGGGCGCGGAGACTGCGCGGTGGTTGTAGTGGGTGGTGCGATAAACGGTTGGTGGCCAAAGTCGCCTTCGTGTCGGCTCGACACAGGGAGTTGCACAGGTAGGCGCAAGAGTTGTGATTGCATTGAGCTGCCGCGCCAGGCCTGATGCTTGCCGACGAATATCCGGAGACTGAAATGCCCTCGCACCGCACGCCCAAGATGATCTTTGCCGCAGCGTTGGCGTCTTTGGCTGCGTTGCTGGCCATTGCGACTCCGGCGCTGGGCCAGGCGAACGGGATGGCGCTGGCGAGCGCGGACAGCGCCAAGCCGGTTGCGGCGCCGGCGGGCCCGGCCGACAGCCTGGACGCCGACGGGCCGAAGGTGAAGATGGACGAGCACAGCACCGTCGAGCTGCACGTCAAGAACGAGGACCTGGCCAACGTGCTGCAACTGCTGGGCTTTGAGGCCAAGCGGAACATCATCGTAACCAAGAACGTCAGCGCGAAGATCTCGGCAGACCTCTACTCGGCGACGTTCTACGAGGCCCTGGACGCGATCCTGCACCCCAACGGGTTTGCGTATGTTGAGCGTGGGAACTTCATATACATCTACACCATCGAGGAACTCGAGAAGATCGAGGCGACGCTGCGCAAGCGTGTGGCCAAGAAGATCACGCTGAACTACCTCAACGCCCCCGACGCGGCGGAGTTTGTCAAGGGGATGCTCAGCAAAGAGGGTGAGATCAAGACGACGGCCAAGACCGACGACTTTGCCATCGGCGCCGAAGTGCCGGTGGGCAAGGACAGTTTCGCCCTCGGCGCCGCGCTGGTGGTGACGGACTATGAGGAGAACATCGCGGCGATCGATGCGTTGCTGAAGGAACTGGACACCAAGCCGCAGCAGGTGCTCATCGAGAGCACGGTTTTGCAGACGAAGTTGACAGAGAACAACGCGTTCGGCGTGGATATCGCGATCCTCAACGACCTGAAGTTCACGGACTTCTCGGCCATCACGGCCGGGCCGCGTGCGGTGGCTGATGCGATCGTCAGCGGTGGTGCGAACCCGGCGACGGGTATCACGCCGCCGGACAACCGGGGGGTGGGCGTGGGGAGCACGCCGGGCGGGACGAACGGTCGGAGCACGTTCAAGTTTGGTCTGATCAACTCGAGCATCGGTGTGTTTGTCAAGGCGCTTGACGAGGTGACGGACACGACGGTGCTGGCAAACCCGAAGATTTTGACGCTCAACCGCCAGCCCAGCCGGCTGCTGGTTGGGCGGCGTGTGGCGTATTTGAGCGCGACGACGACGCAGACGAGCACGACGCAGACGGTGGAGTATCTGAACACGGGTGTGCAGCTGTACGTGCGGCCGTTTGTAAGCCAGACGGGCGACATCCGCATGGAGATCAAGCCGCAGTTGTCATCGGCGGACCTGCGTGAGTTGAGCGCGGCGACGGGTTCTGTTACAGTGCCCGACGAGGTTACGCAAGAGGTTGTTACGAACATTATGGTCCCCGACGGGATGACGGTGGTGATCGGTGGCCTGTTCACCGAGGCGACGGTGGTGGGCCGGAGCCAGGTGCCGTTTTTGGGGGACATCCCGCTCATCGGCGCGGCGTTCCAGGGGCACAACAACGAGGTGAAGCGGGACGAGATCATTTTCCTGGTTACGCCGTCGATTGTTTCGGACAAGACGCTGCTGGTGCAGGGTGAGCAGGCCAACGGGGTCGCGGAGCGTCTGCGTGCGGGGACGCGGCAGAGTTTGCTGCCGTTCTCGCGGACGCGGATGACGAGCCAGCTGAACATCGAGGCGGAGAACGACGCGCGGAACGGGAAGTTTGACGAGGCGTTGTGGAAGATCAACCGTTCGCTGTCGCTGAACCCGAACCAGGAGGGTGCGTTGCGGCTGCGGGACCGGATCACGAGCTCGAAGGAGTCGTGGCCGAGTTTGTCGATGTTCGATGGTGTTGTGGGCACGAGCGTGCGTGAGCGGATGAAGAAGATCACGCCGCCGGCGCCGCCGCCGGGGTACAAGCACCCGTGGGACCACG
>Ga0068877_10003827_pt1 | contig 11886 bp, 11 predicted proteins | sample NOAtaG_FD_66437 | JGI IMG/M metagenome (GOLD analysis project Ga0068877, IMG submission 66437) | Freshwater lake microbial communities from Lake Erie, under a cyanobacterial bloom - NOAA_Erie_Diel6S_1000h metaG | ecosystem: Environmental > Aquatic > Freshwater > Lake | place: USA: Ohio, Lake... | reverse complement strand
CTTGCAGGCGGGCCTGACTAAAGCCGGGCAATGATGCAAGCACCGAAAAGAGACTAAACAATACGATTTTTCTCATAGTGTAGAAGGATTGATTGTTGTTGATGAAGTATTACAAACCCGGCACGTATCATTTTGTTTAATATTCTTTAGTAAAAAGTTCAACACGGGTGATCTGCCCTGTTGAAGTAAATCCTAACTGAATGAGTGTGAAAATGTTGATGTCGATCCCGGGTGCTTCATCAGCAAAACGGAGGGGCCATTCCGGGTATAACGTATGCCCTGGTATCGTCGGCTATATTTACCGGGTCAATCAAAACGATCGAATATGAGCCTGCATAACATGGGAATTCCAAGTGTTGACCTGGCGGATTTCATCCGCGGTACTGCCGAGCAAAAGAAGCATTTTGTTGAATCCCTCGGAAAGGCCTACGAAGACATTGGTTTCGTAGCGGTGAAGAACCACCTCATTGATGAGGCCACCGTAAAATCGTTATATGACGAGGTGAAGGCATTTTTCGACCTTCCGGAAGAAACCAAGAAGAAATATGAAGTGCCCGGGCTGGCGGGGCAGCGTGGCTATACCTCATTCGGAAAGGAGCACGCCAAAGACAGCAATGCAGGCGACCTGAAAGAGTTCTGGCACTTCGGCCAGTACGTTACTGATGGCGATCCTATTGGCAGTGAGTATGCGGAAAATGTGGAAGTCGGTGAGCTTCCATCCTTCAATGCAATTGGAAAGAAAGCATACCGTGATCTGGAAAGCACCGGACGATATATGCTGCGTGCCATTGCCCTGTATCTTGGGCTGGATGAAACGTATTTCGATGACAAGATTCATAACGGCAACAGCATTCTGCGCCCCATACACTATCCACCCATTACGTCTGAACCCAAGTCAGCCGTTCGGGCCGGACAGCATGAAGACATCAACCTGATTACCCTGCTCATTGGAGCAAGTGCAGAAGGGCTGGAGGTTCTCAATAAACAAGGTGAGTGGGTACCCGTAACCGCGCTGCCCGATCATATTGTGGTGAATGTCGGTGATATGCTGCAGCGTCACACGAACAATAAGTTGAAGAGCACCACCCACCGTGTGGTCAATCCACCTCGTGAAAAATGGAATACTCCACGTTATTCCATTCCATTTTTTCTTCATCCCCGCAGTGAGATGCGGCTGGATTGCCTGCCGGGTTGTGTTCCAGCGGGAACAGAGCCGGAGTGGGCGCCTATTTCAGCCGGTGAGTTCCTCGATGAGCGTCTGACCGAAATTGGCCTGAAGAAATGAAGATCCGCATCCGGGGCAACAGCATCAGGCTCCGGCTCTCCCAACCGGAGGTCAACCAGTTGTCAGAAGGCCGCACAGTGCAGGAAATTTGCCTCCTCTCCCCTGCTGAACGGCTGATCTGTGCGCTGGAACCGTGGCATCTTGCCGTGTTTTCAGCCTCGTCAGAGGCTGGATCGATCTCCGTCCGTGTTCCGCTTGAACAAGTGCAGACATGGGCCACATCAGCCGATGAGGGGATTTACGGAGAACAGGAAAATGGCTCCTCTCAGCCATTGCGCATCGCCATTGAAAAGGACTACTCCTGTCCGGTCGACCGGCCGGGTGAAGATCAGAGCCAGACCTTTCCTCATCCGGAAGGGAGTGACCGAGTATGTTGACCGACAATCACGGGCGCCCCGTTACCTATCTCAGGCTGGCTGTTACTGACCGCTGCAACCTGCGCTGTCTGTATTGTATGCCTGCAGGCGGACTCGATTGGGTGCCGAAGTCAGAGCTCCTCAGCTTTGAAGAAATCCTGGTGCTGCTGCGGGTGGCATCGTCCCTGGGAATCACCAAACTCCGTCTCACCGGCGGTGAGCCCTTTCTCCGCAAGGATCTCATGGATCTGATCCGGCGCATTCAGAAGGAACGGCTTTTTCCGCAGGTTTCCATTACCACTAACGGAACGCTCACGGCGCCATGGGTACCCGAATTGAAGTCACTCGGCATCCACTCGGTGAATCTGAGCGCCGATACGCTTGATGCCGCTCGTTTCGCACGCATGACCCGAAGGGCTGAACTCGCGCCGGTTCTGGAAACGCTGGACGCATTGCTTCATGTCAGACTCCCGGCACGGATCAATGCGGTCATCATGGAGGGAAAGAATGAAGAAGACTTGCTCGCGTTAGCGGAACTCTCCACCCGTCATCCGGTAGGCATCCGGTTTATCGAGGAAATGCCATTCAATGGATCAGGCGGCTACCAGCCCATCCGGTGGAACTGGAAGGTGATGCTGGATAAACTCCGAGAGCACTTTCCCACGCTGGAAAAAATTCCGGATGAACCCCACAGCACATCCATCAACTTCAGGATTCCCGGCGCGCCTGGTACCCTTGGGATTATACCCGCTTACACACGCTCATTCTGCGGCACATGCAACCGCATCAGGATCACACCGAAAGGCATGCTCAAGACCTGTTTGTACGATGAGGGAGTGCTGGATTTGCATGCTATGCTCCGCCATGGCGCGGGCATCGCAGAAATCCGGAGTGCCATAGTACAGGCTATTGGTCACAGACCCGCCAATGGATTTGAGGCCGAGACCAGGCGAAGGAATCATGAGGTTGGAGAAAGCATGGCCACCATCGGAGGATAAAAAGTGAACGTCCCATCATCACGCCTGTTATTGATTGCTATGCTCAACCATTCACTCGGTCGTTACCGCCTCCTCGGATTCATAGAGGGAGGATCGCTTTTAGTGCTTATGGGCATTGCCATGCCTGTCAAGTATATCCTCGGTGATCCTGCTTTGGTGAAATCTGTGGGAATGCTGCATGGCATTCTCTTTATGTTGTACATCTTCGAGACACTCCGGCAGGCTTCGGCCCGGAAGTGGCCGTTCACCAGGATGACCATCTGGCTTCTGCTTGGCAGTTTCATACCACTGGGCACTTTCATTGCCGACTACAAGCTGCTTCGCAATCAGGCTTAGCGCTTCCGGTTAATTTCCAGGGGATCGAGCAGAAGTGGCGATTGCAGCAAGTCTCCGGGAGCGACCATGGGCTCCTGAAGCGGAATATCCTTTCCATAACGCTTTTCCATAATGGCTTTCACCACCGGGGAGCTCAGATCGTAGTCTTTCAGAGGCCTCGCGCTCGTGAGTTCAATTCCTGCTGCAGCGTATGCCTTCCATACCAGCTCGGAGCAGTAATACTCGTCGTCTGACCACCTGAATCCGAGATCATAATTGAATCCCACGTGAGCCAGGGCATAGTCAGTAATGATCCGGGCCTGATCATCTGATAGTCCGGCAGCCATTCGCCGGATTGCCACAGGCCGGCTCTTGCCACGTCGGATGAACTCGTCCACTGGTGTCATCACTACCGGTTGCACCGCCTCACAAACAAACCACTCACCTTCCTGCTCCACCAGCACGCCGCAATGGGTCCACGGACTTCCTGTCGCCAGACGGATGGCCTCGCACTGTCCGGATGTGGATTGTTGGAACAGAATGTCGCCCACCCGCCAGGCAGAATGCCCACCCTTGCCCGCCAGCTGTGCCTGCACAAGGGCGGTGCACATAGCCATCCCGGCGAGGAGGAAAGCCGTAATCGCAGGCATAAGCTTTATCTTCATGGTTATCCGGGTTTTCAAGCCGTACGGCCGGTTATGGGTGTCTAACCTCGGTCACCTGATGATATTGCCCAATTGATCGGATTATTAATCAACGGGGCACCCAACGTAGCAGGAGGTCCATACCCCACTGCTGATCGCGCAGGAGCACTATCCTGTGGGCTGCTGTTTGAGGAAAAACAATGGTGCCATGCCCGGGCTCGAAGGCGCTCCTTTGGGATTCCTGGAAGCAGCCCTGAATGGTCCATTCCCCGTCATATCGCCAGCCTTAGGTGATCCGGAGCTCGGCAGATATTAGACGGGACTGATGGATGATATTGCACTTTACGATCGGGTCCTCGCGCCGGATCAGATTGAAGAACTCTGGCCGATTGCGCCAGGCAGTGCCGACTGCATTAAGGAATTCACAGGAAGCCCGGTAACCGCCGGGCTTTTTTTCTTTCCGGCAATCCGTGCATCTTCGCTGCATGATCACACCTCACGAGGCGCTTCACATGGTGTTTTCCCATCTCCCCTCATTGCGCGCGGAAAGCGTAACGCTCGATCGGGCAATGGGGCGACGGCTTGCTGAGCGCATCATTGCCGACCGCGACATGCCTCCTGCCCATCAGGTGAGGATGGACGGCATCGCCATACGCTACGCCGACTTTGTCGCAGGTGTGCGCTCGTTTCACTCGCGCGGCATCCAGCGCGCAGGGGTGGAACCCGTTCAAGTCAGCGTATTTCCATCCTGTATCGAAGTCATGACCGGCTCCATTCTTCCCGGTGGTCTGGATACCATCATTCCCTACGAACAGGTCGAACAATATGAGCAATATGGCCGCGAGTATTTTACCATTCACTCGGAGGATGTCCATTGTGGCCAACACATTCAAGTCCGGGCGGCCGACCACCACTCCGGCGACTCACTGGTATCACCGGGAATCAGATTAGGTCCTTCAGAGCTTGGTATTGCAGCATCCGTGGGCAAGGAAATGCTTCTGGTGGATGCCTTGCCGCGCACTGCTATCCTGTCAACAGGAGATGAACTGGTGGACGTGGCTGCACAGCCATTGCCTCATCAGGTAAGGCGATCCAATGCCCCTGCGCTGGACGCCTTCCTTCATGTGTATGGTATTCATCCGTCGCACTACCACCTGCGCGATGATGCCGGAGAGATGCGCAGGCAACTGGAATCATTGCTTCATACCTGCGACTTGCTTATCCTCAGCGGGGGTGTCTCCAAGGGGCGCTATGATCTCCTGCCGGAAGTGCTTCATGATCTGGGCGTGACCAGCCATTTCCACCGCATTGCCCAAAAGCCGGGCAAGCCTATGTGGTTTGGTACACGCGGAGGATGCACGGTTTTTGCCTTGCCGGGAAATCCCGTTTCGGTGCTCGCCTGTGCTGCACGGTATTTAGGGCCATTTCTGCGTCGTGAGGCGGAGGCACCGCGCATTGCATTGCGTGAGCCGGTTGGTGGCCACGCCAGGCTCACTCTCCTCATGCCCGTTCGGGTGAACCGTGATTTTGAAGCCGAGATGCTGGACTGGAATGGCTCGGGTGATTATGGTTCTCTTGCAGGTGCAGATGGCTTTGCAGAAATAGCCCCAGGGGAGCTGAATGACCGGTGCCCGTATTATCCCTTGAGGACTTTCGGATACCCTTGAACCGGGGCACCAGGTTGCCCGGTTATATCTTGTTCAACCCGGCCTGCATTAGCGGCGCGGCGGTCCATCCGAACGCCGGTCGTCTCTTCGCTCCTGCATGCGTTCCATGAGTTCGCGGCGAAATTCCTGTTCCAGTTTTACGAGCCGGGCTGCCTTTTCGGGGCCGAGCACTTGCAGAACATCCAGCATAAAGGCACTGTCCAGATCTACTTCCTCATGGCGGAAGGTCGTGATTTGGGCATTCAGGTCGCGCATCGCCTTTTCGGTCATACCGCTTGACTCGGTTGACTGATGGGCCAGCCGGATTTTTCTCCGCACATCCTTGCGCTTCTTGCTGTACTCGTTAAAGATGGGCCAGAACTTCTCCGCCTCTGCTACCGTGAGGTCCAGTTTCTCGGTGATATATACGCGCTTCAGTCTTTCGATGCGCTCTTCGCGCTTTTCATCATCATCACCTTCACGCTGAGCCTGAGCTCCAAGTGAGATCAAAAGCAGGATGCAAATCCAGCCAGCTTGTTTCATCCAGGTTGCCATGTGTTTTGTTTTCAATATTTGTCTTACCAATTCCATTCTGCCTCGTCCATCAGGTATTCTATGATTTCCTCATGGGAAAGTTCTTCAAATGTGGGAGTCGCTTCGGTGGAAGCTGGTTTAACATCCCCTTCATCCGTTGTCTTTTTTTCTGAGTTGTCATTTTCTGAGGAACCGATGTCGATCAGAATCAAGGAGTCGGGAATCATAAGCCACTGTTCGTCATCGGACAACTCAGCAAGAGTTGACTTCAGTAACTCGTCATACTCGTGTTCCGTGGCAAAAAATTCGAGGTCCGCTGTCGTCACGGGCTCAGCGTTAAGCATCGCAGTAAAAACGGAAGCCCGCTGCGGTCCCGGATGCTGCTCAGCCAGTTGGAAGATGGTCAGTGCGAGTATAGCTGCCGCTGCAATGCGTGCACCCCATCGGGCGATCGGAATCAACCTGCCCCTTGCTGAAGTGCGTTGCATAAGCGCACGTTCCTGTGCTTCAAAGAAACCATCAGGTACAATTAAATCGGGCTTGGTTGTATCATCAGAAGAGGTCATGGATTGTGCATCAGATAAATGATCAGCGAGGGCATCGAAATAGCCCTCGGGCACCTGCAGGTCTTCCTTCACGATATGTTTCCTGAACTCCGGGTGCTCAAGGTGACAGGACTCAAATGGCTGTTGGCTCATGGCATCTGGGGGGATTGATGGGCATATCGGAGCAAATGGTCCTCCACCTTTTGCACAGCGTGGTGGTAAGAAGCCTTCAATGCTCCGACACTGGTCCCGGTGATTTCCGCAATCTCATCGTATTTCTTTTCCTCAAAATATTTCATGACAAACACGGCCTTCTGTCGGGGCGGCAGGGTAGCCACAGCCACCTGAAGCCGTCGCTGAATATCATCACCTGTGTAGAGGGTGTCCTCAGCAAGAACAGCCTCGAGGCGCTGGGCGACCTGATCAGCCGGAACCTTACCTATGCGCTTTTTCTGCTCCAGAAAATGCAGAGCCTCCCGGTAAGCGATGGTATGAAGCCAGGTGCTCAGTTGTGATTCGCCGCGAAAACCACTCAGGCCTTTCCATGCGCGGATGAAGGTGGACTGGGTGATGTCGTTGGCGTCATCATGATCCAGTACCATCCTTCTGACGTAGTAGTAGATGGGTCTTTGGAATTGACGCACAATCAGCTGGAATCCTTCTCCGCTCGTATGGGGGTCGCGAAAGCGCTGCAGCAATTCCTGATCTGACATCGGGCATAAGATACCTCCTTTGCCAAAAGGTTTAACTCCGGATGAACCAGGGCCTTTTCGCGCAGGCGTCCAACCTGGAAGGGATCGCCTTCAGGAGTAGCTACCTTTGCGTGGGAAAGCCCGCGCTGCCTCATCGCTTCCGAAGGGAAGAGGAAAGTCCGGGCTGCACAGGGCGCCGCACCCCGTGAAAAGCGGGGGTTCCGGAAGGGTGACTGACCGGAAACAGATAGTGCTGCAGAGACTCAGACCGCCTCGTTGCAAGACGGGGTAAGGGTGAAAAGGTGGGGTAAGAGCCCACCAGCATGGCTGGCGACGGCTATGGCTTGGGTAAACCTTGCGGGCAGTAAGACCATGTAGACCGGGAATCCTTGTCGCAAGATAAGGTGGAGGGCGGCCCGTCCGGCCCCGGAGGGTAGGTCGCAGAGATAAATGATGGGGTACCCATGCGCGCGCAAGCGGGCGGGGAACACAGAACCCGGCTTACAGGCGCAGGCTTTCCTTCTTTTTCATGACCAGATCTCCGGATCTTCCTCATTTGGCCGGCCCCTTTCACAGGAGTAGATTTGTCCCTTTTGCCATGGAGCACATACTGTCCCATCTATCCATCAGCGGCTGCGTGTTTTTGCGCATGAAAGTCGATTTCATCGATCCAGTCTGCACCTCATGAACCGAAAGATTACCAGTCGCCTTATCGGCTTGTCGGGAATCATCGTCTCTGTCTTATGCATCTGGCTGCTCAGCAAGAGCATTGACTTTAGGCAAACCTGGCGGGTGATTCAGGAAGTGAACCCACTTTTCATCCCTGCTCTGATGGGAATTTACCTCCTCACCTTTCCGCTGCGGAGTATTCGATGGCGCTACATGATGCACAGCTTCAGCATCCCCCACGATGGAATCTTTATTCAATCCCTGTTTATCGGATTTGCTGGCAACAACGTGCTACCGGCCCGTGGCGGTGAGCTGCTTCGCATGGAGACATTCAGTCGCAGAACCGGGGTGAGTCGCACCGCTTCCCTCTCGTCCATCCTTCTGGAGAAGGTGATGGATGTATTTGTGCTCATGATCCTGCTGATTGCCGGATTCATGGGCATGCGACAAGCCAGTCCGCTGGTTGAGAAGACCATCTGGCTGATGGTCCCTCTTGTACTCGGCACGATGGCTGTGCTCGCGGTTATCGGGCTGCGTGGTGACCGCATAGCCATGTACTTTGCGCACAGGCCAGGTCGCCTTCTTCAGTCGGCAGGCCGGATGCTGGGACAGGTGCATGCCTCGCTGGCATTCCTCCACTCAGCCCGCCACCTGTTGACGATCGCCGGACTGAGTGCCCTCATCTGGTCGCTCGAAGTGAGTGTGTATGTGGTTGGCCTTCGTGCGATTGGGATCGAACAAGCCCTTCTGCTGGTGGCTGTTATCGGGCTGGTGCTTGTCAACTTCAGCATCCTCGTACCTTCATCACCCGGCTATATCGGTGTGTTTCATGCAGCGCTGGTGCTCGCCCTTTCTCTGTTCGGAATCCCCCGGGAAACCGCCCTGGCTGCGGCCGTTCTGATTCACGCCAGTCAGGTGCTGCCTGTGACAGCCATTGGGCTGACGGTAGGTGCGCGTTACATCGTTGGCAAGAAGAGTTCATGAACTACTCCGGTTTACTATATAGCTGATACACGCATACCGACTGAAACACGATGCTCGCAGTTATGGCATGGCAGGCTCCGGCTGCTTCCGGCTCTTCCAGATTTTTCGGAAGGTCAGCGCCAGCAGCAGGATAAGCAGTGATAGTCCTCCAAAGAACAGGACGTAGGCCAGACCTGTATTACCGCTGCATGAGAGCTCGCAAGAGAGAACTGATATAAAATAGAGCAGTAACAGGAATATCCCCATGGCCAGGAGGCTCATGAATATGCGCAACAGAACACTTTCCTCAGCGGGTTTCCGGGCATGAACTTCTGATGAGGAGGCAGCCGGCTCAGCAGTCCCGGCTGAAGCCTCATCGGACAGCATGCTGCTCACCATTGGCGCAGCATGGCCTCCTTGCCCGAGGGTATGATCAGGAACAGTCGCAGCTGCACTGAACATCATGACAGCCCCCGTGGCAGCCAGCGTCAGATCATGCAGTTTGCGGCGCACGAATCCTCCTTTCCACAAGCCTGTACCGGACTTTTTGGGATATAAGAAAGCCGAGGCAATGAACGCCGCGATACTTCCCTCAATCCATCCACCTGAGGCTGTGTAGCCCTCAGAGCCAACGTGGTAGCCGGCGAACAAGGACCCCAGTCCCAACCCCGCATGGCTTGCAGCGAGCAGCCACCGCGAGAACACCTTATGGCGAGAAGCCCATTCCGACATGCGGCGCATCCTCTTGCCTTGTGTTGCCGCAGCGGCTCCCATTGCGAGGGTAGCCCCCAAAATCATAGGGAGGTAGGGAATCTCCTTTGAGCTTTGTGTCAGGCTTTGCGCCCGTAGCGGAAAATCAGGCGCCCGCTCAATTGCCTCCGGACCGGTGCTCACGGGTTCAGACGCTGCTTCCGGCAGCCGGGATTCATTTGTTTGTATCGGGATCGGGGCCTGAAGCTCCTCCACCGGAAACATAGGCGGAGACTCCACCACATCAGCTGCTGCAGTTGATTCAGGATCAACAGCAGGCGGATTTTGATCAGCAGTCAAAGCGCGCCGGGCTTCATTATCCGCCCTCTGCCCGGCAGAAGCATCCTTACTTCCTCGTTTGGCTATATGCCAGCCAGGCTGGTAACGTCTTTTTTCGACCAACAGACTTCCCGCGCAACCTGCTGCCAGCAGTGCAATCAAAACAAGCACGGGATAAACAACAGATTGAGTTCTCATGGTTGATGCTTTATTGAACAAGTTTAAACATGAACTGATCAAGACCTGTGCTGAACGACGAATAACTTAATGCGAATAAACAGGTATAAACAAGGGAAAGCTGAAATTCCAAGATGAGCAGGTTAACTGTGCTCTATGACATGATGGGCTCAGGCAATTGCTCGTTAACTTTCGCCAGTGATTCGCAATCATCGTCTCAGTGTCGGCCTGCTCCTCTGCTGCATAGCAGTGGCATTGGTTGCCTGGAAGGGCAAGCCCAACCGGCGTAATTCCGCCTTTGTTCACCCTACATTTCGCATGGGAGGAACGGATTCCCTTTTTCAGGGGGCCAATGACCTGTTTGCCACAGCCGGAACCTGCGATCATTGCCATGGCCACGATCCGGCGGGTCTGGCCAGCGTAGATGCAGAGGGGAACGATGTAAATGTGGTGGATGCCTGGCGCAGTTCAATCATGGCCAATAGCGCGCGCGATCCCTTCTGGCGAGCCAAGGTGAGCCACGAGCTTGCCGTCAACCCGCAGCTTCAGGAGGAGATTGAAACAACCTGTGCGAAATGCCATGCACCACTCGGACCATTCGAAGCTATGCACAATGGTTTTGACCATTACTCCATGGCTCAGCTTCTGGAAGACAGCGTGGCCCTGGATGGTGTGAGCTGTGTTGCCTGTCATCAGCAGCTTCCTCAGGGTGAGGTAGCGTCGCACAGCGGTCTTCTTCATTTCGATGAGGAGATGGTGGCCTATGGTCCCTATGAAGGGCCGCTCGTAACCCCCATGGCCCTTTACAGTAATTATATTCCGGAATATGGTCCGCATATTCAGGATGCCAAACTCTGCGCAGGATGTCACTCGCTGGTCACCCAAACAGTGGACCTTGAAGGCAACCTCACCGGTGCGGAATTCGTGGAACAAGCTACCTGGCATGAATGGTTGAACAGCTCTTATCCTGAGGATCAAGTGACTTGCCAGTCATGTCATCTTCCCCGGCTTGACAAACAAGCCGTTGTGCTGGCTGCCGGATTTGACACCGAGCCCAGACAGCCTTTCGGGCTTCACACGATGGCGGGAGGCAATACCCTGATGCTTTCTATTATGCGGGACTACCGCGATGTACTGGGCATATCTGCCACAGAGGACCAGTTCAATGCTACGATCAACGCAACGCTGGACAATCTTCAGGAAAAAAGTGTGACGCTGGAAACAACCGCTTTCTCGAGGACAGAAGACACTGTGTTTGTGCGGGTCAAGCTGCGTAACCTCACCGGGCATAAACTCCCGAGTGGCTATCCTGCCCGCAGGGCAAGTCTGCACGTGGTGATGCGAGACATGGAGGGCAACGAACTATTCCGAAGCGGTGGCTTCGACTCCGAATACTTCACCGTGGGCGAGAATCTGCCTTTTGAGCCGCATCATCAGATCGTCCGCTCGGCTGAGCAGGTTCAGATCTATGAAATGGTCATGGGTGATGTCAACGGCAACCGAACCACCGTGCTCGAGCGAGGTGCCGTTCATCTGAAGGATAACCGCCTCGTACCTGCTGGTTTCTCCACATCCCATCCCCAGTATGATTCAACCATTATGGTACTGAATGGGGTAAACGATCCTGACTTCAATCACGATCCGCAGGAAGGCTCCGGCACCGATGTCGTGTACTACCACATTCCCACCTCGGGATTCACCGGAGCAGTCACCGTTACCGCTGAAGTTTATTATCAATCGCTTCCACCCAATTGGATGGACGAAATCTTCACGTTCAATACACCTGAAATCAACGCGTGGCAGGATATGTATGCTTCTGCCGACAGGGCACCTGTACTGATGCGAGCGGATGCTGTGGATGTGCCCTCATTTGTATCGGTAGGTGAGGTAGGTGCGGAAGGTTTTTGGGCCTTGGGACGCACCCGCGAAATCCTTTTGCGCGTTCCCTCATCTGGCCTGGTATCCATCTATGACTCACGGGGCAAACTCGTTCACCGGGAGCAAGTCAGCCCAGGAAGTCGTCCCATCTCCTT